>JGI20207J14881_1000240_pt1 | contig 20561 bp, 19 predicted proteins | sample NGESurdeep092012_4_FD_14881 | JGI IMG/M metagenome (IMG submission 14881)
ACGAGATGGTGCCGGCCACCGTGGGGGTGATCTGTGTGCCCCCCGAAGCGGCCCAGGGCGTCGCGGACCGACTCGTCGCGGCCGACGTCCACGCCCTGTTGAACTTCGCGCCAGAGGTTCTCAGTGTGCCGCTCGGAACCGCAGTGCACTACGTGGACTTTTCCATTGAACTGCAAATACTTATGTATCACCTCAATAATGGGACCGGCCCCCTGGGCGGGGGGTTACTGCACTCCTTGGGAATCGCTGCGACTCACCCGCTGCGAACCCCGTAGAATTGAACGGGTGAGGCGAGCACCATGGCATTGATTGCGGTCGGTCTGGACCACGAACACGCCAGTCTGGACCTTCTCGAGCGTGCGACGGTCCTCGAGCACGAGTGGGTGAAGGTACTGCGCACTCTGGTGAGCCACCGCAACATTCACGAAGCCGTTTTCGTTTCTACCTGCTTGCGCACCGAAGTGGTGGCGGTGATCGATCGCTTTCATGGCGCCATCGAAGAGATCACGACCACCTTGTCGGACGCGACCGGTTTGGCACCGAGTGAATTCGAGGCAAATCTCACGGTGCACTTCGATCGCGGCGTCGCCAATCACCTCTTTTCGGTGGCGGCGGGTCTCCGTTCGGTGGTGCCCGGTGAATTTGAGGTCCTCGGCCAATTGCGTCGAGCGTTGGAACTGGCCAGCGACGAGCACGTGGCGGGCCCGCTCCTGACTGATCTCTTTCATAAGGCGCTGACCTCGGGGCGGCGCGTCCGCAATGAAACGTCCATCGCGCGCGGGACCACGAGCTTTGCGCACGCGGCGGTGGAGGCGACACTCGAGTCTTTGGGCGCCGACGCCAGCGGCGCGATGGTCGTGGTCGTCGGAGCGGGTCAACTCGCCGGGGGCGTCGTACGCAGCCTGCTCGCCGCCGAAGAACACATTGGCCAGGTGCTGGTGTGCAACCGAACTCTCTCGCGAGCGGAGGACCTGCGCCGCGCGGTGGCCGACGAGCGGATCTCGGTGGCGGAATTGGACGAATTGGTCGAACACCTCGGACGAGCTCATGCCGTCGTTCTGGCCGCCGAAGTCCCCGAGCCGCTGATCACGACGGCCATGTTGGCCGGGCGCGTCGCACCGCTGCTCGCGATGGACCTCGCCGTGCCGCACGGGGTCGAGCGCGACGTGGACTCCATTATTGGCGTCACGCGCATTGACCTGGGCACCTTGCGAGAGCGGGTGGGCCAAGTGCTCGATGATCGTCGCGACGCGATTACCGCCGCCGAATCGATTGTCGCCGACGACGTCGAAAAGTACTTGGAGGACCAGCGCGCTCGCGGCGCGGCCGCCATCGTCACGGATCTTCGCACGCACTTCGACGCTCTCGTTGCCGCGGAATTTTCCCGACGATCTTCGGAGATCGAGTCGCTGGGTGAGACGGAGGCCGAACTCTTACGATCGGTGGTTCGTTCGGTCGTGGCCAAGATTGCCCATCGTCCGACGACCGCGCTCAAGGAGTCGGCCGGTACGGACCAAGGAGCCCGACTCAGCGAGGCCGTTCGCACCCTGTTCGACGTCTGATGGTCGTTCGACTTGCGACGCGGCGTTCGCCCCTCGCGTTACTCCAGGCTCGCTACGTCCAGGAACGATTACTGAGCGTCGACGTCGAGTCAGAACTGGTCTTGGTGCAGACCAGTGGCGACGTCACGCTCGACGTGCCCTTGTCGAGCCTGGGTGGTCAGGGCGTCTTCGCGGTGGAGGTGCAGCGCGCAGTATTGCTCGGCGAAGCCGACGCGGCGGTCCATTCCGCGAAGGACCTCCCGAGCACGACGCCCGAGGGATTAGTGCTGACCTGCGTCCCAGAGCGCCGTGACCCCGTTGACGTCTTGGTGGGCCGATCGCTCGCCGGTCTGGGACCGGGCGCCACGGTAGCGACGGGCTCACCTCGTCGTCGCGCCCTTCTTTTAGAACGCCGACCCGATCTGCACATCGTCGAACTGCGCGGCAACATGGCGACGCGCCTGGCGGCGCCACAACGGGACGGTATCGACGCGGTGATCGCGGCGGCCGCGGCGCTGGAGAGACTGGGCGAGACGTCGCGCGTGGCCGAACGTCTCGACCCTGAGTGGTTCGTGCCCCAGGTGGGCCAAGGGTCACTGGCCTTGGAGGCCCGTCGTGGCGACGACACGACCACCACGGCACTGGCATTGATCAACGATCTCGATGCTTATGGGGCCCTCGCCGCGGAGCGGGCCTTCCTACGTGAACTGGGCGCGGGATGCTCGGTGCCCGCGGGCGCATTCGCGACCTGGCAGTCAGGCGACTTGACGATTTCGGGCGTCATGATTGGGGTCGACGGAAGTCGGAGCGTTCGTCACCGTTTGACCGGCCGTGATGGTGAACAGTTGGGAAGCGAGTTGGCGCGCACGCTGCGCGACGAACTCGACGGAGCGTCACTGCCGGGCTGGAAGAATTGACGTGTTGGTCGCGCTGACTCGTGAGCGCGGTCACAACGCCGGGCTCCTTCGACTCGTCGCCGACAGAGCGACCGTCGTGGAGATTCCCCTCACCACGACACGTTTCCGGCCTCTTGAGGACGTCTCCAAAGAGATTCATTCGTCGGTCCACTTCGGGTCGTTTCTCTCGCTCGTGGCGTCGAGTTCTCGCGTTGCTCGCTACCTCGACGTCGCTCGCGACTCCATGGCGACCGGCTTTCATGTCTTCAGCACCGGTGTCGCCACGAGTGCGGTCCTCGCCGAACACGCTTTAGTAGTGACCCACCAGTCGTCGGACTCGGCTCTGCAGTTGGCCGACGTGATCTCTGAGGGGCCGGTCCTTCTACTCGGGGCCGTCAACGGCCGCGACGAACTACCCGACGAGTTGGTGCGGTGCCACCTTGATCCGGTGGTGATCGAGTGCTACGAGACGATCCCGGCCGACTTAGACGACGAGTCGGTCGATCTCTTGCGCCGCGCCGACGTCGTTTTTATCGGTGCCCCCTCTGCGTGGCGCACTGCGCAGCACCTGGTCTCAGCGGACGCGTGGGTCCTCGTGCCCGGTACGACGACGTTGGACGCGGTCCGGGCCACGCACGAACGCGTACTCGTGGGGTGGGGTCGAGCGTTTGAAGCAGCCTGGGCGCACGTCGAGGAATCAGTCTCCTAGCGCACTCGGGTAAAACTTGAGTGAGATGGCGCAAACTCATTGCAATAGTGCGCGTACGGCTCTACTATTATCCGCTGCAGCGTCGTATGACAACAGGGGGCGTCCATGGCCGAAGTACTCGATACCGCTGACTTTGATCAACCGCGACCACCGCCGCGACCCCAGATCCAGATTGTCCCACTGAAGGGACTGCCCATCGCGGTGTTGGCCGTGATTTTCGTCTTCGTCGCAATTGGCACCAACTGGAAGTGGATGTTGATGTTCTCCCACGTCGTGGGTGGAGGACTGTGGACGGGGATCGATCTCTTCGTGGGCCTCGTCATCGGACCGATTTTGGGCAAGATGTCGATTCCCGCCCGCGCGGAGTTCTCCGCCAAGTTCATGCCCATGATGTTGATCATCATGCCGACGGTGGTGACCATGACGTTAGGCTCGGGATTTCAAATCGCTCGTCAGCTGGGCAATTTGAATACCTCGAGCCCCAACCATTCGTGGCTGATCTTCTCGATGTGCGTGGTGGGCGTCATGGCCGTGGTCGCGTTGGGCGTGCTCGAGCCCGCGAACGTGGCCGTCCTCTTCGAGATGAACAAGCCGGTGCCCAACGGGGAACGCATCGGACGGCTGATGAAGCGATTCATCTATACCGCCGGACTGACCGGCGCGATGCAAGTCGCGACCCTCGTCATCATGACCCGGGTGGCCACCCAATGAGCGCGATGGCACGGCCCGACGGTGACCGCGTATTCCCACCCATTGCGTGGCTCACCACGGCGTCGCTCGCGTCGGTCGTTGTCGGTGGCATCTTGATGGCGTCGTACGCGCCGCGAAAGGCGCCGCTCGGTGTCGCGACCGCGCTTCTGGTGTTGGCGGTGATCTTGCTAAGTATTGCGGCCGGACTCCTCAGCCACGTGAAGGACTTCGCCTGGTCGACCTTTACAAAGGTCTTCAAGTGGGCCCTCCTCGCCTACATCGTTGAAGCTGCCATGATCGAGTTCGCCTTCGTGCGCAATCACACCAGTGGTTCGTCGCTGCTCATCATTTCGGCGATGTTGGTGATCTTCGGGGTCAGCGTGCCCACGACGATCGCCTTCACGGTCGCGAGATACGCGGACGCCTGACCCGAGTCATTCGAGCGTTTATACACCTCAAGACTTGCGCAGGTCACCAAGACTTCAAGTCGCGAGTACCTGGCACGTGCCCATTTCGCCCACGGGTGAATTTTTCTCACCGCTGATCGGTCGTCGACGCGTCGAAAATTGACTAACTTCGGTTCCCTAGTCGACTTTGGGGGATGAAGTGATGACGGCTCTTTCTACTTTCAATCGTGCCGCGCCGCCCACGACTGATCTGCTCTTGTCCCAGCGTCCAATATGGGGTTCATTCATTAGCGGATCCTTCATCGAGGACGAGGGTGACGTCTTCGAAGTGCTCGAGGCGTCGACCGGACGTCCACTGGCGCGCGTCGCCAATGCCAGTCACGACATGGTCGATCGAGCGGTCGCTGATTCGAGACGCGCGTACGAAGAAGGTTGGCGCGACATGTCACCGCGCGAACGTGGCGCGCTGATGCGACAGGTCGCCGCAAAGATTCGTGACCACGCCGACGAACTCGCAGAGTTGTGCGCGCGCGAGGTGGGTAAACCCAAGCGTGACGCGCTGCGAGTGGACGTCGTCTCGAGTCACACTAATTTTGACTACTACGCCGGCATCGCCGACACGGTGCACGGCGAGCTGATTCATCAAGGCCCCGTCGAAGCTCGGGTCACGTACGAGCCTTATGGCGTCGTCGCGGCGATCTTGCCGTTCAATTGGCCGGTGCAGCATCTCGCGAAGAAGTGCGCACCCGCGCTGGCGGTGGGTAATACCGTCGTCGTCAAGCCCGGTGAACAGGCGCCTTTAGCAATCTTGCGACTTATCGAACTGGCCAACGAAATACTTCCCCCCGGTGTCCTCAACGCCGTCAACGGGATGGCCGCGGGTCCGGCGTTGATCGCCAATCCCCGCATCGAACGTGTGACGTTCACCGGATCCACTGCGACGGGTCGTCGCGTCATGCAAGCCGCGAGCGAACACCTTACTTTCGTCACCCTCGAACTCGGCGGTAAGAACGCGTTGATGGTGCTCGATGACGCCGACGTTGACGCCGCGGTGACGGTGGCGATTGAGGGGATGTTTTATAACAACGGCATGGCCTGCACCTCGACGTCACGGATTCTGGTGCACGACTCGCTCTACGATGCGTTTGCCCAACGATTCGTCGCCGCCGCGGCGACGCTCACAATTGGTGAGCCCCTCGACCCGGCGACTGATATCGGACCACTCGTGGACCGGCGCCAGCAGGAACGCGTCGAGGGGTACGTCGCCACTACGATCGCCGAGGGTGCGCCGCTGCTCTTTGAGGGAACACTTCCCGACAATCCGGAGTGGCGCGATGGTTTTTGGGTCAAGCCGCGCATTTTCGGCGAGATCACCCCCGCGAACACCATCGCCCGAGAGGAGATCTTCGGCCCGGTTGCGGCGCTCATGCGCTTCTCGAACGACGACGAAGCAGTGCGGATCGCCAATGACAGTGACTATGGTCTCACCGCCGCGATTTGCACCCGTGATGAGACGCGCGCCGCAAGGTTGGCGACGCGCCTCGAGGTCGGGATGGTCTTTGTCAATCAGTACACTCGGCGTACGTTTATTGGCTCACCCTTTGGTGGCGTCAAGGGTTCGGGATACGGACGTGAGTACAGCGCGGAGACCCTGCACGAATTCGTTCGAGCGAAGAACGTACGCTTCCCGTCGGGTCACGGTGACGTTCCGACCTGGCCGCCCAAGGGTTAGAGCGTGACCGACGACATCACCATCGGAACGTTCACGCCGTCATTTCTCCTCGAGCTCGCCCAGCGTGACGGTCGCTTCACCGACGCGGGGCTACGCGTGACGGAGACGGCGGTCACATCATCGCCTCAGCAATTTCGATCGCTAGCGGCGGGCGAGTACGACTTGATCTTTACTAACCCCGACAACGTCATCGCGTACCAGTTTCTCTCGGTGAATCCCTTGGGTGAAAAACTGTCGCTACGGGTACTTGGTGGTGTTGACCGCGGTCTCGGACTGGGACTCTTCCGTGGACCCGCCGTCGTGGGTACCCCACTCGTCGGGTCATTGGGTGTTGACGTCGCCACCTCTGGGTTCGCGTTCCTCGCGTACGAGATGCTGACGCGACGTGGTGTTGCCATGAGCGACCTGACGATCGAGACCCTGGGCGCGACCCCCCGGCGAGTGCAGGCCCTCGTCGAGGGGCGATGTGACTACACGATCTTGAACGCTGGCAACGACCTAGTGGCCGCCGGGCGCGGGTGCACCTTGGTGGCACCGGTGAGCGAGATCGGGCCCTACCTCGGGACGGTGCTCGCAGCGATGCGCACCGGTGACGCGCCGCGAGTGGACGCACACAACCGATTCCGTGACGTGCTGGACGACACGATCACGAGTGTGTTGTCAGGTAATCGCGACCACGACGTTGTTACCGCGCTCCAGTCCCTCGTGGGTCTCGACGACGAGGGCGCACGCCAGCACTTGCAGTGCGTGAAGGACCTCGCGACTGGTTTGGTCCCCGGTCTACGAGTCGACACGGCGTCGATCGCGACCGTCGTCGCCCTGCGTGAAAAGCACCTCCCGAGTGACGATCTCAGCGTGGTTTTTGAGTCGCTGGAGAGTTTCATCGACGCGAACGTGCTCGAATAGGGTCCCCCTCACATGGTGCTGCAACCAGGCCCGACGTTGCCTCTCGTGTCGCGCGCCGAGCGTGGCGTCGTAGGCTGGGGTTGTGTTTCCCGCCGAACGACCCCGTCGACTTCGACGCACCAGCGCCTTGCGTCGCCTGGTCGCCGAGACCACTCTCGCGCCCGCTGACCTGGTCGCACCCTTGTTCGTCGCCGAAGACCGTGACGAACCTCGATCGATCACGTCGTTGCCGGGTCATTTTCAACACACCCTCGACAGCCTGACGAGTGAAGTACGTGCACTGCACGCCGCCGGCGTCGGTGGCGTCATCCTCTTCGGGGTGCCCACCACCAAGGACGAACTCGGCTCGGGAGCCTTCGACGACGACGGCGTCGTCCAGGTCGCCCTGCGTCGGCTGCGAGACGAGTTCGGCGATGAGTTAGTCGTGATGGCCGATTTGTGCTTGGACGAGTACACCAGTCACGGGCACTGCGGCGTGTTACGCGCCGACGGCACGGTGGACAACGACGCGACACTTGACCTCTACGGGCGAACTGCCGTCGCCCAGGCCAAGGCCGGAGCTGCCGTGGTGGCGCCCTCGGGAATGATGGACGGCCAAGTGGGCGCGATTCGCGAGGCGCTCGACTCCGAGGGCTACAGCGACACCGTGATCATGGCCTACGCCGCAAAATTCGCGTCGGCGCTCTACGGACCGTTTCGTGAAGCGGTGGGCGTCGAGATTGCGCACGGGGGAGATCGGCGTAGTTACCAGCAGGATTACCGTAACCGTCGCGAGTCGTGGCGTGAGGCGCGACTCGACGTCGACGAAGGCGCCGATATCGTCATGGTGAAGCCCGCTATGACGTATCTGGACATCCTGAGCGACTTGCGCAGGGAGGTCGACGTTCCCTTGTGCGCGTATCACGTCAGTGGCGAGTACGCGATGATCAGGGCCGCCGCCGCCAACGGATGGATTGATGGCGACGCCGTCGCCCTCGAGCAATTGACCGCGCTGCGACGGGCGGGGGCAGATTTTATTCTCACTTACTTCGCCCGTGAGGTGGCCGAGGCCTTCTCGTCATGAGCACGAACCAGGAATGGTTCGACCGCGCGCTCGCAGTGATTCCGGGCGGCGTTGATTCGCCGGTGCGATCGTTTCGTTCCGTGGGCGGAACGCCGTACACCGTGGTGAGTGGCGCAGGCGCCTACGTCACTGACGTCGAAGGTCGCACCTACGTTGACTACGTCCAGTCCTACGGGGCGTCGCTCCTCGGGCACGCGCACCCCGCCGTGGTGGAACGTCTGCGTTCTGCCGTCGGTCACGGCACCACCTTTGGCGCGCCGACCCCGGGTGAGGTGGAGTTGGCCGAGATCATGACGGGTCGGGTACCCGGACTCGAACAAGTACGACTGGTCTCGTCGGGGACCGAAGCGGTCATGAGCGCCGTACGGGTCGCGCGAGGTTTCACGGGCCGTGACCGGATCGTGAAGTTCGATGGGTGTTACCACGGACATTCCGACGCGCTGCTGGTGGCGGGTGGTAGCGGCGTGGCGCAATTGGGATTGCCCGGCTCGGCGGGGGTGACCGCCGGCGCCGTGGCCGATACCGTGGTCGCGCCCTACAACGTCGTGCCGACCCTTGACGAGTCCATCGCGGCGGTCCTGGTGGAACCAGTGGCCGCCAACATGAACATGGTGGCGCCGCGCGCCGGGTTCCTCGATCAGTTGCGCGCGGAATGTGACCGGGTGGGGGCTCTGCTCATTTTTGACGAGGTCATCACGGGATTTCGCCTCGATTACGCCGGCGCCGCCTCGTACTTCTCGATGACCCCCGACCTCTACTGCTTCGGCAAGGTCATCGGAGGCGGGCTGCCCGTCGGCGCCTTCGGCGGATCGCGCGAGGTGCTGAGCGTCCTGGCGCCGGCGGGTCCGGTCTACCAGGCCGGGACGCTGTCGGGAAATCCCCTGGCGACCGCGGCGGGCGCGGAAGTTTTGGGTCGGGTACAACCCGAGGACTACGCCCACCTCAGTGCCCGTGTGGCGGCGTTCGCGGCCCAACTGAACGACGCCGTGCGCGGCGCGGGCCTCTGTGCTCGCGTGCCCGTACGCGGGCCGTTGCTCGGACTGTACCTGTCGCGCGAGGACTTCGTGGAGCCGGAGAACTTCGACGAAGCGCGACGACTCTGCGAGAACGGGCTCTACCGCCCGTTCTTTCACTCGATGCTCGACCAGGGAATTGCGCTCGCGCCGGGGGCCTACGAGATACTCTTCGTCTCACTCGCCCACAGCGACGACGATCTGGCGCGCACCGTTGAGGCGGCCGCGGTCGCGGCGCGGGTCGCTCGCGGCGCCGACGTCATCTCGTGAGTGCCGTCCGCAGCGACGGGTGGATCGTTCGTCCGAGTTTCAGTCCCCACGGTCCGACCGCGCCGGTTTCGCTGTTGTTCGACGAGGTCGGCATCACGCAACTGGCGGGCTCTCCCGAGGTGGCGTGGCAGACACCTTGGAGTGAAGTGACGCACCTGCGTCTCGTGCGCCGGCGCGCGAACGTCACCATCGTGGCGGTGATCGCCAACGTCTTGTACCAGTGGCGGCGCACCTCACCGGTGTCACGCGCTCAACTCGACGAGCTCGCGGTCGTGGTCAACGCCCACGGGGGTCGCGAGATGCCGCGGTCGCGACGAAACGCCGCGCTGGCCGTGGCCCTGGTGGTGAGTCTGGCGTCCTTCGGTGGGTACTTTGGCAGTCTCTTCAACACGACGTCCACTCCGGGCGCGCTGCGAGCCCTCGAGGCCGTCAACCTCAGCGCTCGCGACGTGTCAGGCACGTGGGCGGCATCGAGTGCGTCGGCAACGTCGGAGTTGAATACCGTTATGTCGCCACCCGGTCAGGTGATCTACAACAATCCCGCGACGTCGACGACCATCGGGTCCCAGAACTCGGTGTTCTCCGTCGCCGCCACTCACTTTCAGCGCTGTCTGGGGATCTCCAACGTCGACGACCGCGTCTACGGCCTCGCCGGTCGCGCGCCGACGTACCAGGTCAGTTCTCCGGTGTTCTCGTCCTCCAATTTCGGCGGGGTGCAAGTCGAGTCGAGTGCTCAGTACTACGCCTCCACTCAAAATGTCGCCGACGATGTGGCCGAAATGTCGCGCCCCTCCTTCGGACGGTGTTTCGCCAACTCCACGGCCGACTTGATGATCGGGCAGAGTTCCGCCGCGGCAGCCGATGTCACGTCGGGAGTGAGTCTCGCGACGCCCACCTTCGTCAAGGGGTGGCGTCGTGCGGGCGCGGCCCTCATCTCCCTGCCTCAAATCGGCATCACGCGGGCCAACTTGGTCGTGGTCGTCGAGGCGTCGGGTCACTACGAAGCCACCTTGAGCGCACTGGTGGACAATCTGGCGTCGGCTCGCGCGACGATCAACGATTTGGCCAATGCGCTATTGCTACGCGTTACCTCGACCACGGCGGTGTCGGCCTAACGCCAACTCCTTGCGTGGAGATGCCCTCGATGTGCCTACCGGCGTCCGCTCACAAAGCGACTTCAACGCGGGTTTTTAGTCGTTAGTGTCGCCACCGAACAGCATGCGAAAGGCCCGTTCGGGCATCGCGTGCGCCAGTCGCACCATGGTGCGATAACCCACCTCGGCTGGACCCTGATTGTCGTTACTCATGAGGTTCGCCATAATCGCCAGGAGCTCATTCATGAGCGGCGTGATCCGCAGTCCCGCACCGACACAGACCGAGAGGATCTTCGGTTCCGAGATCAGTCGCACGAAGGCGCGCGCCACTCTGTAGTAATCGCTGTACGCGGCGTCCATTCGCTCGTCGTAGAGCTTCAACGCGCTCGCGTCGCTCGAGCGCAGTGCCTCACCGAGAGCTCCCGCGGCCAGGCGTCCCGACTCGTAGCCGTAGGCGATCCCTTCGCCGTTAAAGGGATTCACGGTCCCCGTCGCGTCGCCGATCACGAGAGTATTGGCACCGATGCGCGGACCCACGCTGAGTCCCATCGGCAGGCGGCCCCCGGTGGGCGGCCCCTGGGAGGTTTCGTCGCTGAGGCCCCACGCGTCCGCGGTCTGAGCGACGAAGTACTCCTGCAGTTTGGTCGTGTTGACACCCTTCCAGGCGCCCCCGGTCGACAAGAGTCCCACGCCGACGTTGACCCGACCGTCACCCAAGGGGAAGATCCACCCGTAGCCCGGCACCACGGTGCCTGAGGTGTCGCGGATGTCGAGGTGCGAATCGATCCAGGGTTCGTCGTGACGATCGCTCGTGTAGTACCCGCGTAGCGCCATTCCCATGGGCCACTCTCGATTGCGAGTGGTGCCGAGAGCTCGACCCATGCGCGAATTCTGTCCGTCCCCCACGACGAGGTACCGACCACGGACCTCGGCGGTGGTGCCGGTCGCCTTGTCCTTGACGATGACGCCCGCCGCCGCATTGAGGGCGCCGGTGTCAGAGGGAACCGCGTCCACGAGATCGATGGCCTCGACTCCCGTGAGCAATGTGGCGCCGTGCGCGACGGCGTGTTCGGCGATGAGTCCGTCGAGGTTGAATCGGGTGATCGTGTAGCCGTAATTGGGAAAAATGGGGTGCTCGGGCCACTGCATTTCGAGCGAGGCGCCGAAGCCGAAGGAGCGTAGCCCTTGGAATTTGTGCGCGTGTTTGGCCACCTCGGGTTCGAGGCCCATCTCGATAATTTGATGCACTGATCGCGGCGTGAGACCGTCGCCACAGGTTTTTTCTCGAGGAAATGTCTTCTTCTCGATGAGGCACACCGACCAGCCAGCCTGAGCGAGCCAGTAGGCGCACGCCGAGCCGCTCGGTCCCGCTCCCACGATCACGACATCAAATTGAACGGACCGGGTGGTGGCTTCTAGCAGAGTAGGCATCGTGACAGATTACGTCGTGTGTCGGAGGCGCCCGTCTCGAAGGGCCCCGTCAGGAGTGATAGAACTGATTTCGTGAACCAGTATTTACCGATACTGGGACTCCTGATTCTGGGAGCGATATTCGCGTCGGGATCGTTTGTCGCGTCGGCCATGCTGGCACCGCGCAAGCGACCCACTGACGCCAAAATTGCCCCGTACGAATGTGGGATCGTCCCCGAAGTCGAACCGCCCCAACGCTTTCCGGTTCGCTTCTATCTCGTGGCGATGATCTTCGTGATCTTCGACATCGAAGTCGTCTTCTTGTACCCCTTCGCCGTCGTCTTTCGCCAACTCGCGGGCTTCGGCCTCGTCGAGATCGTGGTCTTTTCCCTCACGGTCTTCGCGGCCCTGCTGTACCTGGTGCGCGAGGGCGCCCTTTCGTGGGGTCCGACCCAGCACTTGACCGTCGGCATGCCCGAGCGCACGAGTTCCTCCACCATCGTGCGCATCGGCGCCGATCCCGAAAGGGCGGCGTAGTGGCGCTCGAAGACCTGCAGCACAGTTTCTTAACCGCGCCCATCGAGGACTTGGTCCGGTGGGCGCGACGCGCGTCGGTGTGGCCGGCGTCCTTCGGATTGGCGTGTTGCGCGATCGAGATGATGGCAGCGGGCGCGGCGGACTTCGATCTCGCGCGTTACGGCATGGAAGTGTTTCGCAACTCGCCGCGCCAAGCTGACTTGATGATCGTGGCCGGCCGGGTCAGTCAAAAGATGGCCCCGGTGCTACGCCAGGTCTACGACCAGATGATGGAACCCAAGTGGGTCATCTCGATGGGCGTGTGTGCCTCTACGGGCGGACTCTTCAACAACTACGCCATCGTGCAAGGGGTCGACCAGATCGTGCCGGTCGACGTCTACGCGCCGGGCTGTCCGCCGAGCCCCGAGACGCTGATGCACGCGATCTTGACGTTGCACGAACAGATTCGCACGGGCGAGATCATGAAGCGACGCCACGACGGCACTCCCACGCACCTGGACAACGCTGGCGGCATCTGGACGCCCGAAGTGCCGGTGACCGTAAGGATGGGCACGCCGAAGTGATCCCCCTTCCCCCCTTGGCCCCCCCAGGCGTCCTCACCGATGAGGCTCTCGCGTGCGACGTCGCGTGCTTTCCGACGCGCGAACAGTACGTCGAACTCGTCGCCGCCTTTCGCGACGACGGATTCGAAATGTGCCTGGACGTGTGCGGCGTGGACTACCTCGAGCACTTCGATCGCTACGTGCCCGAGGGCGTGACGCGCACGCGCTTTGAGGTCGTCGTCAATCTGTTGTCGCTCTCGAAGCGTCAGCGCGTGCGTATCCGCGTGCAGGCGGGCAACGACGCACCACGCGTGGAGACGTTGTTCCACGTCTACCCCGGGAGCGAAGCTCCCGAACGCGAGACCTTCGACATGTTCGGCATCCTCTTTGACGGACACCCCGACTTGACCCGTATCCTCATGCCCGAGGACTGGGAGGGTCACCCCCTGCGCAAGGACTACAGCGTGGGTCACGTCCCGATCCAATTCAAGGAAGCGCCGGGGCCACGATGAGTGACTTCACCCGCGTCGCCGAACGGCCCGAGCGCCTGACCGGCGAGACCTCCGAAGGCGCCCAGGAGCTCACCCGACGAAGCGACACACCCTCGGATCAACTGGGTCGCGAAGTCGGCGCCGTCTTGCGCCTCGACGGCGTTACGTTGGACCCGCGCCAAGTCGACTACGAACGTCACGACGACGAAACGATGATCATCAACATGGGTCCGGCGCACCCGTCGACCCACGGTGTGCTGCGACTGATGCTCGAACTCGACGGCGAATTCGTCCTGCGCACCAAAAACGTCGTTGGTTACTTGCACACCGGGATGGAAAAGACCGGCGAGACCTTGAGCTACGTCCAGGGCGGCACCAACGTGACGCGTATGGACTACCTATCGCCGGTGATCAACGAACTGGCCTACTCCTTGACCGTCGAGAAGTTACTGGGCGTCGAGATCCCCGAGCGCGCGACGTGGATTCGCATGCTCATGAGTGAGCTCAACCGTGTCTCCTCACACCTGGTGTGGATGGCCACGAACGGGATGGACCTCGGTTCAACGTCCATGATGATCTACGGGCTACGCGAGCGCGAGCTGATCCTGGCCTTCTTCGAGAAGACGACGGGACTGCGCCTGAACCTCAACTTCATCCGCCCCGGGGGTGTCGCCGCCGACTTGCCCGACGGGTGGGAGGACGACGTGGACGTCATCTGTAACACGATCGACGAACGCACGTACGAATACGATCAATTACTCACCGGTCAGCCCATCTTTCGCAACCGCCTCATTGGCGTCGGGGCGATCACCGCCGAAGAGGCCCTCGCCCTCGGACTGACCGGACCGCTCCTGCGTTCGACGGGCGTGCCCTGGGACTTGCGACGCACCATGCCCTACCTCGCGTACGACCGGGTGGACTTCGACGTCATCGTGGGCACCTACGGCGACAACTTCGACCGGTACGCGATTCGCTTGAACGAGATTCGCGAGTCGATTCGCATCATCCGTCAGTGCGTTGAGCAGATGCCCAAGGGTGACTACCGTAGTCAGGACCCCAAGGTCACCCCCCCGCCGCGGGCGCGTATCGACGAATCGATGGAGGCGCTTATCCACCACTTCAAGCTCTTCACCGAGGGCTTCCAAGTGCCCGCCGGCGAGGTCTATTCCGCCGTCGAATCGCCGCGCGGTGAGATCGGCTGCTACATCGTCGCAGACGGGGGACCCAAGCCCTACCGCATTCACGTGCGCGCGCCGAGCTTCACCAACCTCCAGGCCATGCCGCTGCTCATGCGCGGCGCCTCGGTGTCTGACGCCATCACCATGATCTCGACCGTCGATCCCGTCTTGGGCGAGGTGGATCGATGAGCCACTTTCGCGCCGAGATCCGCCAACGCGCCGACGACCTGGTGTCGCTGTATCCACGCAAGCGTTCGGCCATGTTGCCGCTCCTTCACCTGGCCCAAGAACAAGACGGCTACTTGAGCGACGAGGGTATTGCCGAAGTGGCCGCCTTGACCGACACGACACCCGCCGACGTGCGTGGGACCGCGACCTTTTACGAGATGTTCCACCTCGAACCGGTCGGCAAGTACGTGGTGGGCGTGTGCACCAACATCGCGTGCCTGCTCGCTGGCGGTGAGGAGATGCTCGAGCACGCCGCCAAGAGTCTCGGGTGCGTTGTGGGCGCCACGTCGGCCGACGGACTCTTCACCCTCGAAGAGACGGAGTGCCTGGCCGATTGCAACCTCGCGCCCTGCGTCCAGGTCAATCACCGCTTCGTGCGTACGACGACTCCCGCGACCTTTGACACGATGGTCGAGGATCTGCGCGAGGGACGACTGGATCACGACGTGCCCCACCACGGGACGCTCATTCGAGTGAAGCGCCAAGGCGGGCTTCGCGTGAGTAAGGACGAGGTCGCCGCCGAACGTGCCGTCGCGCTCGCGGCGAGAACCGCGCGCGCCGAAACCGCGGCCCAGGCCGCGGCCGCCCGGGAGGCCAAGTAATGGCGATGCTCGACGCCCCCGCCATCGTCTCGTCACGGCGCGACTACGACGATTCCTTTACGTTGGCGCGCTACCTCGACACGGGCGGCTACGTCGCGCTACGTCAGGCGCTCACGATGTTCCCCGAAGCCGTCGCTGCCGAAGTCGATGCGGCGTCGTTACTCGGACGCGGTGGCGCGGGTTTTCCCGCCGGCCGCAAGTGGTCGATGCTGCGCCGCTCGCCCATCTCGTACCTGGTGGTGAACGGCGATGAGTCTGAACCCGCCACTTTCAAGGACCACTACCTGGTCGAGCGTGATCCGCACCAGTTGGTCGAGGGCGTCATCATCGCCGCCTACGCCTTGCAGGTCAGCCAAGCCTTCATCTTCGTGCGCGGCGAATTCGCCCTCGGACTCGAGCGCGTGCAACAAGCGATCAACGAGGCTTACTCCTACGGCGCCCTCGGATCGAAGATCTTCGGGTCCGACTTCTCCATCGACGTGGTGTTGCACCCGGGTGCGGGCGCCTACATCTGCGGCGAGGAGACTTCCTTGCTCGAGGCGCTCGAGGGCAAGCGCGGCTTTCCCCGGATCAAGCCCCCGTTCTTTCCGGCGGTGACCGGCCTCTACGGTGAACCGACGGTGGTCAATAACGTCGAAACCATGTCGAACTTGCCGTGGATCATCAACCACGGGGGAGCGGCCTTCGCCGCTCTCGGTGCCGGTCGTTCCACCGGAACGCGCCTCTTCGCGTTGGCGGGCGACGTGAAGAATCCCGGTGTCTACGAGCTCGAGATGGTGAAGAACACCTTTCGTGATCTGATCTTCGACCCCGCGCTCGGCGGAGGACTGCGAGATGGCCGCACCGTCAAGGCCTTCATCCCCGGCGGCGTCTCCGCCCCCTGGTTCGGTCCCGAATTGCTCGACACGCCACTCGGTCAAGACGAAGTCGCCGGTCTCGGCTCGATGCTCGGATCAGGTTCGGTGGTCGTGATGGACGACGCGAGCTGTGTCGTGCGCGCGACGTGGCGCATTACGAAGTTCTTCTCGCGAGAATCCTGCGGCCAGTGCACGCCCTGTCGTGAGGGCTCGGGCTGGATTGAACGGATTATGTATCGACTCGAGCACGGCGGCGGGCGCCTCGAGGATCTCGATCTGCTGCTCGACCTGTGCGACAACATCGCCCCCGGACTCACCTGGCCCCCGCAGCAGACCACCATTTGCGTGCTCGGGCCCTCCATCCCGTCTTCGGTCCACTCGGCGATCAGCATGTTTCGCGCCGACTTCGTGGCCCACGTGAACCACGGAGGTTGCCCCCATGACTGACGTGATTCGCACCAGCGTGACCATCACGGTCGACGGCCGTGAGATCGCGGCCGCGCCGGGAGAGCTGATCATCGAGGCCGCCGAGCGCGCCGGGTCGTACGTCCCGCGTTTTTGTTATCACCCGCGAATGGAGCCGGTCGGCATGTGTCGCATGTGTCTCGTCGAGGTGGAGGGACCGCGCGGAGCGACGCTGCAACCAGCGTGCTACATCAAGGTCGCCGACGGCATGAAGGTGATCACCGACTCCGAGAAGGTGAAGAAGGCCCAGGACGGTGTCCTCGAATTCCTCCTCGCCAATCACCCGCTCGACTGTCCGGTGTGCGACAAGGGCGGCGAGTGTCCGCTCCAGGATCAGACGCTGACGCACGGTTCGGGCGAAACCCGCTTTGTCGAGGAGAAGCGGCACTTCGTCAAGCCCGTCGCCATCGGTGAATTGGTCCTGCTTGATCGCGAGCGGTGCATCCAGTGCGCGCGTTGCACGCGCTTTGCCTCCGAGGTCGCCGGCGACACGGAGATCGCCTTCTCCGGACGCGGGGAGCGTATCGAAGTGGCGACGTCGCCAACCACGCCCTTTGACTCGGTCTTCTCGGGCAACACCGTTCAGATCTGTCCGGTCGGGGCCCTGACCGCCAAGCCGTATCGATTTAGTGCACGACCCTGGGACCTCGAACAAGTCGAGAGCACGTGCACCACGTGCGCGGTCGGGTGTCGCGTCGCGGTCCAGTCCTCCGGGAATCGACTGACGCGCGTCTTGGGCGTGGACTCCGAGCCAGTGAACCACGGATGGCTCTGCGACAAGGGACGCTTCACCCTGGACTCCATTGACGCCAACGCCGAGTCGAGCGACGTCTTGTCGCCCGCTACGCGGATCACCGATCCCATGGTGCGCGTCAAGGGTGTCCTCACCGCAGTTCCCTGGGGCGAGGCCCTCGCCGAAGCGGCCCGACTCCTGCACGACGCGGGCGACGCTAACGCCATCGGCGCCATCGGCGGCGCGTCGTTGACCAACGAAGGCGCCTTCGCGTGGGAAAGATTCCTGCGCGGGACAATCGGCACCGAGAACCTCGACGCCCAATTCGGCGACGGCCTGGATCCGGTCTTGTTGCAGACGCTACCTCTGGCCACCATCGACGACGCGGCGGCGGCCCCCGTGGTCGTGACAATGACCGGAGACCTGCGTGAGGAACTTCCGGTCTTGTTCCTGCGTCTTCGCGACAGTTTCGCGCATCGTCAGCACACCCTCATCGAGCTGTCGAGTGGGCCGAGTGCGCTGCGCACCTTAGCGACGCACGCGGTGCCGGTGCGACCGGGGGAGACGCCCGCCATTGCGCACGCCCTCGTCAGTGGACAGGTGCCCATTGGCACCCTGGTCACCGAGTCGGAACTCGCCGCCACGCGCCGCGCACTGGGCGACGGCACCGGGGTGGTCTTCGTCGTCGGACGGGCCAACCTGGCCGAAGATCAGCGCCTCGTCGACGAAGCGGTGCAGATTCTCGCCGTCGGATTTCCGCGCGCCACGTTCCTGGTGGCGTTGCGTCGTTCGAACGTACGCGGTGCCCTCGACATGGGACTGGGACCGCGTCTACGCCCGGGTCGCGGTGTTGACCCCTCGGCGTCGGGTCGCGACACCCCGGCCCAACTGGTGGCGATGGCCGCCGGTGAGCAACGGGTGACCGTGGTATTGGGCGGCTGTCTTCTGGGTAACGTCGTCAATCAGTCGCTCGCGAGCGCCGCGTTGGCGTCGTCCAGCGTCATCGCCGTCACCGGACACGGGGGCGCCACCTTGGCCTACGCCGACGTGGTCTTGCCCGCCACGGTGCAACACGAACGCCTGGGCACCGTCACCAATCTCGAAGGCCGCGTGACGGCCGTGGCACCCAAGATCGGTGCGCCCGGCTCGGCGTGGTCCGACGTCGCCATTGCCTCGGAGCTGGCGCTGGAGTGGGGCCAGAACCTCGGACTCGATTCCGTCGAGCGCTGCGCCCAAGCGATCGAGGAGACGACGGGGTACGCCGCGTTGTCGGTACTTCAGGACCAGGCCTTTGATGGCGTGGTCATGGGCCTCGCGGTGACGCCCGTCGCGCGTCACGCGATGGACCCGATGGCCTTTCCCGGCATTCGTTCGACGAAGACGGCGGGACTAGGCGAGTCCACCGGTACGACCACCTTGCTCGACGTCACCAGCACGACGACGACGAACTCGGCGACCCCGGCCGACATCGCGCTCGCGCGCGTCGACGCTCCCCTGGCCGACGCCTACGCGTTGCGACTCGTCCTGGCGCGCCGGCTCTACGATCGCGGCATCGCGATGCAGGGTTCGCCGGCCATCGCGGAACTGATCGGCGTCACCCGTCTCACGCTGCACCCGAGTGACCTCGATCGTTTGGGCGTGGCCAGTGGCGCGAAGTTGATGGTGCGCGCTCCCGGCGGAGACCTCGAGATGGAGGTGGTGACCGACGAAACCGTCCTGCGCGGTACGTGCGTGGCGCCCAACGGCACCCTCGACGCCCACGGCGCGAACGTGATTGCCCTCTTGATCGACCCGTCGAGTCCCGTCACCCAAGTGCGACTGGAGACGCGATGAATCTCGCGACCGTCGATCCGCTCTTTAACGACGGAGTACACGTCACGATCGCGATCTTGATCATCGTCCTGGTGAAGGTCGTCGTGGGATTTGCCGTCATCATGGGCGCGGTCACGATGATGATCTGGTTCGAGCGCAAGGCCATCTCCCAAATGCAGAGTCGCATCGGACCCCAACGGTGGGGCCCCTTCGGACTGTTGCAGACCTTGGCCGACGGCATCAAACTCTTCGCCAAAGAAGACCTCATGCCCGCCGAGGCCGATCGTTTCGTCTTCAAATTGGCGCCGTACCTCGTCTTGATCCCCGCCCTCATCACCTTCTCGGTGATCCCGGTCGGGGGCACCGTGACGGTCGCCGGGCACGTCATCGAGTTACAGATCGCCAACCCGCCGATGGGCATCTTGGTCATGCTGGCCATGTCGGGCATCTCTGTCTACGGCGTGATGCTGGCCGGGTGGGCGTCGGGTTCGAAGTATCCGTTGTTGTCGTCAGTGCGCGCCAGTGCGCAGATGATCTCCTACGAAGCCGCCCTCGGGTTGACCATCGTGACGGTGGCGTTGGTGACCGGATCACTCTCGACCCACGACATCGTGACGAGCCAAGCGGACGGAATCTGGCACTGGAACCTCATTCGCCTGGGCATCGTGCCTTTCGTCGTCTTCGTCATCGCCATCACCGCCGAACTCAATCGACCGCCCTTTGACGTCGTCGAGGCCGAGAGCGAGTTGGTCGGTGGCTTTCACACCGAGTACTCCTCGATTCGTTTTGCACTCTTCTTCATGGCCGAGTTCATGAACACCCTCACGATGTCGGCCTTGATCGTGACCCTCTTTCTCGGGGGACCGGCCGGGTGGGTGCCGAACATCCCTCACCTTCGCTGGCTCTTTCCGATCTTGTGGTTCCTCGCTAAGACCACGGGATTTGCTTTCGCCTATATCTGGTTTCGCGCGGCGCTACCGCGCTTTCGCTACGACCAGGTCATGGATCTGGGCTGGAAGCGCCTCATCCCGCTGTCGCTCGGGTGGATGCTGATCGTGGCGGGTTTCTTGATCCGCACGGCCGACGGATTCGCCATGGCCGCCGCCGTGATCATCGCGTGGACTCTCCTGAGTCGTGCGTTCGAACTCGGCGGCGAGCGTGCCAGTGGCCCCGGGGCCCTTATGCCGGTCGTGGGTGAACGCCCGCTGCCCGGTGACGTCATTCGCGCGATCAGCGATTCGCTCGACGACGAAGACGAGGAGGAGTAATGGCCGGTTGGACTGACTTCTTCGGTGGCTTCAAGTTGACGTTGGCGCACATCGCCAAGCCGCGGGTCACGAATTCGTACCCGAAGGTCAAGCGGCCCAAGCAGCCGCGTCAACACG
>JGI20207J14881_1000241_pt1 | contig 20551 bp, 14 predicted proteins | sample NGESurdeep092012_4_FD_14881 | JGI IMG/M metagenome (IMG submission 14881)
GTCATAACGCTTGCCGCCGGCAATCTGCGAATCAAAAACGCCGTTCAATGCCGCCGCCAGATTGTCCCGTCCGCTCACATCCATCAGCACCTTATCGGCATCAGGCAGCCAGTCGAGCGCGCGCCAGACTTCACAGCCCCAGACGCGCTGGGGACGTTGTTCGCGCGGCAGTTCGCGCATCGCCTGCAACGCAGCAATGACCACGCCGATGTGCGTGTCATGTTTGTCCGCGAGATTGTGCGTATAGACGATTTCCGGGCGCGTGGCCGTCAGGATTTTCTTCAGGTCTTCCTTCAAGCTCGCGTCGGCCGGGCTTTTTATCACGCTGCTCGGATGATCGAGTTGGATCATCACGCCGTATTGTCCGATGCTGGCGGCGGTGTTTTGCTCCGTGCGCCGCACGGCCATCATCTGCGCATCGGTAAAATCCGCATAGTTCCCCGTTCGCGCGCTGCCAGATCCGTTGCTGCAAGTGACGCCGCCAAACCATTTGGTTCCGCTGGCAAAACATTCGCGAATGCCGTGAAACGCCATGAACTCCAGATCGTCCTGATGTGCGCCGATGCCCAGATGCGTGATGCGTTCCAGCGCGACGGGAATCGGCTGGTTGTCCGGCACAAAAATTTCCGCCGTTGATTGATGAAGGTTCATATTTTTATTTTTGGATCATAGGCAGACTCGCGGCGGCGACCGCTTGACCGACGCGACGGTTGTTCTCATCCGGAACGTGCAATTCAACACGGCCGGCAAGTTCTGGAAATTCTTTGCGTAAAACCTCGCGCGCTTTGGCAAGCATTATCTCGCCGCCCGCGCCGGTCGTGACGCGGCCCAAAATCAGCAGATGGCGGAAGTCGTAAAAATCCGCGTAGTGCGCAATGGCATAACCGAAATAGACGCCGATGGTTTCGTAAATCTTCGCTGCGCGCGAGTCGCCTTTCGCCATCAGCGCCTGAACTTCCTTGAGCCGTTCCGGCAATCCCATTTTGCGCGGCAGGGAAATTTTTGCCGCCGGCAGCAGTTTGCTCACGGCTTGTTGAGAAAAATAAAGCGCGCCCACGCCCCGGTCGCCGGACCATTCATCGGCGGCGGCGGCGGGATTGTAATCCACCGGGGCGAACGCGAGTTCGTTCAGCCAGCCCGAAATACGGCCCTGCAAATCCATGAATCCCACGGCCTGGCTGGACCCCATCGCAATGCCCAGCATTCCCTTTTGGCGGAGCGACAATGCCCCGGCCAACGCCGTCACGTCGCCATCATTCATTACCACCAGCGGGACGTTCCATTCCCGTTGGATGCGCTTGAAAATTCCCGCCGCCTGCGGAAAATCCTTTTTCGGAATCGCGCGCAGGAGCGACGCGACGCGGATTTCATTGTCCACCACAATGCCGGCGGAACTGCCGCCGATGGCGTCCACGCGCGGCAGGTGCGCCGCCGCGCGATGCAAGGCCGCCGATAGATGATGATAATGATAGCCGGGATTGGCCTGGATCACCGGTTGCCACGGCGCTTCCTCCGTGAAAACTACGTTGCCATTCACTACGGCGGACACCTTGTAATCGCTTGCGCCAAGATCAAATCCGATGCGGCAGCCTTTCAAATGACCGCCGGCAGCCATTTGAGTTTCTTTTGTGGCGGGAACTTTTGCCGCGCTGGTCAGGACGACTTGAAAGTTCCGGCCATAAGCCCGCGCCATCATTTCGCAGTCGAATTTTCGCGCCCCGCGCAATGAATAAGTTTTGCGGATAAATTCGCCCATCGATTTCGGGCCGCCGAAATGCAGTTTCCAGCCGCCGCGCGCCCAAAGCAGGAATTTAACAATCCGCTCCACATAGCGCAACGTGGCGGCGTCCGCTTTGGGACATACAACCGTTTCAAAACGCGACAAGAGACCATTTTCGCGTTCAAGCCCGATTATGAGCGGAACGCCTTCGCCCGACGCTTTAACGGTTTCAACGTAGTTGCGACTGAAGATGACCGCCGGCTGAAATCCAAGGTTCAATGGTGTAGTTACAGTGAGCTTAAATAGTGATTGCATGAATTGCTCGTCCTAAATTTTTCTTTGCCCTTCAAAACTTTTCTCGATTTTCTCCAAGGTTTTACCATTGATCGCTGGCAGAAAAAAAGGAGTAGCAATGAAATAGATCGGAATGAATCCAGCTAATAGAAAGAATAGGATCGCATATCCATCAGAATTAAAGAAAAAATTCATTTTTTAAGAAAATTCGAAATTTAGTGTCAAGTTAGAAAATCAATAAATTCGAATATAGTGACCGTCATATGTCTCCACTTTAAATTACGAGATGGCATGTTGTCAAGAATTAAATTATCACATGATAAATATAGAATTTAGTGATATCGGGATGGATCAGCGGTGAGTAAAGACATCGCGGTTCAACACTTATGGATGGCCGGCTACAGATTCGTTGCATCAAAAACTGTCGGTTTATAGCGCATTGTTGCATAGCTAGTAATCCGGGCATTTTGTAATCCTGAATGCAATCCTCCATCCTTTTTAGACTACGTTTTTATACCTCATAGTTTTCATGTTGTATAACCAAACGCACGACAGTAGGGGGCCAGCCGTGACTGAATAGGCTCTAAGGCTTCGGCGTAATGTTTCCATCGGCCGATTGCCCTATGATATACCGGCTGCGTCACATCATGGTAAGTCGGCGCAAAAAGAAACTTCCTGCGAGCCGTTTCTTGATAGCGCGCTTGGTCGGGATGCCAGGATAATCCCAGAAATTCCGTTATCTTGCGCCCATCTATTTCCAGGTCATTGATCACATCTTCATAGCGGCTTTCGATCCAGTCAAAACCACCTAACTCCCTCATCCGCAGCCAGACGTCCATTAGATCTGAATAGTGTTTAACGGTTCTTTCCAGACTAAGGAAATTTGCGTTGGTCTCATTAAGCATGATATTTAGAAAAAAGCAACTGATTATCACATCGCGAGGATCGCGCAATGCGATGATTACTTTCAAATCCGGAAACAGGCGCAACCAAGTCGGAAGCAACATAGTGGGCGATGGATTTTTGTCTAGCAATATTCGAGCTTCCGGCGCTTCGGTCACCTCCCGCAGCAGGCTTTTAACATAACGCTGTCGTAATTCCTGGAGACGTGCAAACGGAATTATATCCAAGGCGCGTAGTTGCACGTCACCTGAGGCTGGGGGAAGTGAAATATTGCGCATTATTTCCTGCCCGAATGCTTCCGGCTCGTCAAATGCCAGCACTTTTGGGTTCGCGCCGAGAATTTGTTCCAGTAGCGTGGTGCCGCTGCGTGGATGTCCACCCAGGAAAGCGATTTGATAACGGAGTTCCGAAGCTGGCATTTCCCGCCGCCAGTTCAGGATTTTCTCCCGCGTCAAGCTCGCCAATAATTCGCGACGTTTGTTGACCCCATGATCATATCCTTGCTCTAGCAGCGTTACATCTGTCAGTTGTCGGACAAGCGCTTTGGCTTCACACAGCCAGCGCATCGCTTCAGAGTATTGGCCCAATTCATCGAGCACCACACCTAACAAATGTCGGCTGGCATACTTCACATAAGGATATCGCGGACTATCTTTGATCAAATCACGCAATGCGCTTTCCGCTTCTGTATTCCTCTTTTTACGATGTAGCAAAAGCGCGCGAAAATAACGAACCTGATCGTCGCGGGGATGTTTCACCAGACACGCTTCGATACTTTCCCATGCCTCATCAAGGCGGCGTTCTTTTTCGAACCAGACCGCTAGATTAATGTGGGCATCCACCGATTCCGGATCGACAGCAACAGCTCGTTCAAAACAGGCGCGGGCTTCATCTAATTGCCTAAGTCCTTGCCGCTGCCGTCCGACCATTCCCAATAAAACGGCATTATTCGGTGCTAATTCAACAGTCCGGCGATAAGCTTGATCCGCCAAGTTAAAATCCAGTTCTCCCATCGCCGCATTGCCCAGTTCAAACCACAATTGGGCTACGACAGGAAATCGAGCAGTCAATTTTTTATAGCTGGCCAAGGCATTCCCGTGATTGCCGCCCAGCAGTTGTTCCTGCGCTTTGCGCCAGAGGGCGGCATCGCGCGGTGAACGTTGCAAATGAATGAGACTGCCATGCATATCCCGGAAAGTTATCAATAGAACCTACAAAAAAATACGGCAATTTCAATAAAAAACGCGGTCGGAATTGGGTTCCGACCGCGTCAAAGAAAATGCGCTTAAAACCAGTCAAGGTGCGTTGCCAATGAGACGATAGAACATTTGAGGCGCGGTTGATGGCAGTATTGGATATGGTGAAACGGCATCGGTTAATGTCGTCCATGTGGCATTGGGTCCAAGGGTGGGAGAGCTTTGCAACACACCAGATGTCCAAACGACGTTATTCCCCACAATCTGGAGAGTTAATGCTCCTGATGATGCATCAGCGATGATAAAGCCGCATAGAGTGGAATGATAAATGGGCATATTGTCCTTGTTGCCTACTGGCGGATCACCATAAATGGTGACGGAATCGCTCGTCATAACTGGACTAACTGCACTGATTCCAGCGTAAGTCGTGCCCCATGCCCCCTCTCGCTGCCCCAGGCTGGTGTAGGGCAGCGAATTCGTGAATGTGGTCGAATCTGTGATGTTCACATTAGGAGCCGGGAATAGCCAGGGATAACCAATGGTTTGGATAGTATAGCCATTGGGATACGCAGTTTTCAATCCGGATATAGAGACATTCCACAGCGTGTAGCCGGTATGTGTTACATCATCATCAAGATAAGCCCAAGTTACATCGTCATTACCCGGGACCACCATTGCGGGGGCGAAATTCGCATAGGAAATATCAGTATTGGTGTTGCCTATGCCGCTGGTCCAAACGTCGTTTGCCTGTGTAAGAATGGTTAACTGGCCCACAGTCGTGGTATTAGTTATAGTTTGATAATATTGTAATTGAATATTTGTCCAACTTGAAGCGGGAACGCCAAACGCGGTGCCAGCCACATTCATGCCCGAGGTCATGTAAGAGTAATGGTTAATGCCATATCCGTTGGTCCCGCCCCCATTTGCGGCATACGCACCCCAATTCGCTGTATAGTTGATTCCAACTGTTGCCCCATGACTGGCGCCCAACATCAAAGCGGCGGCAGGAATGGCAAGTATTTTTTGCTTGCACGTTTTGCTGAAGAATTGCTTTTTCATATTTATTTAAATTTAATCTTCTGTATTGCTAATTTTCATCAAGTCTATCCATCGTCATTAACCTTACGGCGAGCATACGCAGCTTTGCGGCCATTGTCAACATATTATTTATCACCTGATAAAATAATTTATGGGCGCATTTTCTGTTCGTTGAGTGCAACCTTGAGCCACAATAGTTTTCTTGTTGCTTTGTAGAAACCTTTTGAATTCTGTTGCGTCTGTGGTTGGATGCAAGTGAAAGGCAAAAGCAAGACGACGGTGGAACGGGTGGCCGCACTGGCCATGAAGCTTGGCGGGCGGCATCTTTCCGACTACGGCGCGGCGCGCAGCCGGCACGATTTCACCCAGCGCCAACTGATGGCCTGCCTGATTTTGCGGGCGTATTTGAAGACGACCTACCGGGGTGTGCTGGAGTTGCTGGCCGTCAGCCCGAACTTGCGGGAAGCGTTGGGGATGCCGGACAAGCTGCCGCACTACACGACGCTCCAGAAGTTCAGCGCGCGCAGCCGGGTGCTGGCGATCGCCGATGCGATGATCCGCACGATTGGGCGGGCGGCGGGCGCGGCGAAGTTTGCGCAGACTTCGGCGGCGATGGACGCGACGGGGATGGAGACGACGACGGCCAGCGCGCATTTTCAGAGCCGGAGCGGGCGGACGCGGCGCAAATGGGTGAAGGTGTCGGCCATTGTATTGTGTGGGAGTTTGCTGCCCTTGAGTCTGGTGTTGGCTTGGGGGCCGGGCAACGACAAGAGCCAAGCCAAAGAGTTGATGACCAAGGCCAGTCAAGCGACGCTGCCGGCAAAGTTGTATGCGGATGCGGGTTATGATGCCGAATGGGTGCATGACCAGTGCCGGTTGGACTGGGGCGCGGAAAGTGTGATCAAACCGGCCAAACAACGGGCGGATGGGACACGCAGCGGCTTTTGGCGGAGCCGGATGAGCGGAAAATATCTGGAACGCAAAGGTTATGGTTCGCGCTGGGCGGTGGAATCGTTCTTCAGCGGCTTGAAACGCACGATGGGTTCGACGCTGACTTCCCGCAAGCCGAGCCAACTGCTGGCCGAAGCCGCCTTCAAGGTGCTGGCCTACACCCTCCGCCGTTAGCCAGAACCATGCAGTCACCAATGATTTCAACAGAGCACAGAGTTGTCTCAATCCCACCGTGCTCACCGAGCCATCAATAAATGCCATGTCGAGTGGAGCTCTTCCACTATGACGGGGAATGCAAAATGAAGGCATCTCATCCAATGCACCACAATCACCCGAAGCAGTTGGCGGCATATCCTTGGTCGCGCCACCCGGCGTATTGACTTGGTGCGGGTTAGAACCCTGATATACGCAATCGGCAATCAAGGGTGCATTGGCGAATTTGCCTGCCGCCGTCAAATTTTTCCAATATCCCGGGGCGTCAGGATCAACCGCGATGTCTGCCGCTGGTGGATTGGCCATCCAGCCGTTAAAGCCGTAACTGCCCGCCATTCCGGGCCGGCCCCAATTTGAGGTTCCTCCGGCGGGCGTGGCGCTTGAGCCGACAGTATAACCGTTTGTGCCCATTATTCCCCAGGCCAAAAAAGTGGTGCTTGATGTCGGATAAAGAACGGGAAGTGAGCTTTGCAATTTTGTTGCCACAGGACAGAAACACATGGCTCCTCCAATTTGGGCGCCGGGGATATAGGGTTGTAACGCAACCATCCACATGCCATTGGGATCATACCAGCCTGACGGCATACTGTCATTGTTGTCACCGGCATACATCTGGAAGCCCAACCCCCACTGCCGGAGATTCGAGACACACTCAATGCGCTTGGCCTTGGCCTTTGCGCTCGCAAGAGCCGGCAGGAGCATCGCCGCTAAAATGGCGATGATGGCAATGACTACCAGCAATTCAATCAACGTAAATCCAGGTCGGCGGGAGCGGGATTTGTTTTCTAATTTAAGATTAAGCATCCGGTGACAGGTTATAATAATCCGTATTTGCGTGTTCGATAATTTTTTTGCTTAAAACAGTCGTCGCGGGCTATAATGCGCGCGCGGTTTCAAAATATTTCTACAGTGATTATACTACCATCATCGCTTTTTTCTCGAACTTTCCTAGCCTCACAAAGGTATGGTTCTGTTCCGAACCGGCGAAATGAACCGCGCATTTGTGAGGCTCGACAAGCACTTGGGTTGTTTGGCAGGATGAATTGTTTGGCTTGAAAATGTGATTCCGGTTCGTGATATTTAACCTGATTCATAGGCATTTTCATTGAACCCGACGAATTAAAACGCAAGCTCCTGATGCAAAGTCAAAACCTGCGAAATATACTGATGGACGTGCGCGCACTTCGCTTAAGCTGGCTTTGGCGAGTTGCGATTTGCGGCGGCTTGATCGCAGTTTTGGAATCTGTGGCTCAACCGGCAAAAGCTGACCGGGTTTTTAATGCCCCGGCTTCTGCCGAGGTTGCCGTTACGAATGTTCATCAAATCCGCCTTCTGGCTTCCCAGATTCCCAAAGCGAGTTATTCCATCCATTTGGAAGGAGATGTCTGGTGGGCGAATCCGGCGCAGGGAAAATTTGTATTAAAAGATGATTCCGGCGCCGAGGAATTGGAAATGGATTTACATGGCGAAACTGTGGCGGCGGGACAAAAAATTCTTATCGAAGGAAATGGCACCATCACGCCGACTGACGGCGGTTTCAAAATTGGATCCAAAGGGCCGGTCGTGGATAACGACGGCATCCACGACATGGTGGAAAAATCCGGCGCAGTTTTTTTGAAGACCGGTCGCAATCCGATCCGGGTCGAATGGTTTAACGGCGTCGAAAAATATGGATTGGAAGTGGGTTATGAAGGCCCGGGATTGTCCCGTCAAAAGATTCCGAACTCGGCGCTCTTTCGGCTTGATGCGAAGGGAACGAATGGAAAAAGCAATTGGATCAACGGCTTGGATTTCAAATGTGCCGAAGCTCCCGGCGAAACGCTTCCAAATTTTGATTCATCACCGGCGCTCAAAACCGGAACGGTGAGCAATTTCGATTTGAACGTCATGGTTCATCCCGAGCATGTGGGCGTGTGTTTCACCGGTTTTCTGAAGGTTCCTCGCGATGGTCTTTATACATTTTATACAACTTCGGATGATGGCAGCCGGTTGTTTATCGGCGAACCTTCGCTGCAATTGAAAGTCATCGGTCAAGCGACCTTTCCCCAACCACAACCGTTGGTCATTGGCCAAACGTTATCTCAAGATATGTCCAACCGTTGGGTGACAGTTGAAGGCAGCGTGACGTTTGTGAGTGAAGAGTCGCATGGTTTGATGGTGGAGTTAAGCACGGAAGCCAGCCATGTGCGCGTGGAGATTGCCAATAATTCCAGCTTCTCACCCGCGCTGCTTTTGAACCATCGCCTACGCGCCACGGGCTTTTGCCAGAGCGCTCATGCCAGCGACGGGCGGGAAGTTCTGGGTGTGTTACTGGTTCCAGATAGCCGGGAAATTTCATTGTTGAAATCGCCTGCGATGACTGAAAACGCGGTCACAAATTCGGCGGGACTTTCCTTGCTGGTGGATGCGGCGGAAGTTCATCGCTTAAAGCGCGAGGAAGCTCAACGCGGATACCCCGTGAGAATTCGCGGCGTCGTCACTTCCATTTTGCCGGAGCATCAGGCTTTCACCATTCAAGATTCCAGCCGCGGCATTTATGTTATTGATTTCTCCGAGAGCCGTTCCGATCCGCCGCACATCGGGGAATTTTTAGAAGTCAATGGCGTCAGCGATGCAGGTTCATTTGCTCCCGTGATCAATGCGAGCCATGTGAAAAATCTTGGCTTGGGAAATCTGCCTGAACCCGTCCATCCCACCTGGGATCAATTATTAAATGGAAGTCTGGATGCGCAATACGTAGAGATTCAAGGCATCCTGACATCGGTGCAATCCAACAGTGTGATCTTACTGACGCCGGACGGAAGAATTACTGCGGACTTGCGCGTCAACGGTCTAAAAAATGAAGACCTGCAACGTTACGAAGATGCTCTGATTCGCGTGCGAGGATGTTTGTTTGCCACCTGGGATTATGTGACGCACCGCGTCAAGGTGGGTGAGATTCGGATTTATGGCGCTGATATTACCGTGGAACAACCGGCGCCGGCCGATTTATTTTCCACGCCTCGAAAAACCGTTTCCGAACTGCTTTTGTTCGATCCGCAGGCCAGCGTCTTTCAACGGGTCAAAGTATCCGGTCAAATTGTCCATGTCCGCGATTCGGAATGTTTCATGATGGATGGCAACAATGGCATTCGCATCATCGCCAAACATCCGGTGAATTTGCAGGCCGGAGATTTTGTGGAGGCGGTGGGTTTTCCCGAATTGAGCATCGCTGCTCCGGTTTTGCGTGAAGCTGTGGTGCGTAAAACTGGCCATGCTTCCTTGCCAAAAGCCAATTTAGTCGGGCCGGATGATTTGACTCAACCGGATTTGGATTCCACGCTCGTCCGGGTAAAAGCAATGCTGGTGAATGAGCGAAACACGCCCACGGATCAGGCCCTGGAAATGCGGGTGGGCTTAAGATCATTTTTAGCGCGCTTGCCCGGTTCGGATGAAACGATTAAAGCCATTCCTTTGGGAAGCCTGCTGGAATTGACGGGAACTTATGCCAGCCAAAATGCCGGTCAAAATGTTGCTTCCTTCGAGCTGTTGCTTAATTCACCGGCAGATGTCACCGTTCTGGCGCATCCGCCATGGTGGACTTTGGAAAAGTTATTGGTCATTCTCGGAGCCTTGGCCTGCGGCCTCGCGATCACCGTGCTTTGGATCAACCAACTTCATCGCCAGGTCGAGCAGCGCACGGCTGAATTGGAAGTCCAAATCCGCGAACGCCAGCGCATCGCGCAGCAGCACGCCATGGAACAGGAACGGGCGCGCATCGCGCAGGATCTCCACGATGAACTCGGTTCCGGCCTTACGGAAATCACCATGTTAGGTTCGCGAGTGAATTCCACTTCCGCCGCCGTGGAGACGCGCAGCAGTTGTCTGGAACAAATGGGCGATAAAGCCCGTCAAATGGTTACCGCGCTCGATGAAATTGTTTGGGCGATGAATCCCACGCATGATTCGCTGGCCTCGATGGTCAGCTATTTTTCATTGTATGCGGAACGTTTTCTGGGATTGGCAAACATCGCCTGGCGGCTGGAAAGCCCATTCCGAACCGATGATCACGTCGTGGATTCGCGCCATCGCCACCAACTATTTCTCGCCTTCAAAGAAGCGTTGACGAACATCGTGCGCCACTCCGGCGCCACCGAAGTTCGTCTGAACATCCAGATTGAAAACGAACAAGTTCGCCTGACCATCGCGGACAATGGTCGCGGTTGGGCCGACGGCGGCCATGCTGAAGGAATGGACGGCATCGCCAATATGCGGGCGCGTCTGGAAAAACTGGGCGGTCGCTTTGAAATTAATAGCAAAATTGGCGAAGGCACAATTGTGCATTTCGACCTGCCATTGAATTAAATCCCTATGACCAAAATCGCAATCGTTGAAGATAATCGAGTCATCCGTGAAAGCCTCATGGAATTTGTCAAGGCCGATTCGGAATGTGAATGCGTTTATGTTTGTGCGACCGCCGAAAAAGCGCTCAAAGAAATTCCCAAACATCAACCGGACATCGTCTTGATGGACATTCAATTGCCGGACATTTCCGGCATCGAATGCACCGCCCAGCTTAAACAATTGATGCCTTCGGTTCAAATCATCATGGTCACGGTTTATGAAGACACCGAACGCATTTTTAAGGCGTTGCGCGCCGGTGCCTGCGGCTATCTGTTGAAACGCGGCACGCCGGAAGAACTGATTTCCGCCATTCGCGAAGTCCGGCAGGGCGGCGCGCCCATGTCGCGGGAAATTGCCCGCAAGGTGATCGTTTCCTTTCAGGAACCGGTCACCACTTCGGCGGAAGTAGAAGGTCTTTCTCCACGCGAACGGGAAATCCTCGAACTGCTCGCCGCCGGATTTCCCAACAAACAAATCGCCGCCCGCGTCGGCCTGACCGATGGCACCGTGCGCTGGCATCTCCGCCACGTTTATCATAAATTGCATGTGCGCTCCCGGACCGAAGCGGCCCTTAAATTTCTTTCTGTCAAGACGGAGTAACCATGACCACATAATTTTTCAACCACGCGCCATTATTTGGGAAGAACCATACATCTGTGAGGCTAGCCAAATTCATCTATCCGGCGAACAATAGGCGATGCACCCGTCAAGACTCGTTTTTTAGAATAATTCGTGACGGTCGGCCTGGAAAGTAACGGTTCATTATGTGATTTAACTATGAATAGATTTATAAGTTCAAAACTTGCGGTTCTATTCATCATCGGTTGCGCACTATTGAATAGTCCGGCGCGAGCCGATACTAATTTTTTGGCCGGAGCGGATTTCTCACTTCTTAAGTATTTCGAAAGTCTGGGTGCGCATTACAAAGCTGGCGGACAAGTTCAGGATGCGCTTCAAATCATCAAGAACCACGGCATCAACTGCGTGCGGCTGCGGCTCTTCACCAGCAGCAACGCCCAGGCTTTGGCCAATCCCTATAATTATATCAACAATCTTAACTACACTGTCCCGCTGGCCGTTCGCGTCAAGAATGCCGGGCTGCTTTTCTGCCTGGATTTTCATTACTCCGATACTTGGGCCGACCCCGGTCATCAAGCCATTCCCAATGCCTGGACGAATCTCGATTTTACCGATCTTGTCCAGCAGATGCGAAGTTACAACAGCAATGCCATCGCTGCCTTTGCAGCCGCCGGAGCCATGCCGGACTATGTGCAAGTAGGAAATGAAATAACCGGCGGCATGCTGTGGCCTTTTGGAAAAGTCAATGCTTATACCAGCGGCGGCACACAATGGAACCAACTTGGCCAATTAATGAATGCTGCCGTTCAGGGGATTGAAGATGCCACAATTGCCACGGGCTCTAAAATGCCCCGGATTATTGTTCACATTGATCGGGGCGGAGATTGGACCACTACCATGAAGTTTTTCGATAATCTGAACGCGCAACAAGTTCCTTACGACCTCATTGGCGAGAGTTATTATCCTTTCTTTCAGGGCGACCCGGCGAACTTAAGCATCTGCCTGAGCAATGCCGCCGTTCGTTATGGCAAGCCTGTCCTCGTCGCCGAGACTGCTTTTCCCTGGAACAATAGCGTCACCTCCTGGCAAAACCAGCTTTATGGTTTCGTTCCCACCATTGACGGTCAAGTTGGCTCCATCGCGAAACTGGCCGGGATCGTAAAAAGCGTGCCCAACCAACTTGGCGCCGGCGTTTTTTATTGGGGGGCAGAATACCAGCCCGGCGGCGGCAATTCGGATTACAACAACTCCTCATTTTGGGATTACAATGGCAACGTTCTGCCAGTGGTTGATGCCGTGGGCGGAATGGCCGCGCCGCTTTTGATAACTGCCGCCTTTGAAAATCCAAATTTTCGGCTGCAATGGCCGTTTAGCGGCGCGGCTCTGAATTTGATGGCCTCAACCAATCTGGCGTCGCCGATAGCCTGGTCATCCGTCACGAATTCACCGGAAACCACCGGAGCCGTCTTCACCGTCACCCTGCCTCTCGCCAATTCCAGTTTTTATCGCCTTCAATCAAATTGAGAATAGTTTTGGTTCTGCCACGCGAAACATGTCAGTCGGGCTTTTCGCTTTCAGCCAGAGCGAAACCACGTTTAACTTCCTTCGCCATTTCCGCCGTCGTGCCGGTGCGCAATGAACGCAGATTGACGCCGCAAATTTTCCCGCGCAAACTTTCCGCGTGCCTGAAACCGGAAAAGAAAAATTCTTCGCCAAACTGGAAGCGTTGATCGCTGAAGCCAAAGAATTCAAGCGTCGCGGCTTTGATTTGCAGGAGCCGGAAGAAGCCACCAAGCAATTTCTGCTTGAGCCGTTGCTGCAAGCGCTCGGTTTCGCTTCCGATTCCAATTACACGCGTGAATTCAAAATCATCGGCGATTCCGTTGACTATCTTCTCAAATCCGAGCGACCGCTGATTTTTGTCGAGGCCAAGAGCCTGCTCGACAAATCCGAAAATCTTTTTATCGGGCATCGCGAGCAGGTGCAGCGTTACATCCGCAATTATCGCGTCAGCCCGGAGCAAGTCCGCATGGAACGGCCTGTGACCTGGATTGTCCTGACCAACTTCGCGCAATTCCATTTTATCCGCGTCAACGAGGATGCGCCCACCTTTTCATTCACAGCCGATGATCTTTGGAAACGGCGCGAAGAATTTTGGGATTTGCTCGCGTTGGAAAATATCGAGACCGGCCGCATCGAAGAACTTTACGAGCAACGGCACAAAGCCGGTCTCGACCAGCGATTTCTCGCCGACCTCAAACGCTGGCGGCTGTTGCTGGCCAATTGCTTTGCGCTTCGCAACCAGAACCGTTCGCTCGACGACATCACGCAGGCCAGCCAGCAATTGCTCAATCGTTTCCTGTTCTCGCGCATGTTGGAAACGAATCAATTGATCGAATGGAACAAACTCGCCCGCGCTTATTCGCACTACGAAGTTTTTTTTGGCGAATTTCCCGGAAAACCTTTTGCTGAATATATTCGAGAATCTCTTTTCAGCGAAATCAAATTCAAATTCAACACCGAACTTTTCGAGCAGCCGCTGCTTTGCGACACGCTCGCGCTGGACAACAACATTCTTTCCATCTTCGTCGGACACGAACCGCTTTCGCCGGATGTCGCCGCCACTTGCGGATTCGATTCAGGCCAGGGCGAACTGCTCGCGTTCCGGCATCTTTACAGCTACGACTTCAGCCTCATGTCGTCCGACGTGATGGGCGCGGTGTATGAAAAATTCCTCGCGCACAAACTGTCGCAACGCGGTGGACGCATCGTCATCGAAGACACCGACGAACTTCGGAAAAAGGAAGGCATTTATTACACGCCGCGTTACATCGTGGATTACATCGTCGCGCATACGCTCGGCGAAAAAATCAAACCCGTCCTCGCCGAAGCAAAAAATTTGCTCGGCTATAAAAACTACAAAGGCGCGTTCGAGAAAATTTCCGAACTCTCGCAAATTAAAGTCCTCGACCCCGCGATGGGTTCCGGTTCATTTCTGCTCGGCGCGTTCGACGCATTGGTTTCCGCTTACAACGACTACAACGCCGAATGCGAAAAACAAAAACGCGCCAACGGAAATGGAAACGGAAATGGCCACGATAGCGGCAACGCGCTGTTTGACGCGCCCGTCGCCAAACCGCGAACGGTCGAGCGCCTCGGCACCGCCGTTGTCAGCCAGAATCTTTTTGGCGTTGACCTTGACGCGCAAGCCGTGGAAGTCGCCAAGCTCAATCTTTGGATCCGGCTCATGGCGGCGGAAAAAGATTCACTGCGGCATCATTTGACCGACCCGCGCGCGGGAAAAAAACCGCGCAATTTGCTTCCCGCGCTCGCCGCCAATTTCAAACGCGGCAACTCGCTCATTGACGACGCGAAAGTGGCGGGCGACGCGGCGTTTGACTGGCAAAAAGAATTTCCTGAAATAGTGGGACAGGCTTCCAGCCTGTCTCCGGCTGGAAAGAAAAAAACAGAGACAGGCAAGATGCCTGTCCCACGAAACGGCTTCGATGTCGTCATCGGCAATCCGCCTTACGAGCGGATTCAAACGATGATGGGCAACGCGCCGCAAGTTGTGGAATTTCTCAAAGCGAATTATCGCTCCGCCGCCAGCGGCAATTTTGACATTTACGTCTGCTTCATTGAACACGGATTGCAATTGCTCAATGCCGATGGATTTTTCGGCTATATTTGCCCGCATAAATTTTTCCAAGCTGAATATGGCAGGGAATTGAGAAAATTGCTGACGGAAAAAAAACACGTCCGACAAATTGTTTCCTTCGGCGACCAGCAAGTTTTCACGCAAGCAACGACTTACACCTGCTTGCTCTTTTTGCAAAAACAACCACAAGAAAAACCGCTTTATGTCAAAGTGGATGAAATTGATTCGTGGCGCGGCAACGGCGAAGCGGCGACCGGAAAAATTGCTCCGGTAAGTTTTATTGGTGACCAATGGAATTTTGTTTTAGGAAATGGAGCGGAATTATTTGCGAAATTAAATGAGCAACCGGTTCGCCTTCGAGACGTGGCCGAACGAATCGCGCAAGGTATCCGCACCAGCGCAAATCCGGTTTACGTTTTAGATTTGCGATTTGAAAGTGGCCAAACCGTCACCGTTTTTTCAGAGCAATTGCAGCGAGAAGTGAAATTGGAACGCAAAGCCGTCGCGCCATTTTTGCAAGGGGAAGACATTCGACGCTACGCCTTCGAGACTTGCAGCAAAGTTGTTATTTTGCCGTATCAAATCAAAGACGGACGCGCGACGCTGATTACTGAAACGCAATTGCAAAAGAAATTTCCACTGACTTACGATTATTTGCGCCAAAATAAAAAAGTGCTCGAAGAGCGCGAAGAAGGACGAATGCGCGGCGAGGAATGGCATGCGTTCGTGTATCCAAAAAATTTAGAATTGATGTCGTCGCCAAAAATTGTCGTGCCCGACATCGCTAATTTTGCCTCGTTCGCTTTCGATGAATCCGGGGAATTTACTTTCACGTCAGGCTACGGAATTACTTTGAAGCCAGACGCCAAAGGATCGCCGTCCTATCTTTTGGGTTTGTTGAACAGTCGTTTGCTGGATTTTTATTTGAAACAAGTCAGCACGACTTTGCGTGGCGGTTATTTCCGTTATTTCACCCAATTCATCGAGCAATTGCCAATCAAGCGCATTGATTCAAATAAAAAAAATGAAGTGAAGCTGGAAAAAGAAATCGTCGAGCGCGTCGAGAAAATTCAAGCCGCGCACAAGCAGCGTTTGAAATTGCCGGAAGCGTTGCGAAAGAAAATCCTTCACGATCAGGATCGCAAGCCCTGCAATCTCGCGCATTATCTGCAAAAGGATTTCGCCGATTCGGTGAAGCACGAAATTTTAATTGCCGACGTGCAGCAAAACGGTTTCGTCCACGAAATCAAAATTGAATCTTCCGGTTCGCAAATCACTTTGTCCGTCGCCGTCGCCTCCGCATCCGACGCCGAACCGAAATGGCAACCACTTTTGCGCCTGACTTTCAAGGACGATGCGCTGCGCCAGTTCATTTACGCCTCGTGGCGGCAATTTCTCGACACGCATTCGCGCAAGAAAAAATGGACGACCGGCAAACGGCCGGAAGCGATTTATCCGCTCATCGTCAACACGCTTGAACCGTTGGTTTATTTCAGCGCCGGCGCCGGCGATAATTTGCGCGCGATTCGCGATTTGATGAAATCCGTCGCCGAAGAATCCGGCAGCGCCGACCTCGCCGCGATTGAATCTGAAATTAAAGTGCTGGACGCGGAAATTGACGCGCGCGTTTATGAACTTTACGGATTGACGGCGGATGAAATTAAAATCGTGGAAAGCGCGGCGAAATAAAACGCGACCTCCCGCGAATTCCATTTATCGGTGTAGAAGACGAGGTGACGAGTCTCAAATCAAAAACCGGGAAAAAGTCAGAGACTCCTCACGTCGTCTCCTACGGAAAATTTTATCCGTTGTCCGCCGTCGAGAAGATGCAAGGCTCGGCTTTTGCCGCCTCGCACATTTCAGTTGTCACGGACGCGCGAGCGTTTAGAGTATTCAGGTTCAAATGAAAATTTCTCTGTCCATTTTAGCGCTCGCGTTGTTTGCCTTTTTTTCCGCATCGGCGCAGGTCAGCGTGGATGTCACGATGGATCAAAAACAATTTTTATCCAGCGAAGCGGTGCCGGTGGCCGTTCATATCACAAACCGTTCCGGCCAGTCGCTGCATTTGGGCGCGGACGCAGGCTGGCTGACGTTTGACGTGGAATCGGCGGATGGTTTCATCGTGCTCAAAAATGCGGATGTGCCGGTGATCGGCGCCTTTGACGTGGGTTCATCGCAAGTTGCGACCAAGCGCGTGGATTTGGCACCGTATTTTGTTTTGTCCAAGCCGGGGCGTTATCGTGTCATCGCCACGGTGCGGATCAAGGCGTGGAATGTGGAGATCAACAGCTCGCCCTTAAAATTTGATGTCATCAGCGGCGCAAAACTGGCCTCGCAGGATTTTGGCGTCCCGGCGCCGGCGGGCATGACCAACACGCTGCCGGATGTGCGCAAATATAATTTAATCGAGGCAAATTACCTGGAATCGCAATTGCGATTGTATGTGCAGGTCACGGATGAATCGGAATCGCGCGTCTTCAATGTCACGCCGATTGGGAAACTGATTTCGTTCAGCACGCCGGAAACGCAACTGGACCGGCATTCAAATTTTCATGTGCTGTGGCAAAGCAACGCTTCTTCGTTCACTTACACGGAGGTCAATCCGAACGGCCAAATTTTGCGGCAGGAAACTTATGATTATGTGACGACGCGCCCGCGATTGGGCTTGAGCGCGACGGGCGACGTGCAGGTGGTCGGCGGCGTGCGGCGCTTAAGTTCCAATGAACTGCCCGTTGTGAAAATGCCGGATCAACCGGTCGCGCCCGTCAATCCGTGATCATTGCGTCAGATCGTCGCGCGACATGACTTGCGCCTGCATCAATTTGATGAGCGTGGTCGCGCGCGTCACGGCATTTTCCTGCGTCTCGCCAAAAAATGATTTCAAACGCAAATGCACGGCGGCGATCGGATCGCCATTGCGGTCGCGCAAAGGCAGCGTGAGCGCGTCAACCCCGTCGTGCTTGCCGTAATAAACTTTGCCGTTGGCAATGGCATCTTTTTCCGCGTCCGTTCCCGATTGGCCGATTTCTTTTTCATCTTTGGCGGCGATGATTTGCGGATTGCCAGCGTCGTTGAGCGTATAGATTTGCAGGCCAAGAATGCGCGATTCTTTTTGCAGAATATTTTGCACGAGCGCCTGCGCCGCCGGGATGCGCGGCGTGTAGTCAATGGTCGTATCGCCAAAATAACTTACGGCGTCCGACTTGGTCCAAAATCCGATTTTGCCGATGGCAAAAGTATTGTCATTAAGCGGCGGCATGACCAGCCGGTGGTCCAGCCAGAAAATGATTTGATTGGCCTGGCATTGGATGACCAGCGTGTGCCAGGCGTTTGTGGAAATTTCAAGTTGCGGCCCGAGCGGCTCGGAGCGGATGCCGTTCACCACTTTGTAAAAACGGATGTTGTGGCCGAGCGCGCTGGCGCGGATGACGTAAAAGTTCGAGACATTTTGAAAACGGAAAACGACGCCGGCCATTTGCTCGACCGTGCCGCTGACGATTTTGAACCGTGTTAGCAGCCGAAAATCTTTGAACGTCTCGCCGTTATAAATCAAGATCGGAAAATGTTCGTCGGTCGGGTCCTGGCTGGTTTGCGCGAGCACGGCCTGGCGATTGACGGCGGGAGCTTGCGCGGTCAACGGCGCAAACGCGGAGGGCACTTCGTCCAGGATAATTTTCCAGCCGCCCGGCGAGCCGCTGCCGTTGATGACGCTGGAAAAATTCGTCGGCGTGGAACCAACGGGAAAGTCGTTGAAATCAAATTTGATTTGCGCGCCGAAAACGGAACCGGTCAACAGAAGACAAATCCAAAAAACAAATCGTTGCATCGGCGCGCAGCGTAGCAAAAAGGATTTTTCCGACAAGCAATTGTCCTTCGCAAAAATTTCGCGCCGTCACTTTTTGACGTAGCCGTTGGCGCGAAACCATTCCACGGCGTCGGCGAGCGCCTGTTTGGGCGGCGTTTGCGGCAGGCCGAGGAAATGAATCGCCTTGGCGGGATTGAACCACATTTTATATCTGGCCATGCGCACTCCGGCGAGCGGCGCGCGCGGCGGCAGGCCGGTGAAAAAGGAAATATATTCGTTGAGTTCCGCCGCGCGATACGCGAGCCAGTAAGGAATTTTTAAGCGCGGCGCGCGAATGCCCGTGATTTCTTCGAGGTGCTTGAGCATTTCCTGCATCGTCCAGTTTCCGCCGGCGTTGCCGAGAATGTAACGATGGCCGTAATCTCCTTTTTCCGCCGCCAAAATATGGCCGACCGCCACGTCGCGCACGTGAACCCAGTTCAAGCCGGTGTCCAAATACGCGGGCAAACGGCGGTTCAAAAAATCCACGATCAATTTTCCCGTCGGCGTCGGCTTGACATCGCGCGGGCCAATCGGCGCGGACGGATTGACGATGATGATGGGCAAACCTTTTTTGCGGACCAAATCCATGGCCAGGGCTTCCGCGCGAAATTTCGAGCGTTTGTAATCGTTGCTCAATTGACCTTCGAGAATTTTGTCCGTCTCATCGGTCGGCGTAAATTTCCCGTCTTTTTGTTGCGGCAAACCGATGCAGCCGACCGTGCTCGTATAAACAATTTTCTGGCAGCCGACTTTGGCCGCCGATTCAAGCACCGCGCGCGTGCCTTCCACATTCGTCTCATACATCGGCGCGTAATTCCGCATCCAAAGCTGGTAAGTCGCCGCCACGTGGAAACACCAATCGCAACCGTCCAATTCGCGTTCGAGCAATTTCCGGTCAAGAATGTCGCCGGTCACGCGGTCAAATTTTGCGCCCGCCAGACCGCGTTCATCCGCGTTCGGACGCAGCAACGCCTTCACGCGATGCCCGCGCGCGACCAGCTCATAGACAAGATTCGAGCCGATGAAGCCGGACGCGCCAGTGACGAAACATTTCATAATCTGAAAGCCGGAGCCGGATTTTGCCGCAATGCCGCGCCAGATTCCATATAAATTTCACCTTCGGCGCGCTTGACATATTTCGCCGAATTGGAAAAATGCTCCGGTCGTATGCAGGCAAAAAGCAGTTCCCGAAAAAAATCCAGCCGCGCCAGCCAGCGCGATCTCGACGTGAAAATCGAATTCATGGAGGGAATTCTTCGGCGCGATCCCGATTATGTGGATGCACTCCAACTTCTCGGCGATCATTACACCCAACGCGGACGTTTTCCCGAAGGCCTGCGCGTGGACGAACGCCTGGCCAGCCTCGAACCGCAAAGCCCGCTGGTTTTTTACAATCTCGCGTGCAGCTATTCGCTCACCGACCAGTTTGAACGCACCGCGCTCGCGCTGGAAAAAGCCTTGAGCCTCGGCTATCAGGATTTCAACTGGCTGGCCAAAGACCCGGACCTGAAAAAATTCCGCCAGCAGCCGGCCTATCGCGAAATCCAGAAAAAAATTCGCGGAATGAAAATCAAGGTTCGTTGAAGCGTCTTGTTTTTTAGCCACAGATGAAACACAGATTTCTTCATCGGCCATGACGCGGGTTTTGCCTTTTGAAAAATTTATCCGCGTTCATCCGCGAAATCCGCAGTTGCTTATTTGTGTTTCATCTGTGTTAATCTGTGGCTAAAAATGAACGTCACCCTTCGCGGCCGCACGCGGCCCTATCG
>JGI20207J14881_1000249_pt1 | contig 20324 bp, 20 predicted proteins | sample NGESurdeep092012_4_FD_14881 | JGI IMG/M metagenome (IMG submission 14881)
ACGGGCGCCGCGTCGAAGCGGAAACCGCAACGCACCTCCCGCCAGTGTCACCCACGAAGATCCTCTGCTGCCATCTCAATCACGTGTCGCGCGTGCGTGAGTTCGGCACCGAACTCCCTCCCGCACCCACCTGGTTTCAAAAGCCCGTCTCATCGCTCAACAGCCACAACGGCGCCGTTGTTCGCCCGGCCAACTGCCAGTTCTTGAACTACGAGGGAGAGATCGCGATCGTCATTGGTCGAACGGCGCGCAACATCAAGCTCGCCGACGCCACGCACTACATCGCGGGCTACACGATCGCTAACGACTTTGGGCTCCACGACTTTCGTGATACCGACGCAGGGTCGATGTTGAGAGTAAAGGGCGCCGACACGCTGTGTCCGCTTGGCCCGGGCCTCGTCACTGGTTGGGACTTTCGTGGCAAGTCCATGCGTACGATCGTGAACGGCGACGTTCGCCAAGACGGCTCAACGGAAGAGATGGCGTGGGACATGCACTATCTCGTCACGGACGTCGCGCGACTCATCACGTTGGTGCCCGGTGACGTCATCCTTTCGGGCACCCCGGCGTTCTCGCGACCGGTCCAACCCGGTGACGTTGTCACCGTTGAAGTCGAAGGTCTGGGTGCTCTCACTAACCACGTGGTCTCTTCACCCGATCCGGTCAGCGACGAAGTCGGCGCGCAACCCACCTCTACAGAAGAGGTCCTTTCGACCACCTTCGGAGGCGACTGGGAGTTCCGCGGTCAGCGTCGACCGTTGCCCACGGAACGTTCCTCTCTCCCCTATCCGCGCGTGCGCCCGCGGTTCGAATCATGAGTGAAGTGCGAACCAACGTGGGCGGCGTCGCCGTCGCGACCGAGCACTTCATCAATAACGTCCGCGTGGCGTCACACGCCACGTTCGAAGACCGTTCTCCGCTGGATTGGACCTTGAAGCTCGCCGACGTTGCCCGCGGGACCGCGCGCGACGCGGCGCTCGCCGTGGAAGCGGCGCAAGACGCGTTCCCGGCTTGGGCCGCACTGACGACGAGGCAGCGAGCAAAGTACCTGCATCGTCTCGCTGACCTCATCGATGAGAACGTAGACCGCATCGCCACCGTCGAGTGTCTCGACATGGCAATGCTCTTCGAGAGCCTCCAACGTCGCGTGATTGCTCGAGCTGCGCGGAACTTTCGGGCCTACGCCGACCTCGCCGAGTCGTACGAGTCGCGCCTCTGGGCGTCGAATGGCACGCACAACGCCGTGACGCGAATGCCCGCGGGTCCAACCGTCGTCATCACGCCATGGAACGCACCCTTCATGCTCTCCACCTGGAAGTGCGCGCCCGCGCTCGCCGCGGGCAATACGGTCGTACTGAAACCGGCGGAGTGGTCGCCGCTGAGTTGCTCACTGTTGATGGACCTCGTCCTCGAAGCCGATTTCCCGCCTGGCGTCTTCAACCTCGTCCAAGGCATCGGCGATGAAGTGGGTGCTGCGCTCGTCGCCGACACGCGCGTGCGTCGCATCTCTTTCACTGGATCTCCCGAGACTGGGCGTCGCATCGGCGTCGCCGCGGCGAAGAACCTCGTCCCCTTCACCGCCGAGCTCGGGGGTAAGGGACCCTTCGTGGTGTTCGCTGACGCGGACCTAGAGCTCGCCGCTGAGAAGGCCGCCTTGATGTACGACGACGCCGGACAGGTCTGTTTGGCTGGCACCAGGCTCATCGTCGAGTCGAGCATTCGCGACGAGTTCCTGGACCGCCTCACGAACTTGAGCGAACAGCACGTCCTCGGTGACAGCCGTGACCCGGACACCACGATCTCGCCCCTCATCCACCCCGAACACTTCGCCCGCGTCGAAGGATTCGTCAAGCGGTCGCTCGCCGCCGGTGACACACTCCTCTTTGGCGGCGAACGATTGAAGGATGACGGACTGTGGTTCGAGCCCACGCTCATCGAGCCGCGCGACAATGACTCGGAGATCGTTCAACGTGAAGTCTTCGGGCCGGTGTTGACCTTGCAGACGTTCGACACGGAAGAAGAAGCCATCGAGCTGGCGAACTCGACGAAGTACGGACTTGCCGCGATGGTCTTCACCTCCGATCAAAAGAAGGCCGACCGCTTTGGACTGGCCGTGCGGGCGGGAACCGTGTGGGTGAACTGCTACCTGGTGCGCGATCTCACGGCGCCATTCGGCGGCGTTGGCATCAGTGGCGTCGGGCGCGAAGGTGGCGACTACGCCCTCGACTTCTACAGCGACCTCAAGACGTACCAAGTGAAAGAAGACACCACCAATGGGTGAAATCGTCGGCGCGGGCTTTCTCGCGCATGTTCCCACCATCGTGCTGCCCGACGACGTTCGCCGGGCACTGAATAACGGTAAAGAGAGCACGCTCTACACCGGGCTGCACCAGCTACGCCGCGAGGTCTTTGACGTCGTGAAGCCCGATCTCGTAATCGTGTTCGACAGTCACTGGTTCACGACCGTCGAGTTCGTCATCACCTCCGCCGAACGTCGACTGGGCTTCTTCACTTCTGAAGAATTGCCTCGGGGCATGTCGAGCGTTCCCTTCGACGTGAAGGGCGATCCTTCGTTCGCGAAACTCGTGGGCGAGATCGCTGACGCCACGCCTGAGTGCTGGATCACGCCGATCGACAACGAACACCTTCCAATCATGTACGCGACGACGAACTTCTTTCCGTTCCTTCAAAGCGACGAAGCGTGGCTTTCCGTGAGCACGTGTCAGACCTCAGAGCCACGCGACTTCGAAGCCGTTGGTAAGGTCATCGCTTCGGCGATCGAACAGAGCGATCGTCGAGTCGTCCTCATCGCGTCGGGCGCCCTCAGTCACACCTTTCACACACTGCGAACGCTGCGAAGTCACGAAGCCGCCGGTGAAGAGCACATCTTCTCGGAAGAGGCTCGCGTCGCGGATCATCAGGTCATCGACGCGTGGCTCCGTGGCGACCACGCGAACGTGATCGACAACTTCGCAGAGTTCTTCAAGGTCAAGCCCGAAGGCCGCTTCGCGCACTACCAAATGATGGTCGCCGCCCTCGGCGGCCGAGAGTGCGTCGCGCCGGGCCGTCTGTATTCGGACTACGAAAACTCGATTGGCACCGGGCAAGTTCACGTATGGTTCGATAGACCCGACAACGGATGGACAGGAGCATCAGCGTGAGCCTTCGTGGCCTCCCCTACCCCCGGACCGCGAGCGGTCGCGCGTCACTNTTGCCNCCAACGCCGTGGCACTANTCGGGAGATCTCCTCACGGTCGAGTACCGGACGGACCCTTCGGCGATCGCGGCGCTCTTACCCGACGACGTTGCACTTGCCNACGATGACGAGGACCCNGGGGCCGTTGCCTTCATCTGGGCCGACTGGCAGAGCTGTGGCGACGATGGAGCCGAGTTACTCGATCCGGTGCGCGCTCAGTACAAAGAGGCGTTCGTCGTCGTGCGCTGTCGTTACCAGGATCGCCTCTACAGCCGGTGTCTGTTCATCTGGGTCGACAAAGATTTTGCGCTCGTACGTGGGCAGATCCAGGGGTACCCGAAAAAGCTCGGCTCGATACACCAGACAAGACCCGTCACGCACGGGCGAGCCGGAGGTACGTGGGCAGATTCAGGGGTACCCGAAAAAGCTCGGCTCGATACACCAGACAAGACCCGTCACGCACGGACGAGCCGGGCCTCGACTGGAAGTTGGAGGATCGTTCGGCATGACGCTCGCCGCGGGCGACCGACGTCTCGCGCAAGCGACCGTGACGCTCACCGGTGAGAGTGAGACGGGTGGATTCGTCAACGGTCACGCGATGCTTCATCACCGTTGGTTCCCCCGCGTCGAGATGGACGATCAAGACGCCCTGAGTGACGTCGTCACCATGTCCGGCGTGGACCTCGACCTCGGTCCTTCGTACGGAGGAACCGCGACGCTGGAACTCTTCGACTCCCCCACCGAGGAGTTGCGCGCATTAGTCCCCCGAGAGATTCTTGGCGGCTACTTCCGATCCGTTGGGACCACTTTCAACGGTGGCACCACTCTCGAGGACTAGTCGTGTCACGTCGAATCGCCAGCTCGAAAGCCACCGTCGTCTCGCAGGCGGAACGCGACATTCGCGCACGCCTCGACGACCACGAACTTGACTTCACCGCGATGAGCGCGATCTCCAACATCTATCGCGCCGGTTCGGCGGTCCGCAATCACATGGAGCGCTCCTTATTGGCCGACTATGACCTCAGCTGGGTGGCCTTCACGGTCCTGTGGGTTCTGTGGATCTGGGGTGAACAAGAGACCGGTCACGTTGCGTCCGAAGCCGGGATCACGAAGGGCACGTTGACCGGCGTCATGAAGACGCTGCAGGCGCGAAAACTGATCAAACGAATTCCTCACCGTGACGACCGACGACGAGTTTCGATTGGCCTCACCAAAGCCGGAGTGCGGCTGATTGAACAGGTATTCCCTGAGTTCAATACCCACGAGACTCTCGCGGTGAGTGCGTTGACAGTGGCCGAACAGCACGAACTCGCCCGACTTCTTCGACTTGTTTTGAAGCAAGTCAGCAGTGCGGCCCTCGACGAAGATGCCTAACCCTTCAATCCCACTTTTGGGTCCTTCCGGACAATATTTAGAGGCGAAACCGTTTGCGTCGTCTTTCCGACGCCCGGGAGGAGTTCGTCAAAAAGGACCTACAACCGCTTCGTCACGTCTTGACAATATTTCGCTGACGGTCTGCGCCGGCGTCTGGTTTGATGAATCGAGCCAAAGGCCAATTCGTGGCGTTGCCGCGACGAGCGCATCGAGTTGTTCGACATTCATTTCGCCGGGTCGATATGCGACTTTGCCGAGCGCTCTCAACCTTTTTTGATCTCGCTCCTTCACAATTGATACCGAAGGTCGCAAAACGACGAGGCGAGAAGGTTGAACTGCTGCCCGTTTGAGCCAGGTTGGGACGTCGTCGCCGAAGATGTTGTCCTGGACCACGGTCGTAAATCCGGCGAGGCAATATTCATGTGCCGCCTGGGCCGAAAGGCGGTAGCGAAGGTCTAAGAGTCTCCTTGCCTCATCAGAGAGTTCGGTAGCAGGGTGAATCCAGCCGCTTACGGCCCAGCGATAAAACTGACCACCACGAATGTGCACGCCATGCTCAAATTCTCGAGCGAGAAGATCAGCCACTGTCGACTTACCGGCCGCTTGCACACCGATAATCAGCCAAAGCCCATTGTCCACTTCACCACTCTCGCAGAGCAGTTTGCTTTTGTGTTCGAGTCATCCTCAGATCAACCTTCGATAGCGATCTTGTCGAAAAGTGCGATTTCATCCTCGTCGGGAGGTTGAAATGTCGTTGACCACACTTCAAAATGGGACCGCGTCATTGGCGAAGCTGTCCAATCGTCCGACGCATTGCGACGTTCCGCACGCTCTATTAACTCGTCCAAGGGCACCTCGAGGTAATGCAGTTCGACAGCGATACCCAAGCTTCGCGCAGCGAGCCGTTTCTCGTCCCGTTCAACTCTGGCCCAGTGGCCCCACTCCAAAATCACGCTCTGGCCCCGGGCGAGAAGATCTTGAGTAAGAACCCACAGCTGGTGCTCAAGACGCACTCGGAATTCTTCATCCCACAAATCGGCACCCAGTTGAATCACCCACTCGTCCTTGTCCAATCTCAAGGCGGAGATTTGGATCGCGAGTTGGCGAGCGAGTGTTGATTTGCCCGAAGCTGGAAGCCCGCAAATGAGCACGAGCCGCGTCGGTGAATTCGCCATGCACGATTTCTAACACGAGCACCCATGTGCGAGGTGTCGCTCAAGTGTCAATGACGCGAGAGCATTTCTCTCATTTCATTTCTCCGGTGCTAGATCTTTTCGTCTTCAAAACCGCAAACGTGAGTGGTTACAAATTGTTTGGATCGAGTTCCAGACGGTGCGTGATTCTTCGTGTCACGAGATTCAATCCATGGATCAGAGCGGCGTATCCGTCCGTCGAGCAACGGTAGCCGATGCACTTTCGGTTGAATCGTTGGCACGTTTGCTTGCGACGACGTTCTCGATTGACCCTGACGCATTCACTGTGATCTTCGAACGCGTGATTAATGACGAAGACACCCGCATTCTCGCTTCCGTTGACGAACGAGGAGCAATCAATGGCTACTTGCTGGGTTTCATTCACGACGCATTCTTTGCGAATGGTCCAGTTGGCTGGATTGAGGAAATGTACGTGGCCGACTTTTCGCGACACGGAGGAGTTGGCTTTGCACTGGAACGCGACTTCGAGGCATGGGCAAGAAGTCGAGGCGCCAAGTTGATTGCCCTCGCTACGCGACGGGCTGCTTCCTTTTACTTGGCCATCGGCTTCGAAGAGTCCGCCGTTTACCTGAGAAAGATCTTGTAAGGCTTTCAGGAATTGGATAGCACCTCTTGAATTCGACTACATGCGACCGAGAGACGATCGAAGTCCTGAGAAAAGTTGATGCGGAAGTGGCCGCGCCCATCCATTCCGAACTGGTAGCCAGGACTGATCAAGACGCCATTCCTTTTCAGCGCCATCGCCAACCGGTAATCGTCGTTCGAGCCATGATGAGATGACCAGGGGCTATCGCTGGCGTCTGGGAAGACGTAGGAACTTCCCGCTGGGGACGACACCTTCATTCCGGGAACATTCATCAACGAATCGACGAGAAAGTCACGAATCTTCTGATGGGCCACTATTCGTTCGGCCAGCCACGATGAGTCGTTGTCCATCCAGTGTCGGAGGGCGTGCTGAGAGTATCCGGCGGTCCGAAGTGACGCGAGTGAAACCACCTGCTCCATTGCCTCGATGACGTCGCGTGGGCCGACGGCCGCGCCAAGTCGATAACCGCTCATCGATTCAGTCTTTGAGGGTCCGAGCAGTGTCACGGTGCGTTCGGCCATGCCCGGCAACGAACCTATATGGACGAACTCGTTCTCGTCGAAGATGAGACGGCAGTAGAGCTGGTCGACCACTGCCCACATGTCGTTCGCGACGATCCACGTGGCCAGACGTTCGGCGGTCTCTCGTGCGTAGATGCCGCCCGTCGGATTGTTCGGGTGTGAGAGAACGATGCCGCGTGCTCCGCTTCGAGCCGCTTCCTCGAGGTCAGCCTGATCGATCTTCATAATGCCCCGCGCACTTTGGTGCAGTGCGACTCGATGAGCTTTCGCTCCCAAGTACGCACAGATCCGCTCGTCCATGAAGTATTCCTTCGACGGGAACGCTACGACGTCACCAGGCGCCACCAGCGCCGACAACGACGTGAACAGACCGCCTTGCGTTCCCGGCGTCAGAATCAACTCACTCGCGGGATCGACTTCGCGTCCGAGCAACGTGCCGAGTCGTGGGACCAAGAGACTGCGGACCGTGGCACTCCCTCGATAGGCGGAGTACGCCTCGGTGTTGTCCGCCACGGCGGCCTCGAAGTCCGTACGGGCAGTCGAGGGTGGCAGAAACGCTCGCGTGTCGCCGTGCGTGAGGTCGATCAAGTCATCGGGTCCCGGTGAGGCGGCGACCGTTCGGTCCATCTCTCGTACCGANGCTCCGTACAGTGAGGCGTAGGCGCCGAGTTCCGCGGCGACGAGTGCCGGAGGGCGTTTGTACAGTGTCATAGTTGCTCCTTGAAGATTTCAGTGAATACGCCCAGACCGTCCGCGACGTGCTCGAATACTGCAATCGAACTCAGGTCGAAACGATTGAGTTCAACAGCGAGTGACATAAGCGACGTCGCACGACTCACTCGCCTTCGAGAGGGTTGACCACCTCGTGGGACAGATAGTGATTGCGAATCGCCTCTTCTATGACATCCGCTTTACCGGTTTTCAGCGCGTTGATCACTTCACGGTGTCGCTCGACGATGTCTTCCATGTCAATGCCCTGTTGCTCCAGCGACGAGCGCATCAGTGATCCCATTTGGCCGTCCAACATGTGCCAGAGCTCCCTCACGCGTGGTCGTTGGCTGGCCGCGAGGATGACGCTGTGAAAGTCGGTGTCCGCGTCGACGATGGTCGCCATGTCTTGGGTCATCGCCGAGACCTTCATTCGCTCGATTTGTCGTTCGAGCTCCTCGAAGACATCGGGAGTGATCCAGTGCAGGTCGCTACACGCCGCGCCGGCTTCGAGGAGGTAGCGCGCGAAGCACGAGTCGACGATATCCGTCGAACTCATGCGAGCGACGAAGCTTCCTCGACGATCGGTCATGGTGATGAGGTTTTCGTTCGCGAGATTACGAAGAGCAGAGCGCAGCGTCGTGCGACTGACCCCGAACTCCTCGGCGATCCTCGATTCCACCAGGTGTTCACCCGCGATGAACTCGTTGTTGAGGATGCGGCGACGTAGTTCGGTGTAGACGGCGTCCGGGAGCGAAGTGTGCTTAATGTGGCCCGCGTCGACACCGTTCGTCTGAGAAGTGCCTACTCCGTACGTCACGTCGCGCATTGTCCCTCAGTCTTCATTTGGCCCTCGACAGCAATGTTTCTTCGCGCAGTCCCTGATGGGTAGCAACTTCCGAGCGAACTAAGAAGTGCTTCGCTGGACCGCTTAAGACTATCGTCACGCCCGGTCCGTGACCGGGTTGGGGACTGGTGCCGTGGGTCACGACGCCGATGCTCAACCAGTCTTTTCGAAAACCCGCGTTCGTTCGAGCGTCGAGGTCCGTGATGGCGACGAGGTCGCCGAGACGAAGTTCGCTCACACCTTCAGTGGTGCTGTCCACTTGCAGATCGACGTCCCACATTGCCATGGGACGACCAATCCCGTTGCCCACGGTGCGGCTCGACAGTTCAACGCGAACGCCGACTTGCAGCTGCTCGTCCGCGGTGCGCACCGGCAACAGCGCTAGCGCCTCGGGCGTGATGTTCATCTGGGTGATGCCCGCGACCGGTGCTTCGGCGCCCTGGCCACGGCTCATGATCGCAACTTGGTCAGAAGGTCGTAGACGCTTCAAGACGTCTTGGGGAAAGACCACGATGACGCGCTCTCCACCGCCGCGTTTGCCAAAGACCACGCCTTCCTTTCCAGCGGCGTCGCCAGTGCGAAGGATGGCGCGATTGCCTATGCACGAGAGGCCAACGACGGCGTGACGTGCGTCGTCATTGGGGTGGATGACGCACGCGCCCGGTGCCGCGTGGTCACCGACGTGACCAAACACGCTGTCTCCGAGGCGAAGTCCGAGAACGACGCCGCCGTCACCCACCGCGACGTAGGGATTTCCGTCACGGTCAATGCGGTAAGGGTCGTTACCGACCTCGCCTTGATCGACGAACGCGAGCAGATTGACGCTCACGAGTTTGGCGCTGGTCATGAAAGCTCCCGATGTTGTACCAGATTGAAGAAACTGAGGTTTGCGGATTCGTCTTCGACGATCTTGAACGACGACGTTGGACCCGACATGATCGTGGACGGTCCCGGTCCGTGGCCGAAGAGGAGGCAGCTTCCGGTGGAGATGACGCCGATGGACGTCCACCCCTCTCGGTAGCCGCGACCGAAGCGGTGGTCCTGGTCCACCATGGCGACGACGTCGCCGATGCGCAGCGACTCGAGACCCAGCGAGAGGTTCTCGTCGAGACCGGCGTACGCGCCCATCAAGTCTGTGTTGGCGTACTCCGACGCCATTCCCGCGCCCGCGCCGATGGCTTCGGGAGGAATGATCGCGCTCACGTGAACCTCGAGTTGGCCCCCCGTCGTCGTACCCCCGGGCATCGCGCTCAAGAGCGCTGGCGAACAGTTCTTTACAACGATCTCGGGGTGGTCGGTCAAGGCAAGGCCCTGTCCCACGGCGGTGATGGTCACCTGGTCGCCTGTCGTCACGCCGCGCATCTCGTCACCCGCCATGTCGACGAGCACGTAGGCGTGTTGTCCGATGACGAAACCCGAGGCGCCCTTCTGGGGACCGGAACTCACCTCGACACTGTTGCCAATGCACGTTAAGTACTGCAACGCGTAGTTCGGTCCCTGCTCACGATGACGGACCGAGAGACCAGGCTCTAAGTGATCACTTCGATAGCCGGTCGCCGGGTCGCCGCAGTGGACGTCCAAGGTGACCCCGCCCATGCCTGGCAAGAAGAACGCGTCGCCGTTCGGATCGACGCGATAGCCGTGTCGATCGGCCAACGGCGGCCACACTTCGCCCGCGAGCTTCTGGGTCAACAGTTGCTCAACGTTGCTGGTGACGTTCATGAGAGCGTTCCTTTTCTTTCTGTCAGCACACCATCACGACGCGCACTGGGCGGCGCGTCGTGATGGTGTGAGAAATACTTGATTCTTCTATGCACCCTCGACCTCGCTGAAGTTGACCCAGCGACGCTCGCGGTGCGACTGCTCGAAGGCGTTGATCGTGCGCTGCACCAATGCGCCCTGGGCGAAGTCGCCCTGGGTCTCGGGGGCGTCGCCCACGATCTCGTCCACGAAGTTGCGGATGAGGTTCGAATAGAACAGCGACGGCCACTCCTCGCGACTCGTGCTACCCACCGGGAAGTACTTCTCGGGGATCTCTTGCTCGACGAACTCAACCGAGTTCTTCGTCGCGGTCTTGATGGTCTGGCAGATGCCGAACTCCTCCACGAGGCGCACGATTACCGCACCCTCCGAGCCGTAGAGGCGGACCTCGATGCCCGGATAGTTACCGACCGTCACGTAGGACGACTGGATCGACGCCATCACGTTGTCCTCGAACTCACAGATCCACATGTCGCCGTCGTCGATGTTCATCCGCTCCATCTTCCCGGTGGCGCGCAGCACGCGTGACGGGACGAAGTTGCGCATCGTGCCCACGACGTTCGTCATCGGGCTGTCCGCCCACCAGTGCATGATGTCGATGATCGGCGCGCCGTAGCCCTCGATCGACGAGACGGCGATGTCGCCGTCACCGATCGGCGTCTGCTCGGCCTGTCGCAGCGGTGTCGTTGGGTCGATCCACTGACTGTTCTGCTCGTAGCCGTTGAACACGTACGGCTCACCGACGAATCCGGCGTCGATGAGGTCTTTGGCGTACTGGATGGCTGGCGCGTAGCGAAACGTGAAGCCCAACTTCGTCTTCAAGTTGTTCGACGCCGCGAGCGCCGCCGCGCGAGCGGTTTGACGCGCGTCACGGTGCACTGGCTTCTCACACAGCACGTGCTTGCCCGCCTCGAGCGCCGCCCACGACACTTCGAAGTGGGCGTCGTTGCCCGCCGCGACGTCGATGACGTGAATCGTCGGGTCGTCCAATACCTCTCGGTAGTCGGTGACTACCCGCTCGACGCCGAACACGTCCGCCACTTCTTTGCCGACCGCTGGGTCCAGGTCGACGATTGCCGCGACCTCCACGCGAGGGTCGCGCTGCCATCCAGGAATGTGAGCGCGCTCGGCCCATTTTCCAGCTCCTACGACGGCTACCCGAAGTTCCCCATTACCCATGATTACTGCTCCTTTCTGCTCCACCTCAGTGTGCAGTCTCTTTTTCGGTCTCGCGACGCGTGTCGTTGCGCGCGCCGTCTTCTCTATCGGTCAATGAATCGGATTCGTTACTTGGCACGGTTCAACCTCACGCGCGGGTCGATGAACGTGTAGGCCACGTCGACGACGAAACTCATGAAGACCATGAACACGGCGGCCACGAGAACCGTGCCCGTGATCATCGGTACGTCGAGGGTCGAGATCGAACTGAAAGCCAACTGGCCAACGCCGGGGATACCGAAGATCGATTCGATGATGAGCACGCCTCCGAGGAAGTACCCGAGGTCCATGCCGAGCATGGTGATGACGGGCGTGAGCGCGTGACGCAACACGTGACGAAAGAGAATCGTCCGCTCGGGCATACCCTTCAACCGGGCGAACTCAATGAACGGAGAACGAAGGACCTGACGGACGGTGGTACGAACCATGCGCGAGTAGAACGCGGCGCCCCCGACCCCGAGCGTGAAGCTCGGCAAGATCATGTACCAGATCAAGGGATGGCCAACGCCGTTCAAGGGGAACCACGAGACCTTGTACGCGAGGAAGTAGATCAACATCAGTCCCAACCAAAAGGGCGGTGCCGAGAGCCCTAAGAGGGCGCCAAAGGTAGCGAAGCGGTCGACGACGCTACGGGGACGGTACGCGGCGATGATGCCCGCCGGAATACCGATCACGATCTCCCACAGGATGCCGCCCACGGCGAGGACGGCCGTGTAGGGCAACGCGATCCAGATCTCGCTCGCGACTGTGCGACCCTGCAGGGCGAACGAGATACCGAGGTTGCCGTGCACGATGCGACCGAGGAAGCTCACGTACTGTGACCACACCGATCGGTCGAGCCCAAGTTGATGCGCGATGGACGCGACGGCCTGGGGACTGGCCTGGGGACCCGCGACCATACGCGCAGGATTCGCGGGCACGATGTAGGCGAACACGAACGCCAGGGTCACGACGCCGAAGATCACCAACAGCATCTGGGCGAAGCGTCGGAGGAACCAGGTCATCACGAACCCACCTCCTGCACCGCGGGATCAAGGATGTCCGTCAGCCAGTCGCCGGCGAGATTGAAGGCCAACACGGTCAAGATCAACGCGACACCTGGCGCGACGAGGAGCCACGGGGCGCTCTGGAAATACTGCTGACCTTCAGAGATCATCTCGCCCCACGAAGCTTGTGGAAGGGGCACGCCAATGCCCAGGAAGGAGAGCGAGGCTTCGATGAGAATCGACGTTGCGACTCCCAGGGTGCCGTACACGATGATGGTTGGAACCAGGTGCGGGATGATGTGCTTTCGAATGATCTTGACGTGCCCGACGCCGAGCGTTCGCGCGGCGTTCACGAACTCTCGTTCTTTGATCGACAGCACCTGTCCGCGGACGACGCGCGCGAGGTACGTCCAGTAGGCGAAGGCGATGACCAACACGACGTTGCGCGTGCTCGGCCCGGTCACCGCGATCAAGGCGACACAAAAGAGCAAGATTGGAAATGACAGCACCATGTCCGTGAAACGCATGAGGATCGACTCGGTGACGCCGCCCACGTAGCCGGCGACGGTGCCGATCACGACGCCGATCAGCGACGCGAGTCCCGTGGCCACGACGCCGACGAGGAGCGACACTCGGACGCCGAAGATGAGGCGCGACAGGACGTCGCGACCACTCGCGTCCGTGCCCAGTAAGAAGTGCCCGTTCGGTGACACCGGCGCACCGACGTACGAGAGGCCGTTCGAGAATTGGCGAAGAGGATCGTCGGGTGCTATCAGCGGCGCGAAGATCGCCACCACCGCCAACAACGCGATGAAGGCGAACGAACAGAGCGCGATGGGATCGTGCAACAGACTGCGTCCGGCCCGTCGCCAGAAGTTTGGCTGACTGAGGACGGTCGGCTCACTCGCGGTAAAGGCAGCATTGAGTTCGTTCTCGGGGAGATTGATCACGCCGACTCCCCCGACGCTGCGACGCGCGTGCGTCCCAATTGGACGACGTGACACGCCACCTTCTGCGCGCCGTCGGTCGTCAAGAGTTCTGGTCGTTCGGTGCGACACTGGTCGATAGCTTCGGGACAACGTGGATGAAAGGGGCAGCCCGAGGGTGGGTTACCGGGGTCCGGGGGTTCGCCACTCAACTTGAGACGACGGTGACCCCGCGACGTGACGCTCGGCACAGCCGCGATCAGAGCACGGGTGTAAGGGTGTTGGGGATTGGAGAAGACTTCTTCGCTCGTGCCATGTTCGACGATTCGGCCCACGTACATGATCGCGACGTGGTCCGCCATGAAACGCAGCGTCGAGAGATCGTGAGAGATGAAGAGGTAGCCCACGCCCGTGTCGTGTTGTATGTCTTTCAGCAAGTTCAACACTTGCGCCCGGATCGAGACGTCGAGGGCCGCGACGGCTTCATCACAGATGATGATCTCTGGATTGACGGCGAGGGCGCGAGCGATGGACACTCGTTGGCGCTGGCCGCCCGAGAGCTGATTGGGGTAACGCTCGGCAACCGAGGCCGGCAGTTTCACTCGCTCCAGGAGCTGGATTACTTCTCCCTTGTGCTCGGCCCTCGCCAATCCGCGCACCGACAGCGCTTCGCCGATGGCGTCGTGCACGGATATTCGGGGATCGAGCGAGTCGTAGGGATCCTGATAGACCATCTGCATGCGGCGTCGGAACCGCTTCAGTCGCTGGCCGGTCAAGTTCATCACCGGCGCGCCGGAAAGCGAGATCGTCCCCCCGGTTGGTCGCGTCAGTTGGACGAGCGAACGTGCGACGCTGCTCTTTCCCGATCCCGACTCACCCGCGATCCCGAGCGTCTCACCCGAACGCAACTCGAACGAAACGTCGTTGACGGCCTTGATCGATCGAGCCTTGCCGAACGCTCGACGAACACGGAAGTAGACCTTGAGGCCTTCGACCTTTAGGGGCACGTCCGTCGCGGGCGTCGTCATGGGCGCGCCTCCGCTAGTGAGGACGGCCACAGCGGGTCGCCAGCGGCGTGACAGGCCACGTGCTGATCCGGATCGTCAAGATGACGGAGTTCGGGGTTCACTTCTCGACACATTGATTGGGCCAGTGGGCATCGCGGCGCGAACGCGCAGCCCACGACGTCAACGCCGCCCGCGGGCGGACTGCCGGCAATCGACGAAAGCCGCTCCGGTAGTTCCTCGGTCATCGAGGGCACTGAAGTCAAGAGCGCTCTCGTGTAGGGATGGAGTGGACCGTCCAGAATGCTGGTCGTGGGACCCGATTCGACGATCTTGCCCGCGTACATGACGAGGATCTCTTCACAGAAGTTGGCGACGACGCCCAAGTCGTGGCTGATGAGCAAGACGGCGCTGTTGTGCTCGCGTGACATCGTCTCGAGAAGGTCGAGCACCTGCGCTTGGATCGTGACGTCGAGCGCCGTCGTCGGTTCGTCGGCGATGAGTAGACGTGGGTTGCAACTGATGGCGATGGCGAGTGCGACGCGCTGGCGCATGCCCCCAGAGAGCACACTGGGAAACTGGCGCATCGTGCGCTTGGGATTGGGAATACCTACCGCGTTCAACAGTTCGACTGCTCGCTGGCGCGCGTCCGCGCGTGAGACGTGGCGATGGTGACGGAGCATTTCCGTGATCTGCACGCCGATGCGAACGAGCGGATTGAGGCTCGAGAGTGGGTCCTGCGTGATCATGGCGACGCTCGTGCCTCGCCACTTCTTCGCCGACGCCACCGTGGCGAGTGCAAGGTCGTCCCCGACGTGGATCTCTCCGGCTGTGATCTCGCCCGGAGCTGGAATCAACTGCATGATGGCGCGAGCGGTCAGTGACTTGCCCGAACCGGACTCCCCGACGAGTCCCACTCTCTGGCCGACCTTCACCGAGAAGGAGATGGAGCGGATGACTTCTCCACTTCCACTCCTACTCGGGAAGGCAACGGACAGATTGTCGACTACCACGACGGCGTCGGTCAACAAGAGGGGCTCAACATGTTCTGTTGGCACGACCGGCGACGCGCGAAGTAGTCATGGGGGTGATCACTCGTTACTTGGAGGTGTTCTTCAACCAGTAGTGGTCAATGACGTAGTCCCAAATGGGGTTCTGGACGAAGTTGCCGATGTTGGAGCCCGAGAGTCCCGTGCGCACGCCGAAGTACAGCGGTACGACGGGGTTGTCGACGAGCAACTTTTTGTCCGCCGCGACGTAGTTCGTTGCGGCGGTTGCCGGATTCGCGAGACCCTTGGTCACGAGGCTGTCCACACCCTTGTTGCAGTAGAACGAGTAGTTCTGAGCACCGGGGATGTCAGCCGCGCACGACGTGAGCGCGTTGAAGAAGTCGCTCGCGTCGGGAAAGTCCGCGATCCAGAACGTCAGCGTCATCGGCGCTTTGTTGGGCGTCGCGCCCAAGGTAAAGAACGTGCTCTGTTGAATCGGATGCACGTTGACCTTGATGCCGACGGCGGCAAGTTGCTGTTGGAGCGCGGTGTCCAAGTTCGTCCACGGCTGGGTGTTCCAGCTGTACATGCTCGTAGAGAAGCCCTTCGGATAGCCGGCCTGCTTCAACAGTGCTTTCGCCTTCTTCACGTTGAGTGGGTTGACGAGATTGTCCTTGGTGTAGCCGGTTACGCCCGGTGGGATGAATCCCGTCGCGGGGGTGCCCTGTCCGTTCACGTACTTCAAGAGCGACGTGCGATTGATAGCGTACGAGACGGCTTCACGAACGAGCGGGTTGTTGAACGGCTTCATCTTCGTGTTGAGTGTCAAGTAGTAGGTGTCGAGGCCCGGTGACTGGACCAGTTCCTTCTTCATCGTGGGGCTGTTCTTCACGCTCAAGAACGAAGAGTTCGGCAACGCGTCGCCCATGAGGTCGAGCTGACCCTTTTCGAGCTCCAACAACTGAACCTGTGGGCTGACGCCCAACTTCTCGTTCACGCCGTCGGTGTAGGGAAGCGTGGGGTCCCAGTAGTGCGGGTTGCGCTTCAAAACAATTGCCTGACCAGGAGTGTAGGAAGCGAGTTCGTACGGACCTGAACCGAGTGGCTTCTGCGCCTGTTGCGCGCCGGTGCCCGTCGGAATGACGGACGCGTGGGGCATCGCGAGCACGTAGACGAACGCCGCGTCGGGCTGGGCGAGGGTGATCTGGAGGGTGTTCGTCGACAGGGGCTTGATGCCCGAGACGTAGCCCGTGGGTGCACTCGCGTACGCAGTGCAGCCGGCCACCACGGTCCAGAATCCAACCACCGGTGACTTCGTCGCGGGATTGCAGATCCGTGAGAACGTGTAGGCGAAGTCCGCTGCGGTCACGGGTGTGCCGTTGGAGAACTCCATTCCCGGGCGAATCGCAATGGTGTAGACCCTTTTGTTCGCCGAGATTTTGGGCATGCTCGCCGCTGCTTGCGGATACAACGCGGTGTTGCCCGGTTCGTAGTCGTAGAGGCGATTGAACATCATCTCCATGTTCACCCAGCACGTCGCGTCGTAACAGACCTGTGGGTCGAACGTCGTGGGATCTGACTGAAACGCGGTTTGAAGAACGCCGCCGCGTGTTGACTTTTGGCTTGACGCCGACGAAGTCGCCGCACTGAGGCTCACGCCCATCGCTCCAACGAGGAACACTGCACTAAGACAGGCGATGGTTCTTTTCACACGCCCCTGAACAAATCTCATAAACTCCCCTTGTTGTCGATTGTGTACAATCGACAATAGGTCTAGCAGGTCTACGAGGTTATTTCAATCGCGGGGTGACCACAATTTGAATTCCGCGCGACGCGAGTGAATTAATAGCCTGTGACCGGGTTGAAGAGGTTTCGCATCGGTCGTCCCTCTCGCCACGAAGCCAAGTTTTCGAGAAACAAGTCGACGAGCAACGCGTTCTCCGTCTGCACGGTCGACGCCGAATGCGGCGAGATGATCACGTTGTCGAGGTCCCACATCGGGTCGTCCTTCGGCAGCGGTTCTGTTTCAAACACGTCGAGACACGCTCCCCCGATCGTGTGATTGGAGAGTGACTCGTAGAACGCTGCTTGATCGATGAGTTGACCTCTCGAGATATTGATGATCACCGACTGCGAATGCATCAATGCCAGTTGACGTGCGCCAATCATTCCCTCGGTTTCTTTCGTCAGTGCGCTGCAGAGCACCAAGAAATCAATGTCGGGCAGAGTCTCGTCGAGCTGTGAACGGTCAACCACCCTGGTGAGACCGACTATGTCGTAGGTGCGCCCCGGCCGTCCGAGCCCGATAACTTCCACACCAAGTGCGGTGAACTCACGAACGACTTCGCGGCCGACGCCACCAAGACCAACGACGAGCGCGCGCATACCCTTAAGTTGGCGCGTCGTGTAGCGCTGCCAATGATGTTCGCGCTTGCGCTCCATGAGGTGCGGTACCCCCTTCACGAAATACAAAGCACCAAGCAGCGCGAACTCCGCGAGCGGCGCCGCGTGAATGCCACCGGCCGTCGTCACCGTCAAGGAACTCTCGTCGAGTTTGGTTCGCTGCATGAAGGCACCAATGCCCGCACTCGTTGCCTGGATCCACTTGAGATTCGGAGAGTTCACTGGCATCTTCGAAGGTTCGTTCCAGTCGAAGTCGAAGAAGACGTCAGCGAGTGCTGTCGTCTGGCGCCACTCCTCAAGTTGTTTTGGTGACAGGTCGCGAACGGGCGCCGAATGATCACAGGCGTAGCGAGGGATAGGCAGGAGGTCGGGACGAGAATGGACGCGGACGTCGTCCGAGAACGACTCGATCTTCTTCACGAGCTCCGGCTCAAGATACGAGCCAATCACGATATTGACAGTCACTGCTGCCCTTCCCACATTAGATGGCCACGATGGCGTCGATCTCGACGAGGAATCCGCGAAGACCAACACGTACAGTCGTTCGAACGGGATACGGCGCGGTAAAGAATTCGCGGTACACGGTCTCGAGTTCGTACACCGACTCGATGTCGTCGAGGTACACGTTGACCCTTACGGCATCCGCGAGCGACGCGCCACCAGCGACTGCAACCGCAGCGAGGTTCTCAAGAACCTGACGGGCTTGTTCGATGAACGTCGTTGGCACGTCGCCGGTGAGTGGATGCTTTGGCACTTGTCCTGCAATGAACAGAAGACGCCCAACGACGATGCCCTGCGAGTAAGAGAATGAGGGACTCGGAGCGTTGTCCGTACGCACTTCGCGTCGATTTGGTTGCGGCACGGAACGAAGTTAGCAGCCACGACGCGCGTGCGATCATCGGTTCAGATCGGAGGCGAGCAAACTCTTCTCACTTGAGCAGACATTCTGTAGCGAAGTGATTCCGCGCAAAGCTAAGCCATATCGACGTATAAGCGGTCTGGGACGATGACCTCGGTCTCGTCGCGACCGTCTTCGAGCGGCCCCCATTGACGTCGTTCAATCAGTTGAATGAACCGATTTACGCTCGCATCGTCATGCGCTCGGCGAATGACTGACGCTATTCGCCATCAGGCAACTTAGTACGTCGACTTCATTCGACTGGCCACGTTTCGTTCCGCGAGCGTACCCTCCTCGAAGTGAAGTCGAACACTCTCGTGATCTTCGTCCGTGCGATTTTGTGACAACTTGGCTTTGCCTTCAATTGAGATGACGTTGATCTCGATGCCGACGATCGCCGTCAACTGCTTCTGTCGGTACGCCTCATTCAGGTCGTCAACACGCCACTCGGGTTCGCGGTCACGCTCGAACTGCTGCGTAACTTCTCGGACTTGTGCCAACTTCCACTCCGGCTCTTCGTGGAGTCGCAAGCGACCACGAACTTCGGCCGCGACGTAGTTCCACGTCGGAACCACATTGGGGTTTTCCATTCGACTTGGATAGAACGAGGGCGTGACGTACGCACTGGCCGTCAAGAACAGCGCAAGAACTTCGTCACCTGTCTTCACTTCTCGCCACCATCGGTTGGCTTTGGCGAGGTGTGACGTCAACGTTCGCCGGTCATCACTCACGACGACAGGGACAAAGACGCTCATAAGTCCTTTTGGGGAAGCGATGACGAGATTGCCGGCGCCAGCGTCTTCAACTATCTCCCAGGCACCGTCGTCGTCCACCGCGTGTTTGGGAGGAACGTACACGTGCCCATTGTGGCACGAAGACCTTCGATGACTAAGCCAATCGTTGTCCGTGGGGACGATTCAGTCGTCGAGTTCGCGCAGGCGACTGACGAGAAAAGCCCGCTCGACGTCATTCTCTGACAGCTCCAGCGCCTCTTGATACGAACGTCGAGCCTCTTCTTTTCGACCAAGTTGGCGAAGGAAGTCCGCCCTCGTGCTGGCGAGATAGTTGTAGCCGAGTAGTTGGCCGTCATCGGTCAATGCTGAGAGCGCCGCGAGACCGGCCTCAGGTCCGTCTGCGATGCCTACCGCCACCGAACGGTTGAGGGCGACAACTGGTGAGGGCCACTCGATCAGCAAGACGTCGTAAAGGGCGATTATCTCTCGCCAGTCCGTGTCCTCCCACGAAGGAGCTTGGGCGTGATTCGCCGCGACGGCTGCCATCAACGCAAAGCGACCGGCGGACTTCAAACGCAACGCCTCACGTACGAGTGTCACTCCCTCGGCGATCGCCTCGTTATCCCACTGTGCGCGGTCTTGTTCCGAAAGCAGCAGTAACGCGCCGCCGCTGTCCGTGCGGGTCAATCGTCGAGCGTCGGTGAGGAGAATGAGGGCTAAGAGTCCCATTACTTCGCCGTTATCGGGTAGGAGTTTGCGCAGTAGCCGAGCGAGATCGAGGGAGCGTTCGACTAAATCACGACGCATGAGGTCGGCCCCCGAAGGTGCGGTGTGCCCTGTCGTGAAGACGAGGTGAATCGCCGACAGCACGGCGTCGACGCGGGTGGGAAGTTCGTCGGCCGAGGGCACCCTGTACGGGATGTGCGTCGCCGCGATCTTCTTCTTGCCGCGCGTGATCC
>JGI20207J14881_1000256_pt1 | contig 20147 bp, 19 predicted proteins | sample NGESurdeep092012_4_FD_14881 | JGI IMG/M metagenome (IMG submission 14881)
CCGTTGCCGGACACCAGGCCCCTGTTCGGAGACTCATGACCCAACATTCGGATCTATCGGTCGCGGCCGCCCATCGGCGCCAACTTTGACATATGTAAAGCTGCCCTCAGTGACTTTGACATGATCGTCACTGAGCCCCCGCCTGACCCAGCTCTGTATTTTTACGGTGATGGACGTCGTTCCGATCTTTTCGAGTTCACAAAAACAGGTCACCACGTCCCCAATCATCACTGGCCGGTGAAATACCATACCGGTAATAGCTATGGTCACCACGCGAGCGACGGCGCGGCGGGTCGCGAAAATAGTGCCAGCCAGATCCATCTGACATAGCAGCCACCCGCCAAAAATATCGCCGTGCGGATTCGTATCGGCCGGCATCGCAACGGCCCTAAGTGCCGGCTCTAGGTGCGGCGGCGCGTCAACACCATCGGCAGCCCGGCTCTGAGGATCAGGCATCAAACGATCTCCCTATTCGTACAGCGGCCTCGGACGCTTGTTTCCCGTTGAGCAAGCATCCGGCCGGTATAATACCGTCTCCAGGGAATCCGCGCCCTACTTCGGCCGAAGGAACGAGCGCTGGATTCCCGACACGCCGGGGCGGAACCGAAGCAATGCTCCGGCGAGCGGCTCATTTGCAATCTCGATTCCTTCCGAGGCGCTCGTTACGTACATTGTTTCGAGATCATCGCCGGCAAACGCGCACATCGTCGGCTTGCTCACTGGCAGCAGGATGTCCCGATCGACCGCGCCATCAGGGGCGTACCGCCGGATCCGGCCCGCGCCGTGGATTGCGCACCAATAGTAGCCCTCCGCATCAATAGCCGCTCCGTCCGGCAACCCGAAATTGGTCGGAATTCTTGCAAACTCATTTCGAGAGCCCAATGTGCCGTTCGCGGCATCGAAGTCGATAACGTAGATGATGCCTTCATAACTGTCTGTCAGAAAAAACCGTTTGTTGTCTTCGGTAAAAGCCATCCCGTTGTGTAGCTGAGATTCGTGATGCTCCGACTTGAGCCCGCCCGCGAATGTAAAGCTATGGAGGGCGGCGCGTTGCGGAGAGGGAGAACCCGTGACCGGATCGAACATCACGCCGACCCAGAATCGGCCGGTAGGATCGCAAATCCCTTCGTTGAAACGGAAAAGCGCTGGATCGAATGGTGGCGGCGCAACCATCTCGTGCGCGCCAGTTGACAAATCAAGGCGATATAGTCCGTGCCGCAGCGCCACAACCGCCGATCCGTCTCCGCAAAGCGCAAAAGCGCCAACATCGCTGTTCAGCGGCCAGCTTCGACACGCGCCACTTTTCGGAACATAGCGATGCAGAGCGGGCTGCTTGATATCGATCCAATAGAGCGCGTGCTCCTCTGGCGACCAGGTCGGCGACTCGCCTATTACTGCATGCGCAGCGACCGCTACCTCAATGTCGGTCATTTGCAATCATTCCCCCGCTTGTAAGCACGTGCAGATGGCCGTCGGGGTCCCGGATAAGAGCATCGCGATCCGCGGCCCAGACCGTCCGGGTTGCAGATATATCGTTTGTTTCGATTGCGCCCGCCGCCCGCCCGATTGGTGTTCGATAGGCTAGCAGTTCGAGATGAGGACGTCCTTGAAACGGCATCATCGGCAAGACGTCGACCACTACTTGCGGTAGCCCGTCCAGCGCCTCTTGCGTGTCGCCTCGGTTCAGCGTCGGACCTTGCAGCGACAAGCCAAGCACCGCGTAGAAGTCTCTGCTGGCGGCAGCATCCGACACACTGATTGCAGAATGGTCGACTCCGAGCAAACCAGCGCCTTGCCACTGGCTCGCGTGCCCGGGAGGAAACTGCAAGAACTCAAGCGGATGCCCGTCAGGATCTCGAAATTTACAGGCCGTCACGCTGCCAGCCGACGCGGGAAGCGTAACCGGGCCTGTCGAAATCGGCGTCGCTCCGAGCTTCAGGGCGAGTTTCCAAGAGGCCGCCGCATCTGTAGTCACAAGCGCGAAATGTTGGAAGCAGAGATCGGCGCAGGTGGCCTCCGTCGGGTATTCGCGCCCTGCCTGATCGAACCGATCGAGGGTGAGGCATTGCTCACCTAACCGGAGCGGAATACGTGTGCCGCCGCCTCTTAATCCTAGCAGCGTGATCTCCTCCTCCGGGATGCGCTGGGTCGGTCCGACCGTAAAGCCAAGTCCCTCATAGAAGCGCCCGATCCGTTCCGAATCTCTCGTTGTCAATCCGAACGCTGTTATCGCGGAGACACGTGCGCTCACGGCCGAACACAGCCCCTCACGTTCGTGTAGACCGCGATTAATCGTTGCGACGCACAGATGAAAAGACGCGAGCGGTTGCGCCCGCCAAATGCGAGATTGGAGACGACGCATCCAGTCAGAATTTTGCCGAGCAATTCGCCCTCTGGACTGATGCAGTGAACACCGTCCGCTGCGCTGGACCAAAGATTGCCGAGCTCGTCGACACAAAATCCATCGGCAAAGCCCGGATCTATTTTGTAAAAGCGTTCGCCCCCCGAAAGCTGTCCATCGGACTCCACATTGTATCGGCGAATATACTGTCTTGGCTCAAGATCGAACTGTCGACCCGACTCCGCCACATAGAGCACGCTTTCGTCGGGCGAAAAGGCGAGGCCGTTGGGCCCCTCGAAATCGTTTGCCGCGACAGTCAACTCACCTGACGCTGGATCGAGCCGATATAGCGTAGCCGGCAACTCGGAATCCTGTTTACCGCCTTCATAATCAGTGTTGATCCCGTAGAGCGGGTCGCTGAACCAGATTGAGCCGTCCGATTTGCAAACGATGTCGTTAGGCGAATTGAGGCGCTTGCCGTCAAAATGACTGGCCAAGACGGTCAGCGTGCCGTCGAGCTCGGTACGGGTGATGTATCGATTCTGATGCGAACAGCCGATAAGACGTCCTTGCCTATCGCGCGCGTGGCCATTGGCGAAGCCTGAGGGTCGGCGAAAGACGGAAATGCCGCAGTCCTCCGCCCAGCGAAGGATGCGATCATTAGGAATGTCGCTCACGTAGAGGCAGGCATGATCGGCAAACCAAACAGGCCCTTCAAGCCATCGGAAGCCCTCTGCCAGAATCTCAACCGGTGCATTCGGTAGCACCATGGCGCGAAAATGATCATTGCAGATTTGAAAGCTGCTCATGGGAAGATCTACTTGATGTGGCACGGCTCGCGCGAGGGCGGCACATGCAACTGCACAGTCATTAACACGGCAGGTTCATCACCGAGGGTGCCGGAACGATGGCCCTTTTTATTGTCCTTTTCTACGCACCCTTGATCTTCACCGAAGGAGAACTCGCCCGGTCCCTGCTCGACGCGAGTGCCATCCATGCTCTCGATGAACCAGCGTCCCGACAGCACGACGATCCACTGCGGCGCTGGATTCTCATGCCACTCGCCGATCCACCCGACCGGTTGCGAGGTAAATACCACTGTCGAAGAATGGGTGCCCTGCTCGTTATTCCACTGGGGGTCTGCTGGACCAACACGTTTCAAATGATAGTTCGTGAGCTCACACCGGTTCTGGTGGCTGACGCCGTTCGCGTCCACCCATAGGTGCCAGTAAGGAACGCGCGGCCTGGGCCCGGCATCGCTCATCGGTGCTGCTCCACCACAGTATAAGGGTGGCTTGACGCAAGCGGATGAGCAAGGAAGGGCCGCAATCCCGACCCATTCGTGCCGATGACGATCAAAAGAAAGCCAGCACCGAGCGATAGGTTCTTGAGACAATCCCAAAAGAGATTGCGCGCTTTGCTGTCCCCTGCTGCCCAGAAGTCTCCCGGCCTCCAAAAGCGTTTGAAGAGGATAGCGGTCGCAGCGCAATAGCCGGCGATGAGCAGTGCACAAAGACGATCCGCGATACCAGTTACCACGCCGAGCGACGCAAACACCTCGATGCACAACCCGCATATGAGGACAAAAACCGAGAGCGCGCGCGGCTTAAACACTTCCTGGGCCTGACCGACGGCGCCATCAAAATTCAGCATTTTGTCAAGCGCACTGAACGGAAAGAACAGCATGACCAGACCGTAGCGAACCACAAGCACGAGGGCGCTGGCTATGCTCATCTCAGGCGCTCCGCAATATGATCGGCGACCCGCAATGCATTCGCTATAATCGTCAGTGTAGGATTCACGGCGCCGATCGAGGGGAAGAAGCTTGCGTCTGCAAGATAAAGGTTGTCCAGGTCATGCGCCTTGCAGTTCAGGTCCAGAACAGACATTGCCGGATCGGTACCAAAGCGCGCAGTACCGGCCTGATGCGCCGTCCCGCCGAGGGGAATGTCCTTGCCGAGATACAGGCTGCGGTTGAGAAAGATCGCGTTATGGCCGGCGAGATGCAACACCTGCTTCAGTTTGCGCTTGAGATGTGCGAGCGCCAGCGGATTGGTCTCGACCAGATCGAGATGTACCCTCCCATCCCGGTAATAGACGTGATTTTCAGCGTGCGGTAGATCTTCAGCCTGCAACCAGAAATCCATCGAGTGCCGAGCGATTTCTTCGAACGGCATCTCAGGCAGCCAATCCAGCCATTCCGGCAACGCCTCACCGCGGATCTGATCGGAATGGCTAGTCGCGCACATCTGCACAAGCCCGAGCGGATATTCCCAATCATCGGAGCCGAAATAGAAATCACTGAAAGCCATCGTCTTTTGGAAGACCGTATCATTCGCTTCAGGCATGACAGCCATCAGCACGCTCATATTGTGTCGCATGTAATTGCGCCCAAGCTGGCCCGAACCGTTTGCCAGGCCGTGCGGATGCGCGTCATTGGCGGAACGCAGCAGCAGCAGCGCGGATGACAGTGCACCGCAAGCCACGACAACGACGTCGGCCGAGTACACTTCTTCTCGGCCCGCGCGGGTAACGTGGACGGCATTGACTGCGCGCCCCGACGAATCGGTCTCAAGCTTCGAGACATAAGCGCCGGTGAGGAGCGTGACATTCGCGTGACGCGCAAGCATCGGATCGATGCAGATTACCTGCGCATCCGCCTTGCCATTGAGAAGGCAGGGAAAGCCGTCGAAGAAGCTGCAGCGCATGCAGGTGCTCGTCGGGGTCGGGAGACCATCCTTTTCATCGAGAAGAATGCCGAGCGGTAGATGAAACGGGTGAAGACCCACGCCGCGGAGGTTGTGAACGAGCTCGGCGATTTTCGGTTCATGGCTCACGGGCGGGAAAGGATAGGGAGCACTCGCCGGTGGTTCGAGCGGGTCTTCGCCCCGCTCCCCATGAACGTGAAACAGCCGCTCGGCCGCGGTGTAATAAGGCTCGAACACGTCATAACCGAGGGGCCATGCCGGTGACACGCCGCCCGCATGCAGCACTTTGCCGAAATCGCGCTCGCGCAAACGAAAGAGCGCGCCGCCATATACTTTGGAATTTCCACCTACATAGTAATGCAGCGCTGGGCTGAAGATATCTCCGGCCGAATTCGTCCACGTCTCGCTTGCCTGGTAGGCCGCGTCGACGAAAACCGTCTGGGAATTCCAGTTCTTTTGACTCCTCGGCAGGTAATCACCGCGTTCAAGGATCAATATTCGCTTGCCGCTCGGGGCCAGACGATGTGCCAGCGAAGCCCCACCCGGCCCGCTGCCAACCACGATGAGATCGAATTGATCCGAGGCCACCGGCTGGACTTCCTCTACAACGCTTCGATGGGGGCTAAATCCGCCGACGGATGAAACCATGGGAAGTTCGGTTTCCTAAGGCCAACAACCGATGAGAGCGGGAAGTTCCGAGGCAGACCGTGAACCGCCTCAATCCGACAATGTAGTCTAGTTGGGCTCCGTCGCAGTCGCGCTGCGCTTGCCGATTCCCCCCGAAGAACCAGCAATGCGAACTTGGTTGGCGCCGACAGGAAACCGGGAAAGAGTGCCCCGCCCGAAGAGATGGGCATGTCACCGTCGTCCAGCACTGTCAGAACCGCTGCTTCTCACGCGCGCGCCAACTCTGCACGCGCGGTGCGCGCTTGCGTTGGGCCGCCGCGGGAGTAACAATCCAGTTAGTTAGAACAAGAACACACCGGGAGAACGCCCCATGCGTAAAAGTGCCGATCGCATCCTGACAACCCATGTCGGCAGCCTGCCGCGACCGGCCGACCTGCTGGCAATGATGTCCGCCCGGCAGCGCGGCGAGACGGTGAACGAGCCCGGGTATCGCGCGCGCGTGAGCGAGGCGGTCGCTGGCATCGTCAAGAAGCAGGCGGCCTTGGGCATCGACGTTGTCAGCGACGGCGAGATGAGCAAGCCGAGCTTCATCACCTATATCAACGAGCGGCTCGGCGGCTTCGAAGTCGATGCCGCCGACCGCAGTCAGAGCCCGTGGGCCGGCTCGCGCGAGGTGAAAGCTTTTCCGGATTTCTATGCGCCGCAGCTTACGAACGTGCACACGCGGCACAAGCATCTCATCTGCACGGCGCCGGTCACCTATCGCGGCGCGGCCGAACTCAAGACCGACCTCGATAATCTCAAAGCTGCACTGAAGGGCGTCAACGTGGCCGAGGCCTTTGTGCCGGCGACGTCTGTGTCAAGCATCGAGGACTGGAACCGCAACGCCTATTACAAGAGCGACGAGGAGTACCTGTTCGCGCTCGCCGAAGCGATCGGTCAGGAATACAAGACCATCGTCGACGCCGGCTTCCTGGTGCAGGTGGACGACCCGCACCTCGTCACATATTACGTCTGCCATCCCGACAAGAGCATGGACGACTGCCGCAAGTGGATCGCTCTGCGCGTCGAGGCGATCAACCACGCTTTGCGCGGCATCCCGAAAGACCGCGTGCGCTTCCACACCTGCTACGGCATCAATTTCGGACCGCGCGTGCACGACATCGAGGTCAAGCACATCATCGACATCCTCGGCCGTATCAACGCCGGAGCGTTTTCGTTCGAGGCCGCCAATCCGCGCCACGAGCATGAATGGGCCGTGTGGCGCGATGCCAAGCTGCCGGACGATGTTGTCATGATTCCCGGCATGATCACGCAGTCGAACGTCATGGTCGAACATCCGGAGCTGATCGCGCAGCGGCTCGGCTACTGGATCGACGCTTTCGGCCGCGAGCGCATTATCGCCGGCACGGACTGCGGCTTTGCCAGCTTCGCCGGCAACGACGAAATCCACGAGAGCATCGTCTGGGCGAAGTTCGAGGCGCTAATGGAAGGCGCGCGCATTGCCTCGAAGCGGACGAAGGCCGCTGCCTGACCGGCTCGAAAACGATCGTAATTTCGGGGACAATCCATCTATGGCTCAGCGCATCAAGACCACCACCGTCGGCTCCTATCCGATCCCGGACTGGCTCGTTGCCCTGCCGTCGGAGCAGGCGCTGATCGACGCCACCCGCGTCGTCATCCACACGCAGGAAATGGCCGGCATTGATCTCGTCTGCGACGGCGAGCTCTACCGCTTCGACGTCAATCACCCCGAAACCAACGGCATGATCGAGTATTTCGTACGGCCGATGGCGGGCGTTCGCCGCGAGATTGGGCTCGCCGAATGGCTCGCCTTCAAGCAGTCGAAGCCGCACCATTTCCGCTCGCGTCCGCCGGCCGTGGTGGTCGGTCCGGTCGGTCCCGGCTCGCTCGACCTACCGACCGCCTGTGCGCGCGCCAAGGCGCTCACAACCAAGCCGCTGAAGTTCACGCTCACCGGGCCGCATATGTTGGCGAAGATGCTGCTCGACACGCATTACAAGCATGTCTCGGAGCTGGCGCTGGCGATCGCCGACGTGCTCGCCGAGCAGGTCAAGCATATCGAGGCCGAGGTCGTGCAGATCGATGAGGCGAACCTGCCTGGGTCGCCGGAGGAATGGACATGGGCGGCCGAGGCGATGAACCGCGTTCTGCGCGCCGTCAAGACGACGCCGGCGGTCCACCTGTGCTTCGGCAATTACGGGGGCCAGAGCATCCAAAAGGGCGGCTGGGGCCAACTTGTCGAGTACCTCAATACGCTGCACGTCGATCACATCGTCATGGAGAGCGCGCATCGTCCGGCCGAGGAGCTTGAGGTGTTCAAGGCCCTGCGGCCGGAGATCGGGTTCGGCCTGGGCGTCGTCGACATCAAGCAGACAGTGGTGGAATCNGCCGACGAGATCGCCCGCGCCATCGAGCGCGCCGACAAGGTGCTTGGGCACGGGCGGGTGAAATACATCCACCCTGACTGCGGCTTCTGGATGCTCAAGCGTGGCATCGCCGACGGCAAGATCCGTGCGCTGGCGCGCGGCCGCGATCTCTATGAAGGGCGGAACTGAGACGCCGGTATCGGCGTCAGTGCGTCCCAATCGGGCATGGCGCCGGCGGCGAAGCCGACGCCGCCGAGCGAGCCGATCGCCAAGCGGCCATCCCTGATCTTCAGACGTACCGCACCATTGCTCCGCTCATAGAGGTCGGGATGCGCGGCGAGAAAGGCGGACTGCTCGGCTTCCGGCAGGTCCATCATGCCGTTGACGTAGTGATGGCCGTTGCGCTCGACATTGGTGAGGCCGATCAGATTGATCAGCGCCAGGTCCTGCTGAACGGCGAGCCCGGCTTGCGTTGTCAGGTCCTCGCCNGTCATGAAATATTGCGTACCGTCGGCATTCCACATCGCGCAGCGCGCCGCGTTGAGGATTGACTTATAGAGGCCCTTGCAGCACTTGCTCGAGACGCCGCGATAGCCGAGCGCCTTCGCGCGCGGGAAGACGTCGAGGCCATCGTCGGATTCATCGACGATCACCGGCTTGATCGCCGACAGCGACGATACGTCGGCGTCAAGCGCATGGGCGCGGGTAATGGGCTGCTCGATAAACAGGATGCTCGATACCAGCCGCTTAAGCGCCGGCGCTTCCGTCATCTTGCGCCATAGTGCCTGCAAGGCGCCAAGATCGTCGTATTGCTCGTTGCCGTCGAGCGAAACGACATAAGGCTGCTCGATGCGATCGAGCACCGCAGNGNTCTCCGTCAGGCGCGCGAGGTCGGCATCGGGATCGCCCCCGACTTTGAGCTTGAAGAAGGTATGGCCATATGCCGCGATGACTTCTTCNAGCGATTCCGGCAAGCCGTCGTTNACNTNGNTNGGNTGNCCNGCGATNNCGTCGACNAGACCGACCGTGTGCCGCGCCGCNACGCTATCCGCAGGCGCGAGGCCGNCGANGAAGCGCGGCACGTCGAAGCCGGCGAGATCGCCGAGTCTGTCCGGCAACAGATTGGGATCAATGCCGAGCAAATTCGTGCGCACCGCTTCATAAAACGATATGTCCTCGAGCCGGCACAGCGCATCGAGCACGGCGCGGTCGATCTGCGCCGGGCCGAAATTCGCAGTCAACGCATTGAGGCCGTGCCGTGCGCCCGCTGCGATCTGCCCTTCATAATGCGCGGTGAAATGGCCGAAGGCCGTGCGCCGCGTCGCGTCCTGTGTATAGGCTTCGGCGGCAAGCTGTAGCGAGAGCCGGAGCTGGTCGAAATTGTCTTCGTTCGACAAAGCGAGGTTCTTGTCGAACCATTTCGGTGCCAACAACTCGGCACTGGCGCCCCAGGCGCTCCGTCCTTGCGCGTCTTCGACCCGAACCCGCACGAAGGCCTGCGGCGCCTCGCGCAAGGTGACCACGCCGAAACGGAACGGCATGCGCAGGTGCACCTCGCGTTCGTAGAGGCCTACCTCGCGCACACGGATCTCTGGGGCAATGGGTCCGGTCACGTCGCCTCCTTCTACCCCGTTGAATTAGGTTATCTTTTTCGTCCCGAAGTCAGGCGGCGCAGCGGATGCCAGGGCCCCGCCCGCATTTTTCGCTCGACCGATCTAACCAGATAGTTAAACTCGCTGGCAACCTCCCGGACGCGTCAAACAGGGAGCACCCGAGGAAGCACGACCCGAGGCTCCTGGCCAATGGCCCGTATTGTCAGCGTCGATATCGCGCGCGTCGACTATCCCTTGGTCGGCGAATTCAAGTTCTTCAAGACGAAGGCGCGGCCGACCGTCGTCCTGCGGCTGACCGATGAAGACGGGCGTGAAGGCTGGGGCCAGTCGGTTCCGATCGAAACCTGGACCTACGAGACCGTCGAGTCGGTCGAGTCGACGCTGCAACACTACCTCGCGCCGGCCATTCTCGGCGCCGATCCGAGCGACATTCCCGGCATTCACGCGCGCATGGAGCGGGCGGTCCGGCCGTCCTTCTCGGTCGGGCAGCCATTGTGCAAGGCGGCGGTCGACCTCGCCTGCTACGATCTCTGGGGACGGCAAACGCGCAAACCGGTCAGCGCGCTGCTCGGCGGCGCCAGGACCGACCGCATTCGCCTGAGCTGGACCGTCAACGCGCCGACGCTTGCCGGCGCCGAGCGGTTGCTCGAAGAAGGCCGCGCGCTCGGTTATTCCAATTTCAACATCAAGGTCGGCTATCCGCAGAATACGACTTACGATATCGATCTCGTGCGCATGGTGAGCGCGTTCGCGCCGGACGGCTTCCACTGGTGCGACGCCAACACGAGTTACGATCTCGATACCGCGCGCGAGATGGCGCCGAAATTCGCCGACCTCGGACTCAAGGCACTGGAATCGCCGCTACCGCCGAATCGACTGCGCGATTATCAGGCGCTGAAGCGCCAGGGCGCGCTGCCAATCCTGATGGACGAAGGCATCGTCGCGCCGACCGAAGCCGCCGAGTTTATCGCGCTCGATATGTTCGACGGCATCGCCATGAAGGTGGCGCGCTGCGGCGGACTGTGGAACGCAACGCGCATCGCGGAGCTGCTCCGCGCGAACGGGCTGTTGCTGTTCGCGTCCGGCCTCACCGATCCGGACCTGTCAATGGCGGCGTCGGCGCATTTCTTCGGCTGGGCCGGGCTGCAGCTTCCGGCGGCGCTGAACGGCCCGCAATACATCGCCGAACGCGGCACCGGCGACACGGTGTTCCGCGCGCGCGACGATATCATGCCGGTGCCGACTGCGCCGGGGCTCGGTACGCGATTGGCGAAACAATTCGCCGTAATATGCAACCGGTTGCGCGCCTGAAGGATGCTTTACCGGCATGAGGGCTCTGCTACGGTGATAACAACCACGCATTCAAGACGATGGAATTAAGGGAAGGACGATGACACTCGTGAGTGAGGCCGCGAAACCAGTAACGGCGAAAGGCGAGCGCAGCGGCTTCGGCGCGCTCCGGAAATTGACGCCACTCGTCGGCATCTTCGCGTTTCTGCTCGCCTGGCAGCTATTCGTCATCATCTGGAAGATGCCGCCGTATCTCCTGCCGACGCCAACGGCCATCGCGCGGACCTTTATCGATGAGTTGCCCACCCTGCTCCATAACGGCTGGGTTACGGTCTATGAGATGCTCGCCGGTTATGCGCTCGCAGTCGGCGTCGCGATCCCACTCGCCATCGCCATCACTTCGTCGCGCCGCTTCAACGAATTTGTCACACCGACGATGCTGTTCTTCCAGATAGTGCCGAAAGTCGCGATCGCGCCGTTGTTCCTGGTCTGGTTCGGCGTTGGCGCTACGCCGAAGATCCTCGTCGCCTTCCTGATTTCGTTCTTCCCGATCGTCATTGACGCCGCTGTCGGCCTGCGCTCGATGTCGCCGGAGATGGGCGATCTCGCCAGATCGATGGGCGCGACGCGCATGCAGGTGTTCACGCAATTCCGCCTGCCAACCAGCCTGCCTTACCTGTTCAGCGGCTTGAAAGTGGCGGCCACCCTGGCCATCGCCGGCACAGTGGTGGGCGAGTTCGTCGGTGCCGATCAGGGGCTCGGCTATTTGCTGCTGGTCACCAACTCGAACATGCAGACGTCGCTGATGTTCGCCACCATCGTGGCGCTGACGATCATTGGTCTTGTTTTCTATTACCTCGTGGAGCTTCTCGAAGGCTTCCTGATCCCGTGGCACGTCACGCACCGGGTGCAGGAGACCGGCACGATGTAAACGATGCCGCGGCGGCAAAGCCGCGCGGCTGGGGCGATGAGACAACAAAAGCTTCGTCTGTGACGAGGCTNATCCAGGGAGGAGAAGGCGATGAAACGTACACGTCTGATGCTGTCGCTGATTGCNGCGGCTGCGGCGCTTTCCACGTTCGCAACCGGCGCCAGCGCGCAGTCGCTCGAGAAATTTCCGTTCCGCCTGAANTGGACGCTGTATGGCGAGCATGCGCCGTTCTTCGTCGCGCTCGACAAGGGCTTCTACAAGGACGAGGGTCTCGACGTCCAAATCATGGAGGGCTCGGGCTCGACCACCGTCGCGCAACTCGTCGCCAACAGCACCAACCCGGTCGCCTATGTCGATGCCGCGACCATGATGCGCGGGGTCAGCGCCGGCATGCCGATCAAGGCCGTCGGTGTCACACTCCAGCAGAGCCCGATGTCGTTCATCTACCGGGCCGACAGCGCGCGGCCGACCAAAGTCAGCGAGATCAAAGGCAGCCGCATCGCAATTACCGCCGGCGACGCCAGCCTCGCCATCTTCACCGCCTTCATGGGCAAGTTGAATCTGCCGATGAGCGACGTGAAGCTGATTACCGTCGCGACCCCGGCGGCGAAAGAGCAGGCCGTGCTCAGCAAGCAGGCCGATGCGCTGCTCGGCTACTTCATGGACCAGGGCCCGCGCATGCAGTTGCAGTCGGGCGTCAAGATGGGCTGGACGCGTCTTTACGATCTTGCCGGCATCTCGACTCTGTCGAGCGCGATTATCGTCAACAACGATTGGCTCAAGGATGCAAAGCATCAGGACGAATTGAGGCGGTTCCTGCGCGCTTCGCAGCGCGGCTGGGACTACGCCGACAAGCATCGCGACGAGGCGGCCGACATCTTTCTCAAGCATGCCAAGGCGTTCAACAAGGAGATCGCGCTGCTCGAGATCAACGGCACGATGACGATCATCCACACCAAGCACACTGACGGCAAACCGATGTTCTGGTCGGCGAAGGAAGACTGGCAGGACAGCCAGGACCTTCTGGAGAAGTACGCGAAGATGCCGCCTCAGCCGGACATGGCGAAATACTACACCAACGAGTACCTGTCACAGCCGCCCTATACCAAGAAGTAGTCAGGCTACAGCTTTCGCCTCTCCGCGGTCATCCGCGGAGAGGCGCCTTGTTTGAAAATGGAAAGACAATGCTCGCGACGACCGAACCATTCATCCGCCTGACCAATGTCGGCAAGCAGTATCAGACCAAGGACGGGGTGGTCGAAGCCTGCTCCGAGATCACTCTCGACATCAGGCAGTCGGAATTTGTCGCCATCGTCGGCCCCAGTGGCTGCGGCAAGACGACGATCATGAAGATGGTCGCCGGGCTCCAGCCCTACAGCGCTGGCGCGATCACCATCGGCGGTCAGCGCGTCGACAAGCCGCAGACCGACGTCGGCGTCGTCTTCCAGGAGGCGATCATGCTCGATTGGCGCGACGTTCTCGCCAACGTCATGCTCCAGATTGACATCCGCAAGATGGACCGCGCTAAATACGAACCGGTCGCGCGCGATCTTCTCAAAGCGACTGGGCTCGCCGGCTTCGAGCACAAGAAACCCTACGAATTATCAGGCGGTATGCGCCAGCGAGTCTCGATCTGCCGCGCGCTGGTGCACGGGCCGAGCATGCTGTTGATGGACGAGCCGTTCGGCGCGCTCGACGCGCTCACGCGCGAGCAGATTTCTATGGACATCCAGCGCCTCTGGATGGAGACGCGCAAGACCGCGCTGCACATCACGCACAGCATCCCGGAAGCGGTGCTGCTCGCCGATCGCGTGGTAGTGATGGGGCCGCGCCCGGGCCGCATCGTCGAAATCATCGACATCGACCTGCCGCGGCCGCGCCGGCTCGACAAATTGCCGGAGCGCTTCCACGAATACTCCAATCGCATCCGCAACATCTTCAAATCGAAGGGCGTGCTGGCGATGGATTGAGCCGCGGCGGACATGGGCACGGCGCGCTTCGCAAGCCTTTGCCCACCCTATGCAGGAAGCGTCACTTCTCCACGAACGCCTTCTCGATCACGTACTGGCCCGGCTCGTTGCTGTTGCCTTCCTCAAAACCCATGCCGCGCACGATGGCGACGAGGTCTTTCAGCATGCTCGGGCTGCCGCACATCATGACGCGGTCATGTGCGACGTCGAGCGGATCGAGCCCGGTCTCCTCGCAGAGGCGGTTCGTGGTGATGAGATCGGTGAGGCGCCCGGAATTGCGGAACGGCTCGCGCGTCACAGTCGGATGATAGATCAGCTTCTCGCTCACCAGTTCGCCCAAAAATTCGTGGCCGGGCAAGTCCTGCGTGATCAGCCTGTCATAGGCGAGTTCCGCGACGGTGCGGCAGCCGTGCACCAGCACGACCTTGTCGTAGCGCTCGTAAGTTTCGGGGTCCTTGATGATGGAGAGGAACGGCGCAAGCCCCGTGCCTGTCGCCATCAGATAGAGATTACGGCCCGGCATCAGGTTGCCAAGGACGAGTGTGCCGGTCGGTTTGCCATTGACCAGGATGCGGTCGCCGATCTTCAGGTGCTGGAGCCGCGAGGTGAGAGGGCCGTCGGCTACCTTGATCGAGAAGAACTCGAGGTGCTCCTCGTGATTGGCGCTCGCCATGCTGTAGGCGCGCAGCAGCGGCCGGCCCTCGATCTCCAGCCCGATCATGGCGAACTGGCCGTTCTGGAAACGGAATCCGGCGTTGCGCGTGGTGGTGAAGGTGAACAGCGTGTCGGTCCAGTGGTGGACGGCGGTGACCTGTTCCTGGCTGATCGCGCTCATCGTGCTTCCGAAGCCTCGTGCCGAATTCCATTCCAAGTGCCGGATCGCGTTGACAGTATCGGCCGGCACCAGATATAACTAACTAGATAATTATTCAACACCGACCTTGGTTGCACCATGCCGGTCGTGAATCTGCCGACGCGCGGGGGAGGAACCGAGGCCTACCGCCTCCAGGGTCCGCGGGACTGGAGCGCGCACGGCAGGCCCAAGGTCGAGAAGTTCGACCGCATCGCGCTTGCTGCCGCCCATATCGTCGCCGATCCGCTCGCCGACACCGATCCCTGGCTCAAGGCCGCGATCGATTGGGACGCCACCATCGCGTACCGCCGCCATCTATGGAGCTTGGGGCTCGGCGTCGCCGAGGCCATGGACACTGCCCAGCGCGGTGGCGGCCTCGACTGGCCGAACGCCATCGAACTGATCCGACGCTCGGTCGACGCGGCGCGCGACATCCCCGGCGCTGCGGTGTTCTCAGGCGTCGGCACCGATCAGCTCGCGCCGTCGTCCTCGGTCACGATCGACGACGTCATTCGCGCCTATGAGGAACAGATCTCCGCCGTCGAGGCGGCCGGCGGTCGCATCGTGCTGATGGCCTCGCGCGCGCTCGTCGTCGCGGCGAAGTCGCCCGACGACTATGCGAAGGTTTACGGCCGCATCCTCTCGCAGGTGCGCGAGCCGCTGATCATCCACTGGCTGGGCGAGATGTTCGACCCCGCGCTGAAAGGCTATTGGGGCCACGCCGACCACATCGCGGCGATGGATGTCTGCATCGACATCGTCGGCGACCACGCCGCCAAGGTTGACGGCATCAAGCTGTCGCTGCTCGACAAGGATAAGGAAGTGCGCCTGCGCCGCAAGCTGCCGCAGGGCGTGCGAACCTATACCGGCGATGATTTCAATTTCGCCGAGCTGATCGCCGGCGACGAGCAAGGCTATTCGCACGCGCTTCTCGGCATCTTCGACGTCATCGCGCCGGCCGCCTCGGCCGCACTCGCTGCGCACGCGCGCGGCGACCTCGACGCCTACTGGAAAATCTTCGAGCCGACGGTGCCGCTGTCGCGCCACATCTTCAAGGCGCCGACCCAGTTCTACAAGACCGGCGTCGTTTTCCTTGCCTATCTCAACGGCCATCAGAAGCATTTCGTGATGGTCGGTGGCCAGCAGAGCGCGCGTTCGCTCCTGCATCTCGTCGAGGCGTTCAAGCTCGCCGACGCCGCCGGGCTCATCCACGATCCCGATCTCGCCGCCGCGCGCCTCAACGACGTGATGCGCACCTGCGGCGTCGCGGCCTGACCATGGCGCCCCGCATTGTCACCGCCGATCAATTCGCTGAGCTGGTCGCCACCGGCGACACGCTGCTGATCGGCGGCTCCGGCGCCGGCCACGCCGTGCCCGACACGCTGATCGGCGCGATCGGCAAGCGCTTCAAGGCCGAAGGCGAGCCACGCAATCTCACCACCGTGCATCCCGTCGGCCTCGGCGACCGCGCCGAGCGCGGCATCGGCCATCTCGCGCAGCCCGGCCTCTTGAAGCGCGTCGTCTGCGGCACGCTCGTCGATTCTCCGCCGGTCGAGCGCATGGCGGCGGCGAACGAGATCGAGGCCTATACTTTGCCGCAAGGCTGCTTGTCGCAATTGACCCGCGAGATGGCAGCCGGCCGCCCCGGCCTCGTTACGCATGTCGGCCTGCACACGTTCATCGATCCACGCCACGGAGGCGGTAAGCAGAGCGAGAAGGCCAAGGAAGACCTGGTCGAACTGATCACCGTCGGCGGCAAGGAATACCTGTTATTCAAGCCGTTCCATGTCGACATCGCGCTCATCCGCGGCACCACCGCGGACGAGGACGGCAACATCACCATGGAGCACGAGGCCGTCTTCGGCGAAATGATCTCGATGGCGCAGGCGGCGCGCCGTGCCGGCGGCCTCGTCGTGGCGCAGGTCAAGCGCATGGCGCTGCGCGGCACGCTGCCGCCGAAGCAGGTCAAGGTGCCCGGCATGCTGGTCGACCTGATCGTGGTCGATGCCGAGCAGACACAGACCTTCTTCACCGTGCACGATCCGGCCTATGCCGGCGAGATGAAGGTGCCGCTCACCAGCATCGCCGCGCTGCCCTTCTCGGTGCGCAAGGTGGTGGCGCGCCGCGCCGCGCTGGAGCTTTTCCCCGGCGCCATCTGCAATCTCGGCTCCGGTATTTCGACCGGCATCGCTTCGATCGCCGCCGAGGAAAAGTCACTCGACGCCGTCGTGCTGACCAACGAGCAGGGCCTCATCGGCGGCGCGCCGGCGACCGGCAACGAGCCCGGCGCAGCGCGCAATTACCAGGCGATGGTCGACCAGCCCTATCAGTTCGACTTCTATGACGGCGGCGGCCTCGACCTGGCCTTTCTGTCCTTTGCCGAGGTCGACCAAAGTTGCAACGTCAATGTCAGCCGCTTCGGCGGCCGCATCGTCGGCCCGGGCGGGTTCATCAACATCAGCCAGAACGCCAAGACGATGATCTTCTCTGGCACCTTTACTGCCGGCGGACTCGACGTCATCTGGCCGAACGGACGCACTGAAATCCGCAACGAAGGCGCCGAGAAGAAGTTTGTCACCACGGTCGAACAGGTGACCTATTCCGGCGCGCTCGCCGCCAGCAACCGCCACCGTGCGCTCTACGTCACCGAACGCGCCGTTTTTGCTCGCAACGGCGCCGGCCGCCTCGAACTCATCGAGATCGCGCCGGGGGTGGACCTCGAGCGCGACATCGTGGCGCAGATGCAATTCAAGCCCGATATTTCGCCTTCNCTGAAGGAGATGGACGCCCGCATTTTCCGCCCCGAACCCTTCGGCCTCGCCGATATAATCGCCGCGAACCGGCGGCCGATTCGATCCGAACGGCTGGCGCGGCTCGACAGCACGGAGGCTCATTGATGTCGCTGGCGGTCACTCCGAAGCCGAAACGGGCGGGCACTCCGGCCAAGGCCAAGACGCGGCTTGAGCCGGTGCGCGACGCCGAGCGCACGCAGCAAGCCATTCTCGCCGCGGCAGAGGCCGAATTCGCCAGCAAGGGCCTTGCCGGCGCACGCGTCGATGTCATCGCCGAGCAGGCCGGCGCCAACAAGCGCATGCTCTATTATTATTTCGGCTCGAAGGATGATCTCTATCTCGCCGTGCTGGAGCGCGCCTATGGCGGCATGCGCGAGAAGGAACGCGATCTCAATCTCGCCGACCTCGAGCCGCTCGACGCCATCAAAACCCTGGTCGAATTCAAGTTCGACTACTACACCGCGCACCAGAGTATCATCTCGCTCCTCGCCGGCGAAAATCTGTCCGGCGCCAAATTCCTGAAGAAGTCGCGCAAGCTGCGCGACATGCAGACCTCGTTGGTCGATGTTATCCGCCGCGTGCTCGCCGCCGGCGAAACGAAGGGTGTGATCCGCAAGGGTCTCGACCCGCTGCATCTCTATCTGTCGATCTCGGCGCTCGGCTATTTCTATTTCTCCAACGCTGCAACGTTGTCGGTCGCGTTCGGCCGGCAGCTTCTCAGTGAAGACGAGCGCAACGAGCGCCGCCAGCACTGCATCGACGTCATCAAGTCTTACGTCTCGGCGCGCTGAAGCGCCGGCCNAAAGCTAAGTTCGGAGGAGCGAATGAAATTCGGTGACTATCCCAAGGTCGGTTCGCTCGATGGCGTCACCGGATTCCGCAATTACATCGCTTCGCTGGGACTCGATATTCCGTGCGACGACATCGTCGCGCACGGTCCGCAGTCGCCGCTTGGCGCACCGGTCGAGATCGACGGCATGAAGATCGGCCACCGTCTCGCGATCCATCCAATGGAGGGCTGGGACTGCGAGCGCGATGGCCGCCCGTCGGAGAACACCAAGCGGCGCTGGCGCCGCTTCGGACTGTCCGGCGCCAAACTCGTGTGGGGCGGCGAGGCCTGCGCGGTGCGGCCGGACGGCCGTGCCAATCCGAAGCAGCTCGTCATCGCCGAGCACTCGATGGGCGACATTGCCACGATGCGCGAGAGCGTCATCGCCGCGCACAAGGAGGCGACCGGCGAGGAGAACGTCGTCATCGGCCTACAACTCACGCATTCCGGACGCTTCTGCAAGCCGAACGACAACACCAAGTTCGAGTCAATCATCGCCTACCGTCACCCACTGCTCGACCGCAAGTTTGGCTATCCGAACGACCGGCCGGTGATCAGCGACGACGAGATCAAGCGGCTGATCGAGGATTTCGTCGTCGCCGCCAAGCGCGCGCAGCAATGCGGCTTCGACTTCGTCGATATCAAGCACTGCCACGGCTACCTGGCGCATGAGTTCCTGAGCGCGGTCGATCGCACCGGTCCTTACGGCGGCAGCCTCGAGAATCGCACGCGCTTCGTGCGCGAGGTGACCGCTGGAGTCCGCGCCGAGGCGCCTGGCCTGAAGATCGGCGTGCGGCTGTCGGCAATTGACTCCGTGCCGTTCAAGCCCGATCCGGCGCGGTCTGCACCGGGCGCGCTCGGCCCGGGCATCCCGGAAGAGCACCCGATCCCATATCGCTACGCCTTCGGCGCCGACTCCGAGAATCCACTCGAATACGATCTCACCGAAACCAAAGCCTTCTTCGAGATCCTGCGCGGTCTCGGCATCCGCTTCGTCAACATCACCGCCGGCAGCCCGTATTACAATCCGCACATCATCCGCCCGGCACTCTACCCGCCGTCCGACGGCTATCATCCGCCGGAAGACCCGTTCGTTGGCGTCATGCGGCAGCTCGAAGTCGTGCGCGAATTGAAGAAGGCGTTTCCGGATTTCTGTCTGATGGGCAGTGGCTACACCTATTTGCAGGAGTTCTTCCCGAACGTGGCGCAGGCGGCAGTGAACCGCGGCTGGGTCGATCTCGTCGGCTTGGGACGCATGGTGCTTGCCTATCCCGAACTGCCACTCGACATCCTTCAGGGCCGCCCGCCGCAAAAGAAGCGCTATTGCCGCACCTTCAGCGACTGCACCACGGCGCCGCGCAACAGCATCGTTTCCGGCTGCTACCCACTCGACGCGCACTATAAGAAGTCGCCGGAGTTCAAGCAGCTCGCTTCGGTCAAGAAGGCGGTTGCAAGCTGACACCATGACCCAGTCCCGCAACATCGCGCTCCTCGGCACGGGCATCATCGGCTCGCATATGGCGCGCCGTCTGGCGCAAGCGGGCTTTGTCACGACGGCGTGGAACCGCGACCGCGCCAAGGCGGAGACGCTGACGCAGTCCGGTGTAAGCGTTGCCGCTACGCCGTCCGCAGCTTGCGAAAGGGCCGACGTCGTGATCGTGATGCTCAGCAATGGGCCGGTGGTCGAGAAGGTTGTGTTTACGCCGGACGCGAGCGGCTGCGTGCCGGCGGAGGCGATGCGCAAAGGATCGACGATCATCGTCATGAGCTCGATTCCGGTTGAGACCTGTCAGACGCAGGCGG
>JGI20207J14881_1000259_pt1 | contig 20005 bp, 18 predicted proteins | sample NGESurdeep092012_4_FD_14881 | JGI IMG/M metagenome (IMG submission 14881)
ACCTCATCGGTCGCGCCGCTACCCGGTCCCTCTCGGCACAAGGGCGCGCGCTTCTGCATCATGCCGCCGCACGCGCCATGGAATCTGCAAATGCCGACAACCAATCAGCGGAACGACTGTGGGACTGTGCGGAACACTGGCACGCCGCGGGCGAGGTAGAACGCTCCGTCAACGCCGCCATTGCATGCGCCCGGCACCTGCATGACATGGGCCTCATAAGTAGTGCAATCAAGCGATGTGAAGCAACACTGGCGAAGTGCACGACGGCGGCCACTCGCGCCCGCGTTCTTCGGGTTATGGCGCCGTCTCTCTACGTGGCTCACGAATGGCGCGCGTTCCTGAATGCAGCGGCAGAAGTTCGCTCAATCGAGACTACATCTCTTACGGCGAATGTGATCCATGACGATCTGGAACTTTGTGAGCTCAGCGCGCAGCGCAACGTCCACCGCGACTGGAACGCCGCACTTCAGCAAACTCTCAGATGCGTACATTCGTCGGTGGCCGATGCTTCGCATCGCGTACGAGCGGCCATCACGGCGTTCTCTCTCGCGACGAACGTCGGCGACCTGCATTCCATGGACGAGGTGTATACCCAAGTTCGATCGACGCTGGATTCCGCTGACGTTCGCTTGCAGGATCGGCTCATGTTTTCAATGATGTACAGCACAATTCGGGGGGACGCACATACTAGCGCGTCTACAGCCAGAGAGCTCCTGTGCGTCGCCGAACGCACGCTACCTCCGCGGCATCGCATGATGGTGATGTTGAATTGCGTCAGTGCCTTGCGTCGAAGCGGAGCGGTGACCGAGAGTGAAGCCGTGTGCGACGCGTTGTTTCACATCGCCGTCCCACTGGCGTGCTACGATCTTGCTTCAGCAGCCTGTAACATGATGATCGAAATACACATCGATGGTGGCCGCGTAGACGAGGCTCGCCGCTGGGTTGCTAACTACGCTGCGCTGAGGCGCCCGCGGCGAGAACTGCGATCGCAGCGAACGCTTCGAGTCGCAATCGCAAGAGTGTATACTGCGGACGGCAACTGGGGCGCGGCATCTCAATTGCTGGGCGCTGCGCCAGGCAACCGGTTACACGAGGACTCCGTATCCATGTTGCGGAGCGCAGCGCTTGCTACGAAACTGCGCGTCGAAATCGGCAGAGGAACATCACCCCGAAATGTTACAACCCTCGTGGATGCACTCGCTCTGCTAAACGAGAAGCTGCGCACCGTCGGCGCGCAGGATTACGAATGCTATTCCTTGTACCTGGGCCTGCGCTATACAGGTAAGACGGATGCTGCGGGGTCGTTTATCAGGAATTACGCGACCTCGGAGCGGCGCGATAGCCAGCCGCTCTCCCCAGAGATTGCTGCCGAGCTTGAACGTCTCGCGGCTAGGCCTGTGAGGCAAGACGCAAACGCGGTACTTCCTGCGTGTGCGACAGCGACTGATGAGACGCGTGCTTGAAGAGCTCATTGAATCGGCCGCTGCTCAACAACGCGTCGCAAATTGTCGGGTCAAACTGTCGACCGCGGTGCTTTATCAGCTCTGAGCGCACAGCTCCAGCGTCGAGCGCCTTGCGGTAGGGGCGGTCCGATGTCATCGCGTCGATTGTGTCGGCAAACATGATGATGCGTGACGCGAGTGGAATGCGATCTCCCGCCAAACCGTCCGGATAACCAGTCCCATCCCAGTTCTCGTGATGGTGCCGTACTGCCGGCACGACATCACGAAGCTGCGACACCTTCGCCACAAGCTCTTCGCTCTTGATCGGATGAGTTTGCATGATGGCATTCTCCTCATCAGTCAGTCGGCCCGGCTTGAGGAGGATCGGCGCAAAGACTTCGTGGATCTTACCGACATCGTGCAATAGTGCAGCGATGCCGACTCTTTTGGTCGCGGAAGCGCGCAAGCCAATGATTTGCGCTATGACTTTCGCATGCTCTGATACGCGTCGAGAGTGACCCGACGTGTACGGGTCTCTCGCTTCGATCGCCGCAACCATCAGCTCCAACAATTCCTGGTTCGCCCGATCCAGCTGCAAATTGACATTGTACAACTCGCGCAGTCCGATGAGCAACGCGGCCACTATTAACGCACCCGGTGGTCCAAACTTCACGTATGCCCAAGCGAGCAACGCAATCATCGGGAGCGCCAGGACGTCGTATGCCAGGGTTCCAAGGTTGTTCTCGACCCAGACATCTCCCAACCGGCGATCATCGCTGAGCGCTACAACCGCGCTAACCGAAAGGCTGTTAACAGCTGAAAAAGTCAAGAACAGTGCTACAAATGCGAGATACGGGATTGGGCCCGCACCGATAAGATTGCCCCCCCCGAACAGGCGATACGCGAGTATTCCCAACGATACGGAAAGAGTATGCTGAGAAATATTGAACACGCATCTATCGAACGGCCGTTGGCGTACAATCTGAACAACAACCGACACACTCAAGACTCCAACAGCCGTCATCCAATTGGGCGATATTGCGGCGCACGCAAGGAAGGGCACAAACGATACGGAGCCAGAGATATTACGAGCCAGCGTGTGCCCCATGATGTGGGTGCCGAGAGCGACCACACTAAGAGTCACAACAGCCCTGAAGTCGGCTGGATCGACCGCTGGCGCAATCCAGGCCAGGAAGGCTAGAGAGGCGCTCGCGAGTAGCGCCATCGTCAAAATGTACGTACGAACTGATTGTTTCATCGTTTTACGCAAGTGAGGACCCCCGTCCACAGCCTTAAGTCCAGTCCTGAGTTCCGCCGCTGGAAAACATCGCGGCAAACAAGGCCATCATGTACACCATTTTCGCGTCACCTCCCATCCGTTTTGTCACGTCGCTCGCGCGCACGTGCAAACTGCAAAGGTTGGCTCCGCTCATTCCTGCCGATTCCTACCGTCTCAACTCCGCTAGGCCGGGGAACGGGGGTTTTACTTTGATTAGTCTATAGTTTGTCTCGAGGTAAGCATCATGTCGCGATTTCTAAAACTGCTCTCTACGCGCCATACTCCAACCAACGGTTTGTAGCGTCCAGCACGGCAAGTACCGATGCCGTTTCCGCACTATCACTCACTTCGCACGTTCCGGCCAGCAACCGAACTTCCCGGCCATGCCGCACCGCAACGCCAACGAATATGAACTTCCTGTCAAACGCTTCAAAAACTCTCACGCCTTCCAGACCAAACTGACGATCCTTTGCATCCGCATCGCCAATCGCCAGACACGCCGCACGCGCTGCCAACTCCAACCGCGCACGATCACCATCGACCCCGCGTGCTTCACCAATGAAAGACGTCCCATCCTTGATCAACGACACCCGGCACGATACGCCACGCGCACGGGATCCTCTCACTTCCACGTCCTCGAAATAGATCCGGCGACGCGGTCCGTCCAATCCTGGGGTCGGCATGTAAACACCCATTCCCTCAGTATCGGCAGTCGCCCGGCTTTTCGGAGGCGCTATCGGCGACGGCGTCGAACTCGGCGGTGACTGCTTTGGCTGCGGAGGAGGTGCTTCGCTCACGGCCGCTATCGAGACGCGACGATGATCGATCCGTAGCCCAAGATGGGCAAAAAGTGCGCTTTCCACGTTGCGCACGGTCTGCTTCGCAGGGACTTCCGACGTCGTCAGGATGTGTACCTCCTGGATCGACCCCTCCCCGTTATCCACCACCCGGACAGAAACCACCCCGGGCAGTGTTCGAATTAGCTCTTCGGCTTGCTCCCCGAGCCGCGCGGGCGTCACAAATGTAGTCACGCTATTAAGGAACGAAAGTTTGTCCGCGCATGACGATGATCGCCCGCGCGCTTGCTGTCGGACTTGATGACCCGTAAACACACGAGGCCGCCAAGGAGAGTTAAGCCGATTCCCCCTTTGGTGGCCCTCACAAAGTGCGGTCTCACGTGCGTTTAGGCAATAGTGGCGTATCCATCGGGAATATCATAATCCTTGAGCTTCCGGTATAACGTCCGCTCTCCAATACCTAAAAGCTCGGCAGCTCGACGCCGATTTCCATCAGTTTCTCGAAGAGCGGACTCGATAGCCCCGCGCTCAATCGCAGCCATCGTCATCCCAGGGGTCACCGTCAGGACGTTCCGCGGAGGGCCAGATTCCGGCGCAAGGGCAGGCACCCCACGCCGATCCGGTAGTCCCAGCCCTTCTCCAGAAGCCTGCGCTTCGAACCCACTTCCGGCCGCCACCTCGCTCCCGTCCACCCGTCGCCTCAGCTCGTCCAGCTGAAGTCGCAGTTCCACCAGACTGTGGACGATAAATTCCAGCTCACGACCCGCCATGCTGGCTTCGGCGCTCCTGGCGAGAACCTGGGGAACCCGAACCGGCAGAAGACTCGACACTTCCCGGACCTCAGCAGGTATGTCCGACGCCGTGATTTCGCGGCCCGGCGCCAGAACGACCATGCTCTCGATCAAATTCTTGAGCTGCCGCACATTGCCGGGCCATGCGTAGTCAGACATGATCTGCATTGCGTCAGCCGAAATCCCATGGAATGGCCGATCGTGCTGCGCAGAGAATTGGCGTACGAAACGTCGCACGAGCAACGGAATGTCGGCCCGCCGTTCACGCAAAGGCGGTAGATAAATGCTCAGAACATTCAGCCGGTAGTAAAGATCGGACCGGAACCGACCGTCCTCGACCAAACGACGCAGCAGCTGGTTCGTCGCTGTAACGACTCGCACATTTACTTTGATCGGAGTCGTACCCCCGACACGAGTAACTTCGCGCTCCTCAAGCACGCGCAACAGCTTGACCTGAGTCGCAGGCGGAATATCACCGATCTCGTCCAGAAACAGTGTCCCCGTGTCCGCAAGCTCAAATCGGCCAATGCGCCGTTCTGCGGCTCCCGTAAACGCTCCCTTCTCGTGGCCAAACAACTCGCTTTCCAACAGTGTTTCTGGCAACGCGCCAACGTTCACCGCAATGAATGGCCGGCCACGGCGCGGGCTGAGCTGGTGTATCGCGCGCGCAACAAGTTCCTTGCCCGTGCCGCTCTCACCCTGAATCAGTACCGTGCTTGACACCGGCGCCATCTGCTCGACGCGCACCAGAACTTCGCGAATCGCATCAGATTGACCGACCAGACCGGTGGATTCTGCGAGCCTGCGACGCTCCAGTACACGCTTGACCGCGTCGACAAGATCTTCTGTAACCACGGGTTTGACGTAAACGTCGACAAAACCGATCGCTCGCAAGCGTTCGATCAGTTGTGGGTCTGCAACATCGGCGAGGCCGATCACGGCTGTGCCCTCCCACAATTGATCGCGGACAACCTGTCGAACCGCTGGATCGGCAATATTGCCGGTGAGCACGATCAACTCTGGTCGAGTACGCCGAATCTCCGTGGAAAGATTGTCCACTGCCGAGACGACCGAGGTTGTGATGCCAGCAGCCTCCAGCAATGCGTTCAGTCGTACCGCGGGCTCGACATCCGCGAGTGTTATGAGAACGGTGGCGCCACCGCTACGTGCCATGCACACTCCCGTGTTCTTTGACGCGCCCACTCAGAATGTCACAAGCATGCTCGACGATTGGGGCGAGTACCGCGAGTCCGTCGCGCACTCCGCCGACAGATCCGGGCAGATTGACTATCAAGGTTCGCCCCCGAACTCCGGCGATACCACGCGACAAAACCGCGCGCGGAAAACGGGTCGCATTGTCGCGCATCTGATCCACAAAGCCGGGCGCCTCAGCAGCAATCACCGCACGTGTCGCCTCCGGTGTCACGTCGCGCTTGGCCAGACCAGTCCCGCCAGTCGTCACCACAAGCTCGCAATCGCCGTCGTCGCAAGCGTCAAGCAGCGCGCGGACGATATCCACCGATTCGTCTGCAACTGTCACGCGGGAGGCAACCGTGTAACCACGCGCGATCGCCCAAACGGCGATGCTGTCTCCGGAAGCGTCCGCGCGAGTTCCGCGTGCGACTGAGTCCGAAACGGTGATGACTGTAAGCTTCAACGATGCGACGCGTTCTTGTAGAATGGCATCTTCTGCACAACTGCGGTCAGCGGCTTCCCGCGAATCTCCACCTCGAACTCAGTGCCTTCTTTGGCCTTGTCCAGTGGCAGGTAGGCCGTCCCGATCGCAATGCCGAGTGTTGGGCTCATGGTTCCGCTGCGCACCTCACCGCTCGGCAGTCCGGCGCAACGGACGGCATAGCCATGCCGCGGAAACGCACGGTCAGCCATCGTGAAGCCTACAAGCTTGCGCGGAACCCCCGCTGCCTTTTGTTGCTCAAGCGCCGCCTTGCCGACGAAGTCTCCCTTCTTGAGCTTTACCAGCCAACCAAGTCCGGCTTCATACGGAGTGGTGGTGTCGTCAATATCGTTTCCGTACAGCGCCATACCCATTTCAAGGCGGAGGGTGTCTCGAGCCCCCAGGCCTGCCGGCACCACTGAGCCCTCGGCCATGATCGCGTTCCACATCTCCACGGCGCGGGAAGCGTCGAAGTAAAGCTCGAAGCCGTCCTCGCCGGTATAACCTGTCCGTGAAAGGATCACGTCGGGAATCCCCGCAACAGTCGTGACCTGAAAGTGATAGTACGTTATGTCATCCAGGTTCACATTCGTGAATTTGGTCATGACTTCCTGCGCGCGCGGCCCCTGCAGCGCGAGTAACGCAATGCGGTCACTCACATCTTCAATGCTGCAGTCGAACCGATCCATGTATGACGTGATATGCGCGAGGTCCTTGTCCTTGTTCGACGCATTTACAACAACCATGAGATGATCGGCGAATCGATAGACAAGACAGTCATCCACAATTGTCCCGTTTTCGTACAGAATAGTCGAGTAGTGCGCCTGGCCAACCGCAAGAGCCGGAACGTCGTTGGTCGTAACGAAGTTGATGAAATCGATCGCCTGCGGCCCACGGACGATGAATTCGCCCATGTGACTGACGTCGAACAGGCCGACACCTTCGCGCACCGACTTGTGTTCGGAGGTGATGCCAGCAGGATACTGCACCGGCATCTCGAAGCCAGCGAATGAAACCATCTTGGCACCAAGTGCGACATGCACCTCGTGCAACGGTGTGCGTTGTGTCAAAGCGCTTCTCCTCCCATGAGCGTCGCCATTATCGCTTTTTGAATATGCAATCGATTCTCCGCCTCGTCCCACACCCGGCTCTGCGGGCCGTCGATCACGTCAGCCGTTACCTCCTCACCCCGGTGGGCTGGCAGACAGTGCAAAAAGATCGCACCCTTTGCTGCGAGCGACATTAGCGACGAGTCAACACAAAATCCGTGGAATGCCTTTTCCCGTGCTGCCTGCTCCGCTTCCTGGCCCATCGACGCCCAGACATCAGTTGTCACAACGTCTGCTCCACGAGCCGCTTCGCGTGGGTCTCTGACGACAGTTACGTTCGCACGCGTCCGAGCCCGCTCAAGCATGCCGGCATCCGGATCGTATCCCACCGGACACGCAAGTGATAGATCGAATCCCAGTACGAAGGCCGCATTGATCCAGGAGTTGGCCATGTTATTCCCGTCGCCGATCCACGCGACCTTCTTCCCGGCGATGCTCCCAAGCTGTTGACGTACTGTCAGCAGATCTGCCAGCACCTGGCAGGGGTGCAACAGATCCGTAAGACCGTTGATAACCGGAACCGATGCGTCACGCGCCAGCGCTTCCACATCATCATGTGCAAACGTGCGGATCATTATTCCGTTCACGTACCGTGAGAGCACTTTGGCGGTGTCCGAAATCGGTTCACCGCGTCCAAGCTGGACGTCACGTGGCGATAGAAATAGCGCGTGGCCCCCCAGTTGGTATGTCCCGACCTCGAACGAAACACGCGTTCTCGTAGACGCCTTCATGAAAATCATGGCTAGAGTCTGCCCTGCCAGCGGTGTCTTCCTGTAGGCGCCCGTGCGCATTGACTCTGCGAGCGCAAATAGTACGTTGAGTTCGTCAGCACTAAAATCCGGGATGGCGAGAAAGTCGCGGTGTTCTGTGGTCATATATGGGAATTTCAGGAAACGATTAGCTGTGGGGCCTGATCAATTCTAGCGGACTTGGCTGGCTCCGCGAACGATGGCGGTAAACCTCGCGGATACCACGCGACGGCCAACCACGCTTGCCAGTCCATCGAGATGTGCCACTCCTCGCCGGAAGCTCCGGAGTTGCACGTTCAGCAACAATGTGTCGCCTGCGACCGCCGGTGTCCGGAGCCTGACTCGTTCGATGGCCGCAAAATAACCGACCACTCCTTCGGTCGGCCCGGCCAGCCCAAGCAACAGGGCCGCGGACGTCTGCGCGAGAGCCTCCACGGCAAGCATGTTCGGCATGTTCGCCCGCGACTCACCCCACGAGTACCCCAACGACTCAGCACCTGTAACGCGCTTGAGCCCCTCCACCCGCTTCCCCGGCTCCACGATCTGTATCCGATCGACGAGCAGGACTGGATAACGGTGCGCCAACACGCGCATCACCGCCGATGCGTCAAGGAGCTCGTGCGTCATTACGGTTTAAACGGCGAAACCCGACTCACAGAATGTACCGACGCAGATCTTCATCCTCGACAACTTTCACCAACCGGCGCTTGACCATCTCCGCGTCAACCTTCACCGGCTCCTTACCGCCATCTGGAAGTTCGTAGAGGACGTCCTCAAGCAGTGTCGTCATAACCGTGTGAAGTCGTCGAGCTCCAATATTTTCCATCCGGTCATTGGCGTGCGCCGCGATGCGCGCAATCTCTGCGACGCCCTCGGCGGTAAACGTAAGCGAGGCCCCCTCAGATTCTACCAGCGCGGAGTACTGCTTCGTGAGCGCGTTCTCCGGCTCGGTCATTATGCGCACGAAGTCGGCTTCCGTCAGCGGTTTCAACTCAACACGAATGGGGAAACGCCCCTGTAGCTCCGGAATGAGATCGCTCGGTTTCGACACGTGAAATGCGCCAGCAGCAACAAATAACACGTGGTCGGTCTTTACATTCCCGTACTTCGTCGAAACCGTCGATCCCTCGACAATCGGAAGCAAGTCCCGCTGTACGCCCTCGCGCGACACATCGGGACCGCCGCTGTCGCCACGCTGACCTGCGATCTTGTCGATCTCGTCGAGAAAGATGATCCCCATCTGTTCAACCCGTTCCAGCGCGTCGGTCACCAGTTCATCCTGGTCGATAAGCTTGTCCAGCTCTTCATCCATCAGAATGCGGCGCGCTTCGGGAACCTTGACAGTGCGCTTCTTGCTGCGCTTGGGCATCATCTCGCGCAACATGTCGGAGAAATTCTCCATTCCATCCGGCGCACCCTGCGGAACCATCATGTCGAACATCATCGGCGCGTTCTGCCGAACTTCGAGCTCGACTTCCCGATTGTCCAGTTCGCCGGCACGTAGCAGCAACTTCAGTTTTTCTCGTGTGCGCTGATGGCGGTCACGCGCGGCTTCGACTTCCTTGGTTACACCACCGCTGCCAGATACGAAGAACACCTGCTCATCATGCGGCGCAGTCTGCACTTCCGGCGACGCAACTGTATCCGCAGGGACCGGTAGCAGCAGATCCAGCAACCGCTCGTCCACGCGTTCAACGGCCAGCTCCTCGACCTCGCTCTCGCGATCGTCGCGCACCATGCTGATCGCTGCCTCGACCAGATCTCGCACCATTGATTCGACATCGCGTCCCACGTATCCGACTTCCGTAAACTTCGATGCCTCAACTTTCACGAACGGTGCTCCAGCGAGCTTCGCCAGACGCCGTGCTATCTCGGTTTTACCGACGCCCGTCGGGCCTACGAGGATGATGTTGTTCGGCGATATCTCGTCACGAATTGATTCCGGTGCGCGTTGTCGGCGCCAGCGATTTCTAAGCGCGATCGCAACGGCGCGCTTGGCGTCTCCCTGGCCAACTATGTAACGATCCAGCTCCTGAACTATCTGCCGCGGCGTGAGATCGGCGAGCTTGGCAAGCGCCTGCTGCGTGCGTGGCGATGCCATTCCTATGCTCCCGGCTCGATAATGGTGATGTTCGTGTTGGTGTACACGCAGATCTCGCCGGCAATCGTGAGCGCCCGTCGTACAATGTCGCGCGGCTCAAGATCGGTGGCCTGCACCAATGCACGTGCAGCCGCGAGCGCGTAGGTCCCACCCGAGCCGATCGCAAGAATCCCGTCATCCGGCTCGATGATGTCGCCTGTCCCGGAAATGATGAACCCGTGCTCGCGGGACACGACAATGAGCAGCGCCTCCAGCCGCCGGAGCACGCGGTCGCTACGCCAGTCCTTGGCCAAGTCGACAGCGGCACGTGGCAGATTGTCAGGGAAGCGTTTCAGCTTCTCCTCGAACTTCTCGAAGAGCGTGAAGGCGTCAGCGGCCGCACCGGCGAAACCCGCCAGAAGGCGACCGTTTTGAAGAGTGCGGACCTTCTGGGCGTTCGATTTCATCACCGTATCGCCCACTGTAACCTGGCCGTCGCCGCCGAGTGCCACCTGCCCATTGCGGCGCACCGCAAGAATCGTCGTGGCCCAGATTGTCGGAAGAGTGCTGTGCATCCCCTAAAGAAATAGCCGTGCGCCCCCTTTTTGCACTCTCAAAACCACTGGGTGTCGAGAAATGGTCAACCCTGCTTCCAATTAGTGCTTTTGCATCTCGGCAATTGCCAATAATGACAACACAGGAGCTGCCATGCGTGTGGAATACATACCAATCGGAGCTGGGATTCTGCTGGTCCTGGTCGGACTTGCATTCATCTGGGACGCCTGGGGCCCCCAGATGGTCGGCCCAATGCGGGACCGCCGACGTCGGAGGCGCGCCGAGATCAGCCTCTCTGGGGAACTCCTGGCGGGTGCCGGAATCGCACTTCTCGGTGTCGCCCTCATCGGCCGGGATTGGCGACTCGAGACGGCCACCGTACTCGTCGGTACGATTTGCATCATTGCAGGTACACTAAAGAACCGGAAATATTTTCGGGAACTGTTCCTTTTCCGCGGCGCTGCCAGGCGCACGCTGCCGAAAGATGTCGTAAAATCGGACAAAATGCGGATTAGATGAACTAAGCGCCGCCGCTTTTTAATACACTAGGGAGCGACTGTCTGCGGACTCGGCAAGCTGTTTGCTCCATACCGTACCATGGCAACCTACGACGAAAACCTCCTTATCCGTGCACTTCCTCCGGATACGGCGCGCCGGCTGGCCGAACACCTCGTCATCCTCGACACCCCATCCAGGATGGAAATCTTTCAGCCTGGGGATACGGTCTCCCGGGTTTACTTCCCGCTCGATTCCGTCATATCCATGACGGCGCCCGTTAGCGGCTCGTGGGGAGAGGTCGCCACCGTCGGTCAGGAAGGGATGGTCGGTCTCCCGACACTGTTCGGAACTGACATGGCGAACATGCGCTGCTTCGTTCAAATAGGCGGACGGACTGCGACTGCTCCAGCAAACAAGTTGATCGAGCTGCTCAAGACCGACGACGCACTTCGCTCCGTCCTGCTTCGCTACGCGTACGCAATGTTTACGCAGGTCGGACAGTCCGTAGTGTGTAACCAGCGACACTCACTTTCCCAGCGGTGTGCTCGGTGGCTCCTCATGACGCATGACCGAGTGCCAGGCGACCAGTTCCATCTCACGCACGAATATCTCGCCGTCATGCTCGGAGTGCGCCGCGCGGGTGTCACCGTTGCGGCCGGCAATCTTCAGAAGGCCGGACTCATCCGCTACAAACGCGGTGAGATTGTCATTACCGACCGCGCAGGTCTCGAAGCCGAGTCGTGTGAGTGCTATCGCCTCGTCGCTGATGTGTATGACAGGTTGATTGGTCAGGTTATCGACAAGAGCTAAACCGATTGGCGTGTGCTCTTCCTGGCTGATTTCGCGGCGTTGGCGTAAGACTCCATTTCGGTCGCATCCGGAGGGCGGAGAAGAAGGTCCAGCGCGAGCCACATTAGACGTGATGCAGGGTAGAATATGATCGGCGCGATTATCATGGCGGCGATCAGGCTGTACTCCACTCCCGCCCACGGCACGTGCGGCCACATGGCAATCACAACGATCAGCAGAACGGCCGCGAACAGGAGTTCCGCAAGCACAATGTTGAAGTACATCCCGCCGATCACGTTGTCATCCATCTCACCGCGGTCGAGTTGTAATCCGCATTTCGCGCAACACGGTTCCAGCGCGAACCATCTCCGGATCACCTTGGGGCCACCGCAATTGGGACAGCGCAGGAGCAGCGCGCGGGAGAACGCTCGCAGTACATCTCGCAGACCGGGAACGACCATCTCTCCGCGGCTGGTCATCTCGCCAGGATCGCCCGCGTGGATTACCTCGGCGTATTTCCAGACGGATTCCAGCAACCTGGCAGTCGGCTCCTCCGGAAAATTCTCCGCGATTTCGCTTCGCCTGACTTCGCCATCAGCAGACGTGAAGAGCAGGACTTGTATTTGACGGTCGCGCCTTGAGCTCCGTACATCCGCGTTTTCTTCAATGCGGCGATCGACGGCCCAGGAGGCGCCGTGCACAAATAAGAAGAGCGACATTGCAGATCCCCACACGCACTAGGCGCGCGGATGCGCAGACTTGTAAGCCTGCTTCAAGCGCTCGACGCTGGTGTGAGTGTAAATTTGCGTCGATTGCACGGATGCATGGCCAAGCAATTCCTGCACCGCACGGAGATCTGCTCCAGCATCGAGCATGTGAGTCGCAAAAGTGTGACGCAACGAGTGAGTGGAGAGGCCAGCGTTCTCGCTCACAAGATCCAGCAACGCTGTCATCGCGTTCTGTAGTGCACGCGCGCTGATTCGGCGCCCCTGAGATGATAAGAAGAATGCGGTTCGGTCTCCCTTTGAACCGATGGCGCGCAACAAATCATCACGCCTCGCCTCATAATTTCTGAGAGCAAGTATCGCGCGATCACCCAGCGGGACGATTCTTTCCTTCCGTCCCTTGCCACGCACTTTCACCTGATTGGCCAGCATATCGAGCGAATTACGGTTGATGCCGCGCAACTCCGACAGCCGCAGGCCAGCAGAGTAGAAAAGCTCCAGGATCGCAAGATTGCGCACATCTGTAAACCGGCCGCCCTCGGAGCGCGTCTGCGCTGCGCTGAAGAGTGTACCCATCTGTGCAAGATCAAGATATTCCGGAAGGTGCTGGTCGCGCTTCGGGGCGCCAACAGCACGCGCCGGATTCGCCTCCACGATCTCATTCCGATGCAGGTATTTGTAAAATGAACGCACCGCGGATAACGACCGTCCAGCAGAGCGCTTGCTGACTCCACGCCGAACCATATGAGCAAGGAATCCGCGAATTGCAAGTCGATCGACCCCCTGCCAGGACCAACCTTCCGTTCCGTAGTAAGTGCCGAGGTACGCTACAAACTCTGCGAGATCACGAGTATAAGCCTTGATCGTGTTCGGGGAGACGTCGCGCTCCTTCTCCATATGCTCAAGAAATTCCGCAACACGATCGATTTCGTCCGTCATGGCACCGCCACTGGCGAGCCCACGAGGTTGCTCTGGCGCCACTCGCGCATCTCCCGAACGGCGCGCTCAGCGATCCGCTCCTTCTTGACACGCTTGTCGCGAATCTGTTCATCGAGATCATCAACCAGACCGAAATTCGCGTTCATCGGTTGAAAGTGACGAGGATCTGCCTCACGCAGATACCGATACAATGCTCCCAACATCGTTGTTGTTGGAGGCACGACCGGCTGCTGCCCACGCAGAACGCGCGACAGGTTAATCCCCGCGAGGAGTCCGGATGCAGTACTCTCGGTATAGCCCTCGACGCCGGTAATCTGTCCCGCGAGGAAAATTCGTTCGTCATCCTTGAGCGCCATTGCGGACGTGAGGACGCTCGGCGAATTCACATAGGAGTTACGGTGGATCGACCCATATCGGAGAAACTCTGCGTTTGCAAGACCAGGGATCATTCGGAACACGCGCTGCTGCTCCGGGATCCGCAACCGTGTCTGGAACCCAACGAGATTCCACAAGCGACCAGCACGGTCCTCGCGCCGCAACTGCACGACCGCATGAGGCCTGACGCCAGTCCGCGGATCCGATAACCCGACGGGCTTGAGCGGGCCGAAGCGCAGTGTTTCGTGACCGCGCGAGTTCATCTCCTCAACTGGCATGCACCCTGAAAAGTACGGGACTTTGTCGAATTCGTGGCCGTGGAATTGATCCGCGGTATCAAGGGCCGAAACAAACGCCTCGTATTCCGCGTGGTCCATCGCACAATTCAGATATGCGCCTTCCGTGGCGCCTTCCATTGTTTCCTTGCCGTATCTCGACGCCGTGAATACACGAGACTCGTCGATCGAGTCGCGCGACACAACCGGCGCAATCGCGTCGTAGAACGCCAGGGACTCGGCACCAAGTCGTTCCCGCAGTGAAGCTGCGAGTCCATCGCTGGTCAGTGGACCAGTTGCAATAATTGCAGGACCAACGGGGAGTGCTTCGATCTCACCGCGCTCGACGGTGATGCGAGGATGCGATTGGATTCGCTCAGTAACGGTCGCGGCGAATACATCTCGGTCTACCGCGAGCGCTGATCCAGCCGCCACCCGCGCCAAGTCTGCACATTCCAGCACCAGACAACCAAGCTCGCGCATCTCAGCCTTGATCGCGCCGTGAGCGGTCGAGAGTTCGGTGCTCTTGAACGTGTTCGAGCAGACAAGCTCCGCCAGTCGATCAGTCCGATGTGCTTCAGTCTGCCGCACCGGACGCATTTCATGCAAGACTACATCATGCCCGCGCTGCGCCAGCTGCCATGCAGCTTCCGATCCCGCCAGACCACCGCCAACGACGGTGACCACTTCATCATGCAACGACAGCCTCCACTGGTTGTGCTACAACGTCCCACTCGTTCTGACACTTCATGCAGCGACGGTATTCACCGCGCGCCTTGGTTGATTTCGCCTCCGCACCAACAAATCCGCATTCCGGACACGTCTCGGCTACCGGTTTATCCCAAACGACAAAGTCGCATTCCGGGTAGTTGGCACAACCATAAAAAGCCTTTCCGCGCTTCTTGGAACGCCGAACGGCTACGTCACCGCCGCACTTGGGACACTTGACGCCCGTCGGCATCGAACGGGTACCTCGGCACTTCGGGAACCTGCTGCAACCGAGGAAATCTCCGCTACGACCTGTCCGGATAACCATGGGAGCGCCGCACTCGTGACAGATCTCGTCCGTCGCCCGCGCTACTTTCTTTTCCCCGCGTAGTGGGCGCGTGAACTTGCACGTCTTCGGGTGATTCTCGCATGCCATAAAAGGCCCGAAAAAACCACTACGAGGTACCAGTTTCCCGCCGCAATCCGGACACTTCTGATCCTCAAACTCGGAGAGATCATGCGCTTCCGCGATCAGCCCTTCAAGATCGGCCTGCTTGACGCGCTCCGCGAACGGTCCGTAGAACGCTGCCAGCATTTCCCGCCAGTCAATCGTCCCGTCCTCAACCTTGTCGAGATCGGTCTCCATGTTCGATGTAAACTGCACATTGAAAACCTCCGGTAAACTCTTGATCATCACGCGCTCCACCTGTTCACCAAGTGGAGTCGGGAAGAACCGGCGCTGTTCGAGAAGCACGTAGCGACGATCCGCGAGAGTCGATATGATCGACGCGTACGTCGATGGCCGACCGATACCAAGTCGCTCAAGCTCCTTTACCAAGCTCGCTTCCGAGAATCGTGGAGGCGGCTCGGTAAAATGCTGCGTAGGCTCGATGCGCTTGACTGGTATATCTTCACCCTCCGACATCGCCGGCAATGGCTGCTCGTCTTCCAGCGCCTTGCCGTCACCTGCTTCTCTTGCCTCCTGATACAGAGCCTGGTATCCCGCAAACTTGACCACGCTTCCAGTCGCACGGAACTGATAGCGTCCGAGATCGAAATTCACCGTCGTCGTATCGAACACGGCTGGCGCCATCTGCGAGGCCATGAACCGCTTCCAGATCAGTTCGTAAAGCTTGAATTGGTCGTCCTTCAGATATCGCTTGACAAGATCCGGTCGTCGAGTTGGGTCCGTCGGACGCACAGCCTCGTGCGCATCCTGCGTATTCTTTGCTTTCGCGTCCCCGTACAGCTGCGGCCCGTGTGGTGCAAGGTACGCTTCGCCAAAGAGCGTCCGCAGATAGTCGCGCGCGGACGTCGCAGCAGACTCGGCGACTCTCGATGAGTCCGTACGCATGTAGGTAATCAGACCCACAGCGCCCTCAGCGCCGATGTCGATTCCCTCATACAGATCCTGTGCGAGGCGCATAGTGCGCTTGGAGCCAAAACTCAACCGCTTTGCCGCTTCCTGTTGCAACGTACTCGTCGTGAACGGCGCGTAAGGATTCTTCCGCCTTTCGCGCCGCTTGACCTCCGCTATCCGAAACTTCTTCTGCTCGGCGAGGTCGTCCAGGATACGCTGCGCTTCAGTGGCATTCGAGATCTCCGGCTTCTTTCCATCTACCTGATGGAGCTTCGCCATGAATTCCTGACCACTCTTCTCGAGCAAAGCCGCAATCGTCCAGTACTCGACTGGCTTGAATGCACGGATCTCGCGCTCCCGCTCGACAATGAGTCGAAGTGCGACAGTCTGCACGCGGCCGGCAGATGCCCCTTTCTTGACGGTCTTCCATAATACCGGGCTCGCCTTGTATCCGACAAGCCGATCCAACACGCGACGCGCCTGTTGAGCCTCAACCAGATGCTCGTTTATCTGACCGGCGTTTTCGATCGCCGCGCGAACGGCCTCGCGCGTTATCTCGTGAAAGAGCACCCGCTTCACGGGAGGACTGCCCTTGCGTTTGATCTGCGACGCTACATGCCACGCGATCGCTTCGCCCTCACGATCAGGGTCAGTCGCCAGATAAATCTGGCTCGAATCCTTCGCCGCGTTCTTTAGCTCCGCGAGTATTTTTTCCTTTCCAGGTATTGTTACATATTCGGGTTCGAAACCATTTTCGACGTCGATGCCCATCTTCTTCTGAGGAAGATCACGCACGTGCCCGATCGTAGCGCGCACCTTGTAGCCGCGCCCAAGATACTTGCCAATCGTCTTTGCCTTCGCCGGCGACTCAACAATGACGAGCGCTGTCCCCGCGCCATCACCCGCGCTCGTCGTGTCATCGTCGTACGCCGTCACATCGACCGGCGCCGTCTTCCGTGCAGTCTTCCGCACGACTTTTCGAGCCGTCTTGCGAGCACTCGTGGTAACAGCCGTCTTTGCGACAACTTTCTTGGTCACTGTCTTCTTTTTAATACCGGCGCGCTTCGTCGCCGACTTTCGAATTGCCATTTTCCCTTCTTATCGGTTGCCGGACTTCACCGGAATCAATGCGTAGTTACAGATTGTGCTGGGTCGCTGCCTTCGGAGCCGCCGTCGCCAAGAATGAGGCGCAAATCAGTCAGCCCCACTCGACCGTCGAAATTCGTCAGGACGCGTTCGATAACGTGTTCGAGCTCGACCGGTTCAAGGAGGCCGGATCGGCTCAACCCGACCAGATAACCCCAGGCTTCCGCTGTGAAGCGACTGCGCTCGTGCGGGCCCAGGACCCTCATCGACCGCGGTACATTGTATCCATCTATTCCTTCAGTCATTCTTGTCTTCTGGCTTCAGTGTGAAGTTCCTCTCGGCGGCGAGCACCAGCTCCACCACCTTGGCGATTACTGTGGACCTTTCGATTCCACCCGTCTCGACCGTCATCGCCGCATACCTCTCATAAACCGGCTTCCGCACCTCGTGTAGCTCACGCATTGCCTTGAAGGGGTCTGTCGCACCGCTCAACAGTGGCCGCCGGTCGATGCCACGACCCATCCGTCGAATCGCTGCATCGGGTGACACTCTAAGGTATATGATACGGCTGGCTTCGAGCAAATGTGCCACCGCCGCCGAATTAAGCACCCAGCCGCCGCCGGGTGCGAGCACCACCGGCGCCATTTCGGCGACCTCACCCGCAACTCTCGCCTCCGCGGCCCGGAAGACAGCTTCGCCGTCGTCCCGGAAAATCTGTGAGATCGACTTACCGAACGATCGTTCGATGAGCGTGTCCAGATCTACAAACTCTCGGCCGAGTCGCTTCGCCACCGCTCGACCTACCGTGGTCTTGCCGACACCAGGAAGGCCTACGAGCACGATGTGCTTCTCAGACGACACGGGCTGATTCTCAGCCGTGTCCGGTGTCGCGTCCCGACAGATACAGTAGATACCCCCGCCTGTTCCGTTGAAGTTCGGCGAGCGAGTCGCCACCGAACTTCTCCAGCATTGCATCGGCGAGCACGAACGCCACCATCGCTTCTGCAATCACTCCCATCGCGGGAACGGCCGTTACGTCGCTCCGCTCTACCGTTGACGGCGCGCTCTCGCGGGTCGTCATTTCCACCGAGGCGAGCGGGCGCATCAAGGTGCTGATCGGCTTCATNGCGACTCGAACGACGAGAGGTTCACCGGTCGTGATGCCTCCTTCCAATCCGCCAGCGTTATTGCTTCGCCGGCGCAGCCTTCCCCGCGACACTGCGTCTTCTGCCGGGTCAATCTCATCGTGCACAGTTGATCCGTGTTGCCGTGCCGCCTGGAACCCCATGCCGATCTCAATTCCCTTCACCGCCGGAATCGACATCAGAGCGGCGGCCAGTCTTCCATCCAGCTTTCGGTCCCAGGAAACGTGGGAGCCGAGACCGACTGGTAATCCGTTCGCGACAACCTCGCAGATCCCACCCAGCGTATCCCCTGAGCGCTTCGCTTCGTCAATCAGCTGGATCATGCGCGCTTCGGCATCGCTGTCGAGGGTCCGTAGTGGAGAACGATCAGCCACCACGTTCAGATCGGGCGGGAAATCCTCCGGCGCTCGAGCGACTACGTCCCCGAGCGCTACAACGTGGCTCCCGATCGATACATCAAGTTGCGATAGAAATGTCCGGCACACCGCTCCCGCTGCAACACGAGCAGCAGTCTCGCGCGCCGATGCGCGTTCGAGTATGTCACGCGCGTCCGATCGGTCGTACTTGAGCATCCCAGCAAGGTCTGCGTGTCCAGGGCGCGGCCGCGTAACTGCGCGCTTGCGCCCCTGGGCGCGACCGGCTTCAGTCTCCTCTCCGTCGAGTGGCGCAGGGCTCATGATTTCCTGCCAGTTGCGCCAGTCGTGGTTCCGGATAAGCATCGCGATTGGCGATCCAAGCGTCTCGCCAGCGCGAATACCACTTAGCAATTCTACCTGATCAGACTCGATCTGCATCCGCCGACCGCGGCCGTATCCCGCCTGTCGGCGGGCTAGCTGTGCATCAACATCGGACGACAGGAGAGGGACACCCGCAGGCATTCCTTCAAGAATGGAAACCAGAGCAGCGCCGTGCGATTCGCCGGCAGTAGTGAAACGAAGCATTTGGGACAATAATAAACCTGAACGGAAGCTTATGGGCAAACCCGTTTAAGCACGCGAAGTCAAAATCGCGGCGCGAATCCGGCCACGGCTGTACCAAAACATCTCAGTAAAGAATACCAGCAATGCAGCGGTTTAACGACAAGGGCCCGGCATGTTGCCGGGCCCTTGTCGTTCATTCATAAGCAATCATCATGGCGGGCAGCTGACGCCACCGAATAAGCTTGGATCGACATTGACGATAACCACGCCCCTGGCGGTTGCTCCGACGAGAATCAGTTGTCCACCAGGCTGGCGGATGGCCGATTTGATTGGCCCGATAATGGGGTCCTTGATGGGGATCACTGCAATTCGCTTGAAGTGATGGTTCTCGTACACTTCAATCGATGGTTCGGTGGACGCTGCAAATTCGTAGCACGACTTGAGTGGCGAAGATGCGTCTATTCCGTTGCCGGAGTTCAGCGGATCAAAATCAAATCCGGGATTGCCAGAAGTCGCAGTCTGAAGCGTTCCCTGGTGCCTGAGATCCTGGTTGAACAGGTAGATGGAGTCTGCACGAACGGCCGCCAGTGCGCCGTCGAAATTGATCGCGACGCCACCGACCCGCGCAAATGTATTTGCCGTCAGATCGGCTACCTGTTCCGGTGGTGAGATTCCCAGATCAACCACCGGCGTCTTGAGCTTCGTAAT
>JGI20207J14881_1000271_pt1 | contig 19637 bp, 19 predicted proteins | sample NGESurdeep092012_4_FD_14881 | JGI IMG/M metagenome (IMG submission 14881)
CGGCGTCCATGGAGCGGAGCACGCGTTGGTTGCTTTGGCCCCGTTATTTGCGGGCTGCGATTCTCAAGATTTGGGGAATTCATGGAACGTTCTGGCGCTCAGCGAAAACGAATGGGTGCCTCAAATTGAGATATTTGATCGAGTGCCGGGTGGGATCGGTCTTTCTGAAAAGCTTTTTGAAATTCATCAAGATTGGCTTTCGGCTAGCATAGATTTGCTCTTGGAATGCGATTGCGTTGAAGGCTGCCCAAGATGCCTGTTTCTTTCAAGGTGCAATTTGAAGAATCACTACTTGAGCAAGCCATTTGCGATTGAATGCCTCCGAGAACTGATCACTAATTTGAACGTTGCTAATGGGGTAGACGTGGATTCTCCGCTGCGGAATTGACAGAGTGGCCATAGCTAGCCGAGCCTTGGGAACAAAAGTCGATTTTCCCGCGTTCTTAAATACAAATGCAAAAGTTTTTAATTCCGTTTTTGGGTTTTTTGATATTGGCAACCGCAGGAGCCGCGCCGACACCTAAGCTCCATGTTGGTTCTGTCGCCCCTAAAATTGAAGTGTCCAGTTGGGTAAAAGGTGCGCCAGTCAATGATCTTCATAGAGGGCATGTTTATGTAGTCGAATTTTGGGCAACATGGTGTCCTCCGTGCCGTGAAAGCATTCCCCATCTCACCGAGTTCGCCAAGCAGTATAAGAACATTACTTTTGTGGGAGTAAGTGCTTTTGAGAATAACCAAGCAGACGTGGTTCCGTTTGTAAAACAGATGGGATCGAAAATGGATTATCATGTGGCTCTAGATAAGCAATCGTCCCCAACTGCTAGAGTTGGCTATATGGCAGAAAAATGGATGGCAGCCGCGAATCAAGACGGTATCCCAACTGCTTTTATCGTGGGCAAGAACGGAAAAATCGCATGGATCGGAAGTCCGTTTTCCCTAGCTCCCGAGCTCAAAAAGTTCGGCTCTCCTTCTCCTTAGTTACCTCGGCTTCGGATGCCCGTACGACTAAATTCTAATCTTCCATGGCCGGCGGAGAAACCACCCCGCCCGCTGGGCACCCGTCCAAAAAGGGGTACTTTAGCTCCGAGCACCCCTTCAACGGTGGGCAACTTAGCTTTTGTGAGTAGTGTCCGATAGCTCCAAATCAACGCCCTAAAACGACAGTTTTTGAAGCTCTACGCCGAGATTCTTAGCCTCGCCGATCCACGCAATATTTCCATCATTCCCGACCACGAAAACTAGCGGGACGTATCTTTTATGCGCGGCTAAAACCCAATTTACCGCCATGTATCCTTGATGAGCTGTGAACGATGTTTGCTTATCAATGGCGACATGAAATTCCATTTTCTTCCACATTTTCTCAACATAGGGACGCACCAATCTTTGGTCTTTTTCGTCAATACTCACTCCTATAAAAGTGACTTTCTTATAATGATGAGACAAGTAAGTGAGATTAGTTACAGCAGCTTTACAAGCAGTCGAAGTGGTAGACCAAAATTCAACCACGTAACTTGATCCGGCCTCGAAAGAATCGATCGGAGCCCCTTTAATCCATTTTGTAACTTCAATTTTAGGCGCGGGCGAACCAACATGAAGTTTATGCTCATCTTGAGTAGCGGCGCAAAGGTTGCTTGCCAGAGACAAAACTATTAGAATTCCCAGCAAACAAAAGAACCATTTAGTGAGCTTTCTCCACGGGCGGTGTTGCCTTTGTTCTCGCAAAAATGAATTTGGGTATGAAATACCGCTCAACGGAAAAAGTGATTTTTTCATTGTATTTGAAGTTTGACGCCAATGTTTTCGCCAGCGTTGCGTTTCCCGCTGTACTCAGCAATTGATGGCACCATGTAAACTCACAGGCATGAGACTTTTATTGATCGGAGGGACCGTTTTCGTTGGGAGGCATATCGTGGAGTGCGCGCTTGATCATGGCCACGAAGTTACTATTTTTCACCGTGGCAAAACTAAAATCCCGGATCACTGGAAAGTGCAAGAGATTTTAGGAGATCGTGATGGTGGTTTATTGGCGTTGGACGGAAAATCGTGGGATGCGGTAATCGATTGCGTGGGATATGGGCCCCGCCTTGTTCACGGTTCTGCTGAAAAGTTAAATGATTCTGTAAAAACTTACCTGTTTGTATCAACCATGAGTGTATACACCCCCGATGAATCTGGTGGAGTTGAAATTGTAAGGTCACCCAAACCTTTGAAAACGGAAGAAGTTAATGCGGATACATACGGTCCTTTGAAGGTGGAATGTGAAGATGCGGTGGATCAATTTTTCAAAGGAAGGTCAATTCACCTTCGTCCTGGAATCGTTGCAGGAGCCTATGATCCGACTAATCGATTCACCTATTGGGCAGATCGTTTTGGCAGATTTGATGAAGTACTTGCGCCCGATTTGAAGGGCTGCCCGGTTCGGCTGATTGACGCGCGGGATTTAGGCGAATTCGCGGTGCATCTGCTCGAGTCAAATCAAATGGGATCCTTCGATGCAATCGGAGAAAGGATTTCATTTGGCGAGATGGTTCAAGCATGCGAAAAAGTCGGCAAAGGTCATCCAGCTTGGGCTGACTTTGACTTTCTGGAAGAAAAAGGGCTGAAGCTTGGAACCGATTTTCCGCTCCTGCGCAAGCGAGATACTTGGGATATTCCAGCGCGAGGCTATGAATCTGCTTCAGGTCTGGCGGCTGGACTTAAAAGAAGACCAATCGTTGAAACGGCGAAATACACAATGGATTGGGCTTTGCGTTTGCCTGAAGGGGGCACGGCAGGCTCCGGGTTGTCAGGCAAAGTTGGGCTTCCGCGTGAAAAAGAAGTGGAAGTACTCGCTTCTTTGACGAGCACGGCTTGATACTCCCGGCAATTGGAACTTGTTCCTACCAAGCTCGCGCGTATTGTTTTGGAACGAAGTCATGAGGTGCACCTAATTCCTTGGCCGCAAGTGAGGGCCAATATGGATCTCTCAGCATTTCCCGGGCAAGTAATACAAGATCAGCCTGACCGGTTCGAATGATTGTATCCGCCTGGTGGGGATCGGTGATCATTCCGACGGCACCCGTCAAAATATCTGCTCTGTGTTTGATTTTTTGGGCAAATTCCACCTGATAACCTGGTCCGACCGGAATTTTTGCCAGGGCGATGTTTCCGCCGCTCGAGGCATCTATTAAATCAACTCCTAGCTTTTTCAATTCTCGAGCGAGCTTTACGCTGTCTTCAATAGTCCATCCACCTTCCATCCAATCGGTGCAAGAAATCCGGACCATTAGCGGAAAATCTTGGGGGACAACGCTTCGCACAGCCGCGACCACTTCGCAAGTCAATCGAATCCGATTTTCAAACGATCCGCCGTATTTATCGGTTCGATGATTGGACAGCGGTGAGTAAAATTGATGAAGAAGATATCCATGAGCCGCGTGGATTTCTAAGATTTCAAATCCAGATTCAATTGCTCTTTTAGCCGCGGTTTTCCAATCTTCCAGCACCCCTTGGATTTCCGAAATCGTCAATTCATGGGGCGTCGGATAAGTATCTGAAAAGGCTTCCGGGCTGGAACTGATGGTCGTCCAGCCTCCGTCTTTTAGCTTAATTTCGCCATGCTTAGGTGCCCACGGACGGTAAGTACTGGCTTTTCGTCCCGCATGAGCGAGTTGGGTGCCCGGTACCGCGCCGTGATCTTTTATAAATTTGGTAATCGGCTTAAAAGCCTTTACATGCTCATTAGAATAGATACCTAAGTCCTCTGGGCTGATGCGCCCCTGAGGTGTAATTGCATTGGCCTCGGTAAAAACCAATGCCGCACCTCCCAACGCGAACTGCCCCAAATGGACCACGTGCCATTCGTTTGGCAGCCCATTTTCACTGCTGTATTGACACATCGGAGAAATCGCAATTCGATTTCGCAGCTTAACGGAGCGCAATTCCAACTCACTAAATAAATTCACAATTTAATGCTACGAATGTTTTTGCTGCCTCGTCGAAACTGGGCAATACGATTGTCTGCGCAGTTAGACCCCGGGAACGTCCATTGGGCCAAAGTAATTGGCGAGCTATAACTGCGTAGTTATGAAAGCCTTATCGTCTAAGACTATCAGTTACCATCCATCCGCAAAGGCAACCTAAGTAACAGATATTCCCACCCCATAAAAAAGTTTGGACAGGATTTACAAATCCGTTGAAATAACATGCTAAAGCTAACAGAGTAGTCGACGCGCTCACGGCTGCAACTACACGGCTAGTTGAAAAGTTAAACGACTTATCAATTGCGCCAATCGCTAAATAAAGTAGCGTCGCCGCCCAGAAGTTAACAGCTGCAATAACTGCGAGGGCAACTGACGGGCTGGTTCTACCGAGTGAAGTGGTCGCTAATGTAGAAAAACGATCGAGTAAACCAGCAATGCTCATTGCTGCTCCCCCAGCAACACCAGATAGAAATAGCATCACAAATAGTCCGAGAGTCCAGGTTCCCACCACCGGTGCGTGGTTGAACAGCGGGCTTTCTTTGCTAATCACTAGATAGATACTGCCTAAAACTGTAACAAATAAGGCCGACATCAATGCTGCCGTCTGTGCTTTCGGAGAAATGTTACTTTGACTGCCACTACGTTGGGCTGAATTAGTTGCTAGTAATTCCTCATATCGATCTCGGTAAAGGTCATTTCTAGGATCCATTTGAACTGCAAATGCATAATGTTCGGCTGCCTTAGCCATATCACCATGTTGCCTACTTAGGTCACCTAGTACTGCATAAGGAATTGGTTGACGTGGATCTTGCCGAAGAATCTTACGGGCTAATTGCTCGGCATCTTGCATTTTGCCGCGATTAAAGAGCATCGTGAGGCGCGTCACCTCAAGAGTTAGTGATGCATTCATCGGGCCTGCGCCATAGGTGTGCTTAAATTGAGCGCCGCCTGGAGTCGATGTTTTGGTTGGCACAGGACTGTTTACCGTTCTTGGGGACTCTTTCTTAAATTCGGGCGTTCGCCAATCTGGTTTGCTGCGCGACGAGCGTTCAGACGCTCGCAGGCGATCTTGTTCAAGTTTCATCCGCTGCGCACGTAGCTCGGCATCGTAACTTCGCCGCTTTTGGGTGTCGCCCAGAACGTCATAGGCTTCGGTTGCTTTAATAAAAATATCTGCGGAACGTGGATTATCTGACACGTCAGGATGATGTTCACGCGCAATTTTGCGATAAGCAGACCGGATTTCGTCCTGGCTACTTTTCAGTTGGATTCCAAGGGTTTCGTAATGAGATTTCGCCATTAAAATGGTTTCAGGAAGAGCTTATTTAATTTTATCTCGTGAAGCTTAAGAAAGTGCGCACGGATCAATGATCTAATTATCGGTTTTGTTCGGTTAATTGTGAGCTTAATCGGATTGGCTAGGGTATAGTTTGATGGTCGCGGGGCGTGGCGCAGCTTGGTAGCGCGTTTCCATGGGGTGGAAAAGGTCGCAGGTTCGAATCTTGTCGCCCCGACCAATTTCAATTTTTCGTCACTAAAGATTTGCTAATCGCGTACTTGTACTGAACGGAGATGGATCGTAATCCGTCATTAAGGAAGATATTGAAGATTCGGCGCGGTTTTACTCTAATTGAATTGCTTGTGGTAATTGCAATCATTGCGATACTGGCGGCTATTTTATTCCCTGTGTTTGCTCAAGCTAAAGAAGCAGCCAAGAAAATTTCATGTCTCAGCAATATGAGGCAGATCGGGATCGCTGCTGTCATGTACATCAACGATTCAGACGGTCAATACCCCCAGACCAAACGCACGGATGCGAATCCGGCAGTTGATGATGCGGATGGTTCAATTGAAGAGCCCGATATCGGGTCCGTTTTTGCCATGGTTTATCCGTACACAGGCGGCGGCGGACTGGATCCCAACAACCTAATTGCCCAACGCATTTTTGTCTGCCCTGACGATCCGAATCCTGGCGGAACTGGTTGCCAACTGATTAATCCAGGTGGGCCCACAATTATCTCTTATCTTATCAATGGATATTTCGTTTGGGGGCTCCGGGAATCTGAGATAGATAAATCCTCTAGTACCATCTATTTTGCGGAGCGGAGAAGCCAAACTGAAAACGGAGCACCGGCCTACTGCGATGACATCTACCACCCTTGGTTTTCAATCTATAATCCAGTTGCACCTGCAAATGAAATGGATCCTTACGCAGGAGCAATTTCAACGCATCGGCATCTCGGAGTTGCAAATTATACTTTTGCGGATGGTCATGTAAAATCGATGGCTTGGACTCAAACTTTCTCGCCCCCTGCGATTAATTTACACGACATTCACCAACCCAACTAAATCGTTTAGCTTACAGGATAAGGCATCGTGACTACTCCTGCTGGTTGGTGCCCTCTATTTTAATCCGATGAACATTGCAAAGGTAGTGTTTAGCTTTATTTCGTAGAATAAATTTGTATGAACCCTTTTGCAACGATTCCTGATGCGGTTGAAGATCTCAAAGCTGGCAAAATCATTATTGTCGTGGATGATCCTGACCGTGAAAATGAAGGGGATCTAGTCGCCGCTGGCGAGGCTTGCACGGCGGAAATCATGAACTTTATGATTCGTTTCGGAGGCGGAGTTCCGTTTATTCCGACCACGGCAGAACGGCTAGCCGAGCTCCAAATTCCGATGATGACAAAGCAAAATACGGCGCGTCTTGGAACCGCAATGGCGGAAACGGTGGATGCGCTTAAGGGCACAACAACCGGAGTTTCCGCTCATGATCGAGCCGCAACTGTGGCTGTTTTTGTGGATCCGGATGCCACTCCGCACGATTTGGGCAGACCGGGTCATATAATTCCGCTAAGAGCGGAAAAAGGCGGAGTTCTAAAACGTGCCGGACACACTGAAGCGATTGTAGATTTATGCATACTTGCTAATTTTAGGCCGGTTGGAATCGGTTGCGAAATTTTGAACCCCGATGGAACGATGATGCGGTTAGATGGTCTGCTAACTTTTGCCAAAACCCATGGTCTAAAAATGATCACAATTGCGGACCTAATCGCTTACCGTCGAAAAAATGAGAAATTAGTCCAGCGTGCGGCGGGACCAATAGATTTTCCGACTAAATACGGTCATTTCCAGCTTTACGTCTATGAGACAACGGTTGAGCCAACCCCTTATTTAGCGATTGTGAAAGGTGACGTTTGCACCGAAGATCCGGTGCTAACTAGAGTCCATAGTTCCTGCCTCACCGGCGACTTTTTGGGATCATTAAGATGTGATTGTGGCGACCAGCTTATCCTCGCCTTAACTGCTATTGAAAATGAAGGAAGAGGGGTGGTGCTTTATATTGCTCAGGAGGGTAGAGGTATTGGTTTAGTGAATAAGCTTAAGGCCTATGCACTTCAGGACGAAGGGCTTGATACAGTTGAAGCAAATGAAGCTTTAGGATTTAAGGCAGACCTGCGTGACTACGGATTAGGCGCACAGGTACTGGCTGATCTTGGTCTTAGAAGGTTAAGGCTTATGACCAATAATCCTAAAAAGGTTAGCGGATTACAAGGCTATGGGCTTGAGATTATTGAGCACGTACCCTTAATAACTAATGAAGTCGAGGAAAGATCAAAATATCTATCGACTAAGCGCGACAAACTAGGGCACATGCTTCCGGAAACTTCGAAGACAATTCTAGAGTAATCTGGCTGACTAATTTTCAAGACAAGACTATACCCAAACTTTGACATCGTAAGGAGTGATACACTGTTCACGTGAAATTTTTTCCCATCGTTATTGTTTGCGCGCTTTTCGGATCACTTATTTTAGGTTGCGCAAAGAGTGCTACAAAAGGAGTCATGGGTAATTGGTCGGTTAATCCACACTCAGTACCAGGCGCAGCCGGAACTTTGGTAGTTTCCTTTCACGACGACAATACATTTGACCTGAGCTACACCGATATTCCCATTGACGGAACTTATGCCGTTTCGGGAAATGATTTGACTTTGACGGTCCAAACAATTTCAAACAAAAGCGTTAATGGGTTTGCGATGCAAATGGCACCTCTCCACGCGACGCTAAGTGCCGATGGAAAGAATCTCACGATGGATGTTCCAGGCAGCAGCGACAAGCAAATCATGACTAAGGACAAGCCTTTATATGGTGCAAATTAAGATAGAATGCAATAGCATGAAAAAGAATCTTCTATTAACTTGCGCAATTTTCCTTGCGATATTGGCGAGCGGCTGCGGATCAAACCCGGAAAAACAAATTGTAGGACATTGGTCGCTGGACGCGGCTGCAAGTGGAAAACTCGGCCAGATGGCGCAATCTCAGGGCGGAATAACTTGCGATTTCAAGGATGATAAGACCTATCATCTTGGAAATGGCAATGGCGTTTCCGCCGCAGACGGATCCTATACTTCTTCCGGGCGCACGTTTACTTTGACGATTCAAAAAATTGACGGCCAGGATGTTTCGAAACTGAAGGCAATGTCACCGACCGTGAAGGTTCCGGACATAATAGTTAACTTGAACCCTGACGGCAAGTCTATGACGATGACTAATGCAGGGGGCTCTCAGCCCTTAACCCTTAAGAAATCTTAGGTATCTAGTAAGACACGCTCTGCAAGCACGAACGCGGCAAAGTCATCGATAGGTACAGGCGGCACCTGGAGGCTGCTTGGAACCAGCTTTCGCCACCCGCGTCTCGGGTTGTGTTCCCAATAGCGTTCCCGAGCAAATAATGTCGTGTTTTTCTCGTCGAGTATCAAGATACCCATGCTCGCAAAATTCTCTCTTATGATGTGAAGTACTCGTTTAGATCCGGTGCCGCTACCTACTAAGATGAGTGAAAATTTTTCGACCGCATAAGCACTGTGAATCATTGCTTTTAGATGCTCGATAGGTGCGATTGATCTATATAGCAGTTCAAGTTTTTTTTCCGAAACCCTTTTCACAAGTGCCAATCCGCACTTTTCCGTGCCCGGATCAATCGCCAATACGGTTTTCTCGATCAATTCGGCATCACACTTTACTTTACGCGAAATTCAAATTCCAACACATCGGAGGCGTGGGTATCTTTGGTAACCACCGCTTGCACTGAAGTTGCCGATTGAATATGGATTATTTCATTAACCGTTGCAAGGGTGTTCAATGGGTTCAATTGAATCACGGGTCCATCTTTACCAACTATCGGAATCATATTTGCAGATTTTGCTTTCTTCTCCACAACATCATTCACAAAATCGTTTAGCTGTAATACGGTTTGTGAAACGCTCCAATCGCGGCCGACGTGGACTTGACCGAGCACCTGGCCCTTATGAAAAACGAGTGGGTTATTAAACGGATGCATGTCAATCGGAACAGGCTCTGGCTCATAAGAGTTCAGCAGCGCGGTAGAGATCAGCACTATTGGACTCGGGTTACCGGTTATTGCCCGAGTAACTTGGTCGATTTGTTGCTCGGGGCTAAGGGTAATACCCGCAACCGGAGATCGGCTTACAAAATCGGCATAGTAGCTCGTGCCCTCAAATTTTCCGGCGCCCCTTGCTTTTGCTATATCACTAGAAGCTTGAATCATATCGAGGACGGCCTGTCTTGCCTGTTCAGCAGTAAGTCCTTGGTCCAAGGGCATTCTTGTTAGTTCCTGGCCAATACCGAATAATACGGGATGGGTTAGAGTCGCGCTAGCGGTATCTTGTAATATCTCCTGACTTGCCTTGTACTTCTGCCGTGCATTATTAAGATCGTTATCAGCACTCATCAAGTTTTCTTGAGTTGTTTGATATTGTGCTTCGGCATCGTCTACTTGAACTTTTAGCTGATCCCTTTGGGCTAGTAAACTCGTAGATTGAGTTGTAATTGATTTTATCTGGTCGTTTAGTGCGGTCAATTTATTAGTTAAGGTTTGGTTGTCGGTGGTAAGGGTTCTATTTTCTTGGAAGTCCTGAGTACGTTCCTTTTCAAGTTCAGCATAAGAACTTTTAACCGACGTTAGGATGGTCCGCGAAGCCTTCAAACTAGCCTGATTCACCACTAATTGACCCTGGATCCCCCGCAATTTGAACTGCACTGCCAATAGTTTTTTCAAATACAAATTAACCTTTGATTGAGCCAAACTAACTTTTTGCTGGGTAACTTTAACCTGATTGTTTGCGGTCACCAACTGGACCTTTGATTTAGTCACCAGCGCTTGATCCCTTGACACATAGGAATTAAGTTTTGCCACCTGATTGTCAAGCGCAGTAATTTGATTAGCCCTATCAGAAACTTGTTTAACGAGTATCTTATTTAGCTCAATACTCTTACGCCCTTGTATGATCCATTGGCGCACATCGGAGCTTGCGGCAAAGACCACTAGAATAGTCGTGGCAGATATGATAACTCCCACCAGAAAAGTACCAATTCGGGCTGTATGTTTTGGACGTAAATTAAAGATTCTGAGCCGCTTCTTTCCGAATTTACGCCCCAGGTAATCGGCAAGAACGCCAATGCCGCCACCTACGAGAATAATGGCGAGCAAAAAGGTTAGAACCAGCGGATCCATTTTAGATGTTTCTACTCCTTATGATCCAGGCCGATGCGGCTATGCCAACCACGAGCGGGGCAAAACTTGCAGCCCATGCGGGCAACAATCCTCCCTGAGCATATACGCTCAGCAGGTTCGCAATTGTGACGTATCCAAATATTATTGCAACCGCTAATGCAAAGCCACCTGCGGTCGAAGATCTTGAATTCCTTATCCCAAGCGGTGCGCCCAAAATCCCATAGATAAATGCCGCAAACGGGAGGGCGATTTTGTTCCAATAGCCATACTGCAAGTTCGCAATTTGGCTCTTGGATGCAGTCTTGTCTTTTTTGAGGCGTGCAATTTCAGTTTGAATCCCTTTCATACTGAGGACATCCAAATTATTGAGTTGATCCGCCAATAAATCTTGAATGCTGAAATTTGGATGCGGAATATCAGGCGGCCATGCCCGATCGTTGATTCGGGTAAACGTTGAGCCATCGCCCGATTGCAGCGTCGCTCCGCCCACTATCCTCCAACCACCACCAGTGCTACTTGCCAAAGCCGGATTAAATTTAAGTTCTTTCGCCCAGAGCACCCAAGCATTTGTCCCATCGGGATTATAAATGAGCACAGTTGCACCAAGAAGAGTATCGGTGGTTGTGTTTAAGTTTCTTGCCACGACCATGCCTAAAACCTTGCCATTTTGTACAATTGGTTCACTTGTTGGGGTCATTTTTGAGGGGTCTAGCTTCGTCGCTATTGCGACTCCAAGGGCTTCACTTTTTTGAGCTGCCCAAGGCACCAGAGTCTCGTCAACTCCGAAGGCGACCCCAGCAACTACTAGGGAAAAAATTGCAACGGGTCGCATGATTCTTGCCATATTTGCGCCAGCCGCTCTTAGCGCAATGATCTCGGCGTCGTTGCTGAGCCTGCCAAATGCCAAAAGGCCGGCAAGTAACATCGCCATTGCAAAAGTTTTCACCAATATTCCAGGAGTAAACAAAGCAAATAATTCGACAATTGTAAGTATCGGGACGCCCGCCACCAAAAATCCGGTTAGGCGAAATAGATAAGTGGCAGCCAGTATCAAAACCGTGAACATGGCGACTCCAAAGATGTAAGGCCCAATAAGTTCCTGATAGACGAGTCGATCCATCCTTGGCAACTTCATCATCAGGTTAATCTAGCGAGTCAGGATCAAAAGCTTGGCCTAGATACCGATTTCGGACTCCTTCATTCCGGGCGATTTCCGTGCTTGTGCCTTCGGCGGCGATATCCCCGCCAATTAAAATATAGTTTCGATCTGTGATTCTTAAAGTGGCGACCAAGTTATGATCAGTTATCAAGATCCCGATTCCCTGATCTTTCAAACGGTGAATTATCGCTTGGATTTCTTCGATTGTGACTGGATCAATTCCCGTAAAGGGCTCATCCAGAAGTATGAATTTTGGATCGGTAGCGAGCGCGCGGGCGATCTCCACACGCCTACGTTCACCGCCAGAAAGTCGTTGCCCACTTTGATCTAGCAGCTGAGATATATGCAAGTCTTCGCTTAATGTCTTGATTCTTTCCCTGTGATATTTTTTGGGGACGTCGGCAATTTCCATTACCAGCTTCAGATTATCTCGCACTGACAGTTTGCGAAATATGCTTGCTTCTTGGGGCAAATAACTAATTCCGTTTCTCGCTCGTTTGTACATCGGCCAGCGAGTGACGTCTTGGTCGTCGAACTTAACTTTGCCTTTATCCGGTTTAACCAGCCCTGTAATCATGTAAAAGGTGGTGGTTTTTCCGGCTCCATTTGGGCCGAGCAATCCGACAATTTCTCCTTTATTCAGTGAGAAACTCACGCCTCTTACGGCCGGCTTGCCTTTGTATGATTTCTCCAGGTTTTCGGCAAAAATTTTCATTTACTTGCCCTTGCTACCTTTCTTAGCTGGGCTTGGCGCGCTGGCAGGGGCATTCAGGAATAGCTTGCCTCCTGCAGTATCTTCGGTATGAAATTCAACCAAATGTAAATCCGGCGTTAACTCCATAATTAACGTTTCAGTAGTGGAATTGCCACCAAATGCACCCTCAGTGCCTTCGACTATAACATTGCCCAGCAATGTTAACTGGTAATTTCCAGAAGTTTCACGATCAATTTTCAGTTGGTTTGCATGGCCGGTTATTTTAGTTTGAACTGGCTTCGAGCCAGCTGCTGTCGGTGCGGAAGCTGATTCGTAAGTGAATTGTACGTTTCCGTTGAGCAATCCGCGAGATAAGACCAAAGATTTTGACGAAGAGTTGGACTTATCTAGAAAAAAATCGCCGCTGTCAGCTTGCAAAGTACCGTGGCTATATTTATTTCCGTTAACCGCAGATCCGTCATTGTTAAACGTCAGGGGAGTTTTTGAACTCACTTCCGCGCTTGAAGTCGATTTTGTAGAAAGATTTTTGTAGAAAATTTCGCTGGATTCGATCGTTGTTTTTGAGCCCTCGACGCCGCTGAAAACGGCAGACACGCCCCCACTGAGTTGAGCATTTGTCAGGGATCGCGTTGCTTGGGAAACGTTTCCGTCAAGTTTAAGGGCATTCACCACTGCGTTCTGATTTTTAAGGGTTGCTTGTAGATTCCCGATTGCAGTAATGGGCCTAAGCCCAGAGCTTGAGTTGGGTTGGCCCAATCGGAATGATTTAATGCCTGTGACCACGAAATTCGACGATTCGTAGGTTGAGGAAGATGTTGCTTGGGACTTTGAACCTGAGCCTCCTGCCTGAACCTGAATAATTCCAAAACCAACGAGGCAAACTATAAATCCGCCTGATTTCGTGAGTCCTTTCATGATTAATTAGGTGCTTTTGTCCCCCGATTGTCTTTCGGAAATAAGTCAGGGGTCGCAATTTCACTTAAGTTCGAAGTTGCCCAGACCTCATCCATTGGTCCGAGGTTCCACGCGGTGCCGCTTGCCTTCACATTCCCGCGTGCCTTGATTATTTTAACAGCATCTCGATAAGTTGCATTCGCACAAGTGATTGTTCCTTGCTTTGCAACCGATTTGAAGCGCACTTTCCCTTGCAATGTGAGAATCCCTTGGTTTCGATCCATAGTAGCCTGATTTGCAGCAAATTCACTTGATTCCTTGCCCGCAGCATCGTAAAGAAAGCCTGAAACTCCTGAAGCCACTCCATAAAACCGAGTCCCCTGGATACCGGTAATAGTGGCACTATTCCATTTAACGCGGTAAAGAAGCTGGCGCAAATTTCCTTTTGAATAGAAACCCGTTGATCCGGAACCTACATGAACCATTTTTCGCTGACTGTTCAAATCATTCTTAGCTGCTGGATTGTCGACCGGTAATTTTGAAGCTGTTTGACGACCGCATCCGATAAGGATTAAACACCAGCTCAATATTCCGAGCAGAAATTTTGGCTTTGTCAATTTTTAGGTCGCAACTGCTCCGAAAGCCACTTGCCTTAGCGGTTCAAGCCGTTTCTTCTTATTGCGAAAATCTCCAGCTAATTGACCACAGGCAGCTGAAATATCATGACCCCGTTCCGCGCGTTCAGTTACGTTTATTCCGCTGGAACTCAGAATGTCTTTGAAACGACGCACTTGCTCCCGATCCGGGCGTGCAAATCCTTGGGCCGTATCAACCCAATTGAATGGGATCAGATTCACAACTGCGGGAAACCCTCTTACGAGATTGGCAAGAGCGCGAGCCTGGTCATTTGTGTCGGTCACGTTTTTGATCAATAGATATTCAAACGTCACTTTGCGAGAAGTTGCTTTCTGATAATCACGCATCGCTTGAACAGCTTCCCGAACCGACCATTTCAAGTTCACGGGCATGAGTTTTGAGCGAATCTCGTCAAATGGTGAATGAAGAGAAAGGGCCAAATGAATGGGAAGTCCAATTTCTGCAAGTTCGTAAATCGCGGGCACGATTCCAACTGTGCTTACGGTCATTCTGCGATAACTCATACCAACTTCTTCATGAAGGAGTTTTAAGCTGCGTAACACGCTTTTTAGGTTCAGTAATGGTTCGCCCATCCCCATAAATACGACATGGCTAATCGGGCGATCTGATAAACCCTGTAGCATCAGATATTGGCCAACAATTTCTCCAGGACTCAAATTACGATCAAATCCACCAAGACCAGTGGCACAAAATCGGCACCCCATTGGGCAACCGACTTGGCTGCTCAGGCAACTTGAGACTCTATCCGCGTATGGCAATAAAACACACTCGAATACTTGATTATCACCACCATGCACGAGTAATTTTTCGACACCATCGGTAGAATTTTTCCTCACTGAAAGCTCAAGAGGCTGAACTTGAAATTTTCCGATCAATTCATCGCGAAATGCGCTTGGTAAATCGGCCATTTCGGAAAAACTATTTTCCCCTCTAGAGTAAATTTGGTGAGCAATTTGTTTGGCTCTAAGTTTCGCGTCGTTACGGGGAACCAAAATCGCTGCAATTTCCTCGCGAGACATTCCAATTAGTGCAGGTTTTTTCTCGCCCATCATATATAGAGTGTACCGACCGAGCAATCAGATTCGGATCAGGTTTCAAGCGGCAGAATCGGGAACCTTCAATTCGATTTTAAGCGTGGACTACATTAGAATGAAAAAGACAGTAATTTTTGCAATATTTTTGGCGACTTTTGTCGGCACTTTAACTGCAATTCAATTTAACCATTGGTGGCAAAATCGAGGCGATTTGGTCTCAGATGCGACTTTGTTCTCGCGAACCCCGATGACTTCAAATGCAGATTATGCGCCGCTTTCAGGTCCGGCTGATTTTTCCGTGGCTGCCAAAAAAGTCATGCCTTCCGTAGTGAGTGTCGATAATTTTCAACAGCAAACCGATATGTTTTCGGGTCAATCACAGATGTCCCGGACAAGCACCGCGAGCGGTGTCATTTTGACGTCGGATGGAGTGATCGTCACCAATAATCATGTAGTTCAAGGCGAATCACAAGTGCGCGTGCGACTTCAAGACAAGCGCGTTTTCACGGCAAAAGTGCTTGGCACCGATCCCAGAGTTGATCTTGCCGTGCTGAAAATAAATGCAAACAATCTTACTCCGATTGAACTTGGAGACAGTACAAAAATAGCAGCTGGACAGTGGGTAATCGCAGTTGGAAATCCACTTGATTTTGATGAAACTGTAAGCGTTGGAGTAGTCAGCAACGTCTCGCGAACCCTCCCAACTGAAAATGGAGGACTCATCATCAACGCTATTCAAACTGATGCGGCAATTAATCCAGGCAATTCTGGAGGAGCTTTAACCGATGCGTCTGGCAGGTTGATCGGTATGAATTCAGCGATTTTTAGTCCCACCGGTTCAAGCATTGGCATCGGATTTGCAATTCCTGTGAACCGCGTGCGCAAAGTTGCTTTTGACATTATAAAATTTGGTCATAGCAAAGAAGGTTTCTTGGGCATTGCGCCTAATCCTCGCTGGGATGGACTGCTAAGTAATTCCGATGCCCGCCAACAATTCGCGCAGGCAACCGGTTTAAGTAATGTTCCAAGCGAGGGGATTATTGTTCCGCCGGGGTCACAAGGTCAGCAGTTCGGAATCATCGCTGGCTTTCCAGCTTATAAAGCGGGAATCCGCCCATACGACGTGCTCTTGAAAATCGACGGGGTGAAGCTTGTAGATCATTACGCCCTTTTGAAAGTTCTGGATGGCAAGCAATCAGGCGATACTGTATCGGTTACCTATTGGTCGAAAGGCAGTGTCAAAACCGTAAATTGCGTTTTAGCAGGTGAACAGGATATCCAGAATCCCTAATTTCAAAAGCTTTACAAAAATGACCGAGTCAAGGATCAGGAGAATTTCGTCATAAAAAAAGGTGGTGCAGAATAATTTGCACCACTTTAAATTTGGCAATTTATGGCATCGTCTTTTGACGCTCAACATTTTCTCCGCACCGAGATGGCGGAAACAGCTTCTAGTAATGACCTCTCATTATTGTTGGAGGTTTTGCCCGCAGTTGTGCGAGCCCATTTAGAACGCAGCCCCTATCTCGATTCTCTGGTCGAGGTCATACTAGATTACGGTCGTCCTGCCGAGGCGCGATATCGCGACACAGTTGAGCGTATGCCGGATGTGATCGTTACTGAGCACGATATCGATTTTGTGACGAAGTCGATCGGTGAATTTGGCAGCGATAATCGCGCTGGTATTGAGCGGACGTTGCATCGAATCTCTGCAATCAGGAATCGACATGCCAAAGTAATCGGACTTACCTGCAGGGTGGGCAGAGCGGTCGAAGGCACGATTGATATGATCGAATCGATCGTCCGCTCTGGACAATCGATTTTGTTACTGGGACGACCAGGGATCGGCAAAACAACCAAGCTAAGAGAAATCGCGCGAGTTCTTGCGGACGACGGTGGGATGCGGGTGGTCATTGTTGACACAAGCAACGAAATCGGAGGCGACGGCGATGTCCCCCATCCTGGAATAGGTTCGGCGCGAAGAATGCAGGTTCGAATTGCGACCGAGCAGCATCAAGTGATGATTGAAGCAGTTGAAAACCACATGCCTCAAGTAATCGTGATCGATGAAATTGGCACTGAGGCTGAAGCGGCTGCGAGTCGAACAATCGCGGAGCGCGGGGTTCAACTAATTGGCACTGCTCATGGACAAACCTTAGAAAATCTTATGCTTAATCCCACGCTATGCGATCTTGTAGGTGGAATTCAAGCAGTGACTTTATCCGATGCAGAAGCGGCTCGGCGCGGAACTCAAAAAACAGTGCTGGAGCGCAAAGCACCCCCAACTTTTGATGTGGTGGTAGAGCTTCTTGATTACGACCGCCTTGCCGTGCATAACGATGTTCAAAAAACTGTGGATATGATTCTGAGAGGCGTGGCACCACGACCTGAAATTAGAGTCAGAACCGGCGCCGGGGTTGAGGTTGTTCAATCTCAGGAAGTACTTGAATTTGACGATCCTGCATTTAACCAAAAATATCCGAGCTTAAATCGAAAGCCAAATTTAACTGATCCTGCGTTATCGGTGCCCGGGCGTGCTTCGAAGCGGTCGAATTCTCTGAATGAATCGAGAACGAGTAAACGCGCAGAACCTGTGAGAGAAGAAAATTCCGGTGCGCTTCGTGTTTATCCTTATGGAATAAATCGCACCCGGTTAGAACAAGCAATTAAAGATCATGGTTTGAATGTGGTTGTGGCCGCAGATATATCTGCGGCAAATTCAATGATTATTTTTAGATCAACATATTTAGCGAAACCAAAGAAATTGCGCGAGATATCTGCCCGCGCATTGCCGACTGCAGTTGTAAGGAGCAACACTCTAAGCCATATCACTGAAGCATTGGAAGAATTGATTAACAAGCGAGCAGAAGTACCGATAAATTCAGAGGAAATATCGGCAGTCGATGAAGTATTTCAAGGAATTGAGGTGGTGGCGCAAACGGGAAAGCCTTATGAGCTAAGTCCGAGAAGCGGACCGGTTCGCAAGTTGCAACACAAAACTGCGGAATCAAACAAAATAGCAACTGAGGCCGTTGGTCAAGATCCAAATCGCCGGATACGCATCTTGCCAATTCGATTGCCTGCCTGATCTTTCTCGGGGCAAGGTCGGGTCATGGGTATCGGCTATTGAGGACTGCCGGGAACTCGGATTAAATTGTCCGCTTCATTGACAACATACGTGCCCTCGAATTGACCATAGAAGTTAAGCAGGGCTTCATATCCTCCGCGATTATAATCGTCTGGCAGCAGTATATAGCCGATCCAGCCGTTGCAATGGCTAAGGACCAGGGTTGTCGAAAAACCAGACCGATGTCCAAAAGTTTCGATTTCGCGCCCAATTGCCGAGCTTGGCTCGCCAGGAATGCCGACGATGCATAATTTTCCGAGGGAGATTGAGGAAATCAAACCTGATTCAGGGGCGAATTTTTTAACCAATAATTTAGCAAGAACTTCTGGAATTTTGTATGTTTTTGCGAAATCTGGATGAGGGCTTGGATCACGGAGAGACATGACATCTTCTCCGGTAAGTAGGCATCCATTGCGCTCCCAAAGGGTTCGATTTTTTGCGTGCCCACTTTTTAAAGGTGAAAGCATGGCTTGCCAAAATCTACTGATTTTAGCGGCGGCGGGGGCATTATCCAGCCCGGGCTGATTCTTATACGCGGAGGCAACCGGCGACACGTCTCCTATTGGTCCGATTAACGCTAAGTAAGCCAATTGGTTGACTCGTCCAGGCCAATCTCCACGGGTTTGCATTTCGTCGCTATCGTAAAACGTGGGATGAGCCGAATACCAGAAAAATCCCGTAGTGCGACCGCTTTTAAGCCAAAACCGAATCCAGTAAGCGGTTTGATCGGGAATAGCAAATTTGCGGCGTGGGCGATTGCATGGTGCTTGCCAACTGGTTGAGGTTACTTTAGTAATAATCTGCGGCTTTGATCGAAGTGCATCCAATATCGCATCGGCCAATTTTTGTGAGTACCAAGCAAGTTCGTTATGCTTGAATGTAGCAATTCCAGGAATAGAAAACGTCATTCTGGAATTGAGCATTTGGCTATCGGGGGCGCAATGAGTATGAGTGGCGCAGAGTAATAAGAAAACGTCTTTAGGGATTTTTTTTTGAACCGCTTCTCGCAGACTATTGGGAATTGTAAGCATCTCGGCTGACTCAATGACCACCCTTAATTTGCCTTGTTGAAGAGCAATAACTCGCGCATATAAAGGTTCACCGCCTGGTAGGTCAATCTTGTTTCCCCGCTCGGTATAGCCTCCTAATGGCAACCTTCGCGGGTTGGTGATATTGCGGGTTGCTTCTCTGATTTCAAGGGGTACCTCCGGGCGCAAAGGGGGACGCGGGATGGTAGCGATCAAGAAAATTGCAGAGATCATTAACCTTATTTTAGTTCAATATCGGCGACTAAATCGGGATTGCTGCTATCAACGGTTGTACACATGGAACTTACAACAATGTTCTAAGAAAAACCATCCCGGTTCAGAGGAAAATTTATTGTAGCGTTCCCTAATTGCGCCATGGATGACCCTTATTTAATTCACTCACCTTATGTAAGGAGAAAGAACTAAAGTGAAGTGCGCAGGAATTGTTGGACACCTTGTTTATCCTTAAGGAGTCTGTACAAATGGTGACACGTAGAAGTTATAGTCGTGAATTTAAGATGGG
>JGI20207J14881_1000284_pt1 | contig 19091 bp, 21 predicted proteins | sample NGESurdeep092012_4_FD_14881 | JGI IMG/M metagenome (IMG submission 14881)
CCGGTGTAGTGCAACAACGTCACGCCGGCCTGGGTCCAGGCCATCATGGTGAGCCCTGAGCAGTCGAAGGCGTTGGGACCAACGCCGCCCCAGAGGTAGGGCTTGCCGAGTTGCGCGAGGGCGTAGGTGATCGCGACCGTTTCAGCGGCCGTGGCATCGTTGGGAATGGCGTAGCTGGTTGGCAGTCCGTTGTCGACAACGGGCGAACTGGGCAACGTCGCCGGGGCCGCCGCCCCGCAATTCGTATTCGAAGTCGGCGCAGTAGTGGTGGTCGTACTCGTCGAATTGGTCATGGATTGGGCGTGGTGGTTCGCGAGCACGCAGGCTGCGACCTGCGTCGTACTGCCAATGCTGCTCGTCAGAATGACGAGTCCGAGTAGTGCCATAGCAAAACCGAGAGACGAAGTTATTACCAGAATCGCCATGTTCTTCACGTCGCTGACCATTCAGGAAAGCGCTCACGGAATCGCACCGCGGAGCGAGCGTCGCAACGGTCGGGCAATAGAAAAGGTGAAATTGGATAGAGGGCGTTGGTGCCAATACCGGCGCCTAAGTCGCAACTTCTCCGGTCGCGCGTCGACCCCGCCGGATATGACGTTCGCACTTTGCCCGAAGACATTGCAACTAACAGCGAACATCGATTAGCGCACTTGGTCGGTCGCAGCTCCATCAAAGAATGGCTGCCAATTCTAATTGTCGTGGCGCCATCGTTGAGATGCCAACGCTCAACCGACGCGACCTCGATCACTCGATACACTTTTTGACCCACACGTACCGCAACGGTCCCGCCGACGCTCAGTTTCAGGAGCGTAATTTTGGATTATCTGCAAAAATTAGATTCGCCGACATCGCGGGTCACTTACTTGCCTCAACTTCCCAAGCTGAGAACGCGGGTTCGATTCCCGTCGCCCGCTCCACCGTCGCCCGCTCCAAGGAGTTTGTTCTAAAAGCCAACGGTTGAAGGGGTTTCAACTGACCTTCGTTGACCACTATTGACCGCCAGTGTCCCGCACAACTTGCCCATTTCTTTCCCACTATTGCCCGCCCACTGCCCAGGAAGGAGTTCGAACTCCTAGCCAACTTTGCGGACTCACACTGGAGTACCTCGTTTGAAATCCCACCCAATAGTGCTGTAGCGCCACTTGGAAGGCAGGTTCAGCGATGACCTCGCGTCCCTCCTAGTAATCGTCAATGACCGATTCCGGACACTAAGGGTTCAGGTTAGGGTTCGCTACTTTCCAGGTCGTCCCTCCGTCTGTCGTATCAACGACGACGATCCTCAGTGTCGGAGCTATGGCCGACGACGGACTCTCTTGAAGAATGGCCCAACCGTCCTTGGGGCCATGGAAGGTAACTCCGACCGGAGTAGCGTGAACGCTCTTCGCGATCGGCAGAGTCGCGTCGGCAAACGTTGTCGCGTTCGTTGTCGTTGCTACGGTTGCCGATCCTGTAGTGCACGGTCCGCAGTAGCCAAGAATCCAAGCACTGGTTTTTCCCGTGCTGCCAAAACTCTCTATCGTTCCGAACACGCCCGCAGTGTCTGCCGGCACCGCAGGCTTTACTTCGCTCGACACCACGGCCTTCCAGCTCTTGCCACCGTTTAACGTTCGCTCGACAACGTAAGCCATACTGCCGGCGCTCTCTCCCCAGTTGTAGAGCAACCACGCGGACGTACCCGAGCACGAAATCCAAGGGGCTGGCTTTCTCGGAGGGACGTTACCGGCGGCCGGGACACGTGAACCCGAGAGCGAGAGCTTCCACGAACCACCGTTGCTAGATGAGTACACGCTGCCGCTGTCACTCTCGCCAAGCCAGAGACTTCCCGAGGGAGTCGCGCACAATGACGTCCCCGCTGCGGGCGTCGTCACCTTGAGCCACGTCTTCATGTTGTTGAGGGTGTGCAGCAGCACTCCCTTGCTCGTGAGCACCCAACCATTGGAAGGTCCAGTGAACGTGTAGGCCATGACCGAGCCTTGGACTGGTTCACGTGCAGCCGACCAAGAACGTCCGCCGTCTGTCGTGGAAATGAGTCCTTCTCCGTAAAGAAGTGCCCAACCGTCGGAAGTGTTTATGAAGTCAATGCTTAAAATCCCACCCTTATTCGTTTTTGCGGACACAGATGACAAGTAGCTCGTCGACCAACTACGTCCGCCATTAGTGGTGCCTAGGATTCGGTTCTCAACGCTCGGGTCAATAAGCCATCCGTCATTGGTCGAGACGAACTGAAGGTTTTGACTAGGCGGAAAATAAAACGGGGCAAAGACAGCACTCGATACGGTGTTCGCTCCGACGGTGGCGCGAGGACCGCCAATCGCCTTCGACGCTGGGGTAGTTGCGCGTCCGATCGCAACGAGAGCCGCCGCGATGATGACTAACACTGCGAGGACGATTAAGCCGACCCGAAGGCGACGCCGACGCCCCTTCCGCCGAGCCTCTTTAATCAGTAGTTCCGCGGCGTCCGAAATCTCGAAGGAAACATCGTGTCGAGCGGGTGTAATTGTCATCGAATTTGTCCTCACTAAATGATACTATCAAATCTAGTATCTATGAAAATTCAAGTAGTCAATAAGAACGAGTCCGTGGCGCTTTACGAACAGGTCGCCGCAGAGATTCGAAGAGCAATCGCCGATGGCGAAGCTGCTCCCGGCGAACGACTTCCTTCGGCGATTGACTTAGCCGACGTGATCGGAGTGAACAAGAACACTGTCACTCGAGCTCTCCATATCTTGAGAGACGAGGGCTTACTGGATTTCACACGAGGACGCGGCATCCGCGTCGTGGCGTCACCAAGCAAGAGCAATCTTCAAACACGAATCAATGATCTTTTGGACTATGCACGCAGCCAGGGTTACCGAGGCGAAGAAGTTGTTGCGATCATCAAGTCTCAACTATGAAAGCAGGAGATTTGTCGCTTCACATAGCCATAGATTGAACTTCATCCGATGGAGTATGGGTTCTCGTCGACGAGATCCACATTCTCCACGCGGACGCTCTTGGCGTCCACGCCCAGGGTCCGAGCCAATAATCTTTGGGACAGCACGCCGTCTCCTCCTTGGTCTTCAGGTGTTAGCAACCGAAAACCTAAGGGAGAGACGGCGTGTTCGTTGTTATCGACTCAATTCAACCCACACCATCGGCAGGAGAGCCCAAGAGTGCAACCTAATGTGACCGCACTGTCAAATAGGGAGTTAGCTGTCTTAAGTTCGCCAACCACGAACTTTTATCAACGTGGCGACAGAACAGACGAGGGCGAGTCCAACATAAATGCCCGTCTCTGTCCACTGAAGCGGCCAGTAATGGCTTTCAGGCTGATACTGCCAAACCCAGTGGAGGTGAGCGACAAGCGCACAGTGCGCTTGGCCCGCGAGCGAAGACACTCGGTTGAGGCATGAATCAACTTGTTGTGCATCTCCTGACCACGTACGTCCAGGCGCCGGACTCGTCCGCCCAAGAGGAAGATAGCCAGAATGAAGCACCCAGCCATTCGGCGGAGACTCTTGGAATGGCTGTATCAATGAGGCAGGCGACGCGAGCGTTGATCGCAGTCCACCAACAACCAATCGAAAGAACCCGAAGACCGGGACACCGGCCGCGAACGCCCACGCGGGTTTCTGGATAATCGCGCCGAGAGTAACCCCCAACATAAAAGCGAAGAGCGCGTAACTGACGACGACGACACCGGTGATGTCAAAGAGCTTCGGCTGGACGTCGAGACCTTCGTTCACGGCACCTGTCCACCAATTGAGAATCGGCACCAGCACCAATGTAAGAACACCGACCACTGCAGTCCCGACTACTAACTTGCTCAAGAGCCAGCGGGTCCGAGAGACACTTTGGCTCCACGCAAGTCGATTCGTTTTGTTGTTAACCTCTTCGCCCACGAGTGACGTGCCGAGCGCGAGGCCGAAGAGTCCCGGGAGTGCGGTCAAGACAAAAATGTCGCCCTTGATTGTCAACTGCGACCATGAAGAGTCACCGAAGTGGCCACACACCGCCAACCAAAGTCCGATGACGAGCACGGCACCAGCGGCTGCCAGAAACTGCAGTCGTTGGACGCGCCAGGCGACCCAAGTCATAGTTCTCGATTATCCGTCCCGATCGACATCATGTTCGCCAATTTTTCAATCTCATCACGGTCAACCCCACCAGCAGAAGTCCGAGGCCGAGAAAAATTGCCGTCTCAATTCCTTGGAGCGCCCAGTAGTGGCTCTCCGGTTGATACACGAAGACGAAGTGCAAGTGGGACAAGGCGGCGCAGTGAGCTGCGCCGGCGTTAGAGAGATTTGGTGCACCTCGACAGGCGTCGTAACTCTTGGTGGAGTCCGACCACGCCCAGGTCCTGCCGGGAGGTGGGCTCAGTCGATTAGCTGGCAGCAACGCGGAGTGAAGCACCCAACCGCGGTCGACGGCCAACGTGGAATTTGAAAGTCCCGCAAGATTCGTGAAGATCGCGGGCGCGACAAAATGCGCGCGTAGTGACCCCTGAACGACGATTCGCGCTGCGGCGAAGATCGGTATTCCGAGCGCGAATGCCCAACCCGGTCGACGGACTACCGCACCTAACGCGACACCGAGAGAAAATGCAAACAGGGCATAACCAATGACGACTATCCCCGACAGGTCGAAGGCCGTTGGTTGAATGCGAACCGCCGAGGAGAATCCTCCCGAGTTTGTGAGCGCCGAAACGGAAACTGCTCCGGTCCACCAGTCGAGGAGAAATCCCAAGGCGATCACGATGCCAGCAGTGACGACTCCGCCGACGAGAAATTTGAACGCGAACCACCGATTTCGGGTGACGCTCTGGGTCCAGGCGAGGCGATTCGTTCCCAGGCTGGACTCGCCCGCGATAAGCGGCGCCCCGAGTGCCAGGCCCAGAACGCCCGGAAGTGCGAACAACACGTAAACGTCGGCGTCGGTCCAGTACTTGAACGTCGGATTGTGACCCGTCACGATACCGGAGATCAACAGCCAGAGAGCGAAAACCAACACCACTCCCATTGCGGCAATGATCTGCGAGCGTTGTACGCGCCACGCGGCCCAGGTCATTTGACAATCCGAATTGAGTTACGCGACTTACGTTCTCTACGAGACATGGGCTCAAACTGAGGCTGTGCCGCCGACGCGTCAGCACGCAGGTATGCGAGCACGATCTCGTCCAGGTTTGGCTCGAAGACCTCCCATGATGGATCGATGATCGGTTGCTCGGCGCGTACGAGCATCGTGGATTGGCGTCCGGCGGTGATCGACGAGATGACAGTAGCCCCGTCGAGCGTTGCCGACACTGAGCCAGTCGGGCCAACGAGGAGTCGATGGACGCCAAGCACGTGGTCGAGTTCACCCGCGAATTGAACGCGCGACGCGGACAAGATGATGACGTAATCACAGATCGTCGCGAGATCCGTGACGGCGTGCGAAGACAGCAACACGGTGGTGTCGTCATCTGCAACTGATTGAAGCAGGATTTGCATTAGATCCTCGCGTGCGAGCGGATCGAGTGCCGCGACGGGTTCATCGAGAAGAAGTAACTCTGGCCGCTTCGCGAGACACATTGTGAGCGCGACTTGGGCCTGTTGTCCTCCGGATAACTGTCCGACCCGAGATGCTTGAGAAATGCGCAGTTCTTCAAGATGACGCCGCGCCCTCTCGTTATCCCAGCGGGGGTTGAGTTCGCGTCCGAACCGGAGCATTTCTTCCACCCGAAAGTCTTTGTAAAGAGGACGATCTTGATCAAGGTAGGCCGTACGAGAGAGTGCGTCGGCGGTTTGGGTTCTCGGCGACTTACCGAGCACCGTGACCACTCCTTCGCTGGGCGCGTTGATCCCAGCGAGCATGCGAAGGAGTGTCGACTTTCCGGCACCGTTTGGCCCGACGAGTGCCGCGACGCGGCCCTGGGGCAATGCGAAAGAACAATCGCGAAGTCCCCATGTTCGTCGGTAGCGTCTTCCAAGCCCCATCGTTTCCACGGCGGGTCCGGAACTACTCATAGCATCATCGTTTCTTTTGCAACCGTCTTCATTCGAATCGAGAGTGAAACCAGAGCAGCAATCGCGTCGTCGTTCATCCCCGCGGCGCGGGCACTTTCGATCCAGGCGACGAGATCCTTCTGTAACTCGGCCTGACGCTCGGGAGTCGTTGAGGGCATGGGCACCTCTACTACGAAAGTTCCGCGACCCGGCCGTCCCTCGACGATTCCTGCTGTCTCGAGATCTCGATAGGCCCGGTGGACGGTGTTGGGGTTTAGCGTGATCTGCCTCACGACTTCGCGAACGGGTGGGAGTTGATCGCCTGGTTTGAGGTGGCCCAAACTCACAGCCTGCCGGACCTGGTCGTAGAGTTGGCGGTACGCTGGTACGCCCGATCGAGGTTCTAATCGGAAATGGATCATCGCGTTTTCGGTGCTCATGTATTATTACATTAGCACATTAAGACACTGCTCGATGTGAACCTCACGCACCACTCAAGAATTGTCCGTTCTTGATGTTCAGATCCTTTGAGCAACCGTCGGCAGTATGCCCGCAGTATGCCCGACCGTGAGAATCCATCTCATTTCGAAGAAACTTCCCAATTGGGATCAGGATTTACTCGTCAGGCTCGCATTTGTCACTCTCAGCTTCCCAAGCTGAGAACGCGTGTTCGATTCTCGTCGCCCGCTCCAACGATTTTCCTTTCAAGGCAAATGATCGTAAGGACAATTCATTGTCCGAAGGCGACCGGACGAGCCGCAGTTGTCCACTATTTGGTGCCCAAGTAGTGCTCATTGGTGCCCAACATTTGCGAAGCGAGGAAGCTTCGTCCCCTAGCTAACGGACTATGGACCCTACTCTCTTGACGGCTACACCGCTTATCGCTATAGTGCAATCATGACTAGTTCAGAAGACACACTGATAGGACTCGGACGAAACGCCGGCGCCGCTGTACTCGTGCTCTCCAGCCTCGCGGGTGGCGACAAGCACGGTTATGCCCTGGTAAAGGACGTCGAACAGTTCGCCAGTATCCACATCCCTCCGGGCACGCTTTACCAATTGCTTGCTCGACTCGAAAGTCGCGGTTTGATTACTGCCCTTGAGGCTGATGACCGCAGGCGCCCATATCGTTTGACAGCCCAGGGAGCAAGTGTGCTCGCGGACTACTTCACCGCGCAGCAGCGAATTCTCAAAACTGGACAAGCCCGTCTCAAGCAGTCGTGGCATCTGGCGTGAGTAACACAGTGGATTACAAGCGCCGTGCGACTCGGCTTCTACGCTGGTATCCAACGGCGTGGAACGAACGATACGGCGATGAATTCGTCGATCACTTAGAGCAAGAATTCGCGGAACGACCGGTTGATCTCAAGCGAACACTAAATATCGCATGCAGAGGACTCGTTGCTCGCGTCGGCGACTTCGGTCTCACGAGTTCAGATTTGAAGTCTGAAGGCGAGTCGCGGGCTACGATCGGCACGAGTTTCACACTTGTCGCGATTGCGTCCGTTCTCACTCTCAATTTCTGGTCACTCGCTGTGGGACGTTGGAGCAGTCGTCGCTATCATCCTTTGCCGGACACGATCGCAACAGGGATTCTCACAGTCACCGCCGGACTCTTGCTTTTGATGCTGTTAGCGATCGTGCTCGCCGTTGCAGTTTCCGCCGCTCGTCAGGTCAGACGCAAACGAGCCCGACCCCTTGCAGGTCCGTCACTTCTGGCTGCGGGCTCGGGAGCATTTATTCTCTATGCCGCGCGGTGGCTTCCTATGGAGCTGGTCCAATACACGCACAGCCCTCATGGCCGTCCGGGCATCCAATGGTCTCATCCGGGTCGCGCCATCGCGGCGCTGGCACAGAGCACTTGGGATCTAACCCAAACATGGGTCTCTCTTTGGACTCAAAGGATGTATGGAGTACCGACTTCGCAAATCATTGTGAACGACTTGTTACCTATCGCCATATTGGTTCTTGGAATTACGATCGCTGTCTTGCTGCGCCGCGTCGAATTACCTCTCATCAGTGAACGGGCCGGCGCTGCGGTCGTGGCACTACTTGGGGTACTTCTTGGTGCGTTCTTACTCGCCTTCTTCGTATGGTTCACGGTCGGCGGTCCCTCCGGCAGCACTGTCTTTGTAACGGAGGGCCCTAGTGCAGGCAAGGCATATCTCATCTTTCTGGTACTTGTAGCCGTCCTCGTCGGGAGAAGCGGAGTGAGACTCGCTCGACGAAACCACTTGTTAGGACGATTGAGTATTTCCGATTCGAGTGGTTATGTCGCGTAGCCCGCGCTTCTTCAGTATCCGTTATCTCTTAGGTTTCATCGGGGTGATTTTCGCAGTGGTTGCTCTTGCCAACTCCGTCTCGTACGCGGGATCATCGACCAATATCGCCAGTGCCGCGCTCGATCGTTTTTTCCCGACCAGTGGGGCGACTTTCGAAGCCGGCGACGCTTATTCCAATGACGTCAGTGCCATCCAGACAGTGATTTATAACAAGTGCCTCGAGTCAGCGGGATTCCAAGGGATTCCCTTTTCGCCGCAGCCATACGTGGGAAACAACACAGAGTTTCCAAACCTTCCCTATTTGCGAACGCATGGCTTCAGCGCTTCAGAGGGCCCTACGCCAAATCCCACAAAAGGCATGTCCGCGTCTGAAAAGAAGGCCTACAACCAACAATCGTCGGATTGCAGCCAGAAGGTTTCTGCGAAGTTCGCTTCGCTCCAATCATTGGGAGCTCCTCTCCAAAGCGAGTGGATGGGAATCGTTGCGCAGATTGACCAGACCAAGGCATTCCGAAAGGGAATTAAGGAATTCTCAAGCTGCGCGGCGAAGTCGGGAGCCAACGTGACGGGGATCAATAGCTTCTTCCAATACATGGGTAACCAGATGAACGAAAACGGACGGAGCGAAGCAGTGGAACTTCACTTGGCCGGAATCTACGCGACGTGCTTGACACCTGCAGAAATTGTTCGAGACAATTTGCGAGCAACGGCTCGCCAGAATTTCCTTTCATCAAATGCCGAACAAATAAAGCAACTAACGAATCAAGTGAATTCGATCGTTAGGGTACTCGGCGACGAGTATCACATTAAGTGGCAAACCAACTAACGTGAGAGACCGTCGTTTGATCTTCGTATGTGTCGGCGCAGTACTGCTGGCTGTAGCGACGGGATTTGTTGGCAGCCGCTTCGCGTCGCCGAATCAACAGGCCGCGGAAGCGAAGGCTCCTCCGCTGACGCCAATCACTGCCCCTGCGACTTTTGGAGTGCTCCAAGCGACAGTAACCATTCGGGCAAATGCTGAGGACACTGATCACACTTCAATTGGCGTTCCTGACGACATTGGATCCGACCTTCCGGTCGTCACTCAACTCAACGTGCATCATGGTTCCGATGTGACAACGGGTTCATGGATCATGGCAGTTGCTGGACGTCCGATAATTGCACTGACCGGATCGATTCCCGCTTATCGCGACATGTCGATGGGCGAGACGGGCGTCGACATTGAAGAGCTTCAGCAGAACCTCCATCAACTTGGTTACGGAACGGATCCAGATGCCGTTGGGGTGTTCGGGCGCGGCACCGAAGACGCCGTTCGCCTGCTGTACCAGAAGTTGGATTTCACTCCCGCACTGGAGAACGCCAAGCAGTCGAATAGTGCGTTCGTGCCACGAGGTGAGGTGTTGTTCGTTCCATCTCTCCCGGAACAATTGGTGGGACTTGACGTAAAACTCGGTGGCACCGTCCCAAGTAACGGGACTGTCGGCCAACTCGGTTCAGGGGCGATTCTTATTGAAGGTGAAGCTGAGCCCGGCACGCAAACGAACATTCGACCCGGTCAATCGGCCACCATCTATTCAAATATCTCCAATCAGACCGTGACCGCGAGCGTGGCATCAGTCGCGAGTCAACCTACAACTGACGCCGCCTCCGGTGCTCCCACTTACGCGGTAACACTCAAACCGACTTCGCCGGCAAATTCGCGCCAATTGGTAGGTCAGAACGTTCAAGTGACAATAAAGACCGCGACCAGTCGAACGAAAACTTGGATAGTTCCGGTGGCAGCCATTACGACGACCGCAAACGGCGACTCATTCATTACCGTCATTGGTAAGTCCCGTCGCGAGGTAACGATGCGTGTGACGCCAGGGCTGGTTGCAGGAGGTCAGGAATCCGTGGTCCCGCACGACGCACAATTGAAGAGTGGCGACGAGGTCGTTGTTGGAGTAAAAAGTTGACCACGGCATCGACGTCGAGCGTTGAGATTCTCTTCGAAGATGTTTATCATACGTACGAAGGCGCCGCTCCAGTGACAGCGTTGCAACCGTCGTCCTTCACAATCAACCAAGGCGAGTTGGTTGGCATTGTGGGTCGATCGGGATCTGGAAAGTCCACGCTGTTGAACATCCTCGGACTTCTCGATCAGCCGACCGGTGGCGCGTACGTCGTTCGTGGAATCAATACTGGTTCGCTCGCGAGATTGAAAGAACGTCGTTACGGTCTTGGCACTTTGGATTCGTGTTTCAGCAGTTTCACTTACTCAATGATCGAAGTGCTACGGAAAACGTCGAATTGGGATTGCTCTATCGAGGATCTACCAAGCTCGAACGTCGCCAGCAAGCACTGGAGGCATTGGATCGTGTCGGCATGCTTCACAGGAAGGATGCAATGCCAGCGACGTTGTCAGGTGGCGAGAAACAACGCGTTGCGATTGCTCGGGCAATCTCACAGTCACCGCAAGTGCTGCTTTGCGACGAGCCAACTGGGAACATTGATCAGACCAATTCGGATCGCATCATCGAGCTTTTGCAAGACATCAATCAGCACGGCGTCACGGTGGTCATCGTGACACATGACCAGGACATTGCTTCAAAACTGCCTCGTTTGTTCGCCGTGTCGGACGGAATCATCACCGACTCGGCGACGTTGGAAGACGAGAATTCCGAAAGACCAGAGAACGCCATCGCGAGGCCTCAGGAGTAGCGATGGACATATCGCAAGTCCCTAAGAGCAAGTTGACGTGGCGAGATGCGATTCGAGATAGCGCGTTCGGTGTCGTACGTCGACCGACGCGAACGCTTCTAACCGCTCTCGGCATCGCGCTGGGTGTCGCTTCGATTGTGGGCACCATCGGCATGAGCCAGAGCGCCCGAGGGGCCGTGTCGTCAGTATTCAACACGCAGTTGGCAACACAGGTTTCATTCGCCGAAGCAGGCACGTCGTCTACTCCGCTTCTATCGCAGAAGTCGGAACGGATGATCGAGCGCATTAACGGTGTCATCCATGCTGGCTTCGTGTCGCAAGTTGATGACGCCCAGCCGATTTCTGTTTCACGGAGCCCGGGCATTTTGCCTGGCGCTGAAGGATCGTTCGACTTTCCCTTCACAGTTGCGACACCTGGAGCATTAGAGACGATGCACGCATCGGTCTCAATTGGGCGTCTTTACGACGACGGATTCGAAACTCGTCATGCGATGGTGGCACTGATTGGGTCAAACGTCGCCGACGAACTGGGGATCACACAGATCAATGACGGTCCTGCCATATTCGTTAATTCCATCCCACTCACGATCATCGGCATTGTGAACACGGTTTCTCAGCAGAATCAGGTGCTTGACGATGTCATCGTCCCGCCCGACGAGGGATTGATCGTGGGAACGAGCGTTGGCCCGCCGACCATCATCGTACAAACGAAATTGGGCGCTGCACAGGTTGTCGGAACTGAAGGGCCCTATGCTCTCTCGCCTGACAACCCCGATGCCATTGTCGCTCAAGTACCACCAGACCCTTCCACACTTCGGCTAAAGATTGAATCTTCACTTACCAGTTTGTTGCTGATTTTGGCCTTGGTTTCGTTGGCCATCGGTATGGTCGCAATCGCCAATACGACTCTGTTGTCAGTAGTTCAGCGAACTGCCGAAATCGGCTTAAGAAGATCATTGGGGGCAACACCCAAACACATCGCTCTGTTGATTGTCATTGAGGGAGCAATGGTCGGGGCCGTTGGTGGTGTCCTCGGGGCGTCACTTGGAATACTGGTGACGGCAATTACTGCAGTCGCTAAGGGTTGGACAGCCGAGTTGTCGTGGCAGGCGGCACTTCTAGCCCCCGTTTTGGGCGCATTCGTAGGCATGATCGCGGGCCTCTACCCCGCGCGCCGAGCAAGTAAATTGTCTCCGGTTTCGGCACTTCAGAATGGGCTCTGAGAGAACTCCTTCGGATGATCGACGTTAGAGTGCGGGTTCCTGTGGGAGGGCCGACGTCAACAATCGACTGGCGCATCAACCGGTGGAGTTATCTCCCAGCGCGGCGAACGATAAGTAACGAGGGCTAGGTGACGCACTTGTTGTCTTGCAGGTATCTGCGGTACCAGTTCCGATGCGACTGAATCGGTGTGGTGACATAATTGCCGAGTGGAAGTGAGCCCGCTCAATGCCGCCAACATGGGGGCTTATCAAGATTTCGGCGAGGATTCCCTTCGGGCCTGGGATCCCGAAGGCGACGACGGTCGAAAGTACCTGCTTAATCCGACGATTATTCGAATGTTGGGCGCTCCGGAGGACCGACGACTCCTTGATGCTGGCTGCGGCCAAGGCTATCTAAGCCGAATGTTTGCATCGAGAGGAGCAGTGGTTACGGGAGTAGAGCCCTCCAGTCGTCTTCTTGGCTATGCCATTCAGTCCGAAGCTAATCATCCGTTAGGCATCAGGTACTTCCAGCGAGATCTTTCGCGATTGGGGATTCTGGAGGATGCGCCGTTCGACGCTGTTATCGCGAACATGGTGCTGCTCGACATTTCCGATTGGAAGGCAGCCATGGAGAACTGCTTCAGCGCCCTTCGGGAGGGCGGCCGTTTCATCTTCTCGCTGTTGCATCCCTGCTGGGCACCAAACGCCAGTGAGACATGGTCAAGCGATCGACATGTTGAAATCAACGAGTACTTGCAGCCGTACGAAGTCCAGAATAAACACGGGGTGAACTTTCACCGTCCACTCAGTGCGTACCTGAACTTTGCCCTATCCAGCGGCCTCCAGATCGTTGAGATTGCCGAACCGTTACCCGAACGCGACGAGTTGCCCGCAGAGACTGATGACATCATGTGGCACGTTCCAAACTTCATAGTCGTCTGCTTGAGCACCGGACACCGTCAACGTAAGTAGTTGGCAATCGTCTGATCCGAACGGGTGCGTGATCTGCATCACAGCACCTGCGAACTGCAAATCGAATACTGAAACCAGATTTCATTGCAACGTCACGCGATTGAATGAGTCGCAAATTGTTGGTGTCGGAGGCCCGACGTGACAAGAGTGCAACCCTTCACCGGCGTCTTACTTCGGCTGTTGCCTGACTGGCGACGAAGGTGAGCGCAACTCCATTCATCGTTCCGGATTGGACAAAGGGGCAAAGCCAAAGCGCCGCTAGAGCGGCCTACGTCGCACCGTCCGACACTACGGGCCTCCGGCACTCAGTCAATTGAGGTCCGATATATGCAAAAATGGAAACCGAATCATCGTCGAATTTCATTTCAATCATGCCCACCCGCTCAAATCCCATCCTCTCGTAGAGATGAATGGCGGCTTGATTGTGAGCAGCAACATCAAGCACAGTGCGACGTCCCAATTTGGTGGCGTACCTCATCGCAGTCTCGGCGAGAAGCCGTCCGGATTGCAGACCTCTACAAGCAGGATCCACAAACAAGCGCGAGATTGCGACCAGTTCATCTGGGTCGCAACCTGCACCAACCGACCAGAGGTCCGACATCTCGTTACGGCGTAAACCCTGCAAGGAGACGTGACCGACGATGGTGTCAGGTCCTCGCACGAGAACCCACGCCGACAATTCATATTCTGGCGAAAGCCACCGAACATCCTTTGGCCACTTGTAGGGGTACCGATCAACATTATGGACGGTCGCGATAAGTCGCATGCACCCTGGGAGGTCCGACTCCAGACGTTGGCGCACTTCAAACGTGTCGTCGGTCGTCGTCACGTACAGACTCTATGCCACGCGAATCGGTCAGGACCTGCGATTGATTCACTGGCGTCCGAGGGCCGACGTACACATTCTCCGATTGGAGAGTTGTGGCATGGTCCGATGATCACCCAACGGATAACAACTGGTCCGGGTTCTTCTCAATGCCCTACTTACGCGTGACTTTCTGACTTCACTGGTCTATCGATGTCTCGCATCATTTCACAACCAGGAAATTACGAATTCAAAACTTACCGTTGAGATTGTTTAGAAGGGAACGGTGAAGGAACTGAAGTGAACTTGGAGCATCAGAATCAGACTCTGCCAAACTCCGGTTACCTGAAGAATCCCGACAGCAACGAGGGATAAACCACCAATGCGCATGATCGCCACTGAATGCCGTCGAATTCTTCGTGTAATTACGGCCACGTGCTCAGTGGCCAATGCCGCGAGGATAAACGGTAACCCGAGGCCAAAGCAGTAGACAACTACCAAGAATGATCCGCGAAAGGCAGACGTGCCCGTTGAGGATCCTGCCAAGCCAAGAATTGCGCCTAACGCTGGACCGATACAAGGCGTCCACCCCACGCCGAAGATGACACCCAAAAGTGTTGCTCCGCCAACAGTGGCACGGGGAAGCCAGTGAATACGAACTTCACGATCCAGCATGCGGAGCTTAGGGATCAAGCCCGCGAAGAAAAAGCCGAGAATCACCGTAGCGGAACCAAAGAAGATCTCAAGGGTCCTTTGATGAACCTTCAATACATCTCCGAAATATCCAAATGCGGCGCCGGTAGATGCGAAAACAATGGTGAAACCAAAAACGAACGCACAAGCACCTAAGACGGTCCTCGCCTTTCGACGACCACCGTCTTTGAGTGCTGCCTCCGCCCCAACCGCACCTCCGAGAAACGAAAGGTAGCCGGGGATGAGGGGCAGCACACATGGCGATACAAAAGAAATGAGTCCTGCAGCCATGGCAATAGGCACAGCGAAAAGAATTGAACCCTGAATTACCGTCGTTGGCGCTGAGGCCAATAGATAATCCCTAATGTCGCACCTGCTTAGGCCAAGTCAACTAGCAACATGGCGCACATCATAACCACGGGAACTTCCGCACCCGCAAACTGCATCGACGCGATCGCGCGCAGCAAATCTTAGAAAATTACTGACACTGCGATGGTCCGATTTTTGGTGTCGGAGGCCCGACGCCTCAGGTCTGCAACCTTTTACCGTAGGCTTGAGGCATTGAAGTTGCCAGCGAAAAGACGGCTTTCGGTTGTTAGTCTCGATGCAATGCGAATCAGTCGACTTATTGCGGCGCAGGTCATCGTTCTCTTGGGTCTTGTGGCATGGGGACCGAGTGCTGTCGGGTCGACGACCTCAGTGCCAATCTGTTCATCGAGTGTCTTGATCTTGCATCCCGGGTTCACACAAAGCGCTGCGGGAAACGAAGGTACGCCGATCGTGATCACCAATCACGGCACGTCATCCTGCTCACTTTCTGGATTCCCAGTAGTTGTTGCCCATACCGAGACTTCCAGTCCGCGCCCAGTCGCGTTCGTACACCGGCCTCGCTCCCAGATCTACCGGTCGGTTCTTCCGAGAACCGTTGTCCTGCCACCGAAGGGCACGGCGTCCTTTGGTATCTCCTACGTCGACGCTGCCGATCAGCAGTACGGGAGTGGTGCGCGATGTCAGATGAACGCAATCAAGGTTCGCTTCGCTCTGGTGACACCGGTACGCGTATTCTCTGTTCCCCTGGTCGCGAATGGGCACGATGGCCACGGTCCGATTAACTCCTGCTGGGCCGGATTCATCTTGGGACTGACGCCTATCGTGAAGGGTTCGACGCCACCCGAGCACTAGATGTCGAATTCCCGACTTAAAGGTTCTGCATCCTTGTATCGGCGACTTGACGTTAATGCGCCCTGACTCGTGTCGGAGGGCCGACGTCAGCAATCCGACTGGAGGATTCGGTCTTGGACCTGGCGGTGAGGCCCACAGGCGCTCCTATAATCGATTCAAGGAACGGAGTATGGGAGTTTTGTGGTTGGATGCCCACAGCATTCGAAAAGGGTTACTGGTGATACGAAAGTCCGGCCTGGTTATCGTTTCGGGACTGCTCATAGCATTGTCGTCTTGCGTTGTTGTGGCCGGAGCGTCAACGAAGCAACAGAAGTTCAAGGTGTGGATTGACAAGGTTGGAAAATTCTCGGACCAGTACGTCGGCAAGACAACGAGAGTAAAGGACGAGATCGTTTCATTCGTGGCTAACCACAATCCGGCTCCGCTTGATGCGCTCACAACCACTATGGCAGTGGATTCAAAAGACCTGCAGGCGATCATTCCTCTGGCTCCTTCGTATCAACTCAAAGTTGCAACGTTGGCGTTTGACAAGTCGATGAACACAGTGGCGGGAGACGTGCTCCTTCTGACTGAGCCGAATCTCGTCCCAACACTCACTATGGCTAAGACCACTGCAACGGCGATTAATCGATCGATCGCGATCGGAAACGAGATGGTTGCGGCGCCGACAAATGGAAGGCGACTAACGGCTAGGAGACTCGCCGGGTGCGTGTATCACAGCTGCCACAAACTGCAGGTCACAAAGTGAAGCTTGGAAATCATTGCGACTGCACGCCATTCGATGAGTCGCAGATTGTTGCTGTCGGAGGCGGCACGAGACGACGTCAAAGCGGGAAGCTTCCCGTCCTTTATGATCTGAACCACCATTTGATCTCCTCGCAGTTATGAACTTCGTCGCAAGCCCAAGTCGACCAGTGCCACCGAAGCGAACTCGTCAAGATAGGCGCTTGCGAGCTGTTCCGCATCGAACCACTTGGAGCGCATCGGAATGTCACTTGCTATCCCCAAGGCAGTAGCGTCAAACACGGTCGCGTCGTACGAGGTGTCCTCACCGCATTCGTATAGCACCCGGTACCCTTCGCCGGATAGGTGCGCCACCTCCTGGCCGACTTCGATAGCCAAACCGCAGTCATCTTGGGCGAACTTGACTGCGGCGCTCGCGGGGTCTTCGCCGACCGCAAGTCCACCACCAATACACGACCACGGACCGGCGTCAGAGGAAGAAACCAGCAACACCCGGCCACTCTCATCTCGAACCAGAGCCACCACCGCTGAGATGTCTTGAGTCCGTATCGAAATAGTTAGCGAAGGTCGGATTGATTCGATGAAGTCGATGGCTCGCTGCATCTCGTCGGCGTGACCCTCCGCCTTGAGCTTTGCGAACGTTACGTCCCCAGCTTCAGCGCGGCTCAGAATCCCATCACGACTCGATGCGATTCGACGGATAACCTCTTCGACCACATCCTCGCAATCGACTGGACCGTACTCCTGGAGGATGAGCCGGAGTCGCCGCGCACACTCATCCGTTGTCCGCCATTGCAGCACCTGCGAAGGGGCATGGAGTGGAACCCAGTGCCAGATGAAGAAGGCGAGGTCCCAAACCGGACGGCCCGCCCAGATGACGTCCCAATCGATGACGCCAGCCAAGCGGCCATTGCGAAACACGCAGTTATACGGAGCGAAGTCGTTGTGACAGACAATCTGGTCGAACTCAAGCGGAACGCACCCTAACCGTGACTCAACTTCAGCCGGGCGGAAATCTGAAACCGCCGTGTGGAAGTCACGAAGTGCGTGGACCGACTCAATCAGGAGCGAATCCGACCAAACCCACTCTGGCCACGGGTGTCCCACGATGGTGTCACCTGAGATGTAAGAGAGGACTTCACGGCCCACGTCATCAAGGCCCATCGGCTTCGGCGCATACTCGAATCCTCTGGCTCGGACGTGCGCGAGCAGCTCGTGGACCAGAGGAGTCCACGGCCCCGCACCACGCCGGACCGTATCTCCAATCCGGACCACACGAGTCAGGTTGCCACCCGCAAGCACGACTTCGTCGTTATCGCCCACTAAGAGATTCTGCCAGAGCCTCACAGTCTGAGCGCTGCCAATGGAGATGTCGCCCTTGATAGACGTATATATGTGCACTGGAGGCTTGGCGCTATTGAGTCCTAATTGGTGTCGGAGGACCGAATCGATGGAAACACAACTGTTCACTGGAGGCTCCAATGAGTTGACTAGAAACCGAATGCATTCGATCCAAATGACCTGGTCGGTTCGTGAGCAATCCTCAGTCGTAGAGACCAAGCATGTTGTTCACGAATACCTCAGCTTCGCGAAGAAACTGACCTCGCTGGGCAACCCAACCCACACTTTTAGTTTCACCAACACGCGTCTCCTCCGGCCATCCTTGGCGGGTAGCCCAAACTAGATTTACCCATTGCGAAAAGGTCACGTCATAGGCTGACTTTCCTGACTCGACGTCAAGAACCCATTCTGTTGACTGTCCGACCCGATCGGCCAAGTCCTCAATCGATAAATGAATTGCTTCGCGTCGTCGCGTAAGTCGACGTCCTTCGTCGAGCGCAGCCGCCTCTCGCGTAGCGATCACGGCTTCCGCAAAATGCCTCCGCCTTTCATCAAAAGTCTTTGCTACACCATCAGGTCGACCTCGCGGGTCAACGGGATCAAAAACAGAAAGTCGTGACGGTGCATCGGGCGGAGGTCCTTCACCGGCCCACAGATACTCCCCAAAGTCGAGCCGAATATAAATGCGCTTGGCCCCACGCTTGCGCCACCAATTCACTGCGTCGCTTGCGTCTAAGAAATCGGGTCCACTCTCAATTTGAGATCGCTCTTCAAATTCACAATGTCCGACCCATCGCGCCACAGTGCTTTCATCATCGAAGACGTCGGCATCAAGACTGAGATAGACAGTTCCGTCTTGGACGTTTCCCACAGTCGTCAGATTAACGGCGACCGTTTAGTTCGATGGAAGACAATCATCAGAGGTTCGGAGATTGTTGGTGTCGCGGGCCCGACGTGACATAACACATTGACGCCTCCGGCGAGTAAGAGAGTGCGACCCCTCTCGGTATCGTTACCCGAACCCCAGCGCCCGCGGCGGTTAAGCACACCAACACCGTAAGACCCGGAACTGTCAACGTATCCACCAACCAGCACCCAACCACTGTGAGGATTTATTCGTGCGACCTGTGAACCTATTCATCGCCAACGCCGGCGGGACGCTCGATGCCCTTGTCGATGCTACAAACGAGGCATTCCAGGCCGC
>JGI20207J14881_1000286_pt1 | contig 18978 bp, 21 predicted proteins | sample NGESurdeep092012_4_FD_14881 | JGI IMG/M metagenome (IMG submission 14881)
TGGCTTGGCTTCAAGTGGCTTGGCTTCAATATGGATTCGCTTCAAGTGGCTCGGCTTCACTAGGGATTCGCCTCAAGTGGCTCGGTTTCACTAGGGATTCGCCTCAAGTGGCTCGGCTGACTTACACTTAGCCAGCAACCTAACCTATGGGGGTGAACGGTCTCGACTTTAGATGTTGAGGCAGAGGAAGCGGGCCGAGGAAGCCGGGATGATCTCGTTAACCAATAACCCTGGCAAAACTATAAGTGCCAGCACAACTGACACTGATTTCGCACTCGCTGCTTAAGCGATAGAAATCCGTTAGACCGAGTGCGCCTTCGACTCGGAACCTAGCGTCGCTAGAAGGCTTACCTTGATGCAATGTTGCGGGTGCATCCGGGGAAATTAACTGCAAATGAGTTCGTTGACTACATGTTCGCGTGAGAGTCAGGACTGAGAAAGCGTTTAGCGGACTACGCCCGAAGAAGCTCTGTGTCAGTACTAGAGGACCCGGGTTCGATTCCCGGCACCTCCACGTGTCACTATTCCTCGCATGAAACGTGCGGGGATTAGTGCTTTGGGCGTAATGGGTGGTTCTAACGGGAAGAGGATTCTCGTGGATTTGCGCGCTATTTGAATCTTTGGTGCCAATGGAAAAGTGTACAAAAACTCGACACCAATTTTGAACTTTATTTATGCTCACGTATGGAAGACCTTGCTTGGGCTCACGTATGGAAGGTTGCGAGGATTTTCATCGCATTTCTATTGCCCTATTGCGAAAGTAGAGTTTTGCCGATAGATTAAAAAATGATTAAGTTTTAATGGACGAATGAGGATGTGAATAAGAACGGTGGCGGAACAGTGGAAGTTTTCGTCGCACGTATCGGTCTAACAGCTAGGGGAATCGTCTACGTATTAATGGGCTTTCTTGCTTACCTCCTCGCTGGTGGTTCCCGCACAGAAGTCGACCAAGGGAGCGTGCTAGACAAGGCTCTACTTCACCCGGGAGGACGGTTGCTGGTGGGCTTAATGGCTATTGGCTTCGCATGCTATGCGCTCTGGCGATTCTTTGAAACTGGTTTCGGCGCGACAGATGAAAAAGACGGAATGGAATATCGATTGATCTCATTTGTGCGCGGGCTTATTTATTCATCACTCGCGTTTATGGCGATTTCGATTTTTAACGGTTCGCGTCAACATCAGAGTAGTCAACAACGAGGCTACGCAATAGATGTCATGTCGCGACCCGGTGGGCGCGTGATAATTGGTCTCTTGGGATTGATTATCGTCGGAGTTGGATTTATTGGCATAAACGAAGGAATGAAATACAAGTTTATGCGTTACTTCCAACGAGAGAAACTTTCCCCTATTGCAAACACTGGGATTCGAAGCCTTGGAAGAATTGGAATTACGGCACGGGGATTCGTTTTTGCAATTACAGGGGCGTTACTTATTGTCGCCGCGTGGTCTCACAATGCTACAAAGGCAACAGGTCTCGATGGCGCACTGAAAACTTTGCGAGATCAGCCTTTTGGTGGATTGTTGCTTCGCGTTGTCGCCATCGGTTTAATAATTTTTGGAATTTACGGGTTAGCCGAAGCTCGCTACCGACACATCTAGCCTTTAAATACCAATCGACGTTTCATTATTCAAGGGAAGAGAGCCCGCTATCGACACATCTAATCCGCTGGCATCAAAAATTACTTGCTTATTGAAGAGAATAAGAAGTTTCAACATAATGAAGTGATAAAAGAAGTTTCAACGTATTGAAGGGATAAAACATGGTTCAAGAGAAGATGGATAAGAAAGTTATTGCATTAAAACTTGTTGCCGGAGCCCTCGCGCTATGGGGTTTGCTTTCGCTCATCGGTCTTCTGATCAAAAATGTCTTGGTTCATGGCGGCATTGGTTCCTGGGATCGCCACGTCGAAATTTGGTTTGTAGCGCATAGGAGCACTTCTCTAAATACCCTCACTTCTTATGCGCATAATTTTGGTGGGACTTGGTATGTCATTGGAATAGTCATTGTCATTTTGCCAATTTTTCGCTGGCGATTGGGACGATGGCACGAATCCGGTGTAATTCTCATCGTGATGATGGGAGAAGTATCGATTTTCTTGGCAGTGACATTTACCGTTCATCGCCAACGCCCGAATGTTGTTCGGTTGGATACATCTCCTCCGACGTTGAGTTTTCCCTCTGGGCATACCGCTGCAGCGGTGGCACTTTACGGTGGAGTAGCGGTCTTACTATTTAGTATTTACGGTCTTAATTGGAAAACGGGCCTTTCTGCGATCATTCTTTTTATTCTTCCAATAATTGTTGGGCTATCTCGTCTATATCGCGGGATGCATTATCCAACCGATGTACTTGCCGGAGCCCTTGGGGGAGGGCTTTGGCTCTCCCTTGTTATCTCGACCGTCTATCCAAAGAAAGTAAGGTCCGAGTACCGAAAAATTAGATTAGGGCAATTGCGATGAAAGACGACCCACCCAAAGTTCCTCCTGGCAGAACGGTATTCACTCCAGTTAATTGCTTAGTTGTAGCCATCACCTCTGGTATTTGCTTTGCAATCCTAACAATCTGGATTTCGAGACAAGGAAGTATTGTCCCGAATATGGACCGAAGTATCCACAATTGGGTAATGGCCCGTCGCAGTAAAATCAATATTAAATTTGCGCGGGGTATGACATGGGGCGGGGTTATTCAAATTGTGTTACCGGTGTTCCTAGTTGTTGCAGTTCTTGCAACCGATGCGGGACACACATTTACGCGGCGTCTTAAGTCAGGTGTTGTAATCACCTTGGTTGCCAGCGTGGGTGCTTATTTAGGGCTTTCGATCAATCATTTGCAAGGCCGAGTCCGGCCGCCAATGGCGGATTGGGCGGGAACTGCCGGTGGACCGTCATTCCCGTCCGGCCACACCACCGTCGCTACGATTTTTGCAGCCTCGACTGTTTGGTTGATTTCAACACGAGTTCACGCCGGGTGGCCTCGCGTTACTCTCTGGACAGCCGCGGTCCTTTATGCAGTTGCTGTGGGTTTTTCTCGAATTTGGTTAGGAGTTCACTGGCCCACAGATGTGATCGGAAGCTGGCTTTACGCTCTGACTTGGTTGGCAGCGAGTGCGGCGGCAGTTTTGTATATTAGGCGGCGGTGGCCGCATCCGCTACTGCACAAATAGTGATGGATACACGCGCTACCGCAAACTTATTGATCAGGAAACGATGGCCGCATCCTTCGGAACACAAATCGTGATTGATGAAGAGTGCACTTTAATATGCATTTTTTTTACGGCTTTGCGCGCGCTTCCATCAATTTCGTAGGGGAACGGTCTCTTGAAAGTAAACCGAAATTCCTTTCCATGAGTTAGTTCAACGAATGGTGATTTTTCTGCCTTCCCTTGAGTAACTCGTCCTAGCGTTCTGGCCCAGTCGATGGGATTTTTTGCAGTGATAACTGCTAGTTCGAGTATTCCGTCGTCTGGTTTTGCCCCCTTAAAGACTTCGATACCTCCTATCCCTTTGCTGACATTGCCAACGAAAACACACGAAACCTTGCCTTTGAAATATTCTTTACCGTCGACTTCGATCACTGCCTTAACGCGACGGGCGCTGAGGTTCTTGGTTCCGGAGTAGAAATATGCTAATCGACCAATTATGTTTTTCAATTTAACGTTTGCCTCTTTGATGACGAAAGCGTCAAATCCTGTACCTGCCATAACCGCGAAGTGTTCGCCATTGAACGAGCCAGTATCAAGACTACGTTCAGTTCCATGTAACCCAGCGGATACGGCTTTTGATATATTGGTGGGAATATTTAGATTTGTAGCCAAGAGGTTGGCGGTACCCGCCGGCAGGATCGCGAGTACGGCTTTGGTTTCGGCGAGTGCATCAATGCATTGTTGGACTGTTCCATCTCCTCCCCAAACGAAGATTACTTCGGCGCTCTTTGCCAGCGCGAGACGGGCATATCTTGGGGCTTCGTCACTTGTCTCAATTTCATACCAGAGTGGATCGGTATAGCCTTCCCGCGCTAAGGTTTCACGAAGTTCCGCAAGTCCGCCGCCGAGAGTTTTGTCGGCGTGTGCTATGACCGCTACATTCCCCATGATTGCTCTCCGATATACCTTGGCCCGATTGGTTGTCACACTCTACGGTGGAATTAGGCTTAGGCCTACGGGGTGATTTAGGTAAGTTTCTGAGACTGACTATTCTCGTATCGAATGACTCTTGGAACTCGGGAGGCGAGCGGTATTTTTTTACCGCACCGCGCTTTTATAAATACTTGATCTTTCGAGCTGACTGCCATTTTCAAGCGCTTCAATCCAGTGTTGAGTGCTGGCAACGGCCGCAAAGCGAGATTGGAGGATGACTAACGTCGTTTCGTGGATTTGTTGAGCGGTGAAGGTCCCGGCCTGATTTGTTAAGTTCAGGGTTCCGGTGGCATCTGATAAAAATTCTACGGAATATCCCAAATGTGTTGCATCCCGTGCAGTTGATTCGTCGCAATTTTGCGTCATAAATCCAACAATTACTAGCGTATCTATGGAATGAGTTTTAAGCCATTCATCAAGTCCCGTTCCAGCAAAAGCTGAAGGCATTGTTTTTTCTATAGAAAACTGTTGGGAACGCTCTGCGACTACTTCGTGCAATTCGATTCCATCACTCCCTAGGGCAAATATAGGTGAATTCGCAGGAGCTATTTGTTTTACTACTACGATCGGTATTTCTCGACGACGAGCTTCATCCATAACTCGTCCAATGTTAGACAAACTTTCCCGCAAGTCAGGAAATGTAATCGGAAGAGCCCCAGTAACGTATTCGTTCTGGACATCAATAACGAGTAGCGCACGATTACTCATTAGACCCCTTTTGTTCTTTAAGTAAATCTCTAATTTCTCGGAGCAAAATCAAGTTCTCAGCATCTGGAGTCGGAGTTGATTTTGCTTCGGCGTGATGCCTATGTGCGTTTATACGGTTAATTGGATGCACAATTAAGAAGTAAAGTCCTGCTGCAATAATAAGGAAATTAATAACTGCATTGATAAATGCTGCCCAATCGAATGCGACGCCATGAATGACAAATGCTCCACCATGCACACCACCCCCACCGAAGACTTGGATAAGCGGTTGAATGAATGATTTGGTCAGTTGCGTGACAATGCCGGTAAATGCTGCACCTACAACCACTGCAATTGCGAGGTCTACAACATTTCCACGCATAATAAAATCTTTAAAGCCTTTTAACATTTTGCCTCCATTGCGGACTCTTGATAGTCATAAAGAGTATTGATCCATAGTCCGAAATGCTTACCGACACGACGATTGCCGAGATGGCCCGTGCCGAGATGGCCCGTGCCGAGATGGCCCGTGCCGAGATGGCCCGTGCCGAGATGGCCCGTGCCGAGATGGCCCGTGCCGAGATGGGGTGCTTTCGACTTCAGGAGAAGCGAACTTGGATCAACTTGGATCAACTTGGGTCAACTTGGGTCAACTTGGGTCAACTTGGGTCAACTTGGTGTACGAACTAGTCGCTGACGCCGTACCTTTCTGGTTTGGTGTTATAAAACATTATTGATTTTGTCGGGCGAAATAAAGTTGAGGTTGGAGGTTGCTTCAAGCAACCTCATCGATTCGACGAACCTCAACTTTGAAAACTTTCCCCTCTGGGGAAGTCCACTGGCAGGAACCATCTTCAAAGGAGGTCAACGTCCAGCCCCCATGAGTTTTCATCCGATGGTGGCGCCTGCATAAGAGACCAAGATTTTCTTTAGAGGTCTTTCCTCCTTCTTCCCAAGGAATTGCGTGGTCTATATCGCAAATTCGAGCTGGTTGCCGGCAACCTGGAAATCGGCAACGACGATCCCGCGCAAGTATGAAATCGACGAGTGCCTGCGGCGGTTCATATGTTGTTCGGCCATAGTCCAGCAGGTTCCCGGATATGGGATCAGTTATAAACCTCTTCCATTTTGCATCGGTCGCTAAGAGTCTTGCAGCGGATGCTGGAATTTCCCCATACCCGGCCAAAATGCCTGGGTTTTCCTTTAATCCAAGAAATGTAGGGAGATCCAGCGTGAGGTTAAGGGTGACGGGGCGTCCATGGGCGAGATTCTCATTTGCGGTAACCGTGAGAAATTGTCCGGCAATGGTGGCGAGAGCATCAGCTCTCAATTGATCAAGTGATAGCGGTTCGCTATACGAGGAGGAGATATCGTCGGCGCCAGATTGAGTATGAACAGTTGGTGATGATGCAGTTGGTGATGATGCAGTTGGTGATGATGCAGTTGGTGATGATGCAGTTGGTGATGATGCAGTTGGTGATGATGCAGTTGATTTCGCATGACTAGACGCGAAGGAGCACTCCGAACCATAAATTGACGAGATATTGGTGAGGCTTCCTGTCATTCCCTTATCGCGATTTGCTCGAGCCAATTTATCAATTGCCAGCCAGATTGTTTGTGCCTCAACGGCCGGCAACAGCGCCATGATCTGCGCCATTCCATGAGGTTGTGGCGTAAAAGTCACTCGTCGTCCTTGTTGGGCAGTTGCAACTTCAACTTCAAATTCTTGTGGATCCATTTTGGCCACGATGCTTCGAACCTTGTTTGTCACTTGAGTGGGGGTATGGAATTCTGAATATGCGATTGCGGTCGCTTCAAGGTATTTCAATTGGTCCGGATCAATACCGCGACGAAGAAGGGCGGCGCTCTCTTTCGCGATCACAGTTGCTTGCGCGCTTGATATTTCACCATTTGCTAGCGCAAAACAGGTTGCCGGTAAATGCTGAGTCAATACTCTTGCGATATCTATTCGAGATTGAGCGGTCACTGGGGCAAGATTGAGGGTTGATGCGATCTCTTCACGCTGAGGATCATCGACGCTGGAATACTTCCCTTGGTCGGTGGTTGGTTCGGCTCCAGCAACCGCGACAATCGCGATCTGCATTAGACCTTGAAGCCAACCACCCTGCTTTTCGAGTGCTTCTAAATAATCCACTCGACCCGAACGATTGAGAGATTTCGGATCAATTTTGACTAATTCAACGAGAACGTCGATGCCAGCGCAACGGGCCAGTAGCTCGCTTATGATCGTTTCGTTCATAGTGAGAATTATTCAGAGATGGGCTGACAGGGGAAGGTTAAATATTTGATAGATGAGGAATAGTTGTGGATAACGGAGACAAGCATTGATCCGAAAGGGGATTTTGAAGGGGATTGCCGCCCAAACTTTGGGAATTCTTAGGCCTCGAAATGTGTTCTATACTCTAGTTAGTTGAATATTCAATTAAACTCGGACCAGGATCTAAGCCACGATCAGCACCAAATTTATTCACGACTACTGATCAAAACTGGCGCAGCTTTAATAGAGAAGGAGCATGGATTATGCCAGCAGTAACAGTTAGCGATGTTACGGTTTTGCCTCGCATCGCGGCCGATCCAAACGGCAAAGTTCGTCGAGTCAAAAGCGTTACAACGGCTCCGCAAGGTTTCGAAGGCGAGGGTTTTCCAGTTCGTCGCGCATTCGCTGGCGTCGATATGGCTGACCTTGATCCTTTCATTCACCTTGATCAAATGGGTGAAGTCGAATACGCACCTGGTGAGCCCAAGGGAACTCCTTGGCATCCACATCGTGGATTTGAAACAGTTACTTATATTATTGATGGAATTTTCGACCACAAAGATAACCACGGCGGTGGGGGAACTATCACTAACGGCGATACACAATGGATGACGGCCGGCGCAGGAATATTGCATATCGAAACCCCGCCGGAGCATTTGGTTGTGAGCGGTGGTTTATTCCATGGATTCCAACTTTGGGTAAATCTTCCTGCCGCCAAGAAGTGGTCGCAACCTGCTTATCAAGATATTCGGGCTCATGATGTTGCGCTTCTCTCATCACATGATGGTGGCGCTCTTCTCCGCGTTATTGCGGGCGAGATTGCCGGTCACAATGGCCCTGGCTCGACTCAGACGCCGATCACCATGGTGCATGCAACTTTGGCGCCAGGCGCCGAACTTCGTTTGCCATGGCGCGCTGATTACAACGCATTGGTTTATACATTAAATGGTCATGGAACCGTCGGAGAAAATGCGCAACCGGTAAAGATGGGGCAATTGGCTGTCTTAGTTGATGGAACTACTCTCGTGATCAAAGCAGATCAATCACAAGATTCCCGTTCGCCGTCCATGGATGTATTAATCCTTGGTGGAGAACCAATACGTGAAACAGTTGCTTGGATGGGCCCATTTGTAATGAATACAAAGGCCGAAGTACTTCAAGCTTTCGAAGATTTCCAGCGTGGCGTTCTCGGTACTATTCCGGCTGAACATCTTGCGCCTTCAAAGCCACAAGATATTAGTGGCGTACATAACACTCCAAGTGAAGTGCAAGAAAGTAAATAATGCCGTTCAATTGGCTTCTGCACTAATGATCACAGTTCTTCGCAAACAAAGTCAGGCGATAAAAAGATATGTAATCCGTCGATGTAATCAGCTCGGCGTTCGAATCGGAAAAGCCAACCCGCGATTCTCACTGCCGCCAGATTACTCCGACTTAAAAATGACCTTTTATCAAAACAAGTTGAAAGCAAATGAAGTCAGACGACTAAGAGAATCGCGGGTTGGCTTTTCCGATTCTCGTGTTGTTCTGACGAGTTTGCGGTGATCGAGATGAGTTAGCAGTGAAATTGAGGAACAACAATCGCCAATGAAACGGAATGGAACTAATCGTGCCCAAACTCTTTGATCCAATTGTTATTCGCGGCCTAGAAATGAAAAACCGCGCGTGGGTGAGCCCTATGTGCCAATACTCTGCAGTGAATGGCGTAGTAGGCGAGTGGCACCACGTTCACCTTGGAGGTTTCGCAATTGGTGGCGCTGGATTGATCATGGCCGAGGCGACCGGCGTTGTGGCCGAAGGTCGTATTTCTATCGGTTGTCCTGGGCTTTATAACGATGAGCAAGTTGCGGCATGGGCGCCGATTGTTGATTTTGCTCATGCGATGGGCTCGAAAATGGGGATTCAACTAGCACATGCCGGTCGCAAGGGGGGAACTGCCCTTCCCTGGTCTGGTCATCGAATGGCAACGCCTGAAGAAGGTGGTTGGGAGGCAGTAGCACCGAGCGCCATAGCATTCGAGGGTTATCCAGAGCCTCACGCATTGACGGTGCCAGAAATTCAAGAATTGGTAAAGAGTTTTGGAGTAGCGGCAAAACGGGCACTAGCAGCCGGTTTTGATCTCGTTGAAATTCACGCGGCGCATGGATATTTATTGAACGAGTTTTACTCACCGCTTTCAAACTATCGAACTGACGAATACGGCGGTAACTTCGAAGGGCGCACCCGCTTCTTGAAGGAAGTTGTTAGGGAAGTCCGATCAAGCATCCCAGAAGCGACACCACTCTTTGTTCGAATTTCTGCATCTGATTGGATTGAAGGCGGATGGACCATCGAGGATTCTGTAAAACTAGCCAATGAATTAGAGGGACTAGGCGTTGATTTAATAGACGTCTCAAGTGGAGGAAATGTTCACAACGCGAAGATCACAGTAGGTCCTGGATATCAGGTTTCCTTTGCTGAGGCAATCAAACGCGGATCATCGCTCCTAACGTCCGCTGTCGGAATGATTACCGATCCAATTCAGGCGAACGAGATTATTGAATCTGGTAAAGCCGATGCCGTAATGCTTGCTCGCGAATTGCTTCGCAACCCGCGTTGGCCGCTTCACGCCGCAAAAGTGCTCGATGTAGATATTAAATGGCCTGTTCAAATTGAACGCGCCAAACTCTAATTTGCGTTAGTTGTGTCACTGCTTTAATAAACATTAGATATGTCATCCGTCGGAGTAATCACCCGGCGTTCGAATCGGAAGAGCCAACCCGCGATTCACACCACCGTCTGATTACTCCGACTTAAACGTGACCCGTTATTAAAACAAATGAAGTCAGACGACTGGTAGTCGAAAGCAAACGTAGTCGACCGACAACGAAATTCGCGGGTTGGCTTTTCCGAATTGAGTGTCGTGCCGACGAGTTGGCGGATATATTGGGTGACGTTTAGTCGAAAGCAAACGTAGTCGACCGACAACGAAATTCGCGGGTTGGCTTTTCCGAATTGAGTGTCGTGCCGACAAGCTTGCGGATCATTGGCTCGGTAGATCAGAGTGCTTTGAGTGCACTCACGACCTTGGTCAGCGACTCCTTTGCGTCACCAAAGAGCAGCGTCGTCTTTGGGTCATACAGAAGTTCATTCTCAATTCCCGCAAATCCTGGACGCATTGATCTCTTCAAGAAAATGACATTTCCAGCAGAGGCAACATCTAAAATTGGCATTCCATAAATTGGGCAACCCGGAGATGTTTTCGCCGCTGGATTTACAACGTCGTTTGCACCAACAACGAGTACGACATCAGTTTGAGGGAATGTTGGATTAATCTCATCCATCTCTACAAGTTGCTCATATGGAACACTTGCTTCTGCCAAAAGAACATTCATGTGTCCTGGCATACGCCCAGCAACGGGGTGAATTCCGTAAGCAACATCGATACCTTTGGAAGTGAGCAAGTCTGCCAACTCACGCACCGTGTGTTGCGCTTGCGCAACTGCTAAACCGAATCCAGGAACGATAACCACTCGCTGGGCATAGTTGAGAAGGATGGCGACGTCATCCGGTGATCCCGATTTTACTGAACGAGCTTCGCCAGAATCGGTTGCTGCTTGCGGTTTCGCGGTAAATGCTCCAAAGAGTGTTCCAAAAAGTGAACGACCCATGGCTGCTGCCATTAATCGGGTGAGAATTGTTCCTGACGCACCGACAAGAGTTCCTGCAACAATTAAGACGATTGATTGCAATACATATCCACTTGCGGCAACTGTTAAACCTGTAAATGCATTTAACAGTGAGATAACAATTGGTACATCTGCGCCACCGACCGGTAGAACAAAAAGCACACCGAAGAAAAGCGAGAGTACGGCCAGCACCGTCAGCGAGGTATTGCCGAGAGAATGGATCACCCATTCTGCTGTTCCAAGAACGCCGAGCAAAGTTCCAGCAATAACAAAGCGACCGCCAGGAAATACCACGGGGCGGGTTGTCATAATTTCTTGTAACTTCAAGAAAGTCACAATTGAACCAGAGAAGGAGATACATCCGACGACCACGGTAAAGACTGTTGCGATGACATCGGCAGTACTTGCGTCAGAACCAAGTTTTAAATATTCGACAATTGCGACGAGCGCCGCTGCGCCTCCACCGACACCATTGAAGAGTGCAACGAGTTGTGGCATCTGAGTCATTTGAATTCTGCGCGCTGCAGGCGCGCCAATGATTACACCAAAGGCAATAGCTCCGAGAATCCACCATTTGTGGTTGTGCGTCATGCCTGGTGCGAAAAAGACGAGGTCAGTTGCAACGAAAGCGCCAGCAGCACCAATCAGGTTTCCGCGTCTGGCCGACTTTGGAGAAGAGAGCCCTTTGAGAGCCAAAATAAAGCAGACCGCAACAGCAAGTCCAAGTAGGTCATAGAGATTCTTATTCACTTGGTTTCACCNGCCACAGTGTCAGCCATCAGGATGTCAACACTCTTTTTAACGCGAGGCTTGCCTTTAAACATTTCTAACATCCGGTCGGTAACTACAAATCCACCAACCATATTTATCGTGGCAAGGACTACGGCGGTGATGCCTAGCCCAAGCTCCAAATTAGTGTCTGCGTGATCAGCCACAGTAATTGCACCGATCAAGATAATTCCGTGAATTGCATTGGCACCCGACATCAGGGGAGTGTGAAGTGTGGTGGATACCTTTGAAACGACTTCAAAGCCGATGAAGACTGAGAGAACAAAGATGGATAGCAGTGCTAAACCATTACTCATTTACTTAACTCCCTTACGATTTTCACCGTTCATCGTGACGGTAGCGGCTTCGATAATTTCATCCTCAAAATTTGGCACAACTTGCCCGTCCTTAACCATTAAGAGCAATAAATTCACTACATTGCGCGAGAAAAGCATCGATGCATGGAAGGCAAGTTGACTAGGAACATCTTTGCCACCCCACATGCGAACCCCATTTGCCGTGGTTATGATCTCTCCGGGTTTGGTGCCTTCAACGTTTCCTCCGGTTTCCGCTGCCAAATCAACAACAACCGAACCTGGTGCCATCGCCCCGATCATGTCTGCGGTTACCAACCTAGGTGCTGGTCGACCGGGAACCGCGGCAGTAGTTATCAAAACATTTGCAGCGGCAATATATGGCGTTAAGAGTTCGCGTTGTTTTGCAGCGCGATCTTCAGTCATCTCGCGTGCATATCCGCCGGTGCCTTCCAGCGCTTCAAGTTCCAGAGTGATGAACTTTGCTCCCATTGACTTAACTTCATCAGCCGAGGCGGGACGAACATCGTAAGCACTGACCACTGCGCCAAGACGTTTAGCAGTAGCAATTGCCTCTAACCCAGCAACTCCTGCGCCAAGCACAACGACATTTGCAGGTGTGACAGTTCCTGCTGCAGTCATTAATAGTGGAAAAAACCTGGGAGAAAGTTCAGCGCCAACGAGCGCGGCTTTATAACCAGCGCAGAGCGCTTGCGAAGTTAACGCATCCATCGATTGTGCCCTGGAGATTCGAGGTACCAACTCGAGAGAGATCGCAGTAACACCAGCGCTCACTGCGGCATCGATCGAGTCACCTGCAGTAGTAGGGGATAAGAATGAAATCGTAATTGCACCTTTTTTGAGCGACTTGATCGCATCCGGCGTCAGTGGTTGAACCGACAGAATGACATCGGCATCACTTATTACATTCCCGCTCTTAACGGTTGCACCAGCGGCAATGAATTGTGCATCAGAAAATTCAGCAGCAACTCCTGCGCCAGATTCAATAGTGACTTCAAGTCCAGCCTTGATGAGCTTTGAAATGATGTCGGGAACGAGGGCGACTCGTTTTTCGCCAGGTCGTATTTCTTTCGGAACGGCTAAATGCATGGGGTTAATCTAGTGATTGAATCCATGAAAAGGCAGCCTTTTTCAATGAAAATCAAATTAATAGGTGTTCCCACTCAATTCACCGCGAACTAAATGGTACAAAATCGCCTGAATAGTTGTTCGACGGTGATATGCCTCACGCCATATAACCGAGCGCTCGCCATCTATCACTTCGGCGGATACTTCTTCGCCACGATGGGCGGGCAGGCAGTGCATGAAGATTGAATCAGGCGTGGTCAAACTCATTAATTCTGAGGTTACTGCGTAAGGAGCTAACGCTTTCCGTTTTGCATTGCGTTCGCTCTCGGGGTCTCCCATCGACATCCAAACATCGGTGTATAGAACACTGGCATCTTTGGCAGCGCTCTCTGGATCTGTAAGCACTTCAATCGTTGCACCTGTCTTTTCGGCAATTGCACGAGCACGAGCAATTGCCTCGTGTTTAGGCGCATAGGGACCGTCAGGAGTCGCAACAACTACATGGGCACCCATGATCGCACCCATTGTCAGCCAAGCATGTGCCATATTGTTTCCATCACCAACGTAGGTAAATTTGCGCCCAGCAATATCTCCGCCAAATACCTCGCGGATCGTGGCCCAATCTGCAAGTAATTGCGTTGGATGATCATCATCTGTTAAACCGTTAATGACTGGGATATATGAATGAGCACCTAGTTCATCGACATCAGATTGTTTATAAGTACGAATGATGAGAGCTGCTGCGTAACCACTAATAATTTTTGCAGTGTCAGCAATAGTTTCGCCTCGGCCAATTTGCAGTTCATCACCACGAATAAAAATGGGCGTTCCGCCGAGATGTGCGACTGCTGTTTCTGAAGCTAGACGAGTGCGAGTTGATGGCTTGGTCATATAAATCGCGACAGTGCGATTTGCTAACGCAGTATTTGCCAGAAATGGCTTCACAGCAAATTCTGCAGCAGTATCAAGCAAGAGTTCGACATCGACGGTGCTTAAATCAGCGGTACGCAACAGATCCTTCATCACCTAATCGTAGGCGAAAATGTTGCGGAGGCGACAACGTATTGGTAGGCGATAACATTGTAGTTATGAAACTCCCCCTTCCCAGATTAGATTCGGCCCCCCTTCGCGGGGATTCGATTGGGCGCCCGGATTCGATTGGGCGCCCGGATTCGATTGGGCGCCCGGATTCGATTGGGATTAGTAACACTGACACCTTAGAAGAGGAGCGACTCTCCCCAACGGAGGAGGGTGACCACGAACGCTTCTCACATTATGTGCGAAAAGAGAAGATTACCGAGGCGATGGTGACTGGAAAGGCAGTTCGCGCGCTCTGCGGTAAGAAATGGGTGCCAAGTCGAGATCCCGAAAAATTCCCAATCTGTCCAACATGCAAGGAAATTTTTGACGGATTGAAGAAAGAGTGAAATCCGGAGCGTCAGCTCTCCTTGCAATTGCCTCGCTCATTCTCAGTGCCAATGTCGCAATATCGCATGCCGATGTGACGCCAACAACTTCCGCTTCGCCAGTGGACTCGTCCTCACCGGCTCCTACAGCAACTTCAATTTCTTCGACTCCGCCAGTTGAGCCTGCCGCACCATCATTCTCCGCTTCGCCAACAGGCCCTGCCAACCCGCCATCTCCGAATCAGCCAAAAAAGATCCTTACGGGGTGGATTCCTTATTACTCAATGAAGACCGCACTACCTTCGGCGATCCTAAATGCTGATTTAATTCAGCAAGTGTCCCCATTCTGGTTCACCTTGAAAAACCAGAACACGATCACCGATCTTTACACCCCAGCAAATCCAACTATTCCAATGGCGACTCCATTGCAATCGATGCAAGCGGCTGGATTTAAAATTATACCTACCATTACAGACGATACCGATATTGACCCTAAAACCGGTAAGCCGATAGCGATGGTTCTCTCAAACTTGTTGGCGAATGCAACAAGCCGTGCAAATATAGTCAATACAATCGTAAATCTCGTTCTTGCAAATAAATTTGATGGCATTGATCTTGATTTTGAAAATTTTGCTTATGTCGATCCCATTTCTTCGTGGTCGACAACGGAAACACGATGGATACAGTTTCTCGCCGATTTATCAACAGCTTTACATGCGCAAGGAAAAATATTGTCGATCACGACACCACCGTTGTTCGATCCAGCCTCCGGTAAAAAAGGTTATTACCTCTATGCATGGTCGCAGGTTGCTAACTTTATCGATCAGTTGCACATTATGGCGTATGACTATTCAACAACTACTCCTGGTCCGATTGGTCCCTTGCAATGGACCATAAATGCAGTGAAGTATGCCGTCTCGGTAATTCCTGCTTCAAAGATCTTTATTGGAATTCCAGGGTATGGCCGCGACTGGGTAGCTAAAGTCGTTGGTACATGTCCAACGTTGCCAATTAATTATGCCAAGACTGTGGCCCCGGGCGTTGTTTCAACATTTGTCATGCACAATGTGGCGTCACTTGCAGCTACATACAATGCAACCCCAACATATAACCAGTCCTTCGCTGAGTCTTCTTTCACTTATCAGAAGCAATATAACGGCACTACGCAGGCCGGTGCGCTTACAACATGTACGGCATATCGAACGGTGTGGTATCAAGATGCAGCGAGTTTTACAGTACGCGCAAATTTGGTAGCGCAATATCACTTAGGTGGTTTATCAGAGTGGACCTTTGGAATGGAAGATCCGAGCGCCTTCCAAGCAATTCGAGTCGTCGCCGAATCCATTGCACCTGATTCAATTGTGGCAACCCTTTCGGTTGATTCGCCAAATATCGGGGTAGGAACTCCCACGAACCTTGTCGGAACATTCACTCTTCTGGATAAGAGCCCGGTCGCCGGAATCCCAGTCCATCTGCAAACACAGGTAACTGGGGGAAATTGGACCACGGTTCAGGATGGTGTCAGCGACATAGACGGCACATTTAAAGCGTCCTTGCAACTCAATCAGAATACAAATGTCAGGATGTTCAGCGATGGCACTTGGGAGCGATTAGAAGCAGACACTCCTACGATCACAATCAACGTTTCTCCGCTATTGACTTGGAGCATCTCTGCGTCAATGAAGAAAGGAGTCAGTTATTCCATCACTGCACAAGTTCAGCCAGCACAGGCGGGTTTAACCGTCAATTTGAACAATGGTGCCAGCGCCGTGACCGATTCAACCGGAAAGGCGACATTTGCAGTCATCAATAAAGTATTTGGGTTTGCACCGTATCAATTAAGTATCGCGTCTAGCAATAATTTGGCGGCGGTTCATACCGCTTTTGTTATTGTTTGGGTTCGATAGGTACTTAGAAAAATGTTAGTTGCTAACCATATGACATTTAGTTAAAAAGTCAGGAGGTGAAAGTCAAATGACGACAGACACCATGATCGAATCCGATCTAGATCTCTCGGGGTTCGTGGATAAACCTTGGGTGGCAATTGTCTGGGACGATCCAGTAAATCTGATGAGTTATGTGACTTTCGTTTTCATTAAACTCTTCGGATTGCCGCAGGAGCGAGCGCATGAATTAATGATGCAGGTGCATAATGAAGGCCGAGCAGTAGTTGCCGTTGGTTCTCGTGAAGAGATGGAACGCGATGTCCAGCGTTTACATGAACACGGACTTTGGGCCACCCTTCAACGCGATGAGAAGATGTAATTTCGCATATGTCAGCATTTTCTAAAGATGGTGAGTTGTACTCCCTTGAACTATCTCTTGATGAGGCACATATTTTGCTCAATCTTGTTGAGCAACTACTTGAATTATTAGGCGAAGGCGATTTTAACCATCACTATGACGAGAGTGATCCATTCGCCCAGTTGATGACGCAACTCGGTGCCGCCCCTGACGAAATCATAACTCCTGATGATCCTGTTTTACTGCGGCTACTTCCAAATGCTTATTCTGATCCAGAAGCGGCAGCTGACTTTAGGCGTTATACCGAACCAACGCTGCGCGGAAAAAAGAAGCGAGCACTTAAAGAAGTTCACGTCGCCCTTGAGTTTATCGTTGATGAGGATCGCGCTGGTATCGTTGAAGAACTCAATAGTGAAATTTGGCTAGTGGCAATTAACGATCTACGCATAGCGCTATCGGTGCGCTTAAATATTGATCCAGATTCCTTCGAACTCTTTGAGGCGTTGATAGATAGCAATCCGCAAAAAGCGATATATGCAGTGTATTTCTGGTTGGGATGGTTACAGGAGAGTCTGCTGAACTTGTTGAGCAACGGCTAGACTTGCTGAGTGTCACAACCATCATCCACGGCGGCCATTGGCGTCTTTGATTCTGGATTGGGCGGTTTGACCGTTGCGCGGGCAATCATTGATCAACTTCCGGGGGAATCGATACTTTACGTCGGGGACAATGCTCGCGGTCCTTACGGCCCGCGAGCACTTGCCGAAGTGAGATCCTTCGCTTTGGAAATCATGGATGAACTTGTTGCTGCTGGCGTAAAGGTGATTGTGATCGCCTGTAATACTGCCAGTTCTGCCACCCTTCGCGATGCTCGCGAAAGATATGAAATTCCCGTTCTTGAAGTAATTCAACCTGCAGTCCGTCGAGCCGTTTCGGCTACTAGATCGGGTCGGGTCGGGGTTATTGGTACAACTGCCACTATCGAATCCGGCGCGTATTTGGATTCTTTTGCGGCCGCACCACAACTTTCAATTACTTCAGTTGCCTGCCCAGCTTTTGTGGAATTTGTTGAACGTGGTGAAACTTCCGGACCAGTTATCACCAAGATTGCTCGTGAATACTTGCAACCATTAATTGATGCTGACATTGACACTCTTGTCCTCGGTTGCACTCACTATCCACTTCTTACAGGCGTCATCTCATATGTTATGGGCGATAAAGTCACATTAGTATCAAGTGCCGAAGAGACTGCGAAAGATTTATATCGGACATTGATTGAAAAGGATTTACTCAACGAAAACGGAAATCCCACCCATACCTTTATCGCTACAGGCGATATCGAATCGTTTAGTTCTCTTGCTCGAAGGTTTCTCGGTCCAGAAGTTCATAGCGTTGAGGGGAAAATTTAAATGAGTGCTCGTCTTGATAATCGTGGGGCAGATCAACTGCGCCAAATCTCCTTTACTCGCGATTGGCTCAACAATGCTGAGGGATCGGTCATGGTTGAGTTTGGGAATACTCGCGTGCTGTGCGTTGCTTCGTTTACTCCTGGAGTCCCTCGCTGGTTAACTGGTAAAGGTCAAGGTTGGGTAACAAGTGAATATGCCATGTTACCTAGAGCGACTCATACGCGCTCTGATCGTGAAAGCGTTAAAGGAAAACTCGGTGGGCGCACTCAAGAAATATCTCGTCTCATCGGTCGATCACTTCGCGCTGTAGTAGATACTCATGCCCTTGGCGAGAACACAATCGTTATTGACTGCGATGTGCTTCAGGCAGATGGCGGTACTCGAACTGCTGCTATCACTGGTGCTTACGTGGCACTTGCAGATGCCATAACTTGGGCAAAGGGTAAGGGTCACATCATCGCAGACCGCCAGCCACTCAGACAATCAGTCGCTGCGGTAAGTGTTGGAATTATTAAAGGGGTCCCCATGCTTGATCTCTGCTACGAAGAAGATGTTGATGCTGATACAGATATGAACATTGTTTGCACGGGTGATGGAAAATTTGTTGAGGTTCAAGGGACAGCAGAGGGCGTTCCTTTTGATCGCAAGCTATTGAATCAACTGCTTGATTTGGGCGTTGCGGGATGCGCGGAACTCACAAGACTCCAGGCCGCAGCGCTTATATGACCCAATTAAAAACTGTGGTTCTGGCCACTCGAAACCCTGGGAAAATCCAAGAGTTTGAGCGGATGCTTGATGCCGCAGATCTAGAAGTGAAACTCTTTGGCCTTCAAGATTTCCCCGAAATGCCAGATGTTGATGAGACAGGTTTGACCTTCGCCGAGAATGCCCTCCTTAAGGCAAACCAGATTTCGGAATACACCGGACTTGCGGCACTCGCGGACGATAGCGGACTCTGTGTAGATGCTCTGGGAGGCGCA
>JGI20207J14881_1000287_pt1 | contig 18883 bp, 13 predicted proteins | sample NGESurdeep092012_4_FD_14881 | JGI IMG/M metagenome (IMG submission 14881)
TGACGATCCGGTCGCCGTCGTGCTCACCATGGACCGGATCGTTCGTCGCGCCGAGGAGTCGTTCCCGTACGCCGCGTGGGGAGCAGGGCTCGGCGTTCAGCGTCTCGCCGCCTCGAGTACTCAATCGTCGAGGGTGACGGCCGCCATTACCGGCGCCGCCTGGCGTGCCGCGATGGACGAAGACGCCGTCGCGATCGTCGCCTGCACCCGCTCGGGCATGACCGCGCGAGCCATCTCGCGTTTTCGCCCGCCCATGCCCATCGTCGCGATCACCCCGAACGAGTCGACGGCCCGACAGATGCGTGGCTCGTGGGGGATTCAAGAGATCGTCATCTCGCCTGCCCAGGACATCGACACGCTTTGTGAGGTGGCGATCACCGAGTTGAAGAGATGCGGCATCGCCAACACCGGCGACGCGCTCGTGTTGATGGCGGGATCTGCGTCGGGCGGTACTGCAATTACCGACACGGTGCGCATGATTATTGTCCCCTAGGAGGAGCCGCGAAACTCTTCGATCAGTTTGCCTCTTATTTGCTCAAAGTAAAAAATTAGACGAAGAATTCGGCTCGACGTTAGGTGAAAGAGACCGGTCCTACGTCTGCGAAGTTCTAGAAATAGAGGGAGCGACGTTGCCCAAAATCCCGAGAGCTCGACCTCATCGATGCATCTCGTGGGGCTTCCGATTCGTTGCATGAACGCCGAGGCGTCGTTCAGTTCGAAACAATGAGGTCCCTTCGACAATGCTGATCTCAGCGAGCTTGTTTCGTCCAGCCTTTACGCGCGTGACACGTTGGTCGGTGAGTAGTCGGGGCCAGTCCTTCGACAAGGTTGCTCCTTTTGGGGTCAGTCAGTAGAAGCGCGTCGTCGTCTCTTGAGGGAGCTAATTAATGGCCGTCAAAATCGCTGTGGATTACAGTTTGTCCATCCATTGGGAAAATTTGATTGAGTTTTGGTTTCCTCGAAATCTTGTAACAAAACTGTAACCTTCGCTCGGAATATACAGTCCACACTTCGCGATGCGATCCAATCATTTGCTTCGTTCGAGTTGTTGATCGTACGCAGAAATGGGAAACAGATATTGCGTGTACTTTACGGCTGCATCCGAGAAAGCATGTCTGTGACACGGTGAGAACAACACATCACCACGTGACGGTAGTTGTGACCAGTAATGCGATTACAGAAACAATGTCAACCTGTGGTTTCCCACACGGAGCCTGCTACAATTTAGTCATCGATAACGCAAAGTTGGCGTCGTCCTAAGGGAGGCCACATGGTACTGCGTATGAAAAGAACGCTTGTCGGACACCGCAAAAGGATTTTGCCCGTTCTGATCGCACTTTCGCTGTTGGCCGGAGTCATCGTCAGTCTCGTCTCTACGCCTAACGCGCAAGCTGACTACTACAGCGGCTGCGGCTACGGGTACAACTCCGGTGGCACGGGTTTCGGGTATGGCCCTGGGGCTGGACACGCCTACGGTTACGGTCTCGACGGAGTATTTGGATTCGGCTACGGAAACCAAGTCTGCCCACCTGTGACTACAACTACCATCGGTGGAGGAGGCGGTGGAACCACGACCACAACCACCGCTGTAACTACCACGACCACTACTGGAGTTACTACGACCACGACTGCGCCGGCGCGTGGAAGATCTCACAGGTTCTTCTGTCGAGGTGAGCACGGATTTGGCTTGCCGGGAAGGACTCTGACAATGAACATCTTTGGTTTGGGCTTCTTCGGTCAACCCAAGATCACCAGTAACGAATTCGGTACGAGGTTCGGCGTCCTTCATGACAGGGGCAACGTACTCATTACACATGTGACAGTGGGATTTGGGTCTCGCCGAGGTGAGCACACCCTAACCGTCCACTTGGCAGACGGCCGGTCGTGCAAGGCGAACTACTCAGTGAAGTAGTCGCAGAATTGTCTAGAAGCACAGCACCCCCTCTTTTGAGGGGGTGCTGTGCTGTGAACTGTCTTATTCGATCACGGGAAAGGCGTTTAGGAATCCGAACGAAGAATTGCTGTTTTGATCTCCGAAAGCCACACGTGGGCGTTTTCGAAAGTTTGGTCGTCGACCGCTTCAAAGGGAACAGTGTGTGACTTATCGCGACGCGACTTCGCAGGTCGCAATTGTCGTCCCAACGCGATATTCTTCGGACCCGTCTTGAGTCAGTGCGTGCCCAATTGCGCGCCTGCACCCTCGTCATGGTGGACGACCGCTCAACGGACACTACTTCCGTGATAGCCAAGGAGTTGGCCGAACTCCTTCTCCGTGTTGGTCCAGAAAGATAAGCGCAACGTAGCGCGGCGGCGGCGGCGCCTGCGACAACTGTGAGGTTCGTCGATTCTGATATGGTTCTCTCGCTCTTAGTGGTGGCCGAAGCTCGAGCGGCAGCAGAGGTGCGCGCGACCAGTGTTGTGGTTCCCGAGACCTCGTCAGATTTCGTTCGCTGAGCCGCCGGCGTCGCTCTTTTCGGCAACGAGTTCTTCTGATTCTGGGCGCCAAATCAATGCTGAAAGATAGCCTATGCCGCCCGCAGCGTACTTCAGGCTGTGGTAAGCGATCAGTCCCATCGTCATCATGGGCCGTTCTAACAACCGTTTCCGGTGTTTGAAGAAATCCTTCCTAAAGAAGGCGAGCTGGATTTGGCTCCTCTCCAAATTTTGTCGCCTGTATTTTGGGAAGTCTCGACCGTATTGAAAGTACTTTCGCAATACAGGCGAGAGATGCGTTGGTTCGTCCAGGTGAATCGCTTCGGCGTTGCAGAAGAATGTTTCAAATCCGGATAGCGTTATGCGATTTTGAAAATCGTAGTCCTCTCCGGCGGTTATGTCTTCGGCGTAGCCACCGATTGCGAGAAAAGCACTTTTTGATATGAACCGTGCCGCTGAATGATCGAGACTGAACTTATACATATCAACTTCGAATTTTCGGATACGGCTTAACCACCCGATGTCGATTGCGGTGTTGTGTACTACTACGGCATCGGCTCCGCCCGCTACGAGGTTGACGCACTCGGACACCACAGTTGGTTCTAGTCGGAAGTCCGAGTCGACACGAAAAAGTAGCTGACCGTTGGAAGCGCGAGCTCCTGCATTGATTTGTGCTGACCGCTCTGGTCCGGTAAAAAGCAACTTTGCACCGAATGCTTCAGCAATTGCGACCGTCGTATCGATCGAATATCGATCGACCACAATGAGTTCAACGTTTGGGTAGTTCTGATCCCTTATAGATTGGAGACAAGAGGACAAATAGCGCTCACTATTGCGAGTCGGAACGATGATGCTGACAAGCGGCTGAATTGAGGCATTGTCTTCAAAGGTCAACTTGCATCCCCTGATGATTATACAAGTGAGATGAACGCTACTCAATTTTCTTGGTCGGTGAAGGGTTTTGGCCCCGTGTCAGTGCCTATGAATGTTCCTTCTACGAAGGGAGCGACACTATCGAAGCCCCGAGCTTTTTCTCGCGCGTGTTCTCCTGTCAAGGCTCTCTGAAAACAGGGCCAAATCGCTCATCGAAAAGTGAGTAAGTCCGTTGACATTACTGTTCCACAGTCCCGACGTTGACCGATTGGTAAGCCCCGAGTCGCGGAGCCGATAGCTTTGTTGAAGGCCGCGACGCAGAAGTCGGTCGTCATGGTGATCTCGGGTCCTTTGTCCATGCGAGGTAGTACGGTGCCGTCACGCTCCTACGGCCTGGACCCCGGTTACCGTGACGACCGTCCGAGAATTGGGTTCACTTAAATGAAGAAATCCTGACTAAAGTACGCAAAACCCGAAGATAGAATTTGTCAAGGATTACCTCGCAATCTCGTTTGGTAGGGGAAATTTTGGCGGGCACATGAGAATTGCAATTGACGTCCGGCCCCTGTCACAGGGCACCCAGGGGGGTATCTCCCGATTCGGTCGGAACCTAATAGCCAGTCTCGAGAACCAAGATACTGATCACGAATGGGTCCTGTACGGTACTTCATCAGCGCCTGCCGATCTATTTCCCGAACTAGAATTTCATCTTGTTCCCGGTAATTACTTTCGATACTCACTAGTTTCTTTACCGAATGCCTTGCGTCGAGATAATTGTGACGCGCTCGTTAGTCTTTCCACCGAGGTCCTTCGTCGAACCATCCCGACGGCATTGATCGTTTATGACCTGTACGCTTTGAATTACCCGAGTTGGATGCCAGCTCGGTACAAACTAACTCGAACCTACTGGCGACAAATTATTCAAGCTCGTATTCGAGTATTCGCGATTCGCCGACTGGATGCAGCTATAGCTATCTCTGACTACACCGCGTCAGAAATACGAAAGCATTTGAAAGGGAGTCGCGTAAAAGTGAGTGCGGCATACCCGGCAGCTGATCCGATCTTCTCGGATTTGTCGCCGTCAACCGAGTCTCGCGAAGTACTTTTTGATCGCCTTGGCATTTCTCCTCCCTATTTTCTTTACGTGGGAGCACTTAATTGGCAAAAGAATGTTCGGACACTGTTAAATGCCTTCGAGACGGTCCGAGCGTCGTCAATTGACCCAGTTTCCCTTGTAGTTGTTGGCCACGCAAATTGGCCAGTTGATGATTTGCGCTTGGGCGAACGAACCAACGTTATTGCTATTCCATACCTTGATGATGCCGAACTCGCAATTCTGTATAGCCACTCAATCGCGTTCGTATATCTTTCGCTCGACGAAGGATTTGGGTTGCCTGTCCTTGAAGCCATGACCACCGGTGTGCCAGTTATCGTAAGCACAGGAGGTGCACTTCCCGAGGTCGTCGGAAATGCGGGTCTCGTGGTCGAGCCGGACTGCGAAGAGCAAGTTCGGGAGGCACTGCAAACTCTTCTAACTGATCCAACCGAAAATCGAAGGCAACGAGTCTTATCCGTTGAGAGAGCTCACGATTACGACTGGGATCGGACGGCTCGCACCGTCGTCACTTGCATAGTCGAAATCACTTCGACTCGTAAAGGTGGAACTCGCCGCCACAGATGAAGAGCGCATTTGCGCTTGTCAATTCGCCTCAGAAAATCGACTTCGAGTGGTTCTGCAAAAACCGCGACAACGTTTCGTACCTTCGTGAGGCTGACGACCGATACCGGGGAATCCTCTGAATTATCGAAGCCAAAGGCGAACTAAAGTTACCATGTCATCAGTTTCGGAAGGATGAAATTGAAAATACCTCTGAAGACCATACCGAGAAAGTCAAGTCAAATTTTAGGCTTCGTAGACGAATATCGTCCGGTCGTGCGCCAATTGCGAAAGACTTTCACGGGCATTTGGTTTTGGCTTCCCCTTATTGCGATTCTTGTGCCTGGGCGTATTCCTCCCAGGGATGGGATACTCCGAAATTGGCGCAATTCGCATGTAATTAATGTTCGATTGCGCGCGGGAGGAAGTCTCCGATGCAGCTTAGGCGAATTCTTTTCAGTCGTTGAGATATACGGCCAACAGGTCTATAACTGTCCAGCGTTGAACTACGTCGAAGCGAAGACGGTCGTAGATATTGGAGCCAACGTCGGTTTTGCAACTGTTTGGCTCAGCCACGCGGCGCCTAATGCACGCATTTTTGCAGTCGAGCCTGATGAACGGTCAGCTGCCCTGCTTCGCGACAACGTGGAGCGAGCTGGATTAGGCAATCGAGTTGAGATTATTGTCGCTGCTGTCGGAGGCAACTCTGGTTCTGGTGTGTTCGTGCGATCACCTGTCTCTTCGACGAGATCTTATGTAGTCCCCAATTGCGACACAACTTTGCCTCCTGACGGATCAACAGTGGACGCCCCTGGTGTTGTCCCGGTGCTGACTTTGGCCGAATTAATCGCTATAACTGGAACAATCGATGTGCTAAAGATCGACTGCGAAGGCAGCGAATTCGACTTCTTTGATTCCGCACCTCTTTCATCGCTCAAAGAGATTGGCGGAATAATCGGAGAGTATCATCTCAAATTCGGAGACTTTGAGACTCTGAAAGGTGAACTGAGCCCAGGTGGCTTTACTGTCAGTTCGACAAGTGAAGACGAAAGTGTAGGAATTTTTTTAGCGACAAGCTAGATTGACGAATCTTTCTGTCGAGATTACGTGTTCGAGAAGAATTCAAGCACTACGGAAGCCCCTGGGAGGCTAAGTGCGCATTCTGGTGATATTGAATGGCTCAACATCAGGTTACTCAGGTGGGGATCTGCATACCGCGGCTGTGGCCAACAAGTGGGCGGAGTCAAACGACGTCGACCTGTACTTGCCCAAAGGGTCCAGCTCCGAAATTGCATCCTTAATTGAATCAAATGTCAATGTGATCGGCCGAACACAGGGAGGTCGTGTAGTTGGACATAAGCAACTTATGTTTCGATATCTCGGTCGAGTCGCTAAGGCAATTCCACTGATATTCAGAAGTCGAGATCGTTGGGATGTAATAATTTCCAGCAGTCATTACCCCTTCGACTTGATTCCAGCCCTGTTCAGGCGCAAATCATCTACTGAATTGGTCACTTACTGGCATCACCACGTGGAGCAGAGCGCCAACCGATCGAAGTGGATTCACCTTCTGGTAACAACGTCGGAACGGTGGTCCATCGAAGCGCTGAAGCGAAACCATGCATTTGTGCTTACATCCAATTCAGCGACAAGAGAATATCTCCTGTCGTCAGGACTTCTCTCATCGCAAGTTGTATTGACGAGGAATGGTGTTTCAATATCATCAAATCAAGCAGGAGGTCCCGCAGCCACTGCAACCATTCCCTTCGCCATGCCGAGTGAAAGATCAGTTCTATTCTGCGGTCGACTATCAAGATTAAAGGGCTCTGAAGACCTTGCTCTCCTTGCACCAAAGATTGTTGAGATTTCGGACGACGTTAAATTAATAATTATTGGCCGAAACGGTGACGATGGCGTCGAGGTCCGGAGGAAACTTCAGAGTGAAGTTACCAAAGGAAAAGTTGTCTTCACTGGATTCATCGGAGAAGAGGACAAGTCGCGTCGGTTTATAAATGCTCACGTGGTGATTGTTCCAAGCTACGAAGAAGGTTGGAGTCTGACGATTGGAGATGGATTGGCAGCACGATGTTGGGTAGTTGCGTACGATCTGCCAGCTGTGCGGGAGGCGTTCCCAATTGGTCCTCGGTATGTGCCAGTGGGTGATTGGCAACGGATGCTGCTAGAAATACGTAAATGTCTTCAGGCGGAGCGCCCCGGCCAAGTTTTCGCGGGAACCTCATGGAAACAAGTTGCTGAAGGTGACATGACGGCAATAAGCCAGCATTTAGCGGTCCGGCGCAATGTGGGCTCAAAGCGCAAAAAGTTCAATTGATTTGAAGTCCAGCTTTTAACACTCTCGCAGAATCAGAACTATGGACAAAGAGGAAATTACTCGTAATTGCCTCTGTGTAAGCAGTCGCTTCATCCGCCATTCCGCGAAGTCCTGAGGAGGTCAAGCAACTCAATTTGTATCCCAACGGCCCCAGCAATGCCAGTACTGATTTGAGAGCGCCTTTCTGATGTCGTTCTTCGCATTCAATGAGGAGAACTGGCCTATCTTCATTCAGTATTCTTAGAGCACCCCTCAAGATTGCCAACTCGTGACCCTCTGCATCGATTTTAATGAAACCGACGCCGTGAACTGCGAGATCGTCAAGACGCCGCACATCAACGTGAATTGATGTCGCGCTGATTGCTCCAAAGCTAAGTTTCGCTTCAGTCATCATTTTCCGACCATCGTCGCATTCAAGATCCATTTGGCCCTCGCCATTAACGTCACTCAATGCCACTTCATAAATCCGGACATTTGGAAAAGCGGTCCGGATAAAATTCGCGCAATCCGGAAGCGGTTCAATCGCAATCGTTTGAGCGTATCTTTGTAACCAATACGTGTAGGCACCGTAGTGTGCACCTACATCCACGGCTATTCTTTCCGCGTCGCAGAAATCACTGATCAATCGAAGTTCTGGCTCGCCTGCGATGTAATTCCCGTAACCAATTAGGTGACGTGCAAGCTTTGGCGGCAGGAGGCTTCTCGCTGCGTTGCCAGCCATGGCACCGACATTTCTCATTTTCGTCACACAATCAGTTGAGGGATTAGAACGGCTTCTACCTTTGATTATTGCATGTTGAATTTCGCTTGCTCCGATTGCGGACTTTGAATTTCGCTTCAAGTGAGGCCCACCAACCGACATTCATAAAAGGAGCGACTCTGCGGGTCCATTAAGAGAAAAATAGCCATGAACCCCTTGAAGAAGAGGATTTGTCGACAACGAATTAAAACGCTGAGTCAAGCTACTCGAGCGTTGGATTTGTCGATTTCCGTCGATCTCGATATATCCGCAGAATCCAAATAGAAAACGAACTCAGAAGCTCTAGGACCACCAACCAAAAACATATCTCTGCGGTGTCTTCAGCTAATCCATCAAAACCTACGGCGACCATGACAATCGATGCAATCATCGCAAAGCATGCAAGCACTATAAACCGACCAGAAATACTCAAGTCTTCAACTTCTCCGATCTGTGTCGCCGAACTATATATGTTGCGATGCCACCAGTGATCGAAATGGCTGCACCGAGGACTAACCAGATAATCATCAACATCCCAGCACTTGTGCCACTTTCGTACTGAAGTCGAATAACTCCCGCGCTGTCTGACATCAGCCAAATAGGTCCGAGATTCGATGGCGTTGCTGCTTCATGAAGAGGGGTTCCAGAAAGACTCGCCCGCCAAAAGAGGTCAGGCGAGTCATTCAGCAAAAGATACCGGTAGCCCTTCGAATTCTTCGCCGAATAACTTCCCACCCCGAATGTATGCGTCGTGTCTAGCCAAGTAATTTTCGAGCGNTTCAGATTTCCTACTTCTAATTCTAACTTTGAGACTTGATACAAAGGCTCAGGAACTAGAGAGAGATAGTTACGTCCTTCATGGATCCGAATACTGGTGTGAATTGAAACAGTTGTAAGCCCAACCGCGTATGCATCCGCCTCTTGCGAGGTCGCGGAGGGAATGGGCGTGGAGTAGCCGCGACTGGGACCTGAAACCGTTCCTTGATGGTCCACAATGGCAATCCCCGATCCTATGGCCGAGATATCCCGGTTCACGGAGACGCCGGCAATCGCAATATGGCGAAAGCCAACATTTTGGCTCGGCCGATTTTTTTGAGACGCGAGAATCGTGATGCGCAACGAAGAAACAGTGGTGTCCAAGTGAACAATTGCTGTCCCATTGGACAACCAAATTAGATTTCGGTTTCCAATCAACCTGGACCCGTCAGAGAGGGAAATCCTAGTAGCTTCGGCGTCAATACCGTTATTTCGACCCGTCAGATTTATGTTTCCGACAAATCGCTTCTTAGGAAAGTTGAACTGCAACCACTGACCAACTCCACCACTGGTATTGCTTGCCCATTCGTAATTTGGATCACCAGCGATTGTCCATAATGGACTGTACTCCGCCAAGTCATTCCATCGACTACTAGCGGAAACCCGAGAAACTCCGACCGGCTTGAGATAACGAGAGAGAACGCCATCGGTCTCATGTGCGTTCGCCCGTGCCACACCTCTTACATTTGCAGTAACAGTGCTATTCGATGATAAGACGTGCGGAAGACTTTGAAATCCTTGCGAGGCGAATACCATTTCGTCCTCTGAGGAAATCGCGGACGAGACAGACGGGTATTTGATTTCGCTACGAGGTAATCCGGCGATATCAACTGTTGACAATCCAACGTTGGCTCCTCCACTGCCCGAAGATATTATTGTCACTCTTAAGTTTTTTACTCGAAAATTTGGCAACCTTACTGTGGCGACACCCCTTCGGTTGACAGTTAGATCCTCCGAATATCCTCCGGCTGAAATTCGCAATTCTGTCGGCAACGCGTCTACCCCATCTTGTCGAGCGATGATCTTTACCGTAGATAGAACTGTCTCTTTTTTAAAATACAATTGAACCCACTGCCCAACCGAATAGGGGACATTAGAAACCCAGGCGGTGGATCGGTCTCCATCAAGAACCTGTTGCGGTCCATACTGAGTTGTTAGGTCGCTCAAAGTTGAAGAAGCTTGCTCACTTGCAATTGAGGGATTTACAATGTCCGCGCTTGCACTTCTCTCCAAATAGTTAGAACTGTTCGAGCCCATTGCTGGGGGAGAATTGCCAGAAGAATCAGCTACCGTCATCAATAACCCACGAGCTGCACCCACTTGAGAATGGCCTCTGCCGCGAACGGCGTAGATGTCCAATTGACCGAAAGTGTTAACGTATCTGAGGGACGCGATTGAGTTCAAAAAAGCTTTCATCGAAGCCGGAGATGGCGTATTGTAATACTGCCAATTAGCGTCATTTTGCTGCACCACGTATTGAACGCCTAACTCGCTCAACACTGATGACCAATTCTGATTTTGACCAGGATTCTGGAAGAGATCCAACAGCGATTTGTCCGAAGAAGAAAAGGCCACTCCGGTTTCTGAAGTGATTTCCGGACGATTCAGGAACAAAGATGCCACGTCGCCTTCTGGAGATCCCCAATTGTAAATGGAAAATCCTTGAATTGGCAAAAATAGGACACGCCCGTTGTCGGGCTGAGCATTTAGCCACATCGACGCTTGGTGCCAATAAGTGGGTATGGAACCGATTTGATAGTTAGCTGGGAAAACTAACTTGTCCGCGAAGGGGATTGAATAGATGAGAATCAAAATAACGACCAATGCGGAGCCATAGTTTGAATGACGCTTCAGATAGCGTGAAATTTCGTCTCGGCTGAAGCCTCGAACGTGAAGTAAACCGATTTTCGATTGCTTATATGCAGATACATTCGGGGATCTATGGGCCAAGTTCGGTAGGACCAACGCGTACACAAACGCGAGAAGTGCTGCCCATTTGAAGGTGTCTCGGAACGCGCGAAAGATGTAGAAGTGGTTCCATAACCACAAGTAGAGTTCCCCGGAAGGCGACGGATTAGAAGCCGGATAAATGGAAACAGCCATGAATACCGCCAATGCAATCGCGACGGCTAACACTTTGGAGCGTAAATCGTGCCATCTGAAAGCGAGCCAAACTAAAACACCGAGGGGTGCAAGGAGACTGAGTACCACTACCAGACGAGAAAGAAGAAACCCTTGTGAGGGATAGTAAGGAACTCCCTGCCAGCCTTGATTTAGGGCCCAAAGCCCAGTCAGCCGAAGTACTTCTAAAAAGCTCGAGAAAGAAGAGCCGAGAGAAAGTGGGTCAGTTGTGAAGTAAGCGGAACCACCTCCAAGTCTGATTCCATTAATGAATGGCACGAGCCACCAAAGGCAGAAGTAGGTAATCGAAACCAGCGCTAGACCAAATCCTCTAAAGGCACGATGCGAGTAACGCAACCGCGCAACCTCCTCAATTCCCACAAGCAATACAACACTCAACGCAATTGCGTAGAGAGGTGGATTGACACCCGCCATGAGGATGCCGCCTATGGCTCCGACAATTAATACATTGGTGAAACTCGGCTTCCGAATCACCAACACAGTCCGACGGCACACAATCGGCAGTACTACATATGGTATTAAAAGAGCTGTCGCGCCTTTAAGGTTCAACAAGACGTAGGGATTGAGAGCATAGAGAAGACCGGCGAGTAGGGGTCGAACTTCATTGTCATCGTTCCACCAGCTGGCGTAGAAAGATGACATTCCGAGCGCGGCGACAGACAAAAGCAAAATGAACCAAATTCGCTGCGTTGTAAGGATTGATAAGCCAAGAACGTGAAGAAGTGCATACAAGATTGCCATAGGTAAATAGCTGATTCCAGAGCCATTTATCCGCTGGCCAAAATCGTTGTCAGTCCAAGCGGCGAAGATGTGATGTAGAAAGACCGTCGGAGAAATATCCATTGACAAAATGGAATCTGGAACTGCGGTTCGGAGACTGATGATTATGAGAATTGCGATCAGCATCACGATGCTGATTCGACCAAGAAAGTAATTCGATGGCGTGAGGATCCGAGAGCGCGCTAGCGTGATCGCCGATTTCGACCATGCTCTACTCGGAGTTGTCTTCATGTGCTCTACGAAATGCGATTGTTAAAACTGCAATGTCGGACACATGGTGCATATCTATAGATTAAAGAGCGCATCGGCTTTCGTAGATCTTCACTTAACGTCAAGCGGACTACTCCTCGCCAGTGCGTTGGATAATCATAGCCAGGCAGATAACTTATACCTTGATCCGGCATGACGCATCGATGGCGTATAAAACATTTGGGAGCGCATGGTCATTCCAGTCCTGTCGCATTCGACTTTCTTGAGGTTGTCCAGCATTCAGTGTTATGGCAATAACTAGAGAGTTTGTAAAGAACATGGGCATTGTGGCTAATTGATGTGGGAGTCGAGTCCGAGTCAGGTCCAAGGGTTGCGACCCACAACATATTCTCCCTCTCCAAGTATTCCGTCAAAGATTTGGAGTTGGTGGCTTGCGGACACGCAGACCTCTTGTTTCCAGCTTTATTCCGAACCGCTTGGTCGCGCTGAACGTTCTGAGTTCACCGAATTTCGTTCGTGCTGAAGAGTTGGATTGTGATTCATCGCGATGGCAAGAACCCTTTCGGCAACTTCGCTCCACGGGATCACTCCCTGGGGCGAGATCTCCGGCAATCCGTCGCGCACCCAAGTGCCAAGGAACTCTCGCAGCACGGAACAAAGTTCTTTCGGGTTGGGCGCGCTGAGCACGCCGTTAGAGGCTCGAACTGAGTCGCTGAGACCAGCGACATCGTATGCAATAACTGGGGTCCCGACCGCGGCGGCCTCAGTTACGACAAGCCCCCAGCCTTCTCGTACTGAGGTGACAATCAATACGTGTGCCCGAGCAAGTCGCTCAATTTTTTCGGCTGGAGATATCTTGCCAAGAAATTGAACACCCTCTGGAGCGGACATTCGAAGTTTATCTTCCATTGGTCCCGACCCGATCACCCATAGCACTGCGGTGGGCATTGTTTCGCGTAGTAATCTAAAGGCCCGAACCGCTTCATCGGGCCGTTTGTTCGCCGAGAGTCTTCCGACAAAGACAATCGTAGGTCTGGTTTCACGTGGCACATTTGGACGCTGTCCTGAAGAGTGGTGTCCTTCAGGCACGACAATCACGCGGGTTAGTCCATAATTTTCGAGGGACTCTTTGCTGGACTCTGAAACTGTCACGGTGAGCACTTCGCGGTATCCGCGCAACCAAAGCGGCTCGAACAGGTATCTTCCTACGAAGGCCACCGGGAAAGGAGTCTGGTAGAACCAAATTTCGCGGCAAACCTGGTGGATAAGTGCAATAACTGGCACGTCGTCAACCCATTTGGGAGCGCCGAAAGGTCGAGTGTTGACCTCATCTACGACGAGGTCGAAGTTGCCTCGTCCCTCACGGCGATAAAACCGCTTTGCCTCTCGGTAAACGCCGTGACGAGTACCGCGTCGGATGATGTGTAGACCATCAAAATCCTCGGTCGCTGGCCCCCCGTCGACTGCGGCGCAGAAGAGCGTCACACTGTGGCCTTCCGCGACCCACTCGTTGGCAATGTTGTGGGTGTAGACCTCGGCACCGCCAGCCTGAGGATGCGTGATGTCGCGCCAATTCAAGATGAGTATGCGAAACCTTCGCTCGTCTCTTGTCTGTACGCTTGGCGCTGTGATCTCTTTGCTGGAGATTGGCGTCGCTGTGGTTGATCGGGTCACGAGTGACTCTTTAGGTTTTCCTCGTATGTCACGTTCATAGAAGCGGAGCACTCGCAACCGGTAGAAGATCGCAAAAGTGTCAAGCAGCATATTACGGACCGAACGAAGCGAGACGGTGCTGCTAAAGCGTTGTCCAATGCTCACGGGTATCTCAACAAAGTTCCGGAAGCCCTGTTGACGAGCCACGACAAATAGTTCCAGGTCGAACGCGAAACGCTTTTCGACCATTCGTGGCAGCACCGCGGCTAAAACATCTCGCCGGATGACTTTCACGCCCGTTTGCGTATCTCGGATGGGTAAGTGGAACAATGTACGGTTTAGTTGTTGGTAGCCCCATGAGTAAATCCGTCGCAAGGGCGGGTAGATGACGTCAGACCGTGGATGACGCTTACTTCCGAAGATTATGTCCGGGTGTTCTCGGTTGATCACCTCAAGGACATTAGAAAGCAAAATAGCGGGCAGGTCACCGTCGCCGTCAATGAAACCTAGGTATTCGCCTCGCCCAATAGAAAGGCCAGCACGAAGCGCGGATCCCTTTCCTTGATTCTGATCAAGGCGTACGAGCGTGAGCTGGTCAAATCCGAATCCTGCCAACTGGTCTTCGCTGTGATCGGTACTGCCATCAGACACTGCAAGAATCTCGTAGGTACAATCCGATTTTGAGAGTACCTCGACAATCTCGCCAACGTGTTTACCTAGGCGGCTTCCAGGATTGTAGAAAGGCACCACCAACGTGAAGTCGAGCGAAGCGGGCGGAAACTCAATTAAAGAGACGCTTGCGGCAACTTCGCTGGCTGCCGCGGCGGCGAGCGCCCGCAACGCTGGCAGACCGGCAACGACCAACATGAACAAACTGACCACGAGCATGATTACCGCCACCGAGATTATGGTCTGATGGCGGAATGAGATCAACAAGATGGCCAGGACTACGCCGAGCCAGGGAGTCAAAGCGACGAGCGAGCGACGAGCGAGATGGAGATAAACAAGCAGGGTCAGCACCCCGATGGCCGCTGAAGTAAATGCCAGTATGCCGACTATTGAGGTCGCGCCGGTGTAACTTGAGCCGAAGAGCAGATGAACGACGAGACTCGAGAGTATCGTTAAAGTGCCAGCCACGATCACACCGAGGACCGTTGTAATTTTCAGCGCCTGTGTGAAGGTTTTTCGGCTTTGAGCGCTTATTCCTTTTCCGTCAACTAGGTGCGGAAACGCTACGGTGACGAGGGCCCCCGGCACGAAAAGGGCAATGTGAGCAGCAATCGCCCCTGCGGCGTACTTGCCGGCTTCGGTCGCTGAGAAGAAGTGGCGAGCGAGAAACGTATCGACACCAATCAGCGCGGTGTAGCTCGCCAAGGACGCAATCGACAATGTCATGTCGCGCGTCGACGTGCGGATGACTGGACCGGTCTGATGGCTGCGCATCTCGCGGCGCGCCGAGAACAGCAATGAGCCCGTCGTAAAGGCCTGCGCCAAAAGGGTGGCCATCACCGCGCCCACGACGCCGAGGCCAGCTAGGACCATTCCGGCGCCAAGGATTAAACGAACGGGGCCGCCGCCGCCGAACGTCGCAAAGGCCACGGGGCGAAAGCGGTACTCACCTATCAATGCCCCCTGTAACACTGCTCCGACGGTGGCGAGGGGTATCCACACGCCGACCAAAAGAAGCGGCCACGGCGATCCGATGTGCAGAAAACCATCGAGGACGGGAGTCGCACCCCAAGACACCACCATCGCGATTGCTCCGCCGATGAACGCCCGTCGAGTTACTTTTCCGAGTGAGAATGGTAGTTCATTCGAACCGTGGCCCATAACGGCCTGGGTAACAGCCAACTGTGCGGCGCCGACCGGCACGGCGAGAAGGCTGAGGATGCTGAGGAGCGCCCCCACGACGCTGTAATGCGCTGGCCCGAGAAGACGACTCACGAATATGTGGAATACGAAGTTCGAAATGTTCACGCCAGCGGTCGCGACCAAAAATGACACCGCACCGCGTCCGAAAATGCCCGCCGTCAGCCGAGACCAAATGGCGGCGGCGCTACTCGACAGATCTAACATTCGTTGGTTTGCCACATAACTCCTTCTGGCGAGGCAAACGGCGAAATTCGGCCATAGCCCAGGTTCAGCGGATCAAAGAAACTTCTCACAGTTGAACCGCGCCTATTGACAAACCCTTCTCAATTATCGTTGTCCAACCGGTAGAGGGAAAGGCTGTTGCGCTCGTGCCCTTGATCCTGAACAACGTGGCCCTTAATCTCGGCTTCCGCTCGGTCAATTTTGCTCACCTTTAGGACCCCAACCTAACCCACTAACGCTTATTGAGGCTTGAGATGATTTTAGATAGTGGTCAGAGTAAATCGACAAGAATCCTCATCCAGACTTGGTTGAGCCAAAACGTCGGCACCACCGAGTTGTGGGGAGTGGCGAACTGCTTCGATCGTGCTGAGTCGATATCCAGTACTTCGAGACACGCCAGATGGCGTGCAAGTATTAGCCAATGAATGGGTCGGATCAAGATTTCCTACGAGTTGCAAAGTCGCTCCATACAACTCGTGACTCTCGACATCCGGCGGCGAAGCTACGCTTCTCTCGTCTCGCCCAGCACCCCGACGCGATCACCTTCGCGTTGGGAGTCGTAATCGGTCTTGGCGTCTGCGCTCCTCTGCTCGGCGGCAACCGAGTGTTCCTCCTCGACTGGTCCGTTGGGCCTCATGTCGCAGTCGCAACTCCAGCTGCCTTAGGTCTCAACGGCGGCCTTACCGCCGGCATCGTCGGATCCGTGGTGTTGGCACTCCTCAACCACGTGCTGGGTGGTGCTTCGACGTGGCTGCCCTTACTTGTATTTTTTCCGATCGCGACAGTCGGAGCCGGGCGACTTGCTGGTCGTTCAAGCTGGTCACGCGTGGCCGCCGGAATATTGTATGCAGTGAATCCATTTGTGTTCAATCGACTCTACGTTGGTCACCTTCCCCTACTCATTGGCTACGCGCTTTTGCCCTTCGCCACCGCGGCGGCTGTCCGCTCTCTTTCGTCGTCAGCGATACGATGGCCAGTGACGGCTCTCTGGTGGGCTGGACTAACGTCCCTGAGTCCCCACTTCGCATGGATCTACGGTCTCGTTGTCGTCGGCGTTGCCATCGTCGCTGTATGGACCGGGCAACAACTCGCTCGTCGAATTGCTGCATGGTTCACGACATGCGTGGGAGTGTTCGCACTCACGAGTATGTACATAATATTGCCGCACGGGGCTACCAATCTCCCTACCCAGGTTGGCTCGGTAAGCCTCTCGCTCTATAGGACCACTGGCGATCCTCATCTGGGTCTCTTCGCGAACGTGTTGTCGTTGTATGGCTTCTGGCGCACGGGACCGGGACCAGAGCTTCCCAAAGACGTCATCCTCGGATGGCCCTTCATCATGTTCGCGATACTCCTGATTGTTGCGGTCGGTCTGTGGAGTGCCCTGCGAATGAGTTGGTCCCGAGGCGATGGAATGGATGATTCCGACCTTTCAACCAGAGAGGATATCTCCTCTGCGTCGCGTCCCTTCACAAAGGTCTCAAGTCACAATGACGTTGACGCGGGCCACTCGCAGCATGTCGAACAACGGCGACTGGCAATTCTGTTGGTTTTGGTTGGCGTGGCGGGCTACTTTCTCGCGCTTGGCAATCAGGGACCGACCGGAGGACTGTTCTTGTGGGCCTACGACCACGTGCCGTTCTTCGCGCTTATGCGCGAACCGCAGAAGTTCCTCATGCTGCTGGCTCTGGCCTACGCGGTCTTCTTCGGTTGGGGGGTCGAACGTTTGTTGCAGATCTACATTTCGCCGTCGCGAGTTCGCTCGGTCGCTACCGCAGCCTTGGTAGGTGTCGTACTTCCGCTGAGCTACACGGTCACCATTTTCAACGGACTAGACGGCCAGATCACTACTAGCCCTTTGCCCGCTTCGTACCAGCAGGCTGACACCATCATGGGATTGGGTGTAGGAAATATTCTGTTTCTCCCTTGGCACATATATATGGAGTATCCATTCACGAATGGCCGCGTGGTGGCCAACGTCGCACCGACATCGTTCCGCCGAAACGTGATTTCGGGTGACAACGTTGAGGCAAACAACGTTGAAACCCAGTCCACGTCACCTCGTTCGGCCTACCTCCAAAAACTGTTCACTGACGGCCCGCACCTCGAACAGTTTGGGACGTTGGTCGCGCCCCTGGGAGTGCAGTACGTGGTGCTTGCCAAGACGGTGGACTGGACTTCGTACAGTTGGATCACACACCAAAAAGATCTAAAGCTCGTGTTGAATACTCCGTCACTTGAGGTGTGGCGCAACACAGCGTACGGCGGCGTTGGCCAGAGAGTGGCGAAGCCGACCTCGGTGTCGGGGGTCAGTGGATTACTCACGTTGGCCAGATTCAATGAACTCGGTGACGGTGCCGTCGTGACCAGCCGGGGTTCATCGAGTTCATCGGGGACGATTTCGAAAACTTCGACGTCCGCTCAAGGCTTGGCAAAGTCGCGCGACGTCCAGCAGCTCTCGCCAGTGGCGTACCGGATCGCGACCGGCCCCGCAGGATGGGTCGTCGTTGACACTCCGTATGAGCGTGGGTGGTCCCTGAACGGACGTCCCGCGATCGAGTCCGCCGAGGGCACGGTGCTCGTACGCGTCGGCAGAAACGGTGGAGTACTTCAATATTCACCGTGGGGAATGGTTCGACTTGGTTATACGTTGTCAGCGGCCGTCGTTTTCGTCTGTGCACTTATTCTCGTGGTAGCGCGTCGGCGAAGATTCGATAGTTCGTCGGTCTGATCACGCCCTCGCCTCGTTCTGGAGAAGTGCGGAAATTACTCCGCTCTGCCGACCACTTTCATGTGTCGAGCCTCGGTCAGCCAAGCGTTGGTATCGCATTCGTGGACGGGCCGCGAATCGACTGACTTGTTGACCTGGTGCTGGGTACTGCGGGATCGGCTGGGATACCAGCGTGGCAACGACCTTTGCGACCCTGACTCGACGGTCCGGCAACGCGTGAATTTTGTTAACGCGCAGGAAACTCAGACTCCTTGTTTCTCTGGTATCTCTGTGATATACCAAGAACGTCATTCCAGTTGTTTACTGCTAACAATCGAGTTTGGGGAGAACTATGGAAGGAAATACGGATTCAGCAGTAAGGGCCCATTCACTACAACGCGGAGTGCTGAGTGTGCCCAACGGCATCGCTCTCGCAGCCGCGGC
>JGI20207J14881_1000290_pt1 | contig 18786 bp, 16 predicted proteins | sample NGESurdeep092012_4_FD_14881 | JGI IMG/M metagenome (IMG submission 14881)
GAAGCCGCCGTAATCTTCCGCGAGCGGCTGCCGCAGCAAGCGATAGGTGCCGGCGACGGCCGGACGGTTGATCGCGCCGCGCTCGCGGCTCTCGTGATCGAGGACGAGCAGGTGATCGCAGAAGGCGTCGTACGAATCGACGTCGCGGCGGGCGAGCAGCCGCCCCGGCGTCGGGATCGCCGAGCCTTCCTGGTAGAACACGCGGTAGCGCAGCTTCTGCGCCTGGCGCACCTCGGCGGCGGTCTGCGCCAGCCGCACCTCGAGGTTGCCGACGCGGCCGAGGCTCTGCGACGGGCGATGCGCGCGCGCGGCGAATGTCTGCAAGCCACCATAGGCCTGCAATGTCGGAATAATCCGCGGCACGGTGCGGGCGGACGTGGGGCGCAGCCGATCGAACAGGCCGCGCGGCAAATTCGAGCGTATGGACATGGAGTAACGGTCCTAGCGCAACCTCGACGAGGTGCCAAGCGACAGCGAGTCAGGCCGACCATCGTCGTTACCGCTACACCAAGTGGGGCGGACGGAATTGTGACAATGTGGGCAACGCCTAACTACGCCGCAAGCGGCGCGGACGCTCGATGGGTTGCTTCCAGCGTTTCGCGCAGCCGCTCGCGATCGAGCGGCTTGACCAGCAGACCGTTCATGCCGGCGGCGAGCGCGGCGTCGCGATCCTCGGCATAGGCGTTGGCGGTCAGCGCGATGACCGGCGTCGGCTGCTCGCCGAATTCCGGCTCTGCCTCGAGCGCGCGGATACGCCGCACCGCGTCGAACCCGTCCATCACCGGCATTTGCAGGTCCATCAGCACGAGGTCGTAGGGGCTGCCCGCCTCGCGCGCCGCCTGCCACGACTCGACGGCGTCGGCGCCGTTGACGGCGACGATTGGACGATGGCCGAGCCGCGTCAGCAGCGAGCGCGCGAGCAATGCGTTGATCTCGTTGTCCTCGGCGACGAGGATCGACAGGCGCTTGCTGGCGCTACCGACGCCATTGGCCGCAGTGACGGCCTCGTCGGTCGCTTCGGCGACCGCCTGCTCCAAGTCGGTCTCGGCGGCGAGACGCGCGGCGAGCGATGCGGCGCGCACCGGTTTGATCAGATAGCCGTTGAAGCCGGCGGCTTTCAGCGCAGGCAATTCGTGGCGGTCGGTCGGACGGATCAGCACGATGCGCTTCGCCACGTCGATCTTCGTCAGGTCGCCTTGCGCCATCATCGCCTTGGCCAGCGGGAAATCGACGATCAGCGCATCCCATTGCCGCTCGGGCAGCAGGGCGAGCGCGACATTCTCGTCGAAGGCGGCGCAGGTCTTCGCGCCCCAGCGGCCGAGACGCCGCGCAAGCAGCGCGCCCTCGATTTCGGCGGAGGCGACGATCATCACCGCCGCGTCGCGCAAATCGGGCGTGATGAAGGGATGGTCCTTCTCGCCCGGCGCCGGCATCAGCGGCAGCGTGGCGGTGAAGGTGGCGCCGCGGCCGGGTGCGCTGTCGACGCCGATGCGGCCGTCCATGCGCTCGACGATGCGGCGGGAAATCGCGAGGCCCAGGCCGGTGCCGCCGAACTTGCGCGTCGGCGAGGAATCGGCCTGCTCGAATTCGCGGAAGATGCGCGCCTGATCGTCCGGCGCCAGCCCGATGCCGGTGTCGCGCACCTGAAAACGCACCTCGCCGGCGTGATCGCCGGGCTCGACGACGACGGCGACGCCGCCCTTCTCGGTGAACTTGATGGCGTTGCCGGCGAGGTTGAGCAGCACCTGGCGCAGCCTCGGTGCGTCGCCGACGAGATGGGCCGGCAGGCGCTCGTCGACGAAGCTCGCGATCTCGATGCCCTTGGCCTGCGCGCGCGGCGCCAGCAACTCGACCGCTTCCTCGACCAGCGCGGAGAGCGCGAAGGGCCGCGCTTCGAGATCGAGCTTGCCGGCCTCGATCTTGGAGAAATCGAGAATCTCCTCGATCAGCGACAACAGCGTCTCGCCGGAGGTCTTGGCCGCCTTGGCATAGGTGATCTGCTCGGCCGTCAGCGGCGTGTCGAGCAGCAGGTCGGCCATGCCGAGCATGCCGTTGAGCGGCGTGCGGATCTCGTGGCTGACCATGGCGAGGAAACGCGACTTCGCGCGGTTGGCCGCTTCCGCCTGATCGCGCGTCGCATGCAGCGCGCGCTCGGCCTCGACGCGCATCGTGACGTCGCGCCCGACCGCCTGGACCTCGTTGCCGTCGTCGGTGCGTACGACCACCTCGCGCCACGCGATCCAGCGCGCGCCGCTTTCGCCGCCGATCTTCTGGTCGTGGACGCGCGTGCCGTCGGCGAGCACGGCGATCTCGCCCTGCTCGGCTACCGGCAGGTCGATCGCCTGGCCGATGAGGCTCGGCCGGCCCTTGCCGGCAAGCTTGCAGAACGCGTCGTTGACGTAGGTGATGCGGCCGGCGCTGTCGCGGCGGACGATGAGATCGCCCTGCGCCTCGATGAGGCCGCGCGCGCGCTCCTCCGCTTCGCGCAGCTCCCAGTTCCGGTCGGCGAGCTCGTCGACCTCGACTTGCAATTCGTGAATCTGCCGGAGGCTGCCGCGCCGGCGCATCACCATCAGCGCGAGCATGGCGCAGGCGAACGAGAGCAGGCCGGCGACGCCGGTGGCGAAGTTGATGGGATCGAAATTGCCGCGGCCGATCCGGATGCCGGTGAAGAAACCGATGGCGATCGAGACGACCGACAAGGTCGTGTAGGCGGCGCGGCCGAACAAGATCAACGCCGCTCGGTTGCGGAGCTTGGTGCGCTGCGCGCGCAATCTCGTCCGGGTATCGGCAGGCATCGGTCGCCTTCGTCCGCTGGGGGCGNNTCCTTGGCGTCGATTGTGCCGCATTGAGCGTTGCAAATTTATTGGAAAGTAACTCTGCCGGGTTCCGAAGCGCGAGCGTGGTGAACGCGGCGTTAATAGNGCGCCTCAGGCCGCGCGGCGCATCTCGTCGGCGAGCGAGCGGTAGGACAAAGCCTCGGCGAAATGCACGCGGCCGACTTGCGCCGCGCCGTCGAGGTCGGCGAGCGTGCGGGCGACGCGCAGCACGCGATGATAGCCGCGTGCAGAGAGGTGCATCGCGCTTGCCGCGTCGCGCAGCAGAGCAAGCCCGGCATTATCGGCGCGCGCCACCTCCTCCAGCACCGCGCCGCTTGCCTGCGCGTTGACGCGCACATTGTCGAGCTTGAGCGCGGCGTAGCGCTCCGCCTGGATGTCGCGGGCGCGGGCGACGCGGGCGGCGACCTCGCGCGAGCCCTCCGACGGCGGCGGCAGGATCAGATCGGCCGCGGTCACCGCCGGCACCTCGATGTGCAGGTCGATGCGGTCGAGCAAGGGGCCCGACAATCGCGCCTGATAATCGGCCGCGCAGCGTATATTCGGCGCGCGCCGGCAGGCAAAGCCCGGATCGGTGGCGCGGCCGCAGCGGCACGGATTCATCGCCGCCACCAGCATGAAGCGCGCGGGGTAAGTGACGCGGTGATTGGCGCGGGCGATGGCGACCTCGCCGCCCTCCAGCGGCTGGCGCAGCGAATCGAGCACCGCCGGCGCGAACTCCGGCAACTCATCGAGAAACAGCACGCCGTTATGCGACAGCGAAATTTCGCCCGGCCTGGCGCGCAAGCCGCCGCCGACCAGCGCCGGCATCGAGGCCGAGTGATGCGGCGCGCGGAACGGCCGCCGGTTGGTGAGCGCGCCGCCTTCGATCTCGCCGGCGACCGAGGCGATCATCGAGACTTCCAGAAGCTCGGTCGGCAACAAGGGCGGCAGGATGGTCGGCAGCCGCGCCGCGAGCATCGATTTGCCGGCGCCGGGCGGGCCGACCATCAAAAGGTTATGGCCGCCGGCCGCGGCGACTTCGAGCGCGCGCTTGGCGCTCTCCTGGCCTTTGATGTCGGCCAGGTCGAGATGCATGCCGTCGAGCTCGCGGATCTTCGGCTGCGGCCGGTTGAGGACTTGCGTGCCCTTGAAGTGGTTGGCGAGCTGGATCAGCGACTGCGCCGCGATGATCTCGATCTCCGGGCTCGCCCAGGCGGCCTCCGCGCCGCAGGCATAGGGGCAGATGAGGCCGTGACCGCGCGCATTGGCGCCGATCGCGGCGGGCAGCACACCGGCGACCGCGGCGATGGAGCCGTCGAGACCGAGTTCGCCGAGCACGTCGTAGCCTGACAGTGCGTCCGGCGGCACCGCGCCGATCGCCGCCATCAGTCCGAGCGCGATCGGCAGGTCGTAATGGCTGCCTTCCTTGGGCAGGTCGGCGGGCGCGAGGTTGATGGTGATGCGCCGCGCCGGCAGCGCCAGGCCCGAGGCGATCAGCGCCGCGCGCACGCGCTCCTTGGCTTCGGATACGGCCTTGTCAGGCAGGCCGACGATGTTGAAGGCCGGGAGCCCGGGCGCGACCTGCACCTGGACGTCGACGGCCCGGGCCTCGATGCCCTCGAACGCCACGGTGGTGACACGCTGAACCATGCCCGCCCCTTCGCTGCTACCCAGAGGTGTAGCGGAAGTTGTGGACCGCGACAAGAACATTTGCAGAACAAAATTTAGCCGCTACACTGGCGACAGACCCAGGACGGGGGACGGCCATGATCGACCGCAAAGCCATGCAAGACGACCTCGACTGCGCGCGCCGGGCGCGGCGCGACGCCGAGGCGGCCAATGCCGACGTCGAGGAGATGCTCTGGGAGATCCAGCACATCCGCCTCGGTCACCAGCGAATCGTGTTTTCGATCGAGGGCCTGATCGAGCCGGAGCCGACGCTGAACTAGGCGTTCCGCTTCGCCTCGATCTTGTCCCAAATCAGCTTGGCGATGTCGGCTCCGCCGAGATTCTTGATGGCGCGGATGCCGGTCGGCGAGGTGACGTTGATTTCGGTCATGCTGTCGCCGATTACGTCGATGCCGACGAACAGAAGCCCGCGTTCGCGCAAGGCCGGCCCGATGCGCTGACAGATTTCGCGTTCGCGCGGCGTGAGATCGGTCTTCGCCGCCGCGCCGCCGCGCACCATGTTCGAGCGCAGATCGTCAGCCGCCGGAACGCGATTGACCGCGCCGGCGAATTCGCCGTCGACCAGGATGATGCGCTTGTCGCCCGCCTTCACCTCCGGCAGAAATTTCTGCACGACCCATTGTTCGCGGAACGTGACCGCGAACATGTCGTAAAGCGAACCAAAATTGAGATCGTCGCGCGTGATGCGAAACACCGCGCCGCCGCCATGGCCATAGAGTGGTTTCATGACGATGTCGCCATGCTCGGCGCGGAACGCCTTGATCTCGATCAGGTCGCGGGTAATGAGAGTCGGCGGCATCAGGTCGGGAAACAGCGTGACGAACACCTTTTCCGGCGCATTGCGCACATGCGCAGGGTCGTTGACGACCAAGGTCTTCGGCTGGATGCGTTCGAGAAAATGCGTTGTCGTCACGTAGGCAAGATCGAACGGCGGGTCCTGGCGCAACAGCACGACGTCGAATTCGGACAAGTCCGCGCGGCGCCCCGTGCCGAGCGTGAAATGATCGCCGGGCTGGTCGCGCACCTGAAGCGGCTCGACCGAAGCGAACAGCTTGCCGTTGAGCAGCGCCAGACGGTCAGGCGTGTAGTACGAAAGTCGATGCCCGCGCGTCTGCGCTTCGAGCAGCATGGCGAAGGTGGAGTCGCCCTTGACGTTGATCCGGGCGATCGGATCCATCTGCACCGCGACGTTCAGGCTCATGGGAGGTCACTCGGGCTGCGTTTCGGGTAGGAAAAATAAGGCGTTAACGTATTATTGCCAGTATGCCCCCGATAGGCCGACAGGGGCAGGGTGTGACCGTCCGGAAGCTCTCCATTTCCGTCAATCTCTATGCGACTTTCGCGCTCATGGCCATCGGCGCCCTGGCGATGGATGTGGCGTTCGGCGCAAACGCGCCATTGTGGATCACGGTCCCAATCGGGGCGGCGATCGCAGGCACGGTGGTCTTCGCGGTCATGAGCGCCCGCGGCGTGTCGCAGCCGATCGGCGAGCTTGCCCGGGTCACCGAGACGATCGCCGGCGGTGAGCCGAATGCCGCCGTCCCTTTTTGCGATCGGCAGGACGAAATCGGCGCGCTCGCCCGCTCTATCCGGGTCTTCCAGCAGGCGATGCTGCACAACGCCGAACTCAACCGCACTGTTTCGAGCGATGCCGACGCGCGGACGCGGCGGCAGAGCGCGGTCACGGCCGAGATCGCGCGCTTCTCCAACGTGATCGAGACGACACTCGCCGAGCTCGGCCGCATCTCGGATCAAATGCTGGCCGCATCGAGCCAACTCGCCGGCGCCGCCGATGCCGCCGCCGGCAAGACCGCGCGCGCCGAGGCGGCGTCGTCGGAAGCGTCCTCGAACGTGCGCGACATTGCCTCGGCNGCCGACGAACTGTCCGCTTCGGTNAACGAGATCGACCGGCAGGTGGCGCAGTCGAACGTGATCGCCGGCAAGGCGGTGTCGGAGGCTGAAGCAACNAACACCGCGGTGCAGGAGCTGGGCGATGCCGCCGCGCGNATCGGCGACGTCGTCAAGCTCATNACCGATATTGCCGAGCAGACCAATCTGCTGGCGCTGAATGCCACCATCGAGGCNGCGCGTGCGGGCGAAGCCGGGCGNGGCTTCGCCGTCGTCGCCGGCGAGGTGAAGGCGCTGGCGGGGCAGACGAGTCGCGCCACCGAAGAAATCCGCACGCAGATCGCCGGGATGCAGCGCGCGACCGCGCGCTCGATCGGCGCCATCACCGCGATCGAGCAGACCATCCGCGATATCGGTAACATTTCGAGCGCCATCGCCGCCGCGGTCACGCAGCAGGGCGCGGCGACGCAGGAGATCGCGCGCGGCGTCGAGATTGCGGCGCAGCGTACGGTCGAGACGGCCACCGAGGTCGGCCACGTCGGCGCGGCGACGCAGGACACGCGCTTGAGCGCCGGTACGGTGAAGGCGGTCGCCGACGATCTCGGCCAGGTCGCATCGCGCATGCGAGCCCAGGTCGATGAGTTCTTCGATCGCCTGAGCGCTTGAGACGTTTGTAGCGAGACGTGCTGCACCCGCGTCCGGCACACGACTACGTTTCGAATGCTGCCTGGATATGCCGCGGAATCTTGCCCGGCGCGACCAGGATGGCGTCGAAGCGCATCTCGGTGATCGACGGATCGGGATAGGTCGCAAGCCACGCTTCCGCCGCCGCGGCAATGCGCGAGCGCTGCCGCATCGTCACTGACTCGGCGGCCTCGTCGAGATTGTTGCGCGCCTTCACCTCGACGAAGACAAGGAGCGAGCGCCGGCGCGCGACGATGTCGATTTCGCCGACCGGGCTCCGCCAGCGGCGCGCAATAATGCGGAAGCCCTTCGCGACCAGAAGCACTGCGGCGCGGCTCTCGGCGGAAAGCCCGGTTCGGAACGCGGCCACCCGTTCCGGACTCGGTTCGGCCTTCGCCGTCTTTTCCGGTTTAGGCCGCAGCCCCGGCGATCGGAATTTGCGCGGNTCCATTACTCGTCGCCGCCTTTCGAGAGATCGAGCGCGCGCTGATAGACCTCGCGCNTCGGCTTGCCGGTCGCCAGCGCCACCTCNCCGACGGCGTCCTTCACCGAGACGCGCGTCAGTGCCTGCCNGAGCAATGCATCGACGTCGGCGACCGGCGTCTCCTGCTCGCGCGGCGGCTCGATAACGACGACGAATTCGCCGCGCGTCTCGGCGCCCTCGGCATAATCGCGCGCCAGTTGGTCGAGCGGCGCGCGCTTGACCTCTTCGTGCAATTTCGTCAATTCCCGGCAGACAGCAGCGTCGCGTGATCCCAAACCGCCCACGAGGTCGGCGAGCGCATCCGCGATGCGCGGTCCGCTCTCGAACAGGACGAGCGTTGCCGGAATCGTCGCCAGCGCGGCAATGCGCTTTTGCCGCGCGACCTGCTTCGGCGGCAGAAAGCCTTCGAAGAAGAAACGGTCGGTGGGAAGCCCCGCGACAGAGAGGGCGGTCAACACTGACGACGCGCCGGGAATGGCGACCACGTCAAAGCCGGCAGCTTGCGCCTCACGCACAAGCCGGTAGCCGGGATCGGAGATGAGCGGCGTGCCGGCATCTGACACCAAGGCCACGGCCTCGCCGCGGGACAGACGGGCAAGCAGTTTCGGCCGGGCCTCGGTGGCGTTGTGCTCGTGATAGGGCGTCAGCGGCGTTGCGATGGCGAATCGGTCGGCGAGCTTGCGGGTCACCCGGGTGTCTTCGCAGGCGATGACGTCGGCGCCGGCCAGCACTTCGAGCGCGCGCAACGTCACGTCGCCGAGATTGCCGATAGGCGTCGCCACCAGATATAGGCCGGACTTGGCTTTCGGCGCCTCGATCGCCGCGCCGACGGGCGCATAGCGGCGGCTCTTCGCCGCTTCGGCTTTGTCGTTCTCGACCATTCGGGCACTCTAGACGGCGCCGGCGGCGGCGTCAGCCGTGTGGCGGATTCCTTCGTCTTTTCACGGCCTTAACTTTTGCGCGACAAAATCGCGAAGAGTCGGTAGGACTGGCCCCAGCAAGATCGGGGAGCCGCATGGCCGGGACTGAAGCGGGGGAGGGCATCAGGTCGCGCGGCCGTCGCCGCCTCCTGACCGCATTCGGTGTCGCCGCTGCAACGATCGCGGCCGCCGCCTGCTCTTCGACCAATCTCAACCAGTTCAGCACGTCGGAGCCGTCGCCGCAGCAGCAGGCAGCCGAGCCGCCGTCCGGCGCCACCATCGGCACCGGCCAGATCCGCGTCGGCTTGATTCTGCCGCTGTCGGCGCAGGGCAATGCCGGCCTTGCCGCGCAGTCGATGAAGAACGCCGCCGAGATGGCGCTCGCTGAATTCAAGCAGCCGAACATCTCGCTCCTGGTGCAGGACGACGGCGGCACGCCGCAGGGCGCCGCGAGCGCTGCCCAGCAGGCGATCGCCGGCGGCGCCGAGATCATCGTCGGTCCGCTGTTTGCGCAATCGGTCAGCGCGGTCGGTCAGGTGGCGCGTCAGCGCGGCATTCCTGTGATCGCCTTCTCGACCGACGCCAGTGTCGCCGCACACGGCGTCTACCTTCTGAGTTTCCTGCCGGAGACCGACGTCAGACGGATCGTCGATTACGCAGTGTCGCGCGGCAAGCGCTCCTTCGCGGCGCTATTGCCGGACAATGCGTACGGTACGGTGGTCGAGGCGGCGTTCCAGCAGGAGGTGGCGCGCCGCGGTGGCCGCGTTCTGACGCTGGAGAAATATCCCGTCGACCCGGGCCGCATGTCCGAAGCCATTCGCCGCGTGGCGCAGGTCGCCAATCGTGTCGATGCGATCTTCATTCCGGATAATGCCGATACTGTGCCGCAGGTGGCGCAGCAACTCGCCGCCGCCGGCGTCAATATGAAGCGCGTGCAGTTGCTCGGCACCGGCCTGTGGGACGATCCGCGTGTCTTTGCCGACAAGCAACTCGACGGCGGCTGGTTCGCTGCGCCGGAGGCGTCGGGCTATCGCAGCTTCGTGCAGCGCTATCGTGCTAAATACGGCCAGGAGCCGGTGCGCACCGCGACCTTGAGCTACGACGCGGTCGCGCTCGTCGCCGCGCTGGTGAAGACGCAAGGCACGCAGCGCTTCACCGACCAGGTGTTGACCAATTCGTCAGGCTTCGCCGGCATCGATGGCGTTTTCCGCTTCCGCCCGGATGGCACCAATGAGCGCGGCCTGGCCGTGCTGCGCGTCGCGCCCGGAGGGCCGCAGGCGGTCAGTCCCGCGCCGAAGACCTTTGGCTCGGGGACTTGACGCGTCACCCTGAGGTGTTCGCATGCGAGCCTCGAAGGGTCTCTGACTCTCGACAAGAATGAAATGAAACTCACAGGTCCTTCGAGGCTCGGCGCCGTCGCGTCGAGCGCCTCAGGACGACGGGATGCGCTACGCCGCCAGATCCGCGACCACTGCGTCTAGCACGGGGAAGCCGGATGGCGTCACGCGCAGGCGGCCGTCGGCGGTCGTTTCGACCGCGCCTTCGCCCTGAAGGATCGAAATGCGCAACGGATCGAGCGTACGGCCGGCCAGTGCGCTGAAGCGTGCCGGCTCGATGCCTTCGACGAGTCGCAGCCCCATCAATAGATATTCGTCCGCCGTCTCGCCCGACGTCAGCGCCTCATCGACGATGAGGCCGTGGCCCTTGGCCTCGACACGCATGATCCAGCTTTCGGGCCGTTTCTCGGTCTCGGTCGCGCAGCGGTGGCCATCGATGGTCAGGCGGCCATGCGCTCCAGGGCCGACGCCGGCGTAATCGTGGCCGCGCCAGTAGACGAGATTGTGCCGGCACTCGGCGCCGGGACGCGCGTGATTTGAGATTTCGTAAGCCGGCAGGCCGGCATCGGCGCAGACCGCTTGCGTCAGATCGTAGAGGTCGCGTCCAAGATCCTCGTCCGGGATGATCAGCTTGCCGGCCTTGTGCAGGCCGAAGAAAGGCGTGCCAGGCTCAATGGTCAATTGATAAAGCGAAAGATGTTCGGCGGCTTCGGCGATGGCCCGCTTGAGCTCGGCCTCCCACGCGGTGAGCGTCTGCCGTGGCCGCGCATAGATCAGATCGAACGAGTAGCGGTCGAAGATCGAGCGCGCGACGGCAACCGCGTCGATGGCCTCCTGCGCGCTGTGCAGGCGGCCGAGCTCCTTCAGCGAGGCATCGTCGAGCGCCTGCACGCCGAGCGAGACGCGATTGACGCCCGCCGCGCGGTAGCCTCGGAAGCGCGTTGCCTCGACGCTGGTCGGATTAGCCTCGAGCGTCACCTCGACATCGAGCGACACGGTCCAGTGTTTTGCAATTGCGTCGAGGATCGCCTGCACGGATTGCGGCTGCATCAGCGACGGCGTGCCGCCGCCGAAGAAGATGCTCGAGACCGTGCGTCCCGGCACGCGCCGCGCGGTGCTTGCGAGTTCGGTCTCGATGGCGCGCACATAGCGCATCTCATCGTAGCCGCCGTGACGCACGTGGCTGTTGAAGTCGCAATACGGACACTTCGACAGGCAGAACGGCCAGTGTACGTAGACGGCGAAAGGGGCGGGATTCGGCGAATTCATGTTAACCATCTTAGGCCTTGAAGGCCCGCGCGAAAAGCCCGCAAAAGTAATCGCGGCGGATAAGTCATTAAAATTGTAATCAATTACGGCTTCCGCAAGCACGCCGCGGCGAGCTTGATGAAGGCGCGGGCGCGGTGCGACAGCGCCTGGCCGAGCGGCGGCAGGCCGTGTTTTTCCTCGGCGCTCATCTCGCCGAAGGTTCGGTCGAATCCGTCCGGTTGGAACAGCGGATCGTAGCCGAAACCGAGAAATCCGCGCGGCGGCCACACCGCGGCACCGTCGACGCGGCCTTCGAACTCCTCGATATGACCGTCCGGCCAGGCTAGGCAGAGCGCGGCGATAAAATGCGCCCGGCGTTGCTCGGGCGTGCGCGCGCCACGCTCGATCAACAAAGTCTGGATGCGGTTCAAGGCGCCGCGGAAATCCTTGTCGGGCCCGGCCCAGCGCGCCGAATGGATGCCCGGCTCGCCGCCGAGCGCCTCGACGACCAGGCCTGAATCGTCGGCGAAGGCGGTCTTGCCGGTGGCATTTGCCGCGGCTTGCGCCTTGATGCGCGCATTCGCCTTGAACGTCTTTCCGGTCTCGTCCGGCTCAACGAGACCGAGTTCGCCGGCCGACTGCGCCTCGATGCCGTAGGGCGCCAGCAATTCGCGCATCTCGCGCAGCTTGCCGGGATTGTGCGTGGCGATGACGACCGGGCCGGTGAGGAGGTGGGGCAAATTACCCCACCGCCATTTTCTGCAGGTCGACCAGCTTGCCGATGCCCTTGCGCGCAAGCGCGAGCAGCGCGAGGAACTGCTCCTCGCTGAACGGCGTCTTCTCCGCGGTCGCCTGAATTTCCACGATGTTGCCGTTGCCGCTCATGACGAAGTTGGCGTCGGTCTCAGCTTCCGAATCTTCGGCGTAATCGAGGTCGAGCACGGCGGTGTTGTTGTAGACGCCGCACGAAATCGCGGCGATGTGGTCGCGCAAAACGTCCTTCTTGATCATGTCGCGCGACTTCATCCAGGCAAAGCAGTCGGCGAGCGCGACCCAGGCGCCGGTGATCGAGGCCGTGCGGGTGCCGCCGTCGGCCTGAATGACGTCGCAGTCAATGGTGATCTGCCGCTCGCCCATCGCTTGAAGATCGACGACCGAGCGCAGCGAGCGCCCGATCAGCCGCTGGATCTCGACGGTGCGGCCGCCCTGCTTGCCTGCGGAAGCTTCGCGACGCGTGCGCTCGGACGTGGCGCGGGGCAGCATGCCGTATTCGGCGGTGACCCAGCCGCGTCCCTGGCCCTTGAGCCACGGCGGCAGGCGCTCCTCGAGGCTCGCCGTGACCAGCACGTGCGTATCGCCGAACTTCACGAAGCACGACCCCTCGGCGTATTTCACGACGCCGCGCTCCAGCGAAACCGGGCGCAGTTCGTCGACCTGTCGGCGGCTCGGCCGCATAGCATAATCCTTCGTCTTCGCGGCGCTTTTGGCGCTGGCAATTTGGGCTTCGGGCGCACACCATAGCCATATGCCTTGCCCGGACAAGACCGCATTTCTTCTGCGTCCGAGGGGGAGCCGCATGCCGGCGACAGCGCCCGATGCTGCCGGAACCGCGCTCGCGCCGGACGCGTTGCGTCGCCGTGTGCGCGCTGCGTGGTCGCGTGGCGAAATCGGCGCAGCGTTCGACGCCGCGTGGGCGACGCTCGATGCCGAGCGCGGTCGCGATGCGAAAGCCTTGCTGGCCGATCTGCTGCGCGACTATCCGCAGGAGCTTCCGCTTGCGCGCCGCGACGACTACTTGGCGCTGCTGACCGATCCCGACGTCGAGCCCAACATGATCGGCGTCGCCGGATGGCATCTTCTCTTGCGCGGGGGTTTCGCCGATCTGCCCGAAGCTACGCTCGCGGCGCGCATCGAAGGCGATGCGCTGGCGCTTGCTCTGCTCAACGAAGCGCCGGTTGCTTTCGCGGCCGCCGAGGGTCTGCTCGCGCGGCTGCGCCGTTGGCTCCTCATGTCACGGCGCTGGGGCGCGCATCCGCAGCTGACCGATGCCCTGACGGCGCAGGCTGCGCTCAATGGCGGCGCCTGGCCGTTCGACGAGGCGGAACGCGCCGCGCTCACAGACTCTCCGATGCTCGCTGCCTATCTGCCGCCACGCGACGCCGAAACAAAGTCCTCCGAGGTCGGGGATCCGGTCACGCGGGCGGTCACCGGCCAATACGAGGATTGGCCCTATCCGCAGTGGACGCGAATTACGCGTCGTTCGCCGTCGACGCTGCCCGCTGCATTCCGCAATCTCGAGGCCGCAGCGATGGAGCAAGTGCCAGCCGACGCGGATGTTCTGGTCGCCGGTTGCGGCACGGGCCGGGAGGCCGCCGGCCTCGGCTGGCTCTATCCGGACAGCCGCGTCACCGCGATCGATGTCAGCGCCGCGAGCCTTGCTTATGCGAGCCGTCAATGCGCGCGTAACGGCATTGCCAATGTGCGCTTCGTCCGGCTCGACCTGCACGATGTCGTGTCGCTCGGCCGGCGCTTCCACCTCATTTATTGCTCGGGCGTGTTGCACCATCTGCCCGACCCGGAGCGTGGGTGGCGGGCGCTCGTCGATGCACTTGCACCGGGCGGTGTCATGCAAATCATGGTCTACAACAGGATTGCGCGGCTCCGCGTTGCCGGAGCGCGCCGTCTGATTGCCGACCTCGCCGGTGAACCCATTACGGACGATCTCCTCCGCCGCGTGCGCCGGCGGATGCTCGACATGCGTGACCATCCGCTGGCAGCGCATGTCCTGCTGTCGCCGGATTTTGCGACACTGTCCGGCACCCACGATTTGCTGCTACACCGTCACGAGGATCCGTTCGATCTCGAACGCATCTCCTGCGCAATCGAGAAGCTCGGCCTGCGGCTGTTCGGCTTTACTCTTTCATCGCCGCAGGTCGAGGCCCGTTACCAGGCCGCGTATCCAGGCGATCCTTGGCACCGCGACCTGCCGTCACTCATGGCGTTCGAGCGCAGCCAGCTCGGCCAACTCGACAATTACCGCTTCTGGTGCGGCCGAAGCGCGCCGGCAAGGCATTCTGGTCGGGCTTGAACAAGCCCGCCACAATGGACAATTCTGTGCCTGGTTCGAGGAGACAGCACTTTGGCGTCCCATGACGTTCCGATCGGCACATCCCAGGTCACGCTCGCGGCGCTGAACGAGCGCTCGCGCGAGATCTTCCGCTTGATCGTCGAGAGCTATCTCACCACCGGCGAGCCGCTCGGCTCGCGCAATCTCGCGCGCATCCTGCCGATAACCTTGTCCTCGGCCTCGGTGCGCAACGTGATGTCGGACCTTGAGCATCTCGGCCTGGTCTTCGCGCCGCATACCTCGGCCGGCCGGCTGCCGACCGAACTCGGTCTGCGCTTCTTCGTCGATGCGTTGATGCAGGTCGGCGATATTAATGAGCAGGATCGCCGCGCCATCGAAGCGCAGATCGCCGGCATCGGTTCCGGAAAGACGGTCGAGGATGTCTTGACCGAAGCGTCGCAGGCGCTGTCCGGGCTGACGCGCTCGGCCGGCATCGTGCTCACCGCCAAAAACAACGTACGCATAAAACACATCGAGTTCGTGCGGCTCGAGCCGGAGCGGGCGCTGGTCGTGATGGTGTCGGAAGACGGACAGGTCGAGAACCGCGTCCTTCCGGTGCCGCCGGGCCTGCCGACCTCTTCGCTGGTCGAGGCGGGCAATTTCCTGAATGCGCGCCTGCGCGGCAAGACTCTGGCCGATCTGCGCGCCGACATGGAGAAGTCAGTCACCGAAGGCCAGGCGGAACTCGACCAGCTCACGCAAAAGATCATCTCGAACGGCCTTGCGAGCTGGTCCGGCGGCGACAGTGAGGAACGCAAGCTGATTGTGCGCGGCCATGCCAATCTGCTCGATGATCTGCATGCCCTGGACGATCTCGAGCGGGTGCGGCTCCTGTTCGACGCGCTGGAGACCAAGCGGGGCGTCATCGACCTGCTTGGCCGCGCCGAGCGCGCCGAGGGCGTGCGGATATTCATCGGGTCCGAGAATAAGCTGTTCTCGCTGTCCGGTTCATCGACCATCGCCGCGCCCTACCACGACGCCAAAGGGCGGGTGGTCGGCGTGATTGGGGTCATCGGGCCGACTCGGCTGAACTATGCCCGCATCGTGCCGATGGTCGATTACACCGCCCGGGTGGTCACCCGGCTCCTGTCCGGCGCTTGATTTTTGGGCCTGCAGGCCTGATATGCCGGTCACCCGACGGAAAAAGATGGATTGCGCACGATGACGGATTCGACCGCTCAGGCCGAAAACACCGAGGTCAAGACCGACGCCCCGCAGCCGGAGGCGCAAGCCGCCGATCCGATAGTGGCGGCGCAGCGTGAGGCCGCCGAGTTCAAGGACAAGCTGCTGCGCACCTTGGCCGAGATGGAGAACCTGCGCCGGCGCACCGAGCGCGAGGTCACGGACGCGCGCGTCTACGGCGTGGCCAGCTTTGCCCGCGACGTGCTCGCTGTCGCCGACAATATGCATCGCGCGCTGGAGGCGATCGGTCCCGAACTGCGCGAGCAGGGCGATGCCAAGGCCAAGGCGCTGATCGAAGGCGTTGAGCTGACCGAGCGCGAACTGCTCAAGTCGCTGGAGAAGAACGGGGTGCGCAAGTTCTCGCCGCAGGGCGAGAAGTTCGATCCGAACGTCCATCAGGCCATGTACGAAGTGCCTGACGGCGATGTGCCTCCAGGCCACGTCGCGCAGGTCGTACAGGCCGGTTACATGATCGGCGATCGGGTGCTGCGTCCGGCTCTCGTCGGCGTCGCCAAGGCCGCGCCGAAAGCGGCACAGCCGTTCGCCGGCGACAATCCGCCGAACTGAGCGCGCCTCGCAAGCTTGATCGATGCACAGCCGTCCGCCTCAAGGGCGGCTGTTTGCTTTTTCACTTCATTGGACAGCCTCGCGCGTTGGCGAGAGTGCACAACGGCTTAACGTCGATCCTTACATTGGACCAACTCGAAACTGGCGCTTTCTCTTTACACCAATTCTAAGTTATTGATTTTTAAGAGTTTTTTCTTGACGCGCAGGCTTTCACCCACAATTGTCCGCCGCCTCACAGGGAACGGCGGACCCACCATGCAGTCATTCTTTCAATTCTCTTATTTATCGCGTGGCGCACTGATCGCGGCCTTCGCCGCGGCCACGATCTCGGCGGCGACGGCCGACCCGCTCACCGACGGCGCCAAGGCCTACAAGCCGTTCGCGGCCGAGCACATCGGCATCGCGCTCGCCGGCGCCAAGGAATTGCAGGCTGCGGCCAAAGGCGGCGACGTCAAGGCGGCACAGGCGGCATGGATCAAGTCGCGCAAGGGCTGGGAAGCGGCCGAACCGATCACCGGCGAGTTCTTCTCCAAGCTCGATGACGCGATCGACGCCTGGCCTGATGCCAAGCAGGGGTATCACGCGATCGAAGCCGCGCTTTTCTCCGGCAAGCTCGACGAGATCGCGGCGCCGGCCGACAGACTGGTCGCCGACCTGACCGAGTTCGACAAGCAGATCAAGGCGCCGGGCTTCACGTTCGCGCCGCAGGGGCTCCTCAACGGCGCGTCCAAGCTCGCTTACGAAGTCGGCGAGAACAAGTCGAAGGGCGGCGAGTCGCCCTATGCGGGCACCTCGCTCATCGACATGGGCGAGAACGTCGAAGGTATCGAAGCGGTCTTCAAGCTGGCCTTCGAGCCGGCGCTGAAGGCACGAGACAAGAAGCTCGCCGCGGCCATCGACGACAAAATCGAGGACGTCGAGAAGCTGGTGAAGGTCGGTGATATGAAGAAGGTCGACCAGGCAGCGCTCAAGCGCAACGGGGAGGAGCTCGCGGTGCTGCTGCAGAACGCGGCGTCGAAGCTCAAGCTCAAAAAGCCGTCGATCGGCGAGTAAGGCCGATGCGCCCGCTGGCACGCATCAGGTATGGCATCGCCGCAAGCCTCGCGGCGATGCTCGTCGCGGGCGCCGCGCCGGCCGCGCCGATCGTCACCAAGGAAGGCGTGCTGCCGTTCGGCACCGAGCTCGGCGAGGATGCGGCTGCGCTGCCGACCGAGCTGTTCGCCACCGAGCTTGCCGGCGGCGAGCGCTCCTATCAGCAGAAGCTCGGCGATATGCTGTTCTCATCGCCGGCACTCTTCGGCGGCGTGGCGAAGCAGGCGGGCATGAGCTGCAATACATGCCACGCGCAGGGCGCGGGCAATGCGGCGCTCTTTGTCCCGGGCCTTTCCAGCCGTCATGGCAACTTCGATACGACAGGCGCGCTGTTCAATCCGAAGACCGACAACGGCCTGTTCGACCCGGTGACCGTGCCCAGCCTGCGCGGCGCCAAAAATCTCGCGCCCTATGGCCATGACGGTCGCTTCGCCTCGCTGCGCGATTTCATCCGCAACGTCGTGGTCAATGAATTCGCCGGGCCGGAGCCGTCGGGCGGAGTGCTCGACGCCCTCGTCGCCTATGTGCAGGACATCAGCTTCCTGCCCAATCCGAAGATGGCATCCGACGGCAAATTGGCCACGGCAACGTCGCAGGCGGCGCATCGCGGCGAGGTCGTATTCAACCGGCCGTTCCGCCACAACGCGTCGATGAGCTGTGCGACTTGCCACCAGCCGTCGAACGCTTTCGTTGACGGTCAGGTGCATGACATCGGCTCGGGTGGCCGGTTCAAGACGAAGACGCTGGTCAACGCCGATTTCAATGCGCCGTATTTTCATGACGGCCGCTTCGACAGCTACGACCAGGTCGTCGGTTATTTCGACAAGCACTACGATCTCGGCTTGAGCGACGGCGAGCGCGCCGACCTCGTCGCCTATCTGGACGCGGTTGGCGACGCGTCTACACCGGCCACGACCGACACGGTGCAAACCGAGTTGGATGAGATCGCGGTCTTCGTGAGTGTACTCGACACCGCCATCCACGATCACAACGCCGCCATCGTCGCCGTCGCTGTCGACACCGTGGGCGGCGAGTGGCGCGAACTCGGCGAACACTATCCGGAGGCGAAGAACACAAGCGTCACGGCCGGGCTCAAGCAGCGCGGCACCGCACGAGCCGCCGTGCGCGAGATGGTGCTGACGCTGCGGCAGGTCGACATGGCCGCCGCGCGCGGCGATTTTGATGCGGCGGCCGAGGCCTATGCCGATTATCGGGAGCAAGTTGCGCCGGCGACGAGCGCGCTTGCTGCGGCCGAACCGTTCTCTCTGTTCGACCCTTCCGTGCGACGACAACATTTCGCGGCGCTGGCTCGGTTAGCCGAGCTTGCGAAATAACGAACACCTAATAAACGATAGAATCGAAAGATCGGGGCGAATAATGCGCGACACCCAGTTGGACGTGGCACATCGAATAAGCCGGCACGAAAGTCGTGCGGTCGCGGGGCGAACGCTCGTGACCAAGATGGTGGCAAGTGCCGTTGCCGCAACGCTTATGGCGACGGTCGCGCAGGCCGCGGACAAGGCCGCCCCAAAATCGATCTGGGAACAGGATACGCTGACCGGCGACTGGGGCGGCGCCCGCACGGCGCTTAAGGACAAGGGCATCGACCTCACCCTGGTCTATATCGGCGAAACGCTGTCGGTTCTCTCCGGCGGGCTTGCGCGACGCGGCAGCTATGAGGGCCGCTTCGAATTTTCCGCCGATGCCGACCTGGATAAGCTGATCGGCTGGAAGGGCGCGACGACGCACGTCACGGTCTACCAGATTCACAACGGCGGCCGGAACGCGG
>JGI20207J14881_1000291_pt1 | contig 18708 bp, 21 predicted proteins | sample NGESurdeep092012_4_FD_14881 | JGI IMG/M metagenome (IMG submission 14881)
TGCACCAGGATCATCGTCGTGAGCAGGCGCGGCGTTGCGCCCATGGCCTGTAAGACGGCGTATTGGCCAAGGTTCTCCTCCGTGAACATGTAGAGCAACACGCCCGTCACGCCGAAGCCGACGAGCATGGCAATCCAGATCATCGACGCCATGTCGCCGACGTCCTCGGAGTTGAACAGGAACCAGCGGCCTGTGTCCTCTTTGAACTGGCTTCGCGTGCGCGCGCGCAAACCCGTACGGGCCTCGATGCGACGGGCGACCACGGCGGGTGACGCTCCCTGTGCCACGGTCGCCAGCACGAAGGTCAGCCGGTGCTGCTCCGGCGGCAGGATGCGCAAGGCGTTCGCGTAGGTCGTATAGAGCAGCGGGCGGGGCGGATAGCGCGGCAATGATCGCGCCAGCGCGACGATCCGCACACGCTGATCGTTCACCAGCACGATGTCGCCCGGACGCAAGCGGCGCGTCGGCACGCCGAGATGCGGGTGCCACGGCCACTGGTCCTGCTTCGAGACCGGTGTCTGCAGCTTGCCTTCGGTGCCGCCGGGATTGACGGCGGCGGCATCGGGTGTCCGCAAAGCCGAGCGCGGAATGCCACCCGCGAGCGGCGGGAGCCCGTCGAGGGTCGGACCGTCGAACCCGATCACCTGGAAGGACTGGAATTGGCCATTGGCGAAGTGCACTTCGATATCGCCCAAAGCCAATGGTTCGGCAGAGCCCACGCCGTCGATGCTGCGCACCCGCTGCAGCGCGGAGGCCGGCATGTTCGTCGTGTGCTCGGTCGAGTTGACGGCCGGGTCCATGACCCAGATGTCGGCTTGCGGGTTCTCCGAAATGAGCGCGAAGCCCTCGATCAGGAAGCCGGCAAGATAGGACAGCGCAAAAGCGACCAAGAACGACGTGAACGAAATGCCCACTAGCAGGCCGAGGTACTTGGCCCGGTTGCCGACGAGCATTTTGATGGCGATGCGGAGCATGGTGTGGTCGTAAACGCTTCGCGCCTTGCTAGGAGGGCTAGTGGCCGGGAGGAGCCTTCGTTGCGGTTCCACTGACCGCAGGTGCCTCGATGAACGCGTCCATCTGCTGGCCGACGTAGACCGGCAGCGCCGCGCGCGGAAAGCTGTAGACTACGTCGAGCACGCGGACGTCGGGGCGTTCCGTGCTGCTGCCGGTCAGCGAGGTCTTCGGCACGACATCGGGGTCGAAGCGGACGAACGTCAGCGGCGTCTTGAGCGCCGGATTGCCGCGCACGAAGGCGACCGCCTTTGCCGCTTTCTTCACGCGCCAGGCATCGTCTTCGTCGATGCTGACCCGCAGATACATGGTCCGATTGTCGCCGAAGAGCATGAGCGGCGGATTGAGTGCGCCGCTCGGCGCGTACTCGCCGATACGGGTATTGATTTGCAGGACCGTGCCGGCGACCGGGGCCTTGATGGTTTGCCGCCCGATCTCGATCTGGAGCTGCCGGACTTTCGCCTGCGCTGCGTCCAGCGCCGCCTGCTTGATACCTACGTCATAGCGGCGATTTTCCAGATCGACCTTGCTGATGGAACTGCCGACCGCAAGGCCGTTGCCGATGGTCAGCAGGTTCATGGTCTTGGCGAGGTCGGCCTGAGCCTGCTGCACTGACGCCTGCGCGGGGAGGAGCTGCGCTTGCACGTCCGTGTCGTCGATGCTGAACAGCGGCGCCCCGGCCTTGACATGCTGGCCCCAGGTGACGTCGATCCGGGCGACGATGCCGGGGACGGGCGTGCCGATAGCGATGTTGCCGGTGCTCGCCTCTGTGATCCCGGTGCCTTCGACGTAGGAGGAAAACGGCGGAGCTTCCACGGGACCGGATACGCTCACGATGGGTTCGGCTCGATCATCCTGAATGATAACGACCGCCGCAACACCGAACCCGACCAGTGCGAGGACGACCGGCAAGGACTTACGCATGGCCGGCTCCTTCCTCGACGGCAACGATACGCCCGTCGTCCATGCGGGCGATCCGGTCCGCGAAGGCAAAAATGCGAGGATCGTGGGTGACGACGATCACGGCACGGTCGGGCGCCTTGGCCATCCGGGCAAGAAGCCGCATGATCGATTGGCCGCTTTCGTGGTCGAGACTGCTGGTCGGCTCGTCACAGACGAGCAGCTTCGGATTGCACGCGAGCGCGCGCGCGATGGCGGCGCGCTGCTGCTGACCGCCGCTGAGCTCCCGCGGGCGCGCATGAAGACGCTCACCGAGACCCACTTCTTCTGCCAACTCCGCCGCCCGTGCCTCGGCCTCCCGGCGCGAGAGTCCTGCGATGAGCAGCGGCACCGAGATATTCTCGACCACAGTCAGGGCCGGCAACAGATTGAACACCTGGAAAACGAAGCCCAATGCTTCGTTGCGGAAGTGGGCCCTTGCAGCCGGATCGAGCCGCGAGATCTCCTCTCCGAGCACGTCGCACGTGCCGCCATCCGGCTCCAGGAGCGTCGCAATGACCGAGATCAGAGAGGTCTTGCCGCAGCCGGATGGCCCGACGATCATCGTCAGCTCGCCGCGGCGGACATCGAGATCGAGACCACGGAGAGCCGCGACCTGGTTGGGTGCCTTGCCATAGGTCTTGACGACGTCCCGGCACCGGACGGCGAGATCGGCGGCATCTTTGTTGACCGTTCCGATCACTGTGCTTGCCCGTCATGCCGCACGCGGACCCGCCGGATCGGACCGGGCAGGGCCGCCTCGGCCCGCGCCTCCAGTTGGGCAGCGTGGTGCCGCAAGTAGAAGAATCCGACGGTCAGCAGGACGACAGCGATAGAGCCCAAGGCAATCGCCGCGGGCTCAGCCAGTTTCGATGCCTCTTTGCCGAAATACCAACCACCAAATCCATACACCGACGCCCAAACGACTCCGCCGGCCGCGTTGAAAACGAGGAAGCGCCGCCAGGTCATGCAGTTCGCGCCGGCGAGGAACGCGGCCAGGGCGCGCAGGATCGCGATGAAGCGTCCGAAGAAGACGACCTTGCCGCCGTGGCGCAGAAACAGGTACTGGCTTAATTTAATCTTGCGCTCAGTGAGCCGGATGTAGGGTCCGTATCGGACGACCAGAGGAAATCCAGCCTCGCGTCCGATCCAGAATCCGACGTTGTCGCCGACGATCGCACCGGCGGCCGCGGCCCCGACAAGCACGAACACGTTCAGATTGTGCGTGGGGCCTGCAAGGATGGCGGTGCCGATCAGCACGGTCTCACCCGGCACCGGAAGACCCATGCTTTCCAACGCGACGATTCCGCCCACGGCCCAATAGCCGTACGTCTGAACCAGGCCAGCAAGTTCTCCGTGCGGGATGATCGACATGGCGGAGGGTGCCCTACAATATGCCTGTTATCACCTGGTCGGCTTTTGACCCCTCCCGAAACACCAGCGATACCAGAACCGCGACAGTCGCTCCCGTGAGTGCGCCTCCGACGACATCACTCGCGTAATGCGTCCCCACGTAGACCCGCGACACACAAATCAAGAGACCGAGGCCGACGTACAGTAGTCCGCGCCCGTCAATGCGCTGGATCAGGAATGCCGCCGCTATCGCAATAGTTGCCGTGGCGTGGTCGGATGGGAACGACCAATCGTCGCTGCGGCCGATTATCAAATGAGTGATTCCCGCGTCGTATGGACGAACGCGATGGATGAACAGCAGAATAAGCTGGTTCAGCCCCAATCCGGGGAGGAAGGAGAGACCGGCCACAATACAGGTGTGGCGAACGTGTTGGCGTGCGGCTCGACCCCACCACTGCAGGATCACGACCAGCACAAGCAAGGGCACGCCATATTCGCTGGCCGCAATCATGGCCGCATCCGAGATGGCCTTATGCCCGGCCCAGGAGTTCATCCATTGCGTGATCGCGATATCCATAGAAACAAACGGTCCAGCATACGGGTTCATTCGCCGCGATTTTCTTCGTGTGCCGCGAAGACCTGCTGAGCGTAACTCTCAAGCAGTTCCTCGCAGGTACGAAGTCGCGCTTCCGCGTCCTTGGCGAGCGGCGCGCCGTAGAAGTCGAGTTTCCGTATCTTTTCGAGCCAGCCTTGCAGCTTCTTGAGGTCGGTTTCTTCCTCGTCGAGCTCGGCGTAGGTAAACTTGTTTGTACGGCGCTCCTTGGCAATTTCGGCTTCATAGTCGACGCAGCGTCCCATGAATTCTCGATATTGCTCGTCGCGATCCGTCTTGAATCGCACTACGACCCGCTCTTCCTGCGACTTGTCGAGCCCGACCGCTTTGAGTGCGAAGGCTTCACCACCCATTTCCGCGATATCGTTCACCAGCACTTTCAGCCGGCGCGCGTGCTCCGCTGTCTTCGGAACAAGGCATACGCCGCTTTGCAGATAGACTGCGCCAAGCGCCTTCAGTTTCCGCCACAAAGCGATCCGCTTCGCGGCAGGTTCGGGAGGCACTTTGTAGGCCAACATCAGCCAAGACAACGGAGCAGCCATGGCTGCTCCTATAATGTTACGACCGTAACATGTCAAACCGGGCTGTGTTACCGGCGGGAGGGTTGAGAGGCTCGCCGCCCGGCCAGGGAGCCGAGCGGAAGGCGTTCTAGTGCTGTGCGCTTGCGGCCCGCGGCGTAACCGCTGGCTGCGGATCGACATATAGAAGCTTGACCGAGTCGGGTGCGTAGGTCGGGCGGTGCTGACTCGCCGCGGTGCTCGTTGCAGAGTCGGGAGCGCTCTCCGCGGACACCAGGAAAATCCGACCGGTCTTCGGGTCGATGGACATCGTCCGGGCGCCTGGTTTCGTCCGCACTGTCTCAGAGGAGACGAATCGGTCGGCCGATAATTCCTTGATGACTGAAAGGGTGCCATCTCCATTCGAGCTGAACACAAGCTTGCGGACCGGGTCGAATGCCGCGCCGTCGCTGTGTGCGCCAATTGGAAGTGTGGCAACCGTCGCGCCAGTATCGAGGTTCAGAACGACGAGAACCCTGTTGGCACAGCTCGAAAACAACCTCCTTGTGGCACGATCAATGGCTATGCCATGCGGCGTCTGGCAGGTCGGCATTGCCCAGTGCGCGGTGACCTTATTGGTCTTTGCATCGATCGCGATAATCTCGTTCTTCTCTTCGCCATTCACATAAATATGGCCCTTGCCGTCGGCCGCGGCGGGTTCAAGTTTTGATCCAACATTTATCGTCGCGATGTTTCGGTCGCTCGACGGATCGATAACTGACAGAGACCCACTATCGCCGTTAACGACGTAGATATGCTTCGTTGTCGGCTCATACAGTATGCCATCCGCGTCTGGCGCGGTCATGATCGTCTTCGTTTGCTTCAGGGATTTCAGGTCGAAGGCGGCGGCCAGGCCCAGGTGACCTTCAGTCGTGAACCCTTGGTGGGTTTCCGGTGAGATCTCTATTCCGTGCGTGGTGCCAGGAAGATTGCCGATCTGCCCGATGACCTTGCCTGTTGGCTCGTCGACGACCGAGACACGGTCGCCGTGGGCAACATAGACGCGTCGCTCTGTCGGGCTGTATTTGACGAAATCCCACCGATCGGGGCCAGGGAGAGGGACTTCCTTGGTAATCTTGTAGGACAGCACTACCGGTTTCTCGGGCGCAGCCGCCTGAGCTAAAGCCGGCGAATTCATTACGATGAGGGCCGCCATTGCGGCAACGGTTGCAGGCAGTGCGTTCCCTGGCGGCTGGGTCATACGGATTAGAGCTCCGATAGATGGGTGACGTTCAACGCGCAGGCTAGCAGATTGGATCACTCCAGAAATGTCTGCGGCTATACAGTTTGGCAATGTTCCCGAAAGCGACCGCGCCGCAGTTGCTGTTGCATGTCGGCTTGGACATGATGCCTTCCCCAACGTCAATGAAGCTCTTCCATGTCCCGGTATGTTGCGAGGCGGTTGAGCGGGATCAATAAAGACTAAGGCCGCTCCCGAAAAGGAGCGGCCCCGCGGTCTGGCAGCGCCGGCTTTCACGCAAGAGCGCTGCTTCGGATTAGGGCGCACCAAGTTCCGGATTAGCCTGACCGGAGTGCCCTGGATGCCGCCCTGGCCGCTGCGGCAGGATGAGCACGCAGGCTACGATGAAAACCGCTATTACCGCCGAGGCCAGCGGCCGGCTCAGTGCCAAACCACCATCGTGGACGGGTTTGTCCAGAAGGTCACCGACAGTGGCCCCCAGCGGGCGGGTTAGAATGAACGCTGCCCAGAACAGGAATACGCGCGAGACGTTCGTCGAATAGTAGAGAAGCGCGAGGACGGCCAAACCCGCGGCGAACACAAGCACGCCTCCGCCATAGCCGAGTCCGCCGGTGTCCGCGGCCCAGTCGCCCAATGCGGTACCGAGAGTCTGGGAAAACGTGATCGTGATCCAATAGAAGATCTCGACTTTAGGAGTTGATACCGTCTGAACATTGATCGAGCCAAGCGTGAAATACCAAAGTGCGAGGGAGCCCAGGACGCACGCCAACAGGATCGAAGTGCCGCCCGTGTAGCCAATTCCCAAGGAGCGATCGCAGAGGTCGGCCAAGGCTGTGCCGACGGTCGTGGAGGCCACAATCGCAATCCAGTAGATCCATGGGTTGAATCTTCTCACCGCGATCTGTGCGATAACGGCGGCAATGAAGACCGCCGCGAATATCGCGGTTCCAATCAGATAACCGCCATTGTGCGGATGGATGTCGGCGTGAAGCCAAGTCATCGTGACGCTGTCGCCGCCGGTTTCGCCGAGGGTCGTTGCAGCGATTTTGATGATCCAGAATATGAGGGTGACTTGCGGGACCTTGCTCAAAACTTCACGTGTCGTCAGTTGTTGCATGTCAGTTCCTGTTCAGTCGTAAATTCGTCCGTTCTCACGCCGTTCCCGAACCTCTTCCAGTGGGTATGTCAAGGGCAATCGACAAGCCGGGCCCAGTGTTCGTTGCTTCGATCGTGCTGCCGTGGAGCTCGGCGACAGCCTTCACCAGACTCATTCCCAACCCGCTGCCGGAGACGTCACTCGCGTTCGTTCCCCGGTAAAAGCGTTGAAAGATCTGTGGGAGTTCGGCAGCCGGGATGCCCGGACCCGTGTCAGTGACAGACATGCTGACGTGATCGTCTTTAATCCCGACAGCGATTTGGATAGTGGTGCCGGCAGGGGTATGGCGAATCGCGTTCTCAATCAGGTTTGCTAGCGCTTGAGTCAGTAGTTCGTGGTCCCCGTGGATCAATATTCCCGGCAAGATCTGCGTCTGCATTCGTTGGCCTGCGTCTTCAGCGGCTGGTGCGAACGTGTCTACGACGGACTCGCACAATTGGCTGAGGTCTAGGTCGGCGAAGCCGGCCCGACGCGTGCCAGCCTCGATTTGAGCGATCCGCAGTAACGCGCTGAATGTCGCCAGAATTCCGTCCACCCGGGACACGGCCTCTTCCGCGGCTGCGGCCTGAGCCTGTGGCGGGAGCTTCCGCATTTGCTCCAGGCGGTTGCGGAGGTGCGCCAAGGGAGTCTTCAGATCGTGTGCAATGTTTGCCGAGACCTGACGCAAGCTTTCCATCAGCTCGGAAATCCGATCCAGCATATGATTGAGGGTTTGCGACAGCAGGTCGAAATCGTCGCCATTGTGTTGGCGTGGTATGCGACGCTTCAGGTCGCCCTCAACGATTGCTTCAGCCGTACGCCGTATCACCGCCACTCTCTTCATGAGCGCATGGCTGAGCGCGACGGCGCCAATCGCGCCGAGCAAAAGCACAGCGGCAAACGCGGACAGGAAGCCGCCGAATATCGCCTGGGTTACCTCCTCAACCTGTTCAGGATCGGCGGCAACCGTGAGTTCGAGTCCGGGATGCAACGTGACGACGAAAAATCGACGCGTTCCGGCATCTCCAGCTTCCTCCTGGTACCGCTCGCTGGACCACCCAGCGGTCGTCGGCCATTTCTTCAGCCGTCCGGAAATCCGCTTGCCGTCCTGCACGACAGCGTAGTCGAGCGCCCCATTCGGGTGCGACTGCTCATGGGCAATTACGGCAGCGACAAGGGCTTGAACGCCGCCGGAGCGAAAGTCGCTTTGGAGTGCTGCGGATTCCGTTCGAATCCTGTCGTCCAGCCTGCGTTCCAGTGCATGGTCTACCAAGGCGTAAGTGAGGCCGCCAAGCAATGCCAATGCGACCGCAAAAGCGCATACGTAGAGCGCCGTCAGTCGGAACGCGGTCGTTCTATAGAATCTATCGGCTCGCACGGATCAAATACCCCGATCCTCGAACGGTCTGAATCAAGTCCTGATCCGCAGGGCCGCCCAGCTTCGCTCTCAGGCGACTGATGTGGGTTTCAACACTGTTCGTCTTTGGGTCAAAGTGGAAATCCCAAACCGTCTCAAGCAGCATTGTTCTGGTGACGACACGGCCTGCATTGCGCATGAGGCATTCGAGCAGTTGAACTCGCGCGGCTGCAAGTCGATCTTTTGGCCGTTCTTGGTAACGGCGCGCGTCAGCAGATCCATTTCCAGATCGCCGGCCTTTAGGCAGGTTTGAGCTGTCGGTAATCGCCGCACGAGAGCGTTCATCCGCGCGAGAAGCTCGGAAACCGCAAATGGTTTGACAAGGTAATCGTCACCGCCGCTCTCCAGGCCCTCGACCCGGTCGTCGATGCCGCCAAGGTTCGTCAGAAAGAGAACGGGGACCGGATTGTGTTCGGCCCGCAATTGCTTCACCAGGCTCAGGCCGTCCAGACCCGGAAGCATGCGGTCAACGATTGCGACGTCGTAGGTCGTGGACTTTGCGATCTGAAGACCTTCGCCCCCGGTCGAGGCGTGTTCGACGACATGTCCTCGGCTGCCGAGTGCCTGCTTTATGAATTCGGCAGTCTCCCGGTCGTCCTCAACGACGAGAACCCGCATATCACCCGCCTCCAAACCAGGTTGTGGTCAATCAATAGATAGTCGGTGGATGTGGGAAGGAAATTGCTGCTTCGATGAGGTCTACGAATGTAGGTGCGGGCCTCCCGCCGAGGAGAGGCCCGACACACAGATCAGTCTTTGGGATTGGCGCCTTCCGGACTATTTTCCAGCACCTTTGCGGTCATGGCGTCGACTCCGACTTCCCGCCAGGTTTTGCCCTTCCGCACGTCGAACGAATATCGCAGGCCGCTGCCGCCATGTTCGTGTTCGAGTTCCTGCTTGACGATCTGGCTGCCGGGATAGGCGCGCAGCGCGATCTGTCGCGCTTCCGACATGGCGACTTTGGCCGTGTGCGTTGAGTTGTGCGGGGCCGCCAGGGCAGGGACCGCCGCAAGGCCGATGATGGCCGTCGCAAGAGAGAGGCGCGTGAGGGTTTTCATCATGTGTTGTCCTTCCGATAGGGCGCCCGCAAGAGACTGCGAGCTTTCTGCCTCCTTATGCCCGACCAGGCCTCACCGGAGCATTGCTTGGCCTATACACTTTCCCAATGTCTGGCTTGGGCGCGCAACCAAGTGGCGCCTCAAAGGCTCCTAGTTTCGCCTGCTTTGTCGTGAGTGTCCTTAAGAGATGCGGCAATCCGTATTCATGCGAGCGACGAATGAATCTCCTTGAACTTGCCGGGTTGCGAAGCCGGCTGGCGGGTCCGTTCGATCTCACGATTCCGGACGGAGCATTCGTCGCAATTACAGGTGCATCAGGTTCTGGTAAGAGCCTATTCCTGCGCCCCAGGTGAAGCTGCGGTTGCTCGGTCAGCAACCGCTCAAAGCGACGTGTCAAATATGGCGGCTGAGGCCGGCTCAGGGCCGGAGGCTGACATCAGTTGGAACGATGCCGGAAACTGCTAAACTGAAATCGCTGGATCGCCCCGCCGGGCGTTTGGTGGTCGTGGCGCCGGCTTTCCGCAAGCTCGAACGAATCGCCGAGGATTCGGCCGATGCTGGAGGCGTCATGCCGGGCGACTGGCAAACCGCTGCATCGCTCGGGACCGTCCAAGGCGAATGTACCGATGATCACATGACCACCAGGACGAACGGCCTGCCGGACGCAGGTGGCATAGGCGAATTGGTCGGCCGGGTCGGTCAGAAAGTGAAATGCCGCGCGATCATGCCACACGTCATAAACGCGCAGCGGCCGCCACGCCGTTACGTCGGCGACGACCCAGGCCACGTCGGTCGCCCGATCGCCGAGCCTGACTTTGACGACAGCAAGCGCCTTTTCTGACAGATCGAGCGCCGTCAGCGCCGTGAAGCCGGCGTCTAGAAGGGCGTCGATCAGTCGAGACGCGCCAGCGCCAATATCGACGATAGAAGCATCCTTGCCCGCGCCCGTGGCGCGGATCAGGTCAAGCGAGATCGTCGGGCTCGATTGAAACCAGCTTACCTCGTTCTCGGCCTTGGTCTGATAGACGTTCTGCCAGTGCGCCTGCCGCTCGGGCGTGCTCATCTCTACGGCCTGTCCTCGGTTCCTTCGGGGCATACTGTACCCTACTGGCCGGGTTTCTTCTGCGGCCATCACGCGTCAGGAGGTTGTGTGTCGACGCCACCGATTCTCGACAACAAGGACTCAACGGCGGCTTCGGTGTTTCAGCCGGCCGCATTGCTGCGTGAAGCGCGCCGGCAGAAGGGTCTTGCCGCCGCCGAAATGCCGAGTATCTGCGTTCTCGATCCCGACGGCGACGTCGTACGTCATTTGCGCGACACCGGCCAGGCTGTGCGGTCCGCTGCATGGCCCTGCTATCACACGGATCTATACGAGTTCGTTCTCGCAGGAGAGACGGTTGGCATCATCGGTTGTGCGGTAGGTGCGCCCTTCGCAGTGTTGGTCGCGGAAGAACTCTTTGCCTGCGGCTGCCGGCTGCTCATCAGCCTGACCTCGGCCGGCCAGATCGTCCCGGCCGGCAGTCCGCCATATTTCGTCGTCATCGATCGTGCGCTCCGCGATGAAGGGACGAGCTATCACTATGCTGCCCCGTCGGTTTACGCGGACGGCGATCAGCGGCTGGTAAGTCGAGCGTTCGAAGCGCTTCAGACTGCGCGGCTACCCGCTTATGTCGGGTCAAGCTGGACGACCGATGCGCCATTTCGCGAAACGGCTGCTGCGGTCGCTGCAGCTCGCGTCAAAGGCGTGCTGGCGGTCGAGATGGAGGCGGCTGCGCTCTATGCCTTTGCGCGGCAACGCTGCAAAGCTGTTCTTTGCCTCGCGCACGTCACTAACGCGATGGGGCTGGCCGATCAGGATTTCGAGAAGGGGGAAGCGCAGGGCGCCAAGGACGCTCTTCGGGTGCTTGGGGCTCTCTGCAAATCGCTCCGATCCGGTGGGGTCGCGGTCGGAGGCTGACGGAGGTCGTTTCCTGGCTCTGAGACGATTGTGCGGCTAGGGCGCTCTGGTCCGCTAGGTGGTCGTGAGCGGACCTAAGTGGGCGGGGTGCTCTAGGTTCCTGACCGAAGCCGATCCGCGGGGCCGGCACAGCTCGCTTCAGCTTCTGACCCGTAATGGGTCTTGAGTCAGATCAGAGTTGGCTCCGATCGAGAAATTTTCACGCACGGGCTGTCGTAAAATGGTATGCTTACCAAATGCGCCTGTTGTCCAAATTACTCCGGCGTTTCATCCAACAGGGCACCCTGCGGGTCCGCGATGCGGACGGCAAAGAACATGTCTTTGGCAATCGCTTGCCGGGGCCCGACGTCGCCATCCACCTGCGCGACCGCAAGCTCTACACCAAGCTGTTCCTGAATCCGGAGTTATATGCCGCCGAAGCCTATATGGACGGCGGGCTGACGCTGGAGGACGGCGCGGCCATCCCGGCCTCTATTCGTACGGCTCGCAGAGGCTGATGCGGCGGCTATGGCGTGGCCTGCGACGATGGCGCCAGGCCAATCCGATCGGGCTTGCCGCCGCTCATGCGCGCCACCATTACGACATTCCGACCGAGCTCTATCGCCTGTTTCTTGACGATCAGATGCAATATTCCTGCGCCTACTTTCACGATCCTGAGCACGACACGCTCGAACATGCGCAGCGCAGCAAACTGATCCACGCCACCAGCAAACTCAACTGAAGCCCGGCATGACGGTCGCCGAGATCGGCTCGGGCTGGGGCGGCTTCGCGATTCATCTGGCGCGCGAAACGGGTGCCCGTGTCACCGCGGTTAACGTCTCGCCCGAGCAGATCAAGATAGCGCGGGCGAGCGCCGAGGCCGCTGGCGTCTCCGACCGGCTCTCACTCCTCTTGCTGATCAACGCCTTCGTCGGCGGCATGGCAATACCCGGCCAGATCCCCGGCGAGGGTGGCTCCGTCGCCATTGCTGATCTCATGCGACTGACCGGTCAGGATAGGGACCTCAAGTCGGATACTCAAATTACCAGTCGGCTGCGGTAGCAGGTTTCGATAAACACGCTTGCAAACTTCGGCTTTCAAAGCGCGAAGTAACGATGCCAAAGCCGAGTGCTTTGGCATCTGCCCGGCCCGATAGGGCTACTCGTTCCGTCCGAACCGGTCGTCGAGCGAATAACCGGCTCCGCGCACGGTGCGGATCGGATCGGTCTCCTGACCGCGGGTGATCGCCTTGCGCAAACGGCCGACATGCACGTCGACAGTGCGCTCGTCGATATAGATTTCCGAGCCCCAGACGCCATCAAGCAACTGCTCGCGGGAGAACACGCGACCGGGGCGCTCCATCAGGAATTCGAGCAGGCGATACTCTGTGGGCCCGAGCTCGATCGGCCGCCCGGCGCGCGTGACACGTTTCTTCTCGCGGTCGAGTTCGATGTCGCCGATCGAGAGCACATTTGCGGCCCGTCCCGGATTGGCGCGGCGCAGCAGAGCGCGGACGCGCGCCAGCAACTCGGGAACCGAGAAGGGTTTGACAATGTAGTCGTCGGCACCGGTCGCCAAACCGCGCACCTTCTCACTCTCTTCGCCGCGCGCCGTCAGCATGATGATTGGCAGCGACCGGGTGTCAGGCCGTGCGCGCAAGCGCCGGCATAGTTCGATGCCGGAGAGGCCCGGCAGCATCCAATCGAGCACGAGGAGGTCGGGCGCCTTCTCTTGCAGCCGGATGTCTGCTTCGTCGCCGCGAGCAACGGAGTCGACCTCGTAACCGTCCGCCTCAAGATTGTAGCGGAGCAGCATGGTAAGCGGCTCTTCATCCTCGACGATCAGAATGCGGGCGCTCATCGTTCTCGTCTCCGGCTAGGCCTCGCCCGCCTTGCGCAAGGCGGCGAGCGTCGTGGTATCGCCCTTCGGCCGCTGATCGGTGATCGGCTTGCCCTCAATCATATAGTGCACCGTTTCCGCGATATTGGTCGCGTGGTCGCCCATCCGCTCGATGTTTTTGGCGCAGAACAGGAGATGGATGCAGAAGCTGATGTTGCGCGGATCTTCCATCATATAAGTGAGCAGCTCTCGGAACACGGAGGTGCACACCGCGTCGATCTCTTCATCGCCGCGCCAGACAGCCATTGCTTCAGGGACGCTGCGGCGAGCATAAGCATTCAGCACAGCCTTGAGCTGGCGCAGCAGCAAGTCGGTCATATGCTCGACGCCCCGGATCAGTTTCGGCGGCGGAAACTCGGTATTCAAGGCGATCACGCGCTTGGCGATGTTCTTGGCGAGATCGCCGATGCGCTCGATGTCGTTCGAGATGCGCAGCGCGGAGACGATCTCGCGGAGGTCGACCGCCATCGGCTGGCGGCGCGCGATCGTCAAGACCGCCTTCTCTTCGATCTCATGTTGCAGTGTGTCGATCTGCACGTCGGCCGCGGTCACACGCTGGGCAAGGCCAGTGTCGCGGCGCGCCAGCGCATCGACGGCGTCCGCCACCTGCTTTTCGGCCATGCCGCCCATTTCGGCTACCATCCGGGCGAGGTCCTGCAGGTCGGTGTCGAAGGCCTTGACGGTGTGGTACTCGGTCATCTGTGTCGTCCTTAGCCGAAGCGGCCGGTGATGTAATCCTGGGTGCGGCGATCGTCAGGCGTGGTGAAGATTTTGCTGGTGTCGCCGAACTCAACGAGCTCGCCGAGATACATGAAGGCCGTGAAGTCGGAGACGCGCGCCGCCTGCTGCATGTTGTGCGTGACGATGGCGATTGTGTAGTCGGCCTTCAACTCGGCGATCAATTCCTCGATTTTCGCCGTCGAAATCGGGTCGAGCGCCGAGCACGGTTCGTCGAACAGGATCACCTCAGGCTTCACCGCGACGGTGCGGGCGATACACAGGCGCTGCTGCTGACCGCCCGAAAGGGACAGGCCCGAGGCGCCGAGCTTGTCCTTGACCTCGTCCCACAGCGCGGCGCGGACAAGCGCGTCGCGCACGCGGTCGTCGAGCTCCGACTTCGGCAGCCTGTCATAGAGGCGGAGACCGAAGGCGATATTCTCGTAGATGGTCATTGGAAATGGCGTCGGTTTCTGAAATACCATGCCGACCTTGGCGCGCAGCAGATTGAGGTCTTGCGCAGGCGACAGAATGTTTTCGCCATCCAGCGCGACATGGCCGCTCGCGCGCTGCTTCGGATAGAGGTCGTACATGCGATTGAGGATGCGCAGTAGCGTGGACTTGCCACAGCCGGACGGGCCGATAAACGCCGTGACGCAGCCCTGAAACAACGATACCGAGATGCCCTTCAGTGCCCGGGTGTCGCCGTAGAAAAACTCAAGATCACGGATCGCGACCTTCTCGACAAGATGTTCGGTCCGCAGCCCCGGAGGAGCAAAGGGAGGTGTGGCGTATCCGACGGCACTCATGACGACTTTCTCGCTGCGGTCAGGGTTCGCGCGATGATGCTCAGAGCGAGGACCGCGATGGTGATGATCAGCGCGCCGGTCCAGGCAAGCTGCTGCCAGTCGCGATACGGGCTCAAGGCGAACTGGAAGATAACGACCGGCAGGCTGGCCACAGGCGCGTTCAGGTTCGAGCTCCAGAACTGGTTGTTCAGCGACGTGAACAGGAGTGGCGCGGTTTCGCCAGAGATGCGCGCGACCGCGAGTAGCACACCGGTGACCATGCCGGCGCGGGCAGCGCGGTAGGCGACCTTGCGGATCATCAGCGAGCGCGGCAAGCCGATCGAGGCGGCCGCCTCGCGCAACGAATCCGGCACCAGGATCAGCATGTCCTCGGTGGTGCGCACGACGACCGGCAGGACGATGACGGCGAGCGACACGGCGCCGGCCCAGCCGGAGAAGTGACCCATCTGCGCGACCATCACTTCGTAGATGAACAGACCGACGACGATGGAGGGGGCGCTCAAGAGAATGTCGTTGATGAAACGCACGACGATGGTGAGTTTGTCGTAGCGGCCGTATTCGGCCATGTAGGTGCCGGCGAGGATGCCGAGCGGCGTCCCGATCGCGACGGCGACGGCGGTCATAATCAGGCTGCCGACGATCGGGTTGAGCAGGCCTCCGGCGGAGCCCGGCGGCGGAGTCATCTGCGTGAACACCGCGAGGGACAGGCCGCTGAAGCCCTTCCACAACAGTACGGCGAGGATCAGCACGAGCCAGGCGAGGCCGAACACCGTGGCTCCGATCGCCATACCCTTTGCGAGGCGATCGCGGCGGCGGCGGTTGACAAAGAGCGCCATGTCAGTGTCCCACGCGCGCATCGAGCCGCATCAGCATGAGACGCGCGGCGGCCAGCACGATGAAGGTGATGACGAAAAGAATGAGGCCAAGGGCAATCAATGACGAGGTGTAAAGATCGCCGACGGCTTCGGTGAACTCGTTGGCGATGGTGGCCGAGATGGTGGTGCCCGGCGCGAACAGCGACGGCGAAACGCGGTGCGCATTGCCGATGACAAAGGTCACCGCCATGGTCTCGCCGAGCGCGCGACCGAGTCCCAACATCACCCCGCCGACGACGCCGACGCGTGTAAATGGCAGCACGACGTAGCGCGAGACTTCCCAGGTGGTACAGCCAAGGCCGTAAGCCGCTTCCTTCAATACCGGCGGCACGGCCTCGAACACGTCGCGCGAGATCGACGTTATGAACGGCAGCACCATAATCGCCAGGATGAGGCCGGCCGTGAGCACACCGATGCCATAAGGCGGACCGGCGAAGAGATCGGACAGCAGCGGAATGTTGCCGAAGAGATCAATGATGAACGGCTGCACATATTGTTGCAGGAAAGGTGCCAAAACGAAGAGGCCCCAGATGCCGTAGATGATGCTCGGAATGCCGGCGAGCAGCTCGATGGCGATGCCGATCGGACGCCGCAGCCACATCGGGCAGAGTTCGGTCAGGAACATCGCGATGAACAGACCGACCGGTACGGCGATTAGCATGGCAATCAGCGACGTCACCAGCGTGCCGTAGATCGGCGCGACGGCGCCGAATTTTTCGGTCACCGGATTCCAGACTTCGGAGGTAAGAAAGCCGAAGCCGAACGTCTGCAAGGCCGGCCAGGCGCCGTGAACGAGCGACGCGATGATGCCGCCGAGAATCAGGAGAACGAGGATGGCCGCGGAACGCGTCAGATGGCGGAAAGCGATATCGCCGAGCCGAAGCCGTTGCAGGATTCGAGCGCGATCCCTCTGATGGCGGAATGGGGCCGCCGAGCCGCTTTCCAATGCGAGATCAACCACGGGTCGTCTCCCGTTGGGTTTCATCTGGCTCTCCCTGAACTTACCCGGGACGGGGCACTGAAGCGGCCCAGAAATCGTAATACAAGCCGTCTTGTCGAGCGGCGGCGGATCAGGGAAAGGGCACCGGTGAGCGCCCTTTCCACTTTCATCATGAGATCAGAAGACCGGCTTGCCGGAGTCGTCCTTGATGTCGGACTTCCATTTGGCCTGGATCAAATTGACGACGTTATCGGGCATCGGGATGTAGTCGAGGCTCGACGCCATCTGATCGCCGTTCTTGTACGCCCACGCGAAGAACTTGAGGGCTTCTTTGGTGGCGACGATGTCCTTCGGCTGCTTCGGCACAAGGATGAAGGTCGCGCCAGCGATGGGCCAAGATTTCGCGCCCGGCGAGTCGGTGAGGATCATGTAGAAGCCGGGAGCCTTGGCCCAGTCAGCGCCGCCCGCGGCCGCCATGATCGCATCCGGCGTGGCGGAAACGGTCTGGCCGTCTTTGTTGACCATCTTCGCGGTCGTGAGGTGGTTCTGCTTGGCGTAGGCGGTCTCGACATAACCGATCGCGCCTTTGGTCTGCATGACACCGTTCGCGACGCCTTCATTGCCCTTGGCACCGATGCCGCCCGGCCACTCGACCGAGGTCGACGAGCCGACCTTGTCCTTCCACGCCGGGCTGACCTTCGACAGATAATTGGTGAAGATGAAGGTCGTGCCCGATCCGTCCGAGCGGTGCACCAGCGCGATCGCCTGCGACGGCAGCTTGGCGCTCGGGTTGAGCTTCTTGATCGCGGGATCGTCCCACTTGGTGATCTCGCCGAGATAGATCCTGGCGAGCGTCGGCCCGTCGATCGTCAGATCGTTGCTCTTGACGCCGTCGAGGTTGACGACCGGCACGATGCCGCCCATCACCGTCGGAAACTGGATGACGCCGATCTTGTCGAGTTCCTTCGGCTGCAGCGGCATATCCGACGCGCCGAACGTGACGGTGCGCGCGGTGATCTGCTTGATGCCGCCCCCGGAGCCGATCGACTGATAGTTCAGCCGGTTGCCGGTCTCTTTCTTATACGCGTCCGCCCACTTGGCGTAGATCGGATAGGGGAAGGTCGCGCCGGCGCCGGAAATGTCGGCGGCGTTGGCCGGGCTATGCAGGGCGAGGGCGATGACGCCCGCGGCGGCAAATGCGCTCCAGTGTTTCACAAGATATCTCCTCTGTTGGCAGCTAGCAGGCGAAAGGTGCCGTCGGGCGCCCTCGCTTGGCTGCCCCCGTTTAGGAGCGGCGTGTCACGGTCATATTACGGTTTTGCAACAGTTGTATGACAGCTTAGGCCGATGAATCGACAGCACTTTTTCGCTGTGTGGCGGAGGCGCTGTGCAGAGGAAGCTGCATCGTGAAACTCGCACCGGCACCAAACGTGCTTTCGATGCTGAGCTTGCCGCCGTGCCGGTTGAGCACATGCTTGACGAGTGCGAGGCCGAGGCCGGTACCGCCCTGCGCGCGGCTGTCAGTAACGTCGACGCGGTAAAAGCGTTCGGTCAATCGCGGCAGATGCTCCGGTGCGATGCCCGGGCCGAAGTCGCGCACCACGATGCGCGCTTCCGCGGTGCCGTCCCGCGTCTGCCCGCGCGCCAGCGTGACGTCGACGCGTCTGCCGGCGGCGCCATATTTGAGGGCGTTCTCGACTAGATTTTCGAGCGCGCGGATCAGTTCGTCGCGATCGCCGAGGACGACGAGCGGCTCCGGCGGCGCGGCAACTTTGATCGCGACCTCGCGATCGTGTGCGAGCGTCATCAGCCCGTCTACAACCTGGCGGACGATGGGCGTGAGCTCGATCGTCGTGTTCGGCTGGAGATGCGCGTTGAGCTCGATGCGCGACAGCGACAATAGATCGTCGATCAGCCGCGCCATACGCGTCGCCTGCTGCTGCATGATCGTTAGGAATTTCTCGCGCGCGCCGACGTCGTTCTTCGCCGGACCTTGCAGCGTCTCGATGAAGCCGAGCAGGGCCGCGAGCGGTGTGCGCAATTCGTGGCTCGCATTGGCGACGAAGTCGGCGCGCATCTGATCCATGCGGCGGAGCGGCGTCAGATCGTTGAACGTCACTAGCAGCAGTTCTCCACCCTTTCCGGTACTGCCGGGCGGCCGAATCGGATGGACGAATGCTTCGAACCAGCGCCCCACCGGCACGCGCTCGACGAATTCGGCGCGCTGCGGCTCGTGCGTCTTGCCGGC
>JGI20207J14881_1000293_pt1 | contig 18591 bp, 20 predicted proteins | sample NGESurdeep092012_4_FD_14881 | JGI IMG/M metagenome (IMG submission 14881)
GAGCTCACCTTCTATGACGCCCTGGTCGTTCGCGAACGACGCACTCGTTGGAGCGCTGTTCGTGCGGATCGTTTCCCACGCATTGCCTGATTCGACGTCCAACCACCAATGTGCGGCGGTGACAGTAACGATCGGCGACGAAGATCCGAGTTGCGTCTCCGCGGCCACCGCGCTTTGGAACGAACCTTGCGCAGCGTTCCAGCCGTAGTCATAGGAGCACGGGACAGAGTTCGCTCCAAAACAGATCTGCGGTGTCTGTTGAGAGGTTGGCCAGTTGGAATTGTTCGTCGGTCCGGGATTGTCCGTATTTGCGTAAAACTCTGGACTACCGGTCAGCGACGTCGCGGACCACTGGAGTTCTCGTACGAGGCACGGGTTCGTGGAAAAGGGGCGTCCGTTGTTAACGCCCACAATGCCAAAACCCTCTGGGGCGGGAAGATTACTGCTGCACTGAGGGAAACTGATGTCGTAGCCCAACGACGTCGGGGGTGTTGACGTGCTCGATGACGCGAGGTCAGCAGTTCCGATGACACCGGTGAAAGCGATGAGCGGAGCCAGGAAAACTTTCATTGAAGGTTTGAACACGTCTATGAATTTTAGACTGACGTGACTTCTTCATCCGATGTTCGTCAAAGTCTCATCGTGTTCTCAATCGGCGAAACCCTCAGCACGCACTGAGAAATGAGTGGTGCATTTCTTATGTCATCCAATTGACATACGGAAACAAAAGATCGAACTTCGCCGAGCGTCTTGAATCCGCTGCACGCAACGTAGCCCTGCTCGTACCAGAAGTTGACTCAAGGGTCGGCTCTCAGCGGAAATCCTCTTGCAGTTTCGCCAGCTCGGCGGCGCCCGGGCAGAGATCGGCGTAGGGAATGCTGTTCAGTCCGGCGTCGGGCGTGTGGTTGAGTTCGTGCATCTCTTGGCCCGCTTCGTTGAGGTAGAGAAGACCAGTGGCGATCTCGCCACGACTCTGATGATCGCGAATGTACTCCTCGACGTTCTGACGATCACTCGGGTCGTAGCCATCGGGGACATTACGAAAGCGCAGCACACTTCCGTCGTGCATGGTCACGGCCTTCGCGCCGTCGCTCGGGATCTTCTCTCGAATCGGTACGTGTATCGGCACGAAGTCCGACACCGTCTCCAGATCGGTCTCCACCTCTTTCACTTCGTGTTGTCGAACGAATTTGTAACTCTTCGTCGAGCCCTCGTGATCGTTAAACGTCACGCACGGTGAGATGACGTCGATGAGCGCGAAGCCGTGGTGCTTCACCGCCGCCTTCAGTATCGGGATCAACTGCTCCTTGTCGCCGGAGAAGCTCCTCGCGAGGAACGTGGCGCCCAGCGTGAGACCCAACATGATCGGGTCGATCGGGGCGAGCAGGTTCGCCTCACCCTTCTTCGGGGCCGAGCCAATGTCCGCCGACGCTGAAAACTGCCCCTTGGTGAGGCCGTACACCCCGTTGTTCTCGATGACGTAGACCATGTTGACGTTGCGGCGCATGGCGTGCATGAGGTGACCGAGGCCAATGGAGAGTGAGTCGCCGTCGCCCGAGATGCCGATGTAGGTCAGTTCGCGATTTGCGGCGTTGGCGCCGGTAGCGATCGTCGCCATGCGGCCGTGCGCACTGTTGAACCCGTGCGCGCCGCGCACGAAGTACGTCGGCGTCTTCGAGGAACAGCCGATGCCGCTCAACTTCGCGATCCGATTCGGCGGCGTCGAGAGTTCGAAGAAGGCGTGACTGATCGCGGCGGTCACCGAGTCGTGGCCACAGCCCGCGCACAGCGTGGACATCGCGCCCTCGTAGTCGCGCACCGTGAGTCCGATCTCGTTCTTCGGCAGCGGGTTAAGGGGTATGAAGGGCTTCAGTATCGAGGGCATTAGGAGATCTCCAATTGCGTGAGCACGCTGTCGACGACTTGTTGGGCACTGAGGGGAAAGCCCCCGTACGCGAGAACCGTGTTCATCTTCTCGATCGCGACGCCCGTCTCGATCGAGATGAGCGAACGCAACTGCGCGTCGCGATTCTGCTCCACGACGAAACAGCGATCGTGCTCTTCGACGAAGTCTCGGATGTCCTCGACGAACGGAAAGCCACGAACGCGAAGGAAGTCGGCCGTGACACCGCGGGCGTCGAGTTCTTCCAGGGCTTCTCGAACCGCGAGGTCGCAGCTTCCTACTGTGATGACGCCGACCTTCGCGCCCTTTCGACGTTCAATGACCGGCGCGGGCACGTGCGTTGCTGAGGCCGCGTGCTTCAGTTTCAGCCGGTCGATCACTTCTTGGTAGTGGTCGGGCACCTCGGTGTAGGTCCCGTACTTGTCGTGGCCGGAACCTCGAATGAAGTACGCACCCTTCGGGTGCGAGCCCGGCAGCGTGCGCGGCGTGACGAACTTCTCGTCTTCGTTCGCGTAGCGAAAGAACTCGGTGATCTCCGAGAGGTCGTCGTCGGTGAGCACGCGTCCTCGGTCGGGCACGTAGCTGTCGTCCCACGTGAGGCGCGGCACCACCCAGTCGTTCATCCCGATGTCGAGGTCGGACAGCATGAACACCGGCGTCTGGAAACGTTCAGCGATGTCGAAGCACTGCGCGGCGAACTCGAAACACTCGAACGGATTCGCCGGGAACAACAAGATGTGTTTGGTGTCACCGTGCGAGGCGTAGGCGCACATCAAGATGTCGCCCTGCTGGGTCCTCGTCGGCATGCCCGTCGACGGACCGACGCGCTGCACGTCGATGATGACGGCGGGAATCTCGGTGTAGTAAGCCAGGCCGAGCAGTTCACTCATCAGTGAGATGCCCGGACCCGACGTGGAGGTGAAGGCGCGCGCGCCGTTCCAGCCCGCGCCGAGAACCATGCCAATGGACGCAATCTCGTCCTCGGCTTGGATGATGAGGTAGTTGTTCTTGTACGTGATGGACGCTTCGGGGTCGTCACTCACCACACGCTCACGTCGGTACGTGGCGCAGAGTTTCGTGAAGTTGTCCATCACTGCCGTCGCGGGCGTGATCGGGTACCACCCGGCGACGGTGGCGCCGGCGTAGAGACAGCCCAACGCGGCCGCGGTGTTGCCGTCGATGAGGATCGAGTCGTCGTTCTTGTCGAGCGGCTCCAGGTGAAAGGCGAGTGGACACGCGAAGTTCTCGCGCGCGTAGTCGTAGCCGAGACGAAGGGCGCGCTGGTTTGAATCGCGTAGCGCCTCGTTGCGAGCGAAGGTTTCGGCGAGCAAGTTCGCCACCACGTCGAGGTCGATACCGACGAGCGCCACGACGGCGCCGGCGTACGCGACGTTCTTCATGAGGATGCGTTCGCGCGGCTTCGTGAAGTTCTCAAGACACATCGCCGCCAAGGGGACGCCGAGGAAGTTGACGTCCTCGCGCTCAAGATCGGGGTCGAGGGGCCACGACGAGTCGTAGAGGAGGTACCCGCCAGAGCGCACTTCGGCGATGTCGTCGGCGTAGGTCTGAGAGTTCATCGCGACAACAAGGTCGTAGTTGAGGGCGCGCGCCGTGTACCCCGACTTATTCGCGCGGATCTCGTACCAGGTGGGCAGACCTTGGATGTTGGACGGAAAGAGGTTCTTGCCCGAGACGGGCACACCCATGCGAAAGATGGCTTGGACGAGGAGGCCGTTCGCGCTCGACGATCCCGTGCCGTTGACGTTGGCGAGCTTGATGGAGAAGTCGTTGATCTGGTTCGGTACGGACGACCTCGACTTGGACTTGGCGGTCATCGTCATCAGCGGCCACCGCCCCCGAAACCCACGGCGACGGGAATGAAGTTCTTCGATCCGGCGTAGGGGATGGCTAGATCGAAGAGTTCCATGTCCCACGCGGCCGTCGGACAGCGTTCGGCGCAGAGGCCACAGTGCACGCAGACGTTCTCGTCCTTCACCATGACGCGACCGGTCTGAGGGAGTGGCTCCGAGACGTAGAGCTCTTGATCGAGGTTGTTGGCGGGCGCGAGCAGTCGAGTGCGCAGATCCGCCTCGTCACCGTTACTGGTGATGGTGAGACACTGCACGGGACAGATGTCGAGACAGGCGTCACACTCGATACAAAGTGGTGCAGCGAACGCGGTCTGCACGTCACAGTTGAGACAGCGCTGCACCTCTCGGGCGGTCTGCTCGGCGCTGAAGCCGAGTTCGACTTCGAGGTTGAGCGATTCGAAGCGCTTCGTGAGTTCGACGTGGCTCATCTTTTGGCGAGACGACTGGTTGTAGTCGTTGTGGTAGCTCCACTCGCTCATCCCCATCTTCTGGCTGACGAGCGTCATACCCATCTCCGGGCGCGTGAAGAGTGGTACGTCGAAACAGTGGTTGTCGATGGAGATGGCGGCTTCGTGCCCGTGCGCGACGGCCCAGATGATGTTCTTCGGGCCCCAGGCCGCGTCGCCACCGAAGAAGACGCCTGGGAGAGTGGACTGCATGGTGACTTCGTCGACGACGGGCATGTCCCACTCGCCGAACGTCATGCCGAGGTCGCGTTCGATCCACGGAAAGGAGTTCTCTTGGCCGATGGCGAGGATCACGTCGTCACACGGCAAGATGACGGTGTCGATGGTCGTCGAGTGTGAGGCGGTCTCATCCCACTCGAGCACGTCGAACTCCATGCCGACGAGTTTTCCGTCCTCGATGACGAAGCGCGTCGGCGCGTGGTTGACGAGGATCTCGACTTGCTCCTCTTCGGCGTCGTCGAGTTCCCAAGGCGAGGCCTTGAAGAACTGACGGGGACGGCGAGCCATGACCTTGATGTCGGTGCCGCCCAGTCGTCTCGACGTACGACAGCAGTCCATCGCGGTGTTACCAACGCCGATGATGAGGACGCGTGAGCCGATCTCGCTGATGTGACCGAAAGCCACCGATTCGAGCCAGTCGATGCCGATGTGGATGTGCGACTCGACCTCGTCGTGGCGGCCGGGGAGATTGAGTTCTTTGCCCCGTGGCGCGCCGACGCCGACGAAGACGGCGTCGAATCCTTCGTCGAGGAGAGCGCGCAAGCTCGAGACGGGTGTGTTGTAGCGAATGTCGACGCCCATGTCGAGGATCATCCCCGTCTCGTCCTCGAGGACCTCTTCGGGCAGACGGAACGACGGGATGTTCGAGCGCATCAGACCGCCGGGCTTGTCGTACTGTTCGAAGATGGTGACCTCGTAGCCGAGCGGCATGAGGTCGTTCGCGACCGTGAGTGAGGAGGGTCCCGCGCCAATGCACGCGACGCGTTTGCCGTTCTTCTCGGTAGGGATGGCCGGGAGGCGGTCTTGGATGTCACCCTTGAGGTCACTCGCGACGCGCTTCAATCGACAGATTGCGACGGGCGCGCCGTCGACGCGTTCGCGCCGACAAGCCGGTTCGCACGGTCGGTCACAGGTACGCCCCAAGATGCCGGGAAAGACGTTGGACTCACGGTTCAACATGTAGGCGTCGTCGAAACGGCCCTGCGCGATCAAGCGGATGTAGCCGGGAACGTTCGTGTGCGCCGGACACGCCCACTGGCAGTCGACCACTTTATGGAAGTAGTCGGGACCTTGAGTGTCCGTCGGCTTCACGCAGAATCTCCTCTCGAAAAGGCCAAAAGTCCTGCGAGACACCAGAACTGATGCTCAGGTCCTTCGAGTTTTACTGTACTGCGTTTGCATCACGGCTTCGTCTCACCCGCGCTCGAGGACGCAACCATTTTGCCTCGTGAAACGAACGATAACGAGACGAAGGATCGCGCCAACGTCACGCCCAACTCCGCGCACGCATCAGGTCGTCCAACGACCCGTGAGACAGCGTTGTCCTAGGGTGGCCCCATAGCGAAATCGGGACTCTCGGGAAGCAGTGAACTCCAGCGCGTGATGGACGCCGCGCGCACGCCGGACTGGAGTCTGGGACTCGATCGGCAAGGCCAGATCATGGCGACCAAGGACTCGGGCGAGATCGGTCTGCCCTGGGTGGTGATCGCCGCGAAGGCGGGTCGTGGCATGCGGGTGTCGAAGTATCGCCCGGGCGACGACGTCGAAGTCGAAGGTGACGTCATCGGCGAGATCTCGGGCAATCCCCGTGAGATGGGCCGTCAGCTTAGAACGCTGCTCTCGGACATCGAACTCGAGGACTAAGCGACAGCTTCTCTTTACTTCGTCACGCGCTGATCTGGTGCGTGAGCGTCCGGAGATCAGTATCGTGGGCGCCTAACAAGAGGAATGAAAATCATGACCGAAGAACTCTGGGCCACTGTCGACAACTACTTGGTGTCGCTCCTCTCGCCCTCGGACGACGCGCTCGACAAGGCACTGAGCGACAGTGACGCGGCCGGCTTGCCGCCGATCAACGTGGCACCCAATCAGGGGAAGTTGTTAGAGCTGCTCGCGAAGAGTCACGGGGCGCGACGAATCTTGGAGATCGGTACGCTCGGCGGCTACAGCACGATCTGGCTCGCCCGGTCGTTGTCGGAAGGTGGGCAACTCATCTCGTTGGAGTTGGAGTCAAAGCACGCCGACGTGGCTCGCTCGAACGTCATGAGAGCGGGCCTCGAGTCCGTCGTCGAGATTCGCGTGGGACCTGCGTCGTCGTCGTTACGCGACCTGATCGGCGAGAAGGTCGAACCCTTCGACCTCATCTTCATCGACGCGGACACCTCATCTTCATCGACGCCGATAAGGAGGGCTACCCCGAGTACTTCGCGCTGTCCCTCGAGCTCTCGCGTGTCGGGACCATGATCATCGCGGACAACGTGGTGCGCGCGGGCGGGATCGTCGATCCACAAAGTACGGACGAGCGCGTGTTGGCAGTGCGCGCGTTCCTCGAACTCGTGGCCGAAGAAGATCGAGTTGAGGCCACGGCGATTCAGACCGTCGGAAGCAAGGGCTACGACGGTTTCGCCCTGATGCTCGTCAAGAAGTAGGTGTTCCGACGGATCTGCACGTGTCACGAGAAAGCTCTTCCGGCCCGATGAAAGTATGAGACCGTGACCATCGTGACGGTGTTTCGTAGTCGACTTCGACCTGGCGTCGAGGTCGCGTACGGAGAAGTGGCCGCAGAGATGAGCCGTCTCGTGCACGCCATGGAGGGGTTCGTCGACGAGAAGTTCTACACGTCGGATGACGGCGAACGCGTCACCATCGTGCGATTTCGTGACCGAGTAGCGCAGCGCGCGTGGGCCGAACTGCCGGCCCACCTCGCGGCGCAACGCCGCGGTCGCGACGAGTTCTATTCGTGGTACGACATTTCCGTCTCTGAAGAGACGTATCAGCGGACGTTTAGGGTTTCTGCCCCATAGCCTTTGCCACCATCGTCTTCCGAATTTCAGCGTGAATGCTCAGATGACAACTCACCACCGGTGGAATACGGTTCCGTCGTTGACCATTTGATCGCCGCGGGAGCGTGTATCACAAATCGTGATACACTTTCCCCATGAACACCAGTTCGCGCCTCGCAGTTTCAATCCGTCTTGACGCTGAGTCCCAGCGCGCTCTGTACGCCCTTGAGTCATCGGGGCTTACCCGTTCAGAAGCCATCCGAAAGGGTCTGCGCGTTGCGGCAGACCAACTTGGCCGCATGGAGATGATTCGTCGCGAGGCTGAGATGGTCGCCGCTGATCAGCAAGACAGAAAAGAGATGCTCGACATTGCGGCCTTCATGGAGAGCCTCCGTGTCGAGGGGTGACATCGTCCGCCTCACGCCACCGAAAAGCGAGGGTCGTGAACAACAAGGCGCGCGTTTCGGTGTCGTGATTCAGTCGGACGCCTTAACGCCGCTGCCCACGGTGATTGTGGCTCCGACGTCGCAAAGTGCTCGCAACACCCATTTTCGTCCGGTGATAGCTCTGAAGAGTGAAAAGACAAAAGTTTTGGTTGAGCAACTCACGGCGATTGATGTTCGTCGCGCGAGCGATGTCGTTGGCCACGTGACTATTGAAGAACTGTGGACGATTGATGAAGCCGTGGCCCTAGTGGTCGGACTGCACTGAGTCAATTCTCACGACGAAACTGATGGGGCTTTGGGACTCTTGGGCAATACTGCCCTTTCGAAGTAGATAAGTCGGCGTTCCCAGCGACCGCAAACGTGCCAACGTCAGAAGTTCGACGTGACGATTGAAAGTTCCTTCACCATCACGTCCGCGTAGCGGGAGAGTCACCGTCGGGTAAGACGCGGTCTTTATGGTGCAAGGACAGAGCTCACTTAGGAGGGATGTTCAATGCGTACAACGACAATGCGGTCACTAAAAGTACTGATGGTTACGGGTATTGGCGTGACGGGGGCACTGCTCGCCGCCGGCGTTTCGGTCGCCGATTCGTCGTCGACGCCCACGTTGCGGGCGACCCAGATCCTGAAGGGCTCGTCCCTGCAGCACTCGTACACCCCCGCCGGTTCTACGACGTCGAAGAGCGAGGTACTGAGTAAGCCCGACGACATCACCCAGCTCGGCGACAATCTCGTCGTGGGCTTCCAGAACGGCGTCGGACCCCAGGGCGAGGCGAGCACCGACGGCAACCTCGCCAGTACGGTCGTCCAGTTCAGTCAGAGCGGTGACGTCCGCGGGCAGTGGGACGTGGGCGGCAAGGTCGACGGTCTTACTGCCGATCCGGCGCTGAAGGGCGTCCTCGCCACCGTCAACGAGGACGGCAACTCTTCGATGTACCTGATTCGTCCAAGTGACGGAGCCAACGCGGTGACGCACTACACCTTCAGCGCGCCTCTCGTGCACAACGGTGGCACCGACGCGATCTCGATCCTTGATGGAAAGATTTTGGTGAGCGCGTCAGCACCGGGTACCACCGNCGNTGCCGACGCGCCCAGCGCCAGTTACCCCGCCGTCTACACGGTGCAACTGGACGCGGCCACCAAGACCGCGGTCGCGANGCCGCTCTTCTACGACGAAGACACGGCCACGACCGCCAATCGTTCGACCAAGCNCGANGGTGGCGCCAAGACCACCCAGCTTGCCTTGACCGACCCCGACTCGTCGTCCGTGGTCCCCTCGGGCGCGTCGCGCTTCGCTGGCGACTTCATGCTCACNAGTCAAGGCGATCAGCAGCAGATCTTCGTTGATCGAGCGAACTCCGATCACCCACGACTGGCGGTGTTGAACCTGAGCCAAGCAGTGGACGACACTGCGTGGCCGACCCACCGGTCCGGCAAACTGTTCGCGACCGATTCGACGAACGACGCTGTCGTCGTCGTCACCGGATCCTTCGACGGTGGCCAGCCGTTCGTCGTCGCGACACCGTGCGGCGCGAACAGTGCTCCGGCGAGTTGCCCCGCGTCGCCCGCTAACTACCTCGCGACCTTGAATCCGAAGACGGGCAACGTGACGGCCGTGACGGTCACCGGTGCCTCCTTCGCTCCCCAGGGGGGCCTCGTGTTCGTGACCGGCAACCACTGAGAAGACTCGACGAGGACGCTCTCGAGACGTGATCGGATCTCGGTGGCTCAACGTCGGTGAAGGAGTATCTTCGAGAACATGACGAACATCCGACTTGGATCAGTATCACTTGACTGCGCCGACCCGAAGGAACTCGCTGACTTTTGGGCTGAACTTCTCGGAGGCACGATCGCCTACACGAGTGACGATTTCGTGGCCGTGAAGTTGGACGGTGCGTGGATCTCGGCCGTTCGAGTGGACGACTACGTCCGACCGGACTGGCCCGACGGGAGCCCTCCGAAGCAGATTCATCTCGATCTCGCCGTTGACGACTTGGACGAGGCGGAGAGCGAGGCGCTGCGACTTGGCGCGGTGAAGGCGAACGCGCAATCGAACCCTGAGAACTGGCGCGTGTTCATCGATCCAGCTGGTCATCCCTTCTGTTTCTCCACCCTCATCCCTGAGTAGTCGCGAAACGCTCTAGGGCCACGCCGGTTTCGTGGTCGCGCCTTGCTCCAACAAGTTGAAGTACGAATGCAGCATGACGCTTCGTGCCTGGTCTTCACTCACTTCGCACAGACCGTACTCAACCGGGGCGAGGGTTCCACCTTGGTAGACGCTCGACACGCTTTGACAGTCGGCGGTGCGAGAGGCGAGCCACAGGGTCTCCGCCGAGACGAACGTGCGTTTCTGGCCTTTCGCGGGGATCAGATTGAAGAGCAGCCGGACCTCTTGGTTGACGCGGCGATCGGCGCTGAGTAGTCGGGCTTCCGCGCAGCCCTCAAGACCCATGGTGGAAGTCTGATTACAGGCGAGGTGCGTGAACGACTCGCTGATGACGGGCGGTCGAAGCGGCGTACCTCCGGTGTTGACCCTTGCCGTCGACACGCCGCACGACGACAACGCGGCGCCAGCGAGTGCGACGCCACAGACGGTGAGGAAACGTCGGTTCTTAATACCAGTGCCACTCGGACAGCGGCCAGATCTTTAAGAACACTTTGCCGATGATGTCCGACTTGGGAACCGTGCCCCACATCCGTGAGTCGCACGAGTTCGCGTGGTTGTCNCCCATCATGAAGTACTGGCCCGCGGGCACCGTGACGTCTTTGATGGGGCTCGGACCCATGGTGCGAAAGACCGACCACCTCTGATCGAGCTTNACNCCGTTTCGATAGATGGTGTTGCCCTTCGTNTTGAGGACGTCACCCGGTAGGCCAATGACGCGCTTCACGAGATCGGTGACGGGATCGTTGCAGATCCTCGCGACGTCCGGCGGCGCTTTGAAGACCACGATGTCGCCGACGTTGATGGTGCCAAAGTCGACGCTGAGTTTGTTCACGAGGATCCGGTTTCCGTCGTAGAACGTGGGATTCATGGAAGCGGAGGGGATGAGAAACGTCTGAAAGACGTAGGTGCGGATCAGGAACGAGACGAGGACCGCGGCGACCAACACGATCACCCACTCGATGAAACTCTTCTTGCGCGACTTCACGTGCTTGGCGATGGGCGCGTCGGGGGCCGTCTCGTCGAGGGGAAGGGACATACGACAACAGTACGGGCTGTGTCAGACGACGGTCGTGCGCGCACGTTGAGAGCACACTCTGCTACGCGAACGCTGGGGTTAGCGGTCCTTCGCGACGTCGTTGGCCTGCTGATCAAGCGGTTGAAGGGACGTGACTGCGATCTCGCCGTCGAGCATCTCCTCGAGACCGATCGCACCTTCGACGATGGTCCCTTCCTTTGACGTCGTCCTTCGTGTTCTCGGGTGCGGGTTCAACAACGCGGCCACGAGACCGGCGAGCGCGGCCATGGCGGCGACGTACCACCAGAGGTGATGGAAATTGCGAAGGGCTTGGGACGCACTCGTCGGAGTGCCCAAGATCACGACGAGTATCGCCACGCCGAGCGCGCCGCCGATCTGGCGGGCGGTCTGGTTGACGGCACTGCCGACCGCGTAGCGCGTCGCCTCGAGACTCGACACCGCCGCGGCGCTGATGACGGGGAACGTGAGTCCGATGCCGAGTCCGACGATGATCGTCCCCGGCAGCCACACCTTCACGTAGTCCGGCGTCAGACCCACGCGCCACACGTACCAAAGCAGGCCTGAGGCAAAGACGACGAAACCGACCATCAAGACGCGGCGAAAGCCGTAACGTCCGGCGAGTTTGCCCGCTGGTCCCGAGACCACGGCCACCACGAGTGGCCCGGGCGTCACCGAGAGCCCCGCTTGGAGGATGGAGTAGTGCCACACGCTCGTCAAGAACAAGATGTTGCCGAGCAGCATCGCGAAGAAACCCATTGCGTAGAGCAGCGCGACGGTGTTCGCGACGCTGAAGGGGCGTGCGTGAAAGAGCTTGAGATCAAGGACTGGCTCCTCGTGACGTGACGAGCGGTAGAGGAAGACCGCGCCCAACACGGCGAAGGCGACGAACCCGGCGATGATGCGGGCGCTGCTCCAGCCCCAGGTGGGTCCTTCCGTGATGGCGAGCACCAACGTCGCGAGCGATCCACTGAGGAGAACGACGCCGGGAAAGTCGGGACTCGTCGTCGACCCGGACCCCTTCGTCTCTTCGAGGACTCGACGTCCAACGATCCAGGCGATGAGTCCAATGGGAAGATTCACGTAGAACGCCGCGCGCCAACCGAAGGCCGTGATCAGAAGCGCGCCCAGGGACGGTCCCGTCGCGACCGCGAGCGCACCGATGCCACCCCACAGCGCCACGACCTGTGAGCGCTTCTCCTTCGAGTACGAGGCGAGCAGCAGTGAGAGCGACGCGGGGAGCAGGGTGGCGGCGCCCACGCCTTGGACGACGCGTCCGAGTATCAGCGTGACGACCGAGGGCGCGACGCCACACAGGAGTGAACCAAGACAGAAGACACCGAGGCCGAAGAAGAAGATGCGTCGACTCCCGAGACGATCGGCGGTTCGACCCGCGACCACTAACAGTGAGCCGAAGATAATGGCGTAGCCCGTCAACACCCACGCGAGACTGGCGCGAGTGTCGTGGGGAAAGGCACGCTCCAGTGCCGGAAAGGCGACGTTCACGATTGAGAGATCGAGCGACGCCATGAACGCGCCGAGTGCGGTGACGACGAAGATGGCCCTTCGGTGTCGGCCCACGAACGTGGCGGGAGGGCTTGCGTCGGCACCAGAGAGTTCTGTCATGGAATGGACTTTACTTGTGTGCATAGCATCGTGCAACTTACTAGGATGAAACCATGGAGCGAAAGAGCTTTGCCTCGATGGACTGTTCGGTGGCCCAGTGCCTGGAGGTGGTGGGTGAGTGGTGGAGCATGCTCATCATCCGTGACACCTTCATGGGCGTCACCCGATTCGAAGACTTTCAGCGGCGCCTCGGTATCTCTCGCAACATCTTGCGCGACCGACTGAACTCGCTGGTCAACGCTGGCGTGCTGGTGCGTGTGCCCTACTCAGAGCATCCACCGCGCGACGACTACACGCTCACGCAGAAGGGTCGTGACTTGTGGCCGATCCTCACGACCATGCGTCAGTGGGGCGACAAGTACGCCGCTCCGTCGGGCCCCCCGATCGAATTGACCCACACCTGGTGCGGCAAGACCACGCACGTGGAAATGATCTGTGACGAGTGCGGCGAGCCCGTGTCGTCTCGCGACGTGAAGGCCGTCGTCGGAGCCGGTCGCGACGCGCGAAACTACCTTGCGTCAAAGAGCTGAGACTGATCCTCGTTTACGCGTCGTGAGGCGGAGGTGTCGCGCCCGGCGCGAAGCGACCAAGTTCAGCACCCATTACCTTGCCGATATTGGAGACGTGCAGGTGAATCTCGTCGAGTAAGTCGGTGGCCTTCTTCACGGCCTCGGTGAGTTCGGTGTTCTCCTGGATGAGCTTCTTGATGTCGTCGGTGTTGTTCGCCGTGTGCAGCGCGACCTCGGACGAAATGGAATCCGCGCGCTTCGCGGCGATGAGCAACGCCGCGGCCTGAACGCCGGCCATCATCGACAGGAACAGGTTGAGCAGGATGTACGGGTAGGGGTCGAAGGCCTTGTGGTGCAGCACGTGCTCGAAGAAGACCGTGTTGACGAGTGCCCACGCGATCATCACGGCGAAGAATCCGAAGACGAAACCCCACGATCCCATGATGTTGCGCATGCGATCGGCCGCGCGCTCGCCGCGAGAGAGATCGTCGCCCGATCGTACCGCGGGATGTTTATGCCAGTGGGTCTGCCAGGGCTTACTCGTCACTCATCAAGCGTTACACACCGTCGCCCTGGCGACGGGGACTCAGAAGGGCGGTTCGAAGCTGAGACGTAGCGGCATCTCGCTCTGACCTTCGAACGGTCGGACGTTCAAGACTTGGTGGATCTCGAGGTGGTGACGCTCGAAGGCGACGGCCGAACCAGCCATGTACAGACGCCAGACGCGCGCGCGCTCGATACCAACTTCTTCGATCGCTTCGTCGAAACGCTTGGTGAGATTGTCGACCCAGCGTCGCAGGGTCATCGCGTAGTGCTCGCGCAGACTCTCGAGGTGGCGCACTTCGAAGCCGTGCGACTGGAACATCGTGACCATCGTTCCGACCTCGTGCAGTTCGCCGTCGGGAAAGACGTAGCGGTCGATGAACTGACTGCCGGTCTTCGACGGTCCTCGCAGACCCATCGCGAACTGCATCTGACGACTGAACGCCGCGAGCTTCGAGGGTTGGGGATCGTCTTCGAACGAGAGCGGACGGCCAATGGCGTGATTGAGGAATCGGCCACCGGGCTTGAGGAGGTCCCACATCGTGTGGGTGTAGTTCTCCAACGAACGCCGACCAACGTGTTCGGACATGCCGATCGAACTGATGGCGTCGAAGGGTCCGTCGTTGACGTCGCGAAAGTCCTGGAGGCGAAACTCCACCAGATCGCTGACGCCCGCGAGACGCGCCTGTTCCGTCGCGTACCTCTGCTGCTGTTCGGAGAGGGTCACGCCAACGACCGTGGCGCCGAAGTGGCGCGCCGCGTGGATCCCCATCGCGCCCCAGCCACAGCCCACGTCGAGGAGGCGTGAGCCGGGCCCGAGGTCGAGCTTGCGCGCGACGAGGTCGACCTTTCGGGCCTGCGCTGCTTCGAGGGTGTCCTCGGGACTGGAGAACACCGCGCAGCTGTACGTCATCGAAGGACCGAGCACCATCTCGTAGAAACGATTGGACACGTCGTAGTGGTGCGAGATCGCTTGACGGTCGCGAGCTCTCGAATGAATCACGCCACGCTGCGTGGCTTCGATGGCGGGCGGCGCGAGTGGTTTCAGCGCGGACGCGCCGACGACCGACAGAAGCAACCGCAGGTTGTTGGCGTTCAGTAGTTGTCGCAGTGGGGGCATGTTGAGTTCGAAAAGCGGATCGAGGTCCCCGTCGACTTCGATGTCGCCTGCGACGTACGCTCGGGCCACACCAAGTTCACCGGGGTGGGTCAACACGCGCGTCAGAGCGTCACGTCGAATGATCTTTAACGTGATGCTGTTCGCGCCCGACACGACCGTCGGTTCCGCGACACTCCCGTCGTACGCTTCGACGCGAAACGGAAGTTCGTTGTTAAAGACCGTGGCAACAAACGTCGCAACGTTCATAGTGCCTCCCTTAAACTCACCGCTCTCGCGGCTCTCTTCTGCCCAGGCTCTCCCGTTTTACCAGGAACTTTGAGTTTCTGCTCACCCAACATTGTCGCGAATCTGTGAAACGTCATGAGTCCCCGACGAGTCCACACGGCGTGCGCGACCGCAAACGTCGTCTCAAAAACGTGGAAATTCCGTCCGATACACTGCCACTATCAGCCAAAACGCGTCAGTTACCGCAACTGACCTGACGTTTTGGGGAGGTGGGCACCATGAATCTCGGTATTGTCCTCGCAGTCGTAGCCGCCATCATCGTCCTTCTGGTCATATTGACCATCTCGAAGTCGGTTCGTATCGTCCAACAGGGTTTCGAAGGCGTGGTGACACGCTTCGGTGAGTTCAAGGACATCAAGAATCCCGGTCTGACCTTCATCTTCCCCTTCATCGAAGTGATGAAGATCATCGACGTACGTGAGACCCCGCGAACCGGTGACCGCCAACAGGTCATCACGCGCGACAACGTCGCCGTGATCGTGAACGCAACGATCTTCAGCCAGGTGGTCGACGTCCGCCTCGCGCTCTTCACCAACTCGGATTACCTCGTCAGTGTGGACAACTTGGCTCGTACCTCCGTACGTGCGGTCTTCGGTTCGATCAGCCTCGACGAAGCGTTCTCGCAGCGCGAGCGCATCGGCACGTTGCTCCAGACTCAGATGGAAGAGGCGACCGACAAGTGGGGCGTGCGCATCAACCGTGTCGAAGTGTTAGAGATCACGCCGCCCGATCAGATCCTCCAGGCCATGGCGCTGCAGAAGCAGGCCGATCAGGAGAAGCGCGCGCGCATCCTCGAATCAGAGGGTCAACAGCAGTCCGCGGTCAACGTCGCCGACGGTCAACGCCAAGCCGCGATCAAAGAGGCCGAAGGTTCGCAGCAATCCCAGATCCTTCGTGCCGAGGGTGCACGACAAGCCCAGATCCTCGAAGCCGAAGGTCGTTCGCAAGCCATCGCGTTGATCTACGCCGCCATCAAAGCCCAGACGCCAGACGCGACCTTGGTGGCCATCCTGCAACTCGACACGTTGTCCAAGTTCGCGCAGAGCCCCAACACCAAGTTGATCATCCCGGCCGAGAGCGCTGCGTTGCTTGGCGCGGCGCAAGCCATCAAGAGCGTCATGGAAGGCGTGCCCGGCGCGGTGCAGATCTAACAGCGCGTGTTCGCATTCGAACACACCGGTTCACCTTGACCAGCTGATCAAATTGACTCAGTGGTGCTTGCTCACCGTCCGGTTCGTCGAGTCATGAGACTCGCCTCCCCGGTTCCGACCCAAGGCCCTTCCTCAATTTCGAGGCTGGTGCGGGTGACGAACGGCTCTTCCCGCGTAGCTTCGCGGTGCAGACCTGAACTACTCAGGTCGTGAAAACAACGATCTCGCGCGGCGCGGCGGCTGATTCCACTTTCTCCGGAGTCCACCGTGCCAGGTTGATCGCGGCGTTAAGGTCGCGATCAATCACGAGGTTGCAAGCCCCGCACGAGTACGTCCGATCCGAAAGGGAGAGATTGCTCTTCACTTCGCCGCAGCCCGAGCACGTCTTGGACGACGGAAAGAATCGGTCGACGAAACGCACTTCGACTCCGTGCCACGCAGCCTTGTATCGAATCTGCCGAGCGAGTTCGCCCATCGCGGCGTCGGAGATGGATTTCGCCAGACGTCGATTCCTCACCATCCCCGCGACATAGAGATCTTCGAACACCAGGACCTGGCAGCGCGTGACCAGTTGCGAGGAGGCCTCGTGAACCAAGTGCCGCCGCTGATTCGCGACTCGTCGGTGGACCTTCGCGAGGCGCGCCCTCGCGCGCGCTCGACCGTTCGACCCTGGGGTGGTTCTAGCCAGGGCTTGGTTGGCCGTCTTTAGCGCGCGCTGCGCGTTCTGTAATGTTTTCACCCCCTCGAAGGTCTTGATGATTGTGCCCTGAGCGTCGGCCGCCACGGCGAGTGCCGTGACCCCGCGGTCGACACCCACGGGCATGGCGTACCGTGACGCGCGACTGCGCTCTGCCGGGTGCAATTCGGCGGCGATGCCCGTGAGCGACACGGTCCAGCGACCAGCTCGCTCACTGAGCGTGGCCGAGTAGACGTGAAAGCGTCCTGCGTCAATCATCCGGCGCACTCGACGCGTTGGACCGTATACCTTGACCGATCCCAACTTCGGCAGTCGAAGATGCCTGGGGTCGAGAAAACGGATCCGGTGACTCGAGGGCGCCCGATTCGGGGTCGCCCGGTTGCGCAACCGAAAGCTCGGTTTTACCTTTCCCTTTGCCTGAAATCGTGGAAAGCCAACCCGGGCGCCCCGTCGCGCGCATTTCTTTGACTCAGAAAAGTTGTTGAGCGCCTGGGCGGCGTCGACACTCGCACACTCGAAAACGTCAGTAGGCAGCTCGTAGTGCCAGGCGAGGCCCCGCGAGCCGTCCTCAGTAACGGGCGAGTCGTCGGCCTCCCCAATTTTCCAAGCGTTGAATTCGTTGATGAAGGAAAAGCCCGACCACGAAAGCGGCTCGGTCATTGGTTCGCCGATCACTTCGCGTTCGAGTTCTCTCGTTTCCAAATTCGCCTTCACGCGCGCCAAATGGTGGTTCACAGTGAAGCGCCGAGCTCCAGCGCACTTCGCAAAGAGTACGCGCTGATCGGCGGTCGGGTCGAGGGCGAACTGAAACGTCACAGGGCGAGTCAGGTTTTGACCGGTGTGCGAGACAGGCGGTTGCGGCGTGACCATGAGCACCAGTATTGAGACCGGGTGTTACAGACGGGCTCGCTAGCGTCGGGACATGACCCTGACGATTGTTGCCGCGCACGGTGATCTGCTTGAGCAATGGCGCGCAGTGCACAACCGCGTGATCGCGCCGACGCAGCTGAGCACTGAGGAGGTCGCCGAACGGGCCGTTCGCAACTCCCTTACCGTTGGGTACATGGACGGCGACCTCGTCGGCAACGCGACCGTTCGCGCTCCAGAGGACGGCGTGGTCACGGTGATCGTACGCGTCCTTCCGGAACACCGTCGCCAGGGCCACGGCAGTGAGTACCTCGGGGTACTACTGCGCGAGACGCATGATGGTATGGTCAAACAGATCAAGACCATGTGCTCGCCGCCAACATCGACGGACTCGTATTCGCCGTGCGACACGGCTTCGAAGAGGCGATGCGTTACGAGGTTGACGGCGTTGCCTTCGTCGAACTGACGTTGAGCAAGAATGAGAGCCTAAGTATGAAATTGCGCCGCTCGTGAGATTCCGCCGCCGTGCGAGGCTCGACCTCAAAACCCTTATACGGTTGGCCGTTCTCTGCCTCATCGTCGTCGTCATACTGAAGCTACTCAACGTCATTTAGCACCAGTCGACGAAGTACACATCGCGAATCGTCGCCACATGACGTCGCTGGCTTAGGTCGACCGCGACAACAAGTCAGCGCGACTACTCGACGACGGACACCGTGATGCTGAAGAGGCGACTCGGCGGAAGGCATTGGGGATAGCAGTTAGGGTTGTCAACCGCTGTCACGCTTACCTGTCCCGTTGAAGTGCCAATGAAGGTCGCCGTTGCAGTGTCACCGGACGTGCCCGCCGAGCGTTCGAGTACCGCCCCATTCGACGAGACCGGTTCGGTCCATGTGTAGTCCGT
>JGI20207J14881_1000295_pt1 | contig 18546 bp, 19 predicted proteins | sample NGESurdeep092012_4_FD_14881 | JGI IMG/M metagenome (IMG submission 14881)
CGGCCCACAACCTTTCGATCATCACTGATGATAATTTGATTGAAGCTGCAAATATTTTTGAAGGAAAGAAATTTGAGATGGGCTCTGGTGTACTGCGCCATCCAAAATCATGGAGATACTTAATGAAGCCATGGATCCCATCATGGGGCGAACCTTACGAGGACCAAGTTTCTAGAATGTTAGTCGCACTATTTGCGGCGCGTGATGCCGCTAGCGGAAAAGATGCCTTCGCCGTTTCTCATCAACTTCCGATTTGGATACTTCGCCGGGCGGTCGAGGGACGACCAATGATGCATGATCCCCGAAAGCGCGAATGTACATTGGCCTCAGTGACTAGTTTTCACTTGGATTCCGATGGCCAGGTCGAAGGCGTCAGTTACTCTGAACCAGCACGCCATTTACTTCCGGGAAAGAAATGAAGCGGCTGGCACTCGTCATTGTAGGTAGCCTCTTCCTTCTTACGGGATGTTCAAGCGGAGGATTATCCACGGCGAATCAAAATGCATTTGTTTCTGGCGATGGTGTTGCAGTTTTTGTGAAATCTCAAGATAGAAAACTGGCTCCAACGATCTCCGGTGCAACNCTAGAAAATGGAAATGTNACNTTGCCAAGTGGCAANGTGACNGTCCTTAATGTTTGGGCCTCNTGGTGCGCCCCNTGTCGCGCCGANGCACCNGTACTTTCTGACTTCGCACTTAANTACAAAGCNCTCGGNGTNCAATTTGCNGGNATCTTGACTCGCGACAATATCTCNTCGGCNCTGGAATTNGCGAAGCGATTTAAACTNGATTANCCAACNTTTATTGATGATTCTGTTTTAGCAAGTTTTAGAAATTCACTCGTTCCCAACGCNATTCCGACNACTCTNATTATTGATTCNCATGGATACGTTGCCGCGCGAATAAGCGGGGAAGTAACTGTCGCGCTCCTCTCAGAGATGATCGATAAAGTTCGCAAGAGTCCTGCACATGCATAACTTCTTTGTTAACCAGGTGCTCTCTGGAAATCTCTTGCTAGCTCTTCTCGTATCCGTCATTGCTGGTCTGATCTCTTTCTTTTCCCCTTGTGTTCTTCCGCTGGTTCCGGGGTATCTCGCATATTCCGCTGGAATGACCGATGTAAAAAATAAGGGACGTACCGCACTTGGCGCGGTTCTTTTCGTCTTTGGCTTTTCTATTCTCTTTATTAGCTACGGTGCGCTCTTTGGATCGCTAGGTGCCAAAATTTCTAATGGATCTAGATGGCTTCAAATCATCTTAGGTATCCTCACCATTGTTATGGGAACTGTCTTTCTCTTCACTCAAAAGTTCTATCGCTCATTTAAACCACAGTGGAAGTCCCGGGCCGGCCTTCTGGGTGCACCACTACTCGGATTTCTCTTTGGACTCGGTTGGACTCCGTGTATTGGCCCGACCCTGGCAGCCGTTCAAGCCCTTTCCTTTCAGAGTTCGAGTGCGCTTCGCGGGGCTATTTTGTCAGTCGGATATTGCTTTGGAATCGGCGCACCTTTTATCTTGATCGGAGTATTCTTCGATCAATCTGCAAAATTGCGTCGCCTTATTTCAAAACATGGGAATCTCTTAACGATTTTTGGTGGCATCTTTTTGATCATTATTGGAATTCTTCAAGCGACTGGACTATGGGGGCATCTTATTAATTCCTTGCGCTCATCGATCTCTGGCTTTGTACCGGTGCTCTAATGAGAGAAAACCAAAACCAAAATCAAAATCAAAATCAAAAGCGGAGCGAACCGCTCGATATTGGATTGCTGGGACTACTGCGTTGGGGCTGGCGTCAGCTAACGAGTATGCGAACCGCACTTATTTTGCTTATGCTCCTAGGAGTTGCAGCGATCCCGGGTTCACTCTTTCCGCAGCGAAATCAAAATCCACAGAAAGTTGATTCTTTATTTACGACTGATCCCACACTGGCAAAGTGGATGGATCGATTTCACCTTTTTAATGTTTATGCATCACCTTGGTTTAGCGCGATTTACTTACTGCTCTTCATCTCGTTAATCGGATGCGTACTACCACGCACCTTCCATCATCTGAAGGCGATCGGCAAGAGGCCACCACTCACACCGCGCAATTTAAACCGCATGGAAGGGTATCGAATTGTTGACAGTGACCGAATTGTTGCTCTTGGAGTTGCCAAGAAATGGTTGAAACGAAATCGATTCCGAGTTCGTGTTGAAAGGAATTCGATTTCAGCTGAAAAAGGCTATGCCAGAGAAAGCGGCAACTTGCTCTTTCATCTATCACTTATTTTGATATTGATAGGAGTCGCCCTCGGTTCACTATTTGGCATGAAGGGCGAGGCAATCGTCAATGTGGGAGACCGTTTTATTAATACGCCAACTTCATATGACAACATCACTTTTGGAAAATTTCAAGGTCAAGGCTCGTTGGCTCCATTTTCATTGACCGTCACAAACTTCGTCGCTACTTATGATCCGACGACCAGTGAGCCAAGCAATTATGTACTCACAACAAAGATTGCAAATCCAATCGGTACCTCGTCCAAACAGATAGTCATTAGGGTCAACCATCCTTGGACGATCGGCAGCACGAAGGTCTATCTCCAGGCCAATGGTTATTCACCAGTTGTTACCGTGCGCGATAAAGCAGGCAATATTTCTTTCCAAGGCCCAGTAATTTTCTTGCCTCAAGATGCAAACCTCAGTTCCCTTGGCGCGATCAAAGTCCCCGATATGACCCCACAGATTGGATTTATCGCCTCATTCATTCCGACTGCCGGCAGTAGCGTGGCCCGCGGAATCTTTTCAACCTATCCTGAAGTACTCGATCCTCGCCTGGTCCTATCGGCATGGCAAGGAAATCTAGGATTGGATTCGGGTACGCCGCAATCGGTCTATTCACTTGATACTTCAAAGATGAGCAAGATCGGCCTAAAAGCTCTCACTTTGGGAAGTACCTACGATTTTGGCGCAGGGTCAATTACCTTTGATGGTTGGAAATCATGGGTAAATCTGCAGATAGTTGATGATCCAGGCAAGATGTACGCATTGTATGGAGCGCTCTTGGCAATCCTTGGGTTGTTGATATCACTCTTTACACGCCAGCGCCGGATTTGGGTAAAGGTGGGCAATGATGTTGAAATAGCGGGTCTGGCAAAGAACGGTATTCCCGGGCTTGAAGAAGAACTCACAGCGCTTACGCGGGCCTTACAAGATGTGCAAGAAATTAATGGAAATAAAGGAGAGTCAACATGACGTCTACCAACCTTGCCTATTTTTCCAATGGTGCTATTTATGCCTCGCTAGTTATTTTCACGATTGCATTCTTTGCTCATGCAGTCGAAGTGTCGTGGTCGATCAAAAATGTTGAAGTCAGCGATAAGACTGAGTTTGATTTCTCGAAAACAGAGCGCGCTGGACGCATTGGTACCGCAATGATGATTCTCGGATTCATTGTCTTAGGCGTTGCGGTCCTCACGCGTGGTCTTTCAGCGCACCGTGTGCCTTGGGGCAATATGTACGAATTCTCGATCACGGGCGCGCTGATGCTCACCGCCGCATATCTCTTCGCCTTTGCTAAATACAAAGTACGTTGGCTAGGTTTGCCTGTCTCCATCTGTGTATTACTCACACTGGGAACCGCAATTACAGTCTTATATAGACCCAGTGCTCCACTTGTTCCAGCTCTGAAATCTCCGTGGCTTGCCATCCATGTGTTAGCCGCGATTATCTCTGGTGGCGTTTTCTTGGTTGCCAACTTAGTTGCCGCAACATTTTTATTAATGGAGCGTTACGAATTGCGCGGTGGTCGCCCACAATGGGCGAAGCGAATACCATCTCTGGATACTTTGGATCAACTTTCCTATCGTTTAATTGCTTTTGTCTTTCCACTTTGGACCTTTGCTATTATCGCTGGCGCAATTTGGGCCGAATCAGCATGGGGTAAGTATTGGGGTTGGGATCCAAAAGAAACATGGGCTTTTATTACCTGGGTTGCCTACGCCGCGTACCTACATGCTCGTGTGACAGTTGGCTGGCGTGGCCGCCGCGCTGCTTGGCTCTGCATATTTGCCGGTTCAACATTCTTGTTTAACTACGTATACATAAATATTTGGGGAACTGGCTTACACACCTATTCTGGCTTGTAAGAGTTTTATAATAACTAAAGCTTCTTCAAAAATTCTGGATTGTCATCCGGTGGAAGAATTCGTTTTGGGCGCAACCTAGGTTGCACAGTACTTTTTTGGCGTCCAACAACCAACCAGGCTATTGCCCCCGGAGAACCTAAGAAGATGATGATTAAGAGCCAAGCCCACTTTGGAAGATTACGCGGGGCATCCTGATCGCTTCTGGCGCAATCAATGAGTCCAAAGAGCCAAACGGCGAGAAGGGCGACAAAGACCAGAGCATCAAACATGGACCTGAGTTTACTGGCTAAACCAATAGGGCGATTGCCAGGGTTGTTGATAACAAAAGTTGTAGTTTTCCGACTTGTCCCAAAGTAGGGATTAACTCAGCCCCTTGTGCGCCAGATATGACTCTCTTCGCGATTCTTAAGGTTACAGGCAGGAAGGCAAGAGTAATTAAGGTCCAAGGAGTGATAAATGCAGCAAGGAGTGCTGCAAGATGGGCCAGAATCAACAATCCGATAAAAAATTGACGAGCTCGTTTATCACCTAGACGAACTGCTAGCGTCCGCTTTCCGACTAAGGAATCCTTAGGTAAATCGCGCAAATTGTTAACCGCCAGAATTGCACAAGAAAGTGCACCTACTGGAAGTGAAACTAATATAGCTTGCCAGGTAATTCGGTGAGCCTGAACGAAATAACTGCCGATTGTTGCAACAAGGCCAAAAAATAAGAAAACTGAAATTTCACCAAAACCGAGATACCCATAGGGTTTTGAGCCACCTGTATATGTCCAAGCTGCAAGGATGCTAAGAGCGCCAGCAAGAATCAGCCACCAAGAGGAACGCGCCGCGAGAATAATTCCCAGTACTGAAGCGAGGGCAAAGCAAATGATTGCTGCCCGTTTAACGGCGCTCGCTCCAGCCAAACCACTTGCAACAAGTCGAATTGGTCCAACTCGATTATCGTCGGTACCCCTAACTCCGTCACTGTAATCGTTGGAATAGTTGACAGCGACTTGTAGAAGCAGACTTACTGAAAGAGCCAGCAGAGCGTTCAGATAATTAATTGAATGATGATCGCGTCGAATCAAAGCAGTCCCGACGAGTACTGGCGCTATTGCAGCTGGAAGTGTTCGAGGACGAGCTCCAGCGATCCATTTATTCATGACTCTATTCTCTCAAATCTTTGTGCCAATGTCTGCCGATCAGGTTTACCGATTAGTGTGATTGGCAGTTTGATATTACTGATGAACTTTTTAGGGACACCATGATTTCCAAAACGATTCCGTAAGACCGCTTTAATGTTTTGAATATCAATATTCGAGTTCGATGCTAAACATAGTTGTTGACCCCATTCAGGATCTTCAATAGCGCAACTCATATAGTGAAGGCCGCCGGAGTTAAGAAAATTGTCTATGGCAGCAAGGGATATCTTTTCGCCACCCGAAATAATCTGATCATCGATTCGACCTTCAATATAAAGTTTTCCATCTTGCAAATATCCAGCATCATTTGTGACAAACCATCCAGCGTCATCTGAAAGCTGTACCCGTGAACCGAGGTAGGCCTGCGCTTGCATTGGACCTCGAAGGGCGATGCGATTGCCTTTTCTGATTTCAACTTCGACACCGGCAAGTGGTTCATTGTTGTAGACGCAACCACCGCTCATTTCTGACATGCCATAAGTCGTCACAACGTTGATTCCGAAAGTTCGCGCTTTTTCGAGTAAATCACTATTAACAGCTGCCCCGCCTACAAGTACGGCTTTAGCGCGTCGCAACGAAGTAAGTAAATTCCCATCGCTCTCGAGCGCTCGATAAAGTTGAGTGGGAACTATTGATGTGTAATCGAAATCCATCTGTGTGAGATCACTTCCTAACATGATAGCCCGCACGAGAACATTTACACCGGCAATGTGGTGGGTAGGAAGCATCAGCGACCAGCACTCGCCACCTATGCTTCCAAGAAATTTATGTGCTGCGGTAGCCGATGCAAGAAGCGCCGTAGCGCTGAGCGCCACCTCCTTCGGGGGGCCGCTTGAACCGCTTGTGGGGATGACCACCGCGATTTCTGATTCAACTGCAGCGAATTTTGATTGACCAAATGCAAGTGCTGGACCATTGCCATCAAGTGCGGCGGAAAGTGAGCTCATAACCTGTGTGATTGACCACGCGGCGGGGACTTCAAGTAACTCTCGCGGTGACTTATTAACCATAGCACCCGTAGGCTATCGGCTTGGAAGCATTTACTGGAATTTGAATTTTGGTGCGAATAAGGAGCAGGTGTGAGTAAGCCGTTTAAACGTGAGCCAGGTAGTCGAACCATTCCAAGGTGGCAGATAGGTGCCGGCGGTGAGAAATTTGCCGACATTATTTATGAGGTCAGCGAGGGAATCGCAAAGATCACGATTAATCGTCCAGAGGTTCGCAATGCTTTCAGACCAGAAACCCTCAATGAATTGCAAGAAGCTTTTGCACTTGCTCGCGATGATGAATCTGTTGGAGTAGTTATTTTGACAGGTGCCGGCAATGAGGCATTTTGTTCTGGCGGTGACATTAATGTGCGCGGGGATGATGGATATCTAGGCAGCGATGCGCTCGGGAAGAAAGGCATTGGGCGTCTCAACGTTCTAGATCTTCAAATTCAAATCAGGCGGTTGCCAAAGCCAGTTGTTGCGATGGTTGCAGGCTGGGCAGTAGGTGGTGGACATGTGCTTCATGTTGTTTGCGATTTAACAATCGCTGCCGAAAATGCAAAGTTTGGTCAGACCGGTCCGATGGTTGGATCCTTCGACGGTGGCTACGGAGCGGGCTTGCTCGCGGCACATATCGGGCAGAAGAAGGCACGTGAGATCTGGTTCTTATGTCGTCAATATGATGCAGCAGAAGCACTCGACATGGGGTTAGTAAACGTCGTTGTGCCAATTAACGAACTCGAAGCCGAAACAGTTTCATGGTGCCGAGAAATGCTTCGCCATTCACCGATGGCGCTTCGTCTTTTGAAGGCTGGCCTTAATGCCGCCGATGATGGTTTGGCAGGCGTCCAACAACTTGCCGGAGATGCGACGCTGCTCTTCTATTTAACCCAAGAGGGGCAAGAAGGTCGCGATGCTTATAAAGAGAAGCGCGATCCGGACTTCAATAAATTCCCTCGCCGTCCGTAACTATGCTTGCAGATTACTGCCCTGACCTGAGAATCTTTTCGATTCCACTTCGAAATAAGTTTCGAGGAATTACTACTCGCGAAGTTGCGATTTTTCGAGGTTCGCAAGGTTGGTCAGAGTTCAGTCCATTTCTTGAATACGATGACGCGGAATCAGTCGCTTGGCTGCAGGCAGCACTTGAAGCCGCGAATACACCATGGCCTTTTTTGTTTCGTGAAAAGGTGGCAATAAATGCGACCTTGCCGATAGTTGATCCCAAAGAGGTGAAGGGGATCCTGGGTCGTTTCCCGGGCAGTACTACTGTCAAAGTTAAGGTCGACGACTTCGAGAACGGCGCTCTGGTTGTTGAAGAAGTTTTAAATATTAACCCTGAAATGAAGATTCGCCTCGATGTAAATGGTGGATGGGATAAGAGCGCAGCGATTAGCAACTTGCTCGAATACCACCTTCGCTTCGGTAACGTTTTTGACTATGTCGAACAACCTTGCAATTCTCTTAGTGAATTGGCGCGCGTTAAGGGTGAAGTACCTATTCACATTGCGGTAGATGAATCGATTCGAAAAAACCTTGATTCCAATTTCGACCAGTTCTCGAAATATGCGGATATTGCAATTCTTAAGTGGCAACCGCTTGGTGGCTTCAAGGCCGCTCATAAGATTGCAGAACAAATTGGATTACCAGTCGTTATTTCAAGTGCTCTGGAAACAGGAATCGGGATTTCACATGGCGTAGCCTTGGCCGCCTCATTTGAAGGATCGGTTTTGCCTTGTGGACTTGGAACAGTTGCACTCCTTGAGGGTGATATTTGCGATCCGCTAACTGTTGCAAGTAATGGCTTTCTTGATGTTAAACGACGCGAACCAGTAGGCCACTCGAAGTATCTGGCGACGCCAGACCGCGTTGAATTTTGGAAGCAACGTATTCTTAGAGTGTTGAAACTTATTGAAGGGCGGGTGAAATGAACGCAACAACTTTAGCTCGCAATATCGTTCGCCAATTAATTGAGCAAGGTGTCAGCGATTTCGTTCTATGCCCAGGGTCCAGAAATGCTCCGTTATCTGTCGCTTTGTTTCAGGCGCAGACTGCTGGACTTATCAACCTCTATGTTCGAATCGATGAGCGCGGGGCGGCCTTCTTTGCCCTGGGCTTAAGTAAAGCTTCAGATAATTTTGTAGCTGCGATCTGCACTAGCGGCACCGCAGCCGCCAATTTTCATCCTGCGATTCTTGAGGCCTATCATTCTGGAAACAAACTGCTAGCAATTACGGCAGATCGTCCGGCGAGATTACGTAGAACGGGAGCCAACCAAACCACTCTTCATGCCGGGCTACTTGAACCTGTTAAAACATTTGATATTGCTGAAATCTCCGACATCTCTCATCTTTTAATAAACGGTCCAGCGCATCTCAATATTCAATTCGATGAACCTTTGTTATCGGAGGAACGAAGTGACTGGTTGGCCGGTATTACGATTGAAGTTAAGGAATATTCAAAAGGCAATGGCAATTCAGTTTTTTATCCGCTCCCCAAAGGTATTGTAATTGTTGGCCATGATCGTGCCGGGCTCGATAAAGAATCAATTACTCATTTTGCGACCGCGCTAGGTTGGCCATTAATTGCCGAAGATCCGCTTTCATTTCCAACGAGTATTTCTCATGCGGCGCTTTTTCTGAGTGACCAAGATATTCGTATCGCTTATAAACCCGAACAGATCGTGGTTATCGGTCGGACCACTCTTTCACGGAGTATTAACGAGTTGATACGCGAATGTCAGAATGTGACTGTTGTCGATCCGCGAACTCGAACGATAGACACGGCTAGAACCGCCTCCGAAATTTTCGATTCCCTCCCAGATTTTCATGTAACTCGCGACGATGAATGGTTGAAGAGATGGCAGGAAGCAGCAGTAATTGCTAGTAAGACAATTGAACTATCGTGGTCAGAGCAAGCCGCAATTACAGCAATAGTCGAAAATATCCCGAGTGGGGCGGCGCTCTTTATTGGAAGTAGTCGACCAGTGCGAGATATCGAGGCCTTTGCCATACCTAGATCAGGGATAACGACTTTTGCTAATCGCGGATTAGCTGGCATTGATGGCAATCTTTCATGCGCATTTGGAATTGCCGAAAAGTTCGAACGCTCATTTGGGATTGTAGGAGACATTACTTTCTTGCACGATATTTCCGCGATGGCAAATCCAAGTGCGGCTAATTTAACTATTTTTATTTTTGACAATAATGGTGGCGGAATTTTCAATACCCTGCCACAATCTGGCGTAGATGGTTTCGAGAAGATCTTTGGAACTCCGCATAATCTTGATCTTGAAAAGATCCTGGTTGGTTTCGGCGCAGATGTGACAAAAGTGAAGAGTCAATCTGATCTTGTTCGCACGATCATTCATTTCTCGCCCGGATTAAAATTCGTTGTAGTCGAAGTACCAGATCGCGAATCAAATGCTAAGAAGTTAAAGACAATTACTCAGAGTCTGGTGAGTGCGCTTCGAATCGGCAATAACTTAGCCTGACTTTCGGCAAGTTCTTGATCGGCATCAGATCCTGCGACAATTCCACATCCGGCAAAAACCCGTATGGATCTACGATCCTCGGTTATTTCACCGCACCGCAACGCAATTCCCATTTCGCCATCGCCGTGTGAATCAACCCAGCCGACTGGCCCTGCATAGCGTCCTCGGTTCATCGATTCGAGTTCATCGATGAGCGCGCGAGCCGCCTGCGTTGGAGTTCCGCAAACGGCAGCAGATGGATGCAGCGCTGCTGCTAATTTGAAAATATCCACCTTTGAGGCAGTGTCATTTATAACTCCAGTGACATCGGTAGCCAAATGCATGACGTTTGGTAGATGCAATACAAAAGGAGCATCGGGAACATTAGTTGATGAGGCAAAGGGTTCGAGTGCTTCGGCAACCGAACGAACTGCATATTCATGCTCTTCTAAATCCTTGGATGATTTTGCGAGTGAACCAGCAAGGGCGAAGTCACGGTCTTCATTGCCAGTGCGTCTAATGGTTCCGGCGAGTATCCTGGAGGTCACTAGCGATTTACTCAATCGTACTAATAGTTCTGGCGTAGCACCGATCACATTATTAACGAGGAAGAGCCAAGTCGATGGATATTCAGTCTCTAGGGATTGAATCAATGCAGCAGGATCAATTTCCTTATCCGAAAGCGCCACCAAATCGCGAGCTAAGACAACTTTCTCGAGTTCACCGGATTTAATGCGATCGACAGATTTCTTAACAGCTTCAAGCCACTCGGCATCGGAAAGTGCGCCTTGTTCCCAAGTAAGCACGAGACCACTCTTTTCGATGGTTCGCTTAATGAGTTCTGGTTGCTCCCCACCGATCCATGTAATCCAAGATCTCCCGTTCTTTTGAACTACAACGATTTGGGGAATTGTAAGAATTGATGGTTGATCATCTGAAAATGCGAATGAAGTAAAAAGAATTGGTCCCGTACCAACTCCATGAACATTGTTCTTTATTTCCAGTTGTGAGAGTTCGTTCTGCCACCAAGCCGATGCGTCCGCGAAACGTTTCTTACCTTGAACACTATGAGTCTTGTAAGTGCCGAATGCTATAAAGCCATCAGAGCCTCGAATCCATGAAGCGGTGAGTGGAAGATCTGTTGCAATCTCACTCAGGCGTGGATGGTCGCCAAGGAGTTCGGTAGTGATGCGAAGTGCCATAGGCTTAAGTTAAGTGCCTTTAGCGTTTTGGAACAAAACGCCAGAGCGTGGGCATTGCCGTGCTGGCGATAGCGATCTTGATCACTTCACCGAGAATAAATGGCGTGAACCCAAATTTGAACGTTGTGCTCCAACTTGCATGAATCGAATGGTGAAGCCAGAAAAGTCCGGCAGTGTAAATCACTACTTCTCCAAGCAACATAGTTGGAATAACTGTTGCAATCTTCTGATCCCATTTGCGTCCAGCAAGGTATCCAGTGAGGAGCGATGCGAGGAGCATCCCGACGAGATAACCACCAGTTGCGCCAGTGATATGAGCTACACCATGTGTGCCTGAAGCAAAGATAGGTGCGCCGATAAAGCCGATGATGAGATAAGAGGCAAAGGTTGTGAATCCGAGTGTTGCTCCATATGCACTTCCAAGAAGCAGGACGCCGAGGGTCTGCCCCGTAACTGGGACTGGAGAGCCTGGGACTGGAACCGAAATTTGTGCCATTAACGCGAGAAAGGCGATGCCACCGACTACTAGGGCGACCTTGGTTAAAGCCGTACTCCGTGAAATGAAAGCGCTGCGCAACGTTGCGGTTGAAGAAATAGACATATTTAACCCTCTCGAACTATCACTCGTCACTTCGCGTGAGCGTGGTTTGAAGTTGTCAGACGAGCCTACTCCCGAAAGAATATACGCGTGAGTAAGTCAGCAGATCTCAATAAGAAGCCCGAGGATGTCGCCTCGATGTTTGATGGCGTCGCTAAACGTTATGACATTATGAATGATCTATTAAGTCTCGGACAGACCAAGGTGTGGCGCAAGAAAGCCACAGCAATCATCGCACCAAAAGCTGGCATGAAGATTTTGGATATTGCTGCGGGTACTGGATCATCGAGTCGTCCGCTTGCAGATGCAGGTGCAGAAGTTATTCCTGCAGATTTTTCGCAGGGAATGTTAGATGCCGGCAAAAAACGTCATCCCGATCTCAACTTCACTTTAGCTGATGCACTTAATCTTCCATTTAAAGATAATGAATTTGATGTCACGACAATTTCATTTGGCTTACGTAATACAAATGATGTCACTAAAGCTTTGCAAGAAGCGCTTCGTGTAACAAAGCCAGAGGGACGGCTTGTCATCGTTGAATTTTCTCATCCAACAAACAGAGTCTTTCGCACCATTTATATGAAGTATTTAATGGGGTTGTTGCCAAAAGTTGCCCGCAGACTCGCTTCTAATCCCGATGCATATATTTATCTTGCCGAATCAATTCAAGCGTGGCCATCTCAGGAACAACTGGCTGAAAAGATTAGAGCAGCCGGTTGGGGTAGCGTTGCTTGGCAAAATTTCACTTTTGGAATTGTTGCAGTTCATATTGCTTTTAATGATGTTATTTCAAGTGACGAGAACTAATTCATGGCATTTGGTATTCCGCACCTCGATGTAAAACTCGAACTCTCACTTCGTTCTGACATGAAGCGAGTAGAAGAACTGCTTCTCCAACAGATTAAAGGTGACTACCCCTTAGTTATTGAAACGGCGCGTCACTTGGTTGAGGCGGGTGGCAAACGTTTGCGGCCGTTGCTTACACTTTTGTCCGCGCAATTTGGAGATCCAAAGCGCGATGGGATTATTCAAGCTGCTGTTGTCTGTGAACTTACACATCTTGCAACGCTCTATCATGATGATGTTATGGATGAAGCGCCACTACGGCGAGGCGTTGAAAGTGCCAACACGCGTTGGAACAACACGGTTGCGATTTTGACTGGCGACTATCTTTTTGCAAAGGCCTCGGATCTGCTTGCGGATTTGGGGTCAGAAGCGGTACGGCTCCAAGCTCGCACCTTTGAACGTTTGGTTATCGGTCAAATTTCCGAAACTCAAGGTTCAACCGATGGACTTTCAAAGCTTGACCACTATCTCAATGTGGTGAGTGATAAGACTGGCTCGCTTATAGCAACAGCGGCTCGTTTTGGCGCGATGCTTTCTGGTGCTACCTCATCTGAAATTGAAACAATTACTCAATTTGGCGAAAAGATCGGCGTTGTATTTCAGTTAGCCGATGATGTTATCGATATTTCCTCAGAGTCTAATGAGAGCGGTAAAACCCCTGGCACTGATCTTCGCGAAGGAGTACCAACCCTGGTTACGATCTTTGCTTTGGAATCTGTTGACCCCGCCGATGCAGATCTCAAGTCAATTTTGTCAGCGCCAATTACCGATGAAGCAATTGTTGCAAACACGCTAGAAACCTTGCGGACGCATAAAGCAATGGATGCAGCAAAGAATTTGTTACATGAAAAAGCTGCAGATGCCAGACTTGAACTTAGCACTCTTCCTGAATGCGCGGCAAAACGTGCATTAATCGAGCTCTGCGAAACTATTATCACTCGAACTTCCTGATTTCACGAGGTCGTATCCCAAAGTAATTAAGGCGATCCAGACGATCAGAAATCCGATCCAACGTCCAGTTGTCATTACTTCGTGACGCACAACGACTCCGATTAAGAACTGAACAGTTGGTGTTATGTATTGCAATAAACCAATGATCGTGAATTTTAGACGATTGGCTGATCCATTAAACATTAACAATGGAATAGCGGTAACCACACCCGCCAAGATCAAGAGAATTGTCAAGCCGAGGTGATGACCGAATTGACCGGTTCCTTTGTGCGCCAACCAGATCAAATAGGCGCCGTAAGGAACCAGTGATAGCAGCGTTTCGATTGCAATACCTTCAAGGGCTCCCAAACCTAACTGCTTTTTAATTAAACCGTAACTACCCCATGAAGTTGCTAGCGCGATTGCAATCCACGGCGGCCTGCCATAATCAATCGCCAGCACCAGTACGCCAATGGATGCAATACCAACAGAGACCCACTGAAGCATTCTCATTTTCTCTTTTAACAAGATCACACCGAATGCAATGATGATGAGTGGATTTATGTAATATCCAAGCGCACACTCAACCACATGGCCGTGATTAACTCCCCAGATATAAACCAACCAGTTGATGGAAATGAGTGCGGTTGAAGCGAGTAAGCGCAACGTGATTCGTCGATCTTTAAGAAGCGCAAAGGTCGAGCGGAGTTTCCCGGTATAAAGTAGTAAGGCGACACAGAAAACAAAGGTCCAAACCGCTCTGTGTGCAACGATTTCGATTGAATTTGCTGGTTCAAGGAGCGGCCAATAAAGTGGAAAGAGACCCCAACTCAAGTAGGCACCAATGCCTAAGGCCAGACCTATTTTATAATTTTTCATGAACCGCGCTTATCGATAATTTTGGAATTGAACCGAGAACTCCCAAGGATGATCTTTAACAATTTGAATTGCCACCTGTAAGTCATCGCGGCTCTTGCTCGATACTCGAAGCTCCTCACCCTGGATCTGGGTCTTGAGAGTTTTTGGTCCCGCATCGCGTAACAGTTTTGCAATCTTTTTGGCATCTTCTGCCTTGATGCCCTCTTTGAAGGCGCAAGAAATTTTGTAGATTTTTCCACTCAGTTGCGGGGCCGATGCATCAAGATGTTTAAGTGAAACACCGCGTTTGATCAATTTGTCTTTGAAAACTTCAAGGGCTGCCTTAGCCCGATCTTCGGTATCTGCCTCGATGTTGTACTTGTCACCAGATTTTTCGATCGAGGTGCCGGTGTTCTTAAAATCAAAGCGAGTCGAAATTTCGCGGTCGGTTGAGTTATAGGCGTTATCAACTTCCATATGATCGACTTCTGAGACGATATCAAAACTTGAATCAGCCAACTTTAGCCTCCTGCTTTTTGATACTTGTACGAGATAAAAGTATGTGTCCCACGAAGCCTATAACGAGCGCCACGATAACCCCTACGTTGGCTCCAGCCCAAGCTCCAGACTTACCTCCGATGGCGCCCATGAAATAGCCCTGCCATGATAGCCAGGAGGCAAATGAGTTGGTGACAAAGCCCCAACCTACGATCGTGCCAAAGATGACCAATCCGATAGATCGGTAGTTATAGATTCCGTATCGCCCAGATGTAGAGAAGAGCTCTGACTGCGCATAATCAACTTTACGCATCAAGATATCGGCGACGAAGATAGTTGACCAGACTGCGATTGGCACACCCAATGTGATTAAGAAACCCTGGAAGGGCGTACTAAAATTCGGGGCGATCCAAACAAAATAAATAGTTCCGACCATCATGATGGTCGCGTCAATTGATGCCGCCACGTGACGTTTGACTGGTAAGCCGATTGAAACCAAAGTGATTCCTGAAGAATAAAGATCGAGGATCGCCCCACCAACGAGCCCCAAGATTGCGACAATCGCAAATGGAATTAAGTACCAGGTGGGCAAGATGGTTGTAAGAGCGCCGATGGGATCAGAAGCAATCGCATTGCTAAGCGTCTTGGAACTTCCCGCAAGTAACGCTCCATAGATAACCAAGATGATCGGGACGATTGATGAACCAAAAACGGTCCAAAAAATAACCCCACCACTTGAAGTATTACGGGGAAGATAACGCGAGTAATCAGCAGCTGAATTGACCCAGCCAAGTCCGATCCCAGTAATTCCAAAGATCATTGCACCGATAAAGCCAGCTTTACTTCCAGAGTGAATCGATTGCACCATATGCCAGTTCACTTTGTGAATAGTCAAAGCGATGTAACCTGCAGTGAGCACAATTGTCGCAAGAGTTAGCCAGCGCTGAATTCGCATGATGGTCTGAAAGCCCAGAACTCCGCCGAAAACAGTCAATCCCGCTGCGACGATAAATCCGAGGATTCCAGCAACGTTGTGATTGATATGGCCAAGCCGGGCAAAGACAGTTTGAGCTGCGAGTGTTGCGAGTGAAACGAGAACGGTTTCCCATCCAACAAAGACAAGGTAGGAGAGCAGGCCAGGCAAGATATTTCCTTTAACCCCAAAGGCCGCGCGTGAAAGCGTCATTGTTGGCGCATTAGCTCGCTTTCCAGCGATTGAACTAACGCCTACCAAGATAAAAGAACCAACGGTTCCGATAATTGCCGCCCAGGTGGCCTGCCAAAACGAGATTCCAAAGTCTAGAAAGAACGCTCCATAGGAAAGTGCTAATAATGAAACGTTTCCTGCAGCCCAAGGCCAGAACAGTGAGCGTGCATTTCCATGGCGTTCATTTTCGGAAATAAAATTTATGCCATTCGGTTCAATAGAGTTCAGAATATTCACAGGGGCACTCTAACGGGAGCGAGTCAGCATCGGCGCTCCAATAACGGTCAAGCGGGATTTTTGATCCGTTTGATATCTAAGAAGTGAGCGAGAATTCCGCTGCCGATAAGTGCGGTGGCGGGGAAGAGCAGGGCGATTGGTAAACCAAAGAGCCCAGCAAGGCTTGAGATCATAAATCGTCCAATAAAGAATCCAGTGGATGCAATCACTGCAAGGCGAGTCAGGGCCCTTGCAGTAGGAATTCTAGGAATGCTTCCCGCCACAGATACATATGAAGGCGGCATTGGTGAAACGCCAAACCCTAAGATCGCATAGGAAATACACATGACAACAAGTGCGGTGTAGTGATGATGAGTTCGTTCAATGTTGGCGATGATCAGGCCAGCCAAATAGCCAAATCCTCCTAATAGTCCGCCAATACGGACAACAATTGGAATGCCATAACGGTCTATCAACCGTCCCGCAGAGAAACGTCCAATAATCTGGGCCAAGACAAAACATGTGTAACCCAGGGTATTTATGCCAATTGGGATATGCAGATCTTCTTTAAGATAAATTGAAGACCAGTCGCCCACGGATGTTTCGGCGATCGTCGCCAAAAAGGAACCTATTGCAACCATCCAGATGAAGTTTTTTATCTCAATGGGAATTGGAAGATGGTGGGGAGTATCAGAGTTTTTCATTGCATCATGTTGGTCCGCGGAAAATGGCAACAAAGTTTTTGAAACTACCAAACATCCAAAAAGTGCAATCAATGAATTTCCTAGCAAATCCCACTCGACTGAAACATATTTTGCAATTGCGCCAGCCATCAGTGAAGCGGTACACGCCCCAATAGACCAAGAGCCATGGAAGGAGGGCATAAGTGAACGACCTACACTCTCCTGGATCATTGACCCTTGCGCATTGCACGCAATATTCATTAAGGAGTAAGAAGCACCTGCGACAAAAGCAACGAATGGGATTTCCCAGATTCTATTAACAAACCCATAGGCTATTTGCGAACCTGCGACGCCCACCATAATAAGTTGCGCGGTTCGGCGAGTTCCAATATTGCGACTCAGTCTTGAACCGAAGAAATTTCCAAAGATCGAACCTAGATTGCCGACCATAATGCTGTAACCGAAGATGGCATCTGATGTATGTGCATGTCCCTTAATTTCAGCGAAGCGAGCTGACGTCGCAGCAACTGCAACACCCAAAAAGAAGAAAGTTGCTCGAAGTCCCCATTTTGCTCGTTGTACTCGTTCTGAAGTTGGAGCCGTCACATTCATAATTTAGTAGAAACCGTGTCTATTGGAGGGTTATACGCTAATTTTCTGCCTATGGCCGAATTTACTTATTACTGCGGAACGATGGATAGTGGTAAGTCTACTCTTGCACTACAAACCGCGCACAACCGCAAGAGTCGCGGCCTTGAGGGATTGATACTTACCAATCGTGATCGCGGAGGTACTGGAGTTATTACAAGTCGTCTCGGTTTGCAAGCTGCTGCTTATGAGGTGAGTCCACATTTTGATATTTTCGAATATATCACGAGTGAAATTAAAGGCGGACGAAAGATTGAGTACGTCATCTGCGATGAAACTCAATTTTTCGAACGCGAACACATCGAACAACTTGCACGCGTCGTCGATGAAATTGGGATTGACGTATTCGCCTTTGGAATCTTGACTGACTTTCGAACCAAATTATTTCCAGGATCCGAACGCCTCATCGAATTAGCAGATCGAGTATTACCACTTCAAGTTGAAGCGCTTTGCTGGTGTGGCGCTCGTGCTACTCACAATGCCCGTGTTGCAAATGGCGTTATGGTGACTGAAGGCGATCAAATTTTGCCCGGTGATGTTGGAACTCTGCAGACTGTCGGTTATGAAGTTCTTTGTCGCAAACATCATATGCGGAAAGCCAACTCAGCAAGGTCACATTAATTTTGCAGGATTGGGTTGCGATAGACATCCTGATTAACAATTCTTAAAATGCATTATGAGAATTAGGGCGGTGGCTCCTCCGCGCAAAGAATCAACTGATATCAAGTTCCGCGGCGATATCCAGGGTTTACGTGGTATTGCGGTCGCGTTGGTCCTCTTGTTTCATGCCTCGATTCCGGGATTCAAAGGGGGGTTTGTTGGAGTCGATATCTTTTTTGTGCTTAGTGGGTATTTAATTACAGGCAATTTATTACGTGAGATCAAAAAAACCGGACGGGTACGATTTAGAGAGTTCTATGCCAGGCGAATCCGGCGGTTACTTCCAGCATCATTCCTAGTTCTTATAGTCACCATGATTGCAGCCGCCATATGGCTTCCCCCGTTGCTGCTTCCGGGAATTGCGCTAGATATTTCGAGTGCCGGACTGTACGTATCTAACTTGGATTTTGCGGCGAGAGCTACCG
>JGI20207J14881_1000296_pt1 | contig 18544 bp, 14 predicted proteins | sample NGESurdeep092012_4_FD_14881 | JGI IMG/M metagenome (IMG submission 14881)
CGAGCGCTCGCCACCATTGGTCAGGACGTGCGGGTTGAACAGCTGAACGGTTCAGTGACCGGCGTCGCGCGAGGCGTCGATGACGCGGGACAACTCCTCGTCGAGGTCGACGGCGCGCTGCGCTCCTTTGGCGTGGGTGACGTCGTGCACGTACGTCCCGCTGACGTGGGTCCAACGTGACGAGGGCCGTACGCGTCCTCGTGACGGGAGCGGGCGGCCAAGTCGGCGTCGACCTTCTCGACACGCTTCGTGGCGTGACACCACTCGGCGGTGACGCGTCGTTCCATCCGGACGCGACGCCGGTGGGCGAGGGCGAGTTCGAAGTCCTGGGGCTCGACCATCATGAACTCGACGTCACCGATCGCGACGCGGTTCTGCGCTCGCTTCGTGCGTCGCGGCCCGACGTGATCGTCCACCTCGCCGCGTACACGGCCGTCGATCGAGCAGAAGAGGACACCGAGACGTGCTTCAACGTCAACGAACGCGGTACGCAGAACTTGTCACTCGGTGCCGGTGACGTGGGCGCGCATCTCATCACGATCTCGACTGACTACGTGTTCGACGGGGCAAAAGGAAGCGCCTACGTTGAAGACGACGACACGAATCCACTCAGCGTGTACGGCGCGTCCAAGCGTGACGGAGAACGTCACTGCGTGGCCGCCGATACCATCGTTCGCACGTCGTGGGTCATGGGCGTTCGAGGTAAGAACGTCGTGCACGTGATCGCCGATCGAGCGGTCTCTGGATCGACGGTTCGCTTCGTCGACGATCAGATGGGCACCGTCACGGCGGCGAGCGACCTCGCACGCTCCCTGGTGACGTTCGTGCGAGAGCGTCCAGGTGGACTCTGGCACGTGGCGAACACTGGCGCGACCACCTGGTTCGACGTCGCCGCCCACGTGGGGACCCTCCTCGGACGCGGCGACGATTTCGCGACCCCCATCAAGACCAGTGAACTCTCACCGGCGCCGTTGGCGACGCGACCAGCGCGGAGCGATCTCGACGCGACCAAGTTCGCCACGAGCTTCGAAGCGCTGCCGGTGTGGCGTGACGCGGTCGCGAGACTGGTCTTCGATCTCCGTAGCGACAAGGTGACGCCGTGATGGACGTCGCGAACGACGTCGTCGCGGTCATCGTCGACTACCACGCCGACCAGGTGTTGGTGGAGTGCGTGGACTCGCTCTTGGACAACGACGTCGAATCGATCGTCGTCGTCGAGAACGGCGAGGTGGGTTCGGTCCCGTCGTCACTGTTAGAACCCGGAATCGTGCTCGTGTCGCCGGGCGTGAATCTGGGCTACGGACGCGGCGTCAATCGAGGTGTCGCGGCCGCCAGGCGCTCCAAGTACGTACTCGTCTCCAACCCTGACGTCGTCGTGCACGAGGGGGCGGTGGCGGCCCTCGCCTCGTACTTGGAGAGCCACCGAGAGGTCGCGCTCGTCGGACCACTGATCCTTCGTCCGGACGGGACGGTGTATCCCTCGATGCGGGTGTTCCCGAACGTGTGGCTGGCCGGTCTGCACGCGGTGCTCGCGCCGCTCTGGCCGGACAATCCCGCCACCAAGCGTTACCGGTCGACGAGGAGTGACGGCACCGTTGATTGGGTGTCGGGCGCGTGCTTTCTCATCCGTCGCGCGGCTTTCGAGAAAGTGGGCGGTTTCGACGAGCGGTACTTCATGTTCGCCGAGGAGATGGCGCTCTGTTGGCAGCTCCGCGAGCACGGCTACCAAGTGGCCGCGACGAGTGACGCGGTGATCACGCACATCGAGGGCGTGTCACGCGCGCGGGCGCCACGTGAGATGGTGATCGCGCACCACCGAAGCGCTCTGCGTTTCGAAGTACAGACCGCTAAGGGCTGGCGCCGCGCGCTCGTGCCACTGGCGGCCCTCGTCCTCAGCCTTCGACTCGTCTTGGTCTTGGCGACGCGCCCGAAGACCTGAGGGCTCGTCGCGTAGATTGGGTGCGGGGCTGCGGGTGGTCTGTGGTTGAAAGTCGATGCCAGTCGCGGGCGAAACGACCCACGTAAGGCGTCTTATCGACGCTGAGCATGGCGCGGTTTAGAAGTAAGTCCTGCCCCGGGGCGATCATCGTGGTCGTCAAGGGAGTCGGTGAAGTGTGCGAGAACACCGTGGGAGAGCGCAAGCTGCCCGGGGTGCGCACGGACACCGCCGCAGGCAAGTGTGGGGTCAAAGACCAGGTCAGCACTCGTAGCCCTCTTGTTGTCCCCGTTCGACCGGTAGGGTAAAACACGATATGAGCGTATTTCAGAAGATTTTGAAGGCCGGCGAGGGCAAGAGAGTTCGTCAACTCGGCGAACTCGTCCCCGCCATCAATGATCTGGCGGGTGAGATGGCGGCCCTGACCGACGCCGAACTTCGCGCGAAGACGGACGTCTTTCGCGAGCGCCTGGCTGAGGGCGAAACCCTCGACGACCTGTTGATCGAAGCGTTCGCCGTGGTGAGAGAGGCCGCCACGCGCGTGCTGGGCCAGCGCCACTACGACGTCCAGCTCATGGGCGGTATGGCGTTGCACTTCGGCTGGATCGCTGAGATGAAGACCGGTGAGGGCAAGACCCTCGTGTCGACGCTGCCGGTGTACCTGAACGCACTGTCGGGCAACGGCGTGCACGTGGTGACGGTCAATGACTACCTCGCCACGCGTGACGCGAACTGGATGGGCGAACTCCACCGGTTCCTGGGTCTCACCGTGGGCCGGGTCGGGCCCGATCTCCAAGACTTCGACGACAAGCGCGCGGCCTACGCCGCGGACGTCACGTACGGCACGAACACCGAGTTCGGGTTCGACTATTTGCGCGACAACATGGCGCGGCGCGCTGAGCACATGGTCCAACGCGGGCACCACTACGCCATCGTCGACGAGGTCGACTCGATCCTGATCGACGAGGCGCGTACGCCGCTCATCATCTCGGGACCGGCTTCTGACGTCACCAAGCTCTACTACCAGTTCGCCTCGATCGCGCGTTCGCTCACCCGCGACGTGGACTACGAGGTGGACGAAGAGAAGAAGACGGTGGTACCCACCGAGGCCGGTATCGAGAAGGTGGAACGTCAACTTGGCGTCACCAACCTCTACGACGCGGTGGCAACGAACTACGTGCACCAACTCGGCCAAGCGCTGCGGGCGAAGGAGCTCTTCCACCGGGACAAGGACTACTTGGTCGACGCCGGCGAGGTGAAGATCGTCGACGAGTTCACTGGTCGCACTCTCGACGGTCGTCGATGGAGCGACGGTCTCCACCAGGCCGTGGAGGCCAAGGAACGCGTGCGAATACAGGAAGAGAACCACACGTGGGCGACGGTCACCCTACAGAACTACTTCCGTCTCTACGAGAAGCTCGCCGGCATGACCGGCACGGCCGAAACCGAAGCGGCCGAGTTCGGCAACACGTACGGACTCTCGGTCGTGCCGATCCCCACGAATCAACCAGCGATGCGTGACGACAAGCCCGACCTCATCTACAAGACCGAGGCCGCGAAGTTCGCGGCCATCGTCGAGGACGTTCGCGAGCGCACCGACCTCGGTCAGCCGATTCTGCTCGGCACCGCGTCCGTCGAGAAGTCCGAACTCCTCAGTCGCGAACTCTCCAAGGCCGGCATCACCCACGAAGTCTTGAACGCGAAGCAGCACTTCCGCGAAGCCGAGATCGTCGCCCAGGCCGGTCGCAAGGGCGCGGTCACCGTCGCGACGAACATGGCCGGTCGAGGCGTCGACGTCATTCTCGGCGGGAACTTCGAGGGTCTCGCGGCGCGTGACGCCGCCGCGCAAGGATTCGCGCCCGGCAGTGAAGAGTACGAGACGGCCTACCAGCACGCGACCGCCAAGCTGAAGCCCTTGACCCAGAGTGACGGCGATCAGGTCCGTGCGCTCGGTGGGCTCTACGTGCTCGGCACCGAACGACACGACTCGCGGCGTATCGACAATCAGTTGCGAGGTCGATCTGGTCGTCAGGGCGACCCCGGCGAAAGTCGCTTCTACCTCTCGCTCGAAGACGAACTCCTTCGCGTGTTCGCGACGGGCGCCGTGTCGTGGGTCATGGACCGCACTATGCCCGAGGACGAGGCCATCGAAGCCAAGATGGTCTCGAAGGCGATCGAACGCGCGCAGAACACCGTCGAAGCGCGCAACGCCGAGATCCGAAAGGACGTCCTCAAGTACGACGAAGTCATGAACGAACAGCGCAAGGTCATCTACGGACGACGTCAACAGGTCATCGACGGTGAAGACATTCACGACGCGACCATCGAGATGATCGAGGAGCGCCTCACCCAAGCGGTCGACGCCCAACTCGGCACGGGCTTCGTCGAGGAGTGGGACCTGAACGCCCTCGTCCTCGACCTCCAATCGTTCTACCCGACCGAGTTGAACGTCGAGACGCTGAGCGCCTACGACGACGTCGACGACGTCGTCGCCCTCGTCGTCGACGAAGCCGTGGGACAGTACGAGAAGAAGTCGGAGAACTTTCCCGGCGGTCTCGACACGGCCAAGGAGATCGAGCGTGACGTCATGCTCCAGATCCTTGACCAGCGCTGGCGCGATCACCTATCGGACATGGACTACCTGCGCGACGGTATCCACCTCCGCCAAGTCGCCCAGCAAGATCCGCTCACCGCGTGGCAAAAGGAAGGGTACTTGATGTTCGAGCACCTGCTCGAGGCCGTCGACGTCGACTACGTCCGCTACATCACCCACGTCGAAGCAAGCGAACCGGTTGCGGAGGGTGACGCGGACGAGGGACTCGAAGGTGCTCTCACCAACGCCGAGACCGTCGCACCGGGCGCGACCGAACTCCCCGCGCACGCGACCGCGCCCAAGGCTGCGACCAAGCACACGGAGAAAATCGGTCGAAACGATCCCTGCTGGTGCGGCTCAAAGCGCAAGTTCAAGCAGTGCCATGGCCGACCCTAAGGCGGAAAACGCCCTTCGTCACGCGCTGTCGACGATCGGAGAACTCGAGACGAGGTGGGGCGCCGCGCGTGACTACTTAAAGATCGACGACCGAAGGGCTCGCCACGCGGTGTTGAGCGATCTGGCCGCCGACCCCAATCTCTGGGAGGACCAGGTGAACGCCCGCGAGGTGACGACGGAGTTGGGTCGCCTGACGAACGACCTCGAAACCTTTGACGCCCTGCGGGCCTCGCTCGACGACGCCACGGTGCTGGCCGAGTTCGCTCGCGAGTCGCTCAGCGCTGGCGAGGCCGACTGGTCACTCTTCGACGAACTCGCGACCAGCGTTGAAGCGCTGGAACACGCCATCGCCACTTTGGAGACGCAGAGTCTCTTCAGTGGTCCCTACGACGAGAACGACGCCATCGTCGAACTGCACGCCGGCGCCGGGGGCACCGACGCGCAGGACTGGACCGAGATGCTGCTACGCATGTACTCGCGCTGGGCGGAGCGCCGAGGATTCGGCGTCGAGATCGACGAAGCAACCGAAGGACAGGAGGCCGGTCTCTTGTCGGCAACGTTCATCGTGAAGGGCCGCTTCGCCTACGGATGGCTCTCGACGGAACGCGGCGTGCACCGACTCGTGCGCATGAGCCCCTTTGATTCGCAAGCTCGACGCCAGACGAGTTTCGCTAGTCTCGACGTGACGCCACTCCTCGAAGACAACGCGGCCGAGGTGGAGATCGATGAGAAGGACCTACGCGTCGACACGTATCGATCGTCGGGTGCCGGGGGACAGCACGTCAACAAGACGGACTCGGCGATCCGTCTGACGCACTTACCCACCGGCGTCGTCGTGAGTTGTCAAAACGAACGTTCGCAACATCAGAACCGCGCGCGTGCCATGCAGATCCTCGAGGCGAAGTTGGCCGAACTCGCGCGCAAGCAACGTCAGGCCGAAATGGACGCGCTCAGTGGTAATCGCGGGGACAACGCGTGGGGCTCGCAGATCCGCAGCTACGTGCAGGCGCCGTACCAACTCGTGAAGGATCACCGCACTGACTACGAGACAGGCAACGTTGAGGCTGTTCTCGACGGCGACCTTGACGGCTTCATGGAAGCTGAGCTACGTCGTCAACGCTCCACTTCATAAAAATCGTGTTATGCAACAAATGCGGGGCTTTCGTGGCCCGATCGCGCGTGGTGGTCAAACTAGAATGGTCTCGGCACTGCGCCCGTGTGTCGCACAACTACCAGTAATCCCTAGGGGGTGTTGCCGTGATTCGATTCGAGAATGTCTCTAAGACGTATAAGAACGGCACGCCGGCGCTGAAGAACATCTCCCTCGACATCGAAAAGGGCGAATTCGTCTTCTTGGTGGGCGCCTCGGGTTCGGGCAAGACCACCTTCTTGCGGCTGCTGCTTCGTGAAGAACACCCCGACAAGGGACGAATCCTCGAAGCCGGACGCGACATTGGCGAACTACCCAAGTGGCGTGTGCCCTACCTACGGCGAAACATCGGCTGCGTCTTCCAGGACTTTCGACTTCTCCCGAACAAGAGTGTCTTCGAGAACGTGGCCTTCGCCCTCGAGGTGATTGGCCGCCCTCGCTCGACCGTCGAGTCCCAGGTTCCCCAGATATTAGAGCTCGTCGGCCTGAGCGATAAGTCCAAGAACCTGCCACACGAACTCTCCGGTGGCGAGCAGCAGCGCGTGGCGGTCGCACGCGCTTTCGTCAATCGGCCCCTCATCCTCTTGGCCGACGAACCCACCGGGAACCTCGACCCCTCGAACTCCGAGTCCATCATGGCGCTCCTCGAGCGGATCAATCGCACCGGCACCACCGTCGTCATGGCCACCCACGACAAGGCCCTCGTGGACCGGATGCGTCGTCGCGTGGTGGAACTCGACCGCGGTGAGATGATTCGCGACCAGGTGCGCGGGGTCTATGGCATTGACGAAGGTGTCACGATCTAATGCGCGTGTACTTCCGCTACGCCTTCAAGGAGACGTTCAGCAACTTGTGGCGAAATCGGATGATGACGATCGCGGCCGTTCTGTGCGTGGCGGTCTCATTGTCCCTGGTCGGCTCGGCACTGCTCTTGAAGCAGAGCGCGGCGCAGGCGTCGGTGCTTTGGCAGCAGGGCACGAGGGTGACGGTCTGGATGCAGCCCACGTCCACGCCGAGCGAGATCGACACCGTGCGTACGCAGCTCTCGACTTCGCCCATCGTGAAGAACTGCGTCTACTACAACCAGGCCCAAGACCTCGCCGAAGCGAAGAAGTTGCTCCCGACGAACGAGTGGGCCGCACTGAACGTCGCCTCGATGCCGACGTCGTTTCGTTGCACGCCCATCGTCCCCTCGGACGCGTTCATCGTCCAGAAGACGTACGAGAATCAGCCCCACATCTATCAGGTCACGACGCCCGGATCGCAGATTCGTCAGATGAACAAGGTGATCCGCATCCTGCAGATCGTCTTCTTGGCACTCGCTGCGGTACTGCTCTTGTCGGCGTCGGTGTTGATCCTGAACACCATTCGTATGGCGATCTTCGCGCGACGGCGAGAGGTGTCCGTGATGAAGCTGGTCGGTGCGACGAACTGGTTCATCCGCATCCCCTACATCACCGAGGGTTTCATACAGGGACTCTTGGGCGCCGTCGTCGCGGTCGGGCTGGTGACGGCCCTGCACACTTGGTATCCGTTACCCATCGAGTTCAAACTCAACACCTCCGCGCTCCTCGGCACGAACGCCGTCGTCTTGATCGTGGGTGTCGTCATCGGCTCGGTCGGCTCGGCGATCGCCATACGCCGATTCCTCGACGTCTAACTGTCTGACTGGTCGAAGTCGATCGCGAGTGAGTTCACGCAGTAACGAAGTCCACTCGCCGTAGGTCCGTCATTGAAGACGTGGCCTAAGTGGCCACCGCACTTCGAACAGAGGATCTCGGTGCGTTCGCGAAAGAGCGACGTGTCCTTTCGCTCAGTGATCGTTCCCGGTTCGCAGGCGTCAAAGCTCGGCCAACCGCAGCCCGAGTCGAACTTCTGAGAGCTGGAAAAGAGCCGCTGGCCACAGCCCGCGCAACTGAACACGCCGTCGACGTCGACGTGCAGCAACGAACCCGTGAAGGGCGCCTCGGTGGCGGCCTTTCTCAGCACCGCGTAGCGATCGGGCGAGAGTTCGCCCTTCCACTCGGCGTCGGTCTTCTCGATCTCGTACGTCACACCACGATTTTACTGGCGCGCGCCGCGTGCGCGACCGGTCAGGAGTAGTTGGGGCGCGGCGATTCGTGCGGCACGCGAGGGAACTCGGGCTCGCCGGCGAGGAGGCGAGTGAAGGCCTCGCAGAGTCCCTTGGCGTCGAGTCCAAGCTCCGCCAGGAGATCGTCGGGTCGATGGTGCTCGAGGTAGACCCGCGGCACGCCCAAGATACGCGTCGTCGGGAAAGGGCGAGCGAGCTCTTGGGCACGCAGTCGCACCGCCGAGACCATCAAGGTGCCCGCGCCGCCGTGGCGCGTCCCGTCCTCGACGGTGATGATGCGGTCGTGGCTGAGGGCGTCGTCAATCATCTCGGGGTCGGGCGGCAACACGCGCACGTCGTAGAGCGTCACCCGCGACGCTTCCTCGCCCAAGAGTTCCAGGGCTCGGTACGCGGCTGGCGCCATTTTGCCCACCGCTAAGACGCACAGAGATCCGTCGCCACGAACGACTTCGCGCGCGTGAAGGCCGTGACCGACCCGGCCGTCGAAGGGCTGGGGCAGGGTCTTGGGGTAGCGCAGCGCGGCCGGTGACGATATCGCGAGGGCACTTTCGAGCATGATGGGCACTTCTTCGGCGGACGACGGCGCGAAGACGGTCATGTTGGGAATGGCGAGACAGAGTGCCATGTCGAGTAGTCCGTGATGACTCGGGCCGTCGTCACCGGTGATGCCCGCACGATCGAAGACGAACACGACCGGGAGATTCAACAGACCGACGTCGAGGTGAGCCTGATCGAACGCGCGAGAGAAAAAAGTGGCGTAGACCGCGACGACGGGCTTCAAGCCACCCATCGCCATACCGGCGGCGGCCGTGACGGCATGTTGTTCGGCGATGCCCACGTCGAAGAATCGATCGGGGAACTTTGCTTGAAAGTTCAAGAGTCCCGTCGGGCCCGCCATGGCGGCGGTGATCGCGACGACGCGCTCGTCGCCGATGGCGATGTCGAGGAGCGAGTCCGAGAAGGCTTGGGAGAACGAGTTCGACACCACGACGTCGTCGTTCACCAGCGGCGTGAGTTTGTAGTCGTGCATTCGCAAGGCGTCGCTCGTGGCGGGCTCGTAGCCACGGCCCTTTTGCGTGAGCGCGTGCACCACGATAGGTCCGTCCCACTCGGCCGCGGCCTTGAGCGCCCTCTCGAGCACCTCGATGTTGTGTCCGTCGATGGGACCCACGTAGCGAACGCCGAGATTCTCGAAGAAGGTATGGGGAGTCACCATCTCACGGACGACGGACGTGAAACCGTCGATGCCGAGGTAGGCGGCTTTGCCCACGCGCGGCAGGCGCGGCACCAGTCGCCGGATCCGATCGCGAAGCGTGAGGTACGTGCTGTTCAGGCGCAACGCCGTGAGCGACTCCGAGAGCTTCGAGATGGTCGGGGCGTAACTGCGCCCGTTGTCGTTCAAGACGATCACGACGCGCTGGTTCGAGTGGCCCAGATTGTTCAGCGCTTCGTAGGCCATGCCTCCGGTGAGCGAACCGTCGCCGACGATGGCCACCACGTGGCGCTTGCCACCGTGGCCCACGAGTTCGTGGCGCTGTTCGAGCGCGACGGAGAGACCGTGCGCGTACGACAGGGCCGTCGAGGCGTGACTGGACTCGATCCAGTCGTGCTGGCTCTCGGAGCGATTCGGGTAGCCCGAGAGACCGCCGCGTTGGCGAAGATTCTTAAAGCCGTAGCGTCGCCCGGTGAGCAGCTTGTGCACGTAGGCCTGATGACCGGTGTCCCAGAGCAGAATGTCCTTGGGCGACTCGAAGACGCGATGCAACGCCAGCGTGAGTTCCACGACACCGAGATTCGAGCCGAGGTGCCCGCCAGTCTTCGTGACACTTTCGATGATGAAATCGCGAATCTCTTGACTGAGAATCTGTAACTGCTCGTAGGAGAGTGGCTGGAGGTCCGCGGGAGTTTCGATCGACGGCAGAATCACGCAATCCAGCCTACCGGTGGACGTCGCTCGCGGCAGAGACGTGTGAGGAGGCCGGTAGCCTGAGTTTCATGAGTACTCAACTGGTGGAAGGCGACGTGCTCCAGCGCGCCATTGACGAAGCACTGAGCCGTGGCGGACAGTTCGCCGAGGTCTTCGTCGAGGACCGCGCGACGTCGTCGGCGGTACTCGATCAGCGTCGCGTCGAGGAGCTGAGTTCCGGTCGCGATCGCGGCGCGGGTGTTCGCGTGGTCGTGGGTGAGACCACGGGCTTCGCGCACACCGCCGATCTCAGTGAAAAGGGTCTACTGGACGCCGCGCGCGCCGCCGCCGCGGTGGCTCGCGAGGGCGGGGGTGGCGTCCGTAAAGTGGCACTCGAGCCCCTGCGTCGCTACCCGTCGTCGGCCGAGATCGAACCGCGCGACGTCGAGAAGTCGAAGAAGATCGAGCTCTTGCTCCAGGCCGACGACGTGGCGCGCTCGGAGGGATCGTCCATCACGCAGGTTCAGGTAGGACTCGGTGACTCCACGCGTCGCTTCGTCGTCGCGAACTCCGACGGCGTGTTCGCGAGCGACCATCAAGTGCGTACCCGCTTCAACGTGTCCTGTATCGCTACCGGCGACGCGGGAATGCAGACGGGCTACCGTCCCGTCGCCGCGACGAGGGGCTTCGAGCTCTTGAACCCGGGCGTCATCGAAGAGGCCGCCCGAGGTGCCGCGCGCCAAGCCATCACCAAGCTCGACGCTCGTCCCGCGCCGTCGGGGGACCTGCCCGTCGTGCTCGCCAGTGGCTCGGGCGGCATCCTCTTTCACGAGGCCTGCGGACACGGTCTCGAGGCCGACGCCATCATGAAGCAGGCCTCGGTCTACGCCGGCAAGGTTGGCCAACAGGTCGCCAGCCCACTCGTGACCCTCGTCGACGACGGCACGGTGGCGGGGGAGTGGGGTTACCTCGCGATCGACGACGAGGGCCATGCGAGTTCGCGCAACGTCCTGATCGAGAACGGCGTGTTGACCGACTATATGTGGGACTACTTACGCGCGCGTAAAAAGGGGCGACGCGTCTCGGCGAACGGTCGTCGACAGAGCTACCAGCATCTGCCAATGGTTCGCATGACCAACACGTATCTCCTGGCGGGCGAATCCGACGCGGATGAGATCGTCGCTCAGACGCCCTACGGGGTGTACGTGGCGCAGTTGGGCGGCGGTCAAGTCAACACGGCGACCGGTGACTTCGTCTTCGGTATGACGGCGGCGTTCTTGATCGAGGACGGAAAGATCACCTCACCTCTTCGCGATTGCAACCTCATTGGCAACGGGCCCGAGATCCTCCAGCGCGTCGACGCCGTAGGCCAAGACTTCTCAATGATGCCCGGCACGTGTGGCAAGGATGGCCAACAGGTCCCGGTGGGCTGTGGTCAAGCCACGATGCGCCTCAGCGCGATCACGATCGGCGGCGCGGCGGCGTGAGCGAACTGCTTGAACAGGCTGAGCGCCTCCTCGAATCGGCGAAAGGTAACGAAGAGGTAGAGATCTACGTGTCGAGCGGCGTCGAGACCGAGGTTCGGGCCTACCAGGGAGAAATTGAGAACCTCTCGAGCGCGACGTCCTCGGGCATTGGTGTCCGCGTGTTGCTCGACGGCGCCAATGGTGCCCAGGTCGGCACGGCGTGGGCCGGTTCGCTCGACGAGGAGTCCGTGCGCGACGCGCTGCGCGAGGCCCGTGACAACGTTCGCTTCGCCTCCGAAGACGAGTTCGTCGCCTTCGCCCGTCCCGACGGCGTGGCGCCGGTGGCGCTGTCACTTCGTGACGACTCGGTCTTGACGACGCCCATCGACGAAAAAATCGCCCTGGCCATCGAACTCGAACGACGGGTGCGCGCCGGCGACGCGCGCATCCGCCAGGTCGACGCTGCGAACTACTCGGACTACGTGGCCGAAGCCGCCATCGTGTCCTCGACGGGCATTCACGTGTCCTACGCGCGCTCGGGTGCGTACCTCTCCGTTGAAGCGATCGCGAGTGACGGCCACGGCGACCAGACCGGGTGGGGACTCAGTGCGGGGCGAGCGCCGGGCGATCTGGACATCGAACTCGCGGCGCGCGACGCCATCACGCGCGCGACACGCATGCTCGGCGCCGTGAAGCCCTCCTCCATGAAGTGCACCGCGGTCTTCGATCCGCGCACCGCGGCGACGTTGCTCGCGATCGTCGGCGGCGCGTTAAGCGGCGACGCGGTCGTTCGGGGTCGCTCCTTCTTCGCCAATCGCGTCGGTGAAGCGGTGGCGTCGCCTCTTTTCAGTCTCCTCGACGACCCCACCGATCCCCGCCACTTCGCCGCGAGCTCGCACGACGGCGAAGGACTCGCTTGTCGCCGAAACGTCCTCATCGACAAAGGTCAGCTCCAAGGGTTCGTGTACGACACCTACTCCGCGCGCCGCGCCGGCACCGCGTCGACGGGCAGCGCCCTTCGCGGAGGCATCGCGGGCTCGCCCTCTGCGGGGTGTCGCGCGTTGCAACTCGACCCCGGCGACGAGGATCAAGCGAGCATTCTCAAGAACGTCGGTTTCGGGGTATTCGTGCAGTCGATCATGGGCGTGCACTCGGGCGTGAATCCCGTGTCGGGTGATTTCTCCGTCGGCGTGACCGGACTCATGATCCGTGACGGTCAGTTGGCGGAGCCCGTTCGTGAACTCACGGTCGCGTCGACCCTGCAGCGAATGCTCCTCGACCTCTCGCACGTGGGCAACGACGTGGAGTGGTTGCCCGGCAACGCCGCGGGCTCGACGCTCGCGATCGAAGGAATCGCTGTCTCGGGCTCTTAAGCGGAACTCGGTGTTGGCGAGCTGGGTGCGCTCGGTGTTGGCGAGGGCGTCGCCGCCGCCGGTGCCGTCGTCGTGGCGGCGGCGGTGTCAGTGCTCGAGCTGGTGCTGGGCGTCGTGGTCGTTTTGGGAGCGGCACCGCGACTGTCGTTCTTGTAGAAGCCGCTGCCCTTGAAGACGATGCCCACCGCGGAGAAGACCTTGCGAAGTTCGCCGCCGCACAGCGGACAGACCGTGAGGCTCGGATCCGTGAACTTCTGGACAGCCTCGACCCGTTCGTGGCACTGCTGACACTCGTATTCGTAGGTGGGCATGGAGCACTCCGGCTGGACAACGTAACTAGAGCAGTGTACTGGGCAACGTAGCGACGTCGATCGTGACGTAACATGGCGCGGTGGACGACTTCCACCAACTACGACGCGGGCCGGCTGGCGCAGCGTTTCCCCGTGACGTAGGACCCACGGAGGTCAGTGCGCGACGCGCGCTCGCGCGCTGTCGCGTCACCATGCTCGCCTCCACGACGGCGGCGGTGGCGGCAAATACCTTGAACAAAGGTGACGTGCTCGCGACGGCCCGGGTGGCCGGTATCCAGGCCGCGAAACAGGCGTCGTCGCTGTTGCCGACGTCGCACCCGGTCCTGGTGGGCAACGTCTACGTAAACTTCACGATCGCCGACACGCACATCGACCTCGAAGCCGGTGTCGACACCATCGACCGTACGGGCGTGGAGATGGAAGCGTTGACGGCGGTCACGGTTGCGGCCCTAACGATCTACGACATGTGCAAATCGAGTGACCGAACGATGACCATCGAGCGCGTGGCGCTCTGGGAAAAATCGGGCGGTCGCTCGGGGTCGTGGCGTCGTGAGGAACTGCCCGACGACGAGCCCGTGGCCTGAGCGCGCTACGAGCCTCGCTTTCAGATCACCGCCTCGCCCGCTACCCTCGTGTCAAGCAAGAACGGGAGATTGATGAGCACCATTCGAGGAGGGGTCGAGCAGAGTCGTGAACGACTCGTGGCGCTCGTGTTGCTGCTCCAACGCGCCTGGCAGTACGGAGCGATCACCCAAGAGGAGATTCTGCGCGATTTGAGGATTGACGAGTACCCCGTCGCCGCGAAAGGTCCCCGAAAGATCCGCGCCTACGAGGGCGCGGACAGCACCGTCCGCCAGAAGTTCGAACGTGACAAGGCACGCATACGAGACCTCGGCTTCGAGATCGAGACCGTCTCGAGCGACGACGGCTCGGTGGGCTACAAGATCGACCCCAAAAGTGGGTACGCACCCCTGATCTACTTCACCCCCGAAGAGGAGCGCGTGGTCAAACTGGCCCTGTCGTTCTGCGGCTTCGGTAAGTCCGGCGCCTTTAGCGTCTTTAACGACGTCCCCGCCAGCGACGGGGGACTCGAGGCGTCGAACTACTACACCCCGGTGCTGCGGGCCCTGCACGTGCGTCGCGCACTCGCATTTGAGTACCTCTCCGCGGCAAAGAAGCCCCGGCTCGTCGAGCCACTCGTCATCGACGTCTTCGACGGCGCCAGCTACCTCGTCGCGCGCGTAAAGGACACCAGTGAGATCAAGGGCTATCGCTTCACGCGCATGACTTCGATGCCGGTGGTCTTACCCGACACCTTCGAGGTCGACGAGGACACCGCCCGCGTGGCGCGCGCGTGGCGCCCCGAGTACGCCAAGTCACCCCGGCCGCTCGACGTGGTCGTGGCGACCAACGAGAACCACGCGGAACTCTTGGTGCGCCAGTATCCCGACGCACTGAGCGCGACGAAGAGTGACGGCTCGGTGGAGGTCGGCATCACCTTTCAGAGTCCGCGCGCCGCGCTTCGTCTGCTGCTCGACAGCGCCGACCGAGTGCGACTGCAGTCGCCCAAGTCGTTGAAGAACGAACTCGCCGCGTGGTTGAAGGACGTGAACCGCGGAAAGACCCCCGACGTCGCTGGGCTCACCTTTGACGTTGGGCCCGCGAACGACGTCTTGGGCCAAACGCTGCAGCTCCTGCACGCGGTGTACGTCAGTGACGACGGTGTTCGCATCAGTGAGCTCTCGAAACGTTTCTCTCTCTCGCCCGAGCACGTTCGTCTCATCATGGACCGCCTCGTGTCCCTCGAGCCGATGGCCGAATCGACTGACGGCACCGACACCTTTCCCGCCCACGTGATCAAGGAGTGCGATGACTGGGACGACGAGGCGCACGACGACTCGACCTACCGCGCGGACTTCTCCGATCTTCCGGAGGGCGCCGACGATCCCTCGCCCTTCATGTGGCGCGACCTGTTCGAGCTCAACATCGCCCTTCGCGAGGCCTCACGGATCTACACCGACGCCGCGATCTTCTCCGCGATCGAAAAGATCGAGGACGCGACGAGGGTTCCGGTGCAGATCGAAATGGCCTCCAACGAGATGCTGCTCGCCCAGGTCGAGAGCGCCATCGAAAGTCACTCCCAGATCAAGATCGAGTACACCTCGGGGGTCAGTGACGAGTCCCACGCCCGGGCGATTGAGCCCCGAGAGATGAAGGTTCTCAACGGCCACACGTACGTGCGCGCGTACTGCACGACGCGTCAGTCGTGGCGCACGTTTCGCGTCGACCGCATCAACGCGGTGCTTGCGACGTCGCCCGCTCCCGAGACCCGTCCCCTCGACCCGGTAGCGAACTGGTTGACCCGGGTCGGCGAGGAGGGCGACGAGATCGTCGTCGTCGTCGAAGCGGCCAACCGCTGGCTCTTCGAACCCTTGCCGGGCGCCCAGTGGTTGGTGCTCGACGACGGACGCCACGCCGTGAAGTTCAGGGTCGTTGACGATCGGTTCGTGGACTACTTGATGTTGCGCGCCGGACCGGGTGCCGTCGTGGCGACGCCCAAGTACGCCAAGGCGGGCCACGAACTCGCCAAGCGGATCGCGGCACAGCTCTAGGCGACCGTTGGGCACACCGAAAGAGGTGTCCGTGATTCGTCTTCTTCCTCGGCGTTCGAACGACGTCACGTACTTCACGAACGACCGCGCGCTCGAACTCGACGGCCTTCGCGACGGGGAACCGGGTTGGTGGCTGCGGGGAAGCGGTGACACGAGAGAACCGTCGGACGTGTCGAGCGTCCTGGTGACGAGCGAGCGCTCGAACGTTCACGGCTACGACGTGGTGATCGCCGCGCCGCGACCGATCTCGATCCTGCTCGCGGTCGACCCCGAACACGCGAGCGGCGTCGTCGCGGCGCATCGGGCCTCGGTGCGAGCGTCGATGGCGTACTTGGAGGATCGCGCGCTCGTCGTACGCGAGCGTCGCGCGGGCGTGGAGCGCGACGAGTCGGGGACCTGGCAGAGCGTCGTCAGCTTCACGCACGGACTGAATCGTCACGGTGAACCTCACCTGCACGACCACGTGCTCGTGGGCGCGAAACCACAAGGTCGCGCGAACGTCCTCGATTCACGCGCGCTGTACGCGCACACGTCGACGGCCGACGCGCTCTACCGGGCGTCGTTACGCCACGAACTAGCCGAGCGAACGCCGTGGTCCGCGTGGCGATCGTTCGACGGCGTCGAGCACGTCGTCGGACTCGACGAGGGCTTTCGCGCGCTCTGGAGTGGTCATCATCGAGATCGAGGTGAGAAGCTCGCGTGGAGTCGTGGGGAGACGCGCGCGTCGTGGGCCCGTGACTACGAGCGCTACGAGCCCATGGGCGTCGTTCGAGCGCCCGATCATCGGCGCGGCGTCCTCGACGAACATCGATTCGCCGGAGCCTTCGAGGGCCGTCTCGACGTGGCCCGTCGCCACGTGCTCGCCGCTTGGGCCGACGCGGCGAGCTACGGGCAGGACCCGGTAGACCTGACGCGAGCCGTCGACGAGCTCTACCCCGGACTACGAGGTCGCCGCGGCGTGTACGAACCGACGATTGGCGTGCACGAGGCGCGCATGATCGCGCCCGTGCGCGCGCTGGGCCCACGTCCACTCGCGAGGGACCAGTTCGAGGACTGGCGTCAACGTTCGCGAGCTATGGTCCGATCTCGCGAGGGGCGCTCCAGGTAGGGAGCGAAACGCGCGTCGCGGTAGGCCGGCGTGAGCTCGATCCACTTGAGATGATTCTGCGCGTCCAGGCCCAAGGCGCGACCCTCTCGCCCTTGGGCCAGTTCACTCATGGTGACGCGATCGCGTTCGACCCAACTCATCGAGTGGCCGAGTGCCCGACCTCGACGGTCGCGTTGCACGCTGGGTGAGGGTCGCAATTCGCGTCCCGCCAGGTGCTGGAGCATTTCGAGCGTGGCACGGTCGGCGATGCCCGGTAAGACCAGGGTCGTCGGGAAGAGGGAGAGAAATCCCTCCGCCGACGTCCCCCAGCGGCTGCGCGCCTGACTGAGGTCTTGGAGGCAGGCGAGCGTGAGGACTCCCTGGCCACCCCCCTCGGACACGATGCTCGCGAGCCGCGGCAGCGGGGCGACGTTCGCCAGTTCGTCGAGGGCGAGCAACAGGCGTGCTCCCTCGAGGTGTCGGTCATAGGTCGCGTGCACGAGCTCCTCCACCAGTCCGACGATGAGGGGGATCGACACGGCTTGGTGTCGACTCGGCGCCACGATGTGGAGTTGGTGAGGACCGCGCAAGAACGCGTCCACGTCCAGGGGAGCTTCTCGGGCCGAGGCACGCGCCGCTTCTGTCCGCACGCCGGCGAAGAGTCCGGCCGTCGTGGACCAAATACTCGACCGTTCACGTTCTTCGGTGGCGAGAACGCCTCGCAGCAACGTTACGGATGGATGACGATCGCCGTGACGTTCGTCGAGTTCGTGCAGCAGATCGTCACACCGTCGTTCGTCCACGCGCGACGCGAGGTGCCCGAGTGACTCGCCACGAAGGGCGCTCGCGTGCATCAATGGTGCGACTAACGCACCCGCTCGTTCACTCCAGTGGTCATCACCTCGATCGCCGCGACCACGTCGCGCGACGTCGAGCAAACTCCGAGAAGCCAAAACTGCGCCGTCCCAAGTTAAAGATTGTCTTAGAGGCGAATAACCGACACGTTGCACTCCGACGGGTGTGACGACCGTTCCCGACGGATCGAAGAGAAGTGTCGCGCCGTCGTGACGCGCACGCGCCATATGAGAGACGACGTCACTCTTCGTTGACGTGACGACGCACGCATCGGATGTCATCAGGAGATTTGGAACAATGATCGACGTTGTCTTTCCGCTTCGTGTTGGTCCTAACACGAGTGTGGATCGCTCGCGCCCACTCATCGCGTCACCATTCGCACCACGTCCTAAGTACACGCCGACGTCAGAAAGCACGTCACACCATCGGTCGAAATAAATCTCGAAATGCTTGACATTGGTGTGAATAACGACTGGACTTTTAGATGTCCTTCTGCGGAGGAGGTTCACGTTGTTCACTTCGTTGCTTGCAACGTTTCGAAGAACGCTCTTTCGCGTGGGACCGTGCACTGCGATCAGTCGCCGCACAGCCGGGAGGTTGGGTGGTACATGGCCGAGTTCATGAGATATCAATGCGGTGCCTGTAGTGAGTACACCTGTACGGTGCCTCAAGGTCCCAATTTGAATCAACGTTGAGTCCCAAGGAGGGAATGTGGCACCAGCCGCGAAGAAGAAGGCTGCAGCCAAAAAGGCTCCAGCAAAGAAGCG
>JGI20207J14881_1000297_pt1 | contig 18512 bp, 14 predicted proteins | sample NGESurdeep092012_4_FD_14881 | JGI IMG/M metagenome (IMG submission 14881)
GAGCCGCTCGGTTCCGCGCCAGTCGAGAACGATACCGGCTCGCGCGCAGAGGGCGGGCCAGAGGCAGCGCAAGGAATCGACGGAAAAGTCGCGGAGCGGCCGACGATCGAACGAGTGATTTTGAGGCGAATCGCTCATCATGGGAAAACTAAGGGCAATGCCCTCCATTTGCGCCCGCCAGACAGCAGCTTTTTCGGCAATCTCCAGCATTGAGCTGGCGAAACCCGGCGACTTCCGTTCGAGCCCGGGCAGAATGTCGAGCCGGACACGGTTTCTGAGATGGCGGCGATCGGAGTTGGACGGATCGGTGATATACCGAACACCCGCGGACGCGGCGTACGCGGCGATCTCGGCGCGTGACGCACTGAGAAGCGGTCGAGAAATGGCGGATTCTGCCAGCAGGCCCGCGAGACCGCGTGGACCGGCTCCCCGGAGGGCCCGGATGATGACCGTCTCGATCTGGTCGTCGAGGGTGTGGGCGGTAACTACGGTCGCACCCAACCCGCCCGCTACATCGTTCAGGAAGCTCCACCGGGCGGCGCGCCAGTCGGACTCGGAGTGTCCGACCGTGTCAGCGGCGCCGCTGACGCAACCGACCCCGAGCTCAAGCGATCGTTCGGCCACGAGAGCGGCGGCGGTCCGAGCCGCGCGCCCGGTCCGATGGTCGAACGTGGCCACTGTGAGACGCTGATGATCAAGCGTTTCGACCGCCGCATCGAGGAGAACCATCGAGTCCATTCCGCCGGAGACCGCGAGGAGCCAGTTCCCGCGTCCGAGGGCTGCGACGCTCTGCCGAATTCGCAAGACGGTGTCGAGATCGGTACCCATAGTGTTAAGTTACCGGCTCGCCGTTTGTGCGGCACCAAATTCACTCTTACACGGTTGTCGATCGATGCTACAGGGACATTTGGGGGTCGAAGCGAATGGTCCTCTCGGACTTCTCTGGGTTTCTCTTGGCCTCGTCGGTTTCTACATTGCGCTGCTGTGGCTGAACAGCCTGCTCGGCACTTTTCTCACACCGCTTTTCGTCATTCCTGCGACGTGGTTGATGGATCACCTGAAGCGCCGCAAGGCGAAGCGACAGGGACACGAAGTAGCGCCCTGAGCGCGCATTGCAGATTGCGAAATCATCGTAATCTGCAAAACGTTTCGTGGGCCCGACGCGTATTCACGACAATGCGTACTCGGGCCTTCTCTATAGTTGCAATCCTGCTAGGCGCGACAGTTCTCGCGCCGTTTATCCCGTCGCTGGCGGCTCAGGAGTCATACCAGCGCCGAGCGACCACGGCAGCGACAGACACGCTGCCATTGTCGGTGAGCGATGCCGTAGCGCGCACAGACAGAATTGGTGAGGAGGTTCAGGTTGCACGCGCAAACCTTTACGCCACCGGTGCGCAGGCAACTGTAGCGCGCGCCGCGGGTCTGCCGCAATTGCGAATATCTGCATCCGAGAACCGGACGGTCGCGAGCGCTCGCGGTCAGGCGGTCGGCGCGGTGTTCAACCAGCCGTACAGCTATGCAGCAACGCTGAATGCTTCGCAGTCGTTGTTCCAGGGCGGTCGGATTATCAATGGCATCCGCGCCACGCGCGCGGCAACAGGCGCATCCGCGCAGGACCTGGCGGAGACTCGGTCGTTGATGAGTCTGCAGACGCAGATCGCGTACATCAACGCGCTGTTCACGCATCGGCTCGTTCAGATCCAGGAAGGGAATCTTGAGCTCGCGAGCGCTCAGCTGAAGCAGGCGGAGCAATTCGAGAAAGCGGGCCGCATGTCGCGTTACGACGTTCTCCGTGCACGTGTCGCCCTGGCCAACATCGAGCCGTTGGCGCTTCAAGCGCGGGAAGATGCCGAAGTTGCGTCACTCGAGCTCAAACGACTGGCGAACATAAAACCTTCGCAGCCGCTCTTGCTTACGACATCGATCGACTCCGCTGTGATCGAGAATGTATTGGCGTCGGTTGATACGGCAACAGGGCCCGAGAACCGGCCAGCTCTGGCATCCGCTCAGTTCAACGCCCGAGCGAGAGAACTTGGCGTTTCAATCGCGCGAGCCGCGATGCTCCCGACGATCACATTCAATTTCAATTCCGGTTACGGCGCGTATCCCGTCAACGGGGACATCTTCCCACCTGGCCGCGGCGTATTCAGCGAGGTGCCATGCGCTGCTGGCAGTACACCCGACAAGATATGTAAAGCGCAGAACGGTGGCTGGTTCAGTGATCGGTCGTTCGGGTTCACAGTTTCAATCCCGGTCTTTGACGGGCTGTTGACAAAGGGCAATATCGACCTCGCCGGTGCGCAGTCGCGTATCGCGAAGGAACAGTTGGCGCAAACTCGTGAGAACGTGTTCAACGACGTCGAACGTGCCAAAGCAGATCTCTCGAGAGCCCGCGCCCAGTATGGCGCACAGCAGCAGAATGTCGCAGAGGCAAAGGAAGCATACGGACTCGCCGCATTGCGGTTCGCACGTGGAATGGCGACCCAGCTTGAGGTATCTGACGCGCAACTCGCATTGACAACTGCGCAGACGAACCAGGCGCGATCGATCTACGACGTCTATATAGCGGCCGTTTCGCTCGCACAGACGCAAGGCCGGCCGCTCCCTCTCCCTTCTACAGATAATGCACCTAATCAGTCAACCGGCGGCGCAATTGCGGATCGCTGATATCGCGCTCGCCCTCGTATTGTGCGCGACGACGGCCGCGTTTGTCGGCTGCGGCGACGCCACGGCAGACGCCGGGACGAGCGCAACAGCCAAGGGCGCCGCTAATAATTCGAAGACACGCAGCGTCGCTGTCTCCCCGTCCGACATTGCGACGGTGCACATCGGATCGCTTTCTGACGGCGTACCAATCACGGGACTGCTTCGGCCGCTGGAGAGTGTTGACGTCCACTCGCGTATCGAGGGCGACCTCACAGGCGTGTTCGTTCGCGAGGGACAGCACGTTGCGAAGGGGCAGATGCTCGCGCAGTTCGAAGCCGTGGTGCAGCAGAGCAGCGCCGCGAGCGCACGTGCCGGACAGGCCGCGGCGAAGGCGGACCTGTCGCAAGCTGAGTGGAATCTGAAACAGAGCGGCGATCTTTTCCACGCTGGCGCGATCTCCGAAGCGGACTACCGCGCTTCACAGCAGGCGTCGGATGCAGCTCGCGCGCGCCTGGCTGCTGCGAATGCCGCGGTGGATGTAGCGAATATCATCGAGCGCGATACCCGAGTAGTTGCGCCATTGACGGGGGTCATTGACAAGAAGCTGGTTGATGTGGGGGAGCATCTGTCTTCCGGTAGCCCGATGTTCACGTTAGTACGAAGTCAGACGCTCGAACTTGCCGCAACTGTTCCGGAAAGACGCGCTGCTGCAATCAAGATTGGACAGACTGTACAGTTTTCCGCTCAGGGTCTGGACTTCAATGGCAAGGTCGCGCGCGTAAGCCCGACCATTGATCCGACCACGCGCGCTATTACAGTCTATGTGGACGTAGACAACTCGAGCGGAGCGCTCAAGGGCAACAGCCTGGCCACGGGCGACGTGATCGCGAGTACCGTCAACGGTGTACTGCTCATCCCGACAACGGCATTGCATCAGACGGCGGACAGCGGCAAGACATACGTGTACCGCGCGAATACCGGGCGCATCGAGCAGGTTTACATCACACTCGGAATCGTGAACGATCAGGCTGGCCTTGCGCAGGTTCTGTCCGGGCTGACAACTGGCGACAAGGTGATGGTTGGCAACCTCGGCACCATGTCCCCCGGAACAGAAATTCAAGTCATCGGCGGTGATCACGCGCCGGGGAAGCAGTAAGTGTTCATATCCGACGTTTCGATCAAGCATCCTGTATTTGCCACCATGATGATGGTGGCCCTTGTGGTACTCGGAGTCGTGTCCTATCAGCGACTCGCGATAGATGAATATCCGGACATCACATACCCTACGGTGATCGTCCAGACTACCTATGCGGGATCGTCGCCTGAAGTCATGGAGCGCGACGTATCCCGTCCGATAGAGCAGGCGCTCAATACAGTTCAGGGGATTTACGAGCTGACATCGACGTCAGTGGACGGAACGTCGCTTGTTCGCGTGCAGTTGAATCTGGGCGTCGACGTGCTTGCCGCACAGCAGGACGTGCAGGCGAAGATTGCCCGCATCCGCCGCTCGCTCCCGCCGAATGTGGACGAGCCCGTCGTGCGTCACTTTGATCCGAACGACTCCCCGATCATGTCGATCGCGGTGCAGAGTCCGTCGCGACCAATTCGCGAACTGACCGATCTTGCGACGGAAGCGATATCTCAGCGACTGGAGGCCGTCCCAGGCGTCGCTGCTGTCAATCTTTCTGGCGGTGAGCAGCGGACGATTCGCATCCAGCTCGACCCGACCGCGATGCGCTCATACGGAATCACGCCTCCCGATGTGATGACGGCTCTTCAGAATGAGAATCAGGAAGTTCCGGCCGGCCGAATCGACAAGGACGCGACAGAAACGCTTGTGCGAATCCGCGGCCGCATTGTCGATCCGAAATCCTTTGGAGCTATCGTAGTCGCTGTACGCGGCGGCGCACCCGTGCATTTGCGCGACCTCGGCACGGTCATCGACGGATCAGCTGACAAGCGAACTGCAGCGCTTCTGGATGGCCAATCCACCGTTGCTCTCGACATCCAGAAGATCGCTGGTTCCAACACGGTTCAGGTGGCCGATTCGGTGCACGCTGCGATTGCAGACCTCGCGGACATCGTCCCCAGTGACGTCAGGCTTACCGTGATTCGCGATGACTCGCAACGCATTCGGGCATCGCTGTCAGACGTTCAGCTCAATATCCTTCTCGGCGCCATTCTGACTATCGCGATCGTCTATCTGTTTCTCAATTCATGGCGATCGACAATCATCACCGGACTCACGCTACCGGTAAGTGTCATATCCGCGTTTTTCGTGATGTGGCTTTTCAACTTCACTGTCAACACGATGACGCTTCTCGCGCTGTCGCTCGCTATCGGCTTGCTGATAGATGATGCGATTGTCGTGCGCGAGAACATCGTGCGACACGTGCAGATGGGGAAGGATCACGTCAAAGCCTCGATGGAAGGCACTGATGAAATCGGAATGGCGGTAATATCGACGACGCTGGCGGTCATGGCGGTGTTCGTACCCGTTGCGTTCATGGGCGGTATCATCGGTAAGATCTTTTTTCAATTTGGCGTTACGGTCGCTTTTGCCGTGCTCGTTTCGCTGTTCGTGTCCTTCACGCTCGACCCAATGCTGTCGAGCGTCTGGCCCGATCCGGATCTGGAACATGAGCTGGGCCATGCTGGTGAAGTCGACTATTCCAAAGTGCGTAATCCAATTCGAAAGGTTGCGCTGCGCTTCAACGCGCTATTCGAGCGAGGAGCGGATCGTTATCCGGCATGGCTGGAATGGGCCTTGAAGCATCGTGCGACGGTAATCGCTGGCGCTGCGGCATCTATCATTGCTGCCCTGGTGATCACAGCCAGGCTCGGATTCACATGGTTGCCTGACACGAATTCCGACGAGTTCGGGGTAAGCGTGCGCACTGCACCGGGCTCGACTATCGAATACACGGTCGATAAATCCGAGCAGGTCGCCGAGTTCCTGAGAAAGCAACCTGAAACCAAGTTTACGTACACGACGATCGGATCGGGGTTGCGTGGCACACCCAATTCGGGTTCGATCTACGTGCATCTGCAGCCTGCGTCCGACCGTTCCGCGTCGGTACAGGACATTCAGAACAGATTGCGTGGGGCTCTCAAGCTGATCCCCGGGATCACTCCCACAATTCAGAATGCATCATCAATTTTCGGTGGTCGCGGCCAGCCGATTTCCGTGAATGTGCAGGGTCCGGAGGAGTCGCGGCTCAAGCTCGCAGCGGCCCAGGTTCTCGAGGCCATAAAGACCGTGCCGGGGGTCGCCGAGGCAAACTCGAGCGACGACGGAAACATTCCACAACTGAATGTCGATGTGGACCGGGACCGCGCGTGGGCTTCGGGTGTCGGAATTGCGTCGGTGGCGGCAACGCTGCAGCCGCTATTCACGGGGCAGCGCGCGACTCAGTGGGAAGATCCGAACGGCTACTCGCACGATGTGATCGTGGTTTATCCGGACTCGATGCGGCGTTCGATCAACAACGTTGCGACGATTCCTATTGCGAGCACCAACATCGACCCGACGACTGGGCGGCCAGCCATCATTCCGCTGTCTCAAGTGGCGGATGTGACACTGGCAACCGGCCCTCAGCAGATAAGCCGGCGCAATCTGGAACGTCAGATTGGAGTCTCTGCCGGTGTGCTGCCCGGATACAATGTTGGAGATGTTGCGGCTGAGGTACAAAAAGCGATCGACGCGCTTGGACTTCCGGTTGGCTACCACACGGAGTTCGGTGGCGATGTCAAGAACCTCAACGAAACCAAGGGTTACGTCGGCAGTGCGCTGTTGCTCGCGGTTGTCTTCATATATCTGATTATCGCGTCGTTGTTCGGATCGTTCCTGCAGCCGTTCTCGATCCTGATGTCGCTTCCACTGAGCTTCATCGGTGTAGCACTGGCGTTGTGGATTACCGGCAGCAACCTCAACATCATGAGCATGATCGGTATCATCATGCTCATGGGTCTTGTCGTGAAAAACGGAATTCTGCTTGTAGATTTCACGATTCTGAATCGGCAGGAGGGGGCGAGTCGCCACGACGCGCTGCTCTCAGCCGGCAGGACTCGATTGCGCCCGATCATCATGACGTCGATGGCGATGATCTTCGGCATGCTTCCACTCGCGCTTGCAATCGGGCCGGGCGCCGATCAGCGCGCCCCACTTGCTCGTGCAGTGATCGGTGGACTGATCACCTCGACACTATTGACGCTGTTTGTGGTGCCGGTCGTTTACACACTTATTGAGGACGCGACGGTCTTCACCACGCATACAGCGCCCGATAGAATTCGCGGTTTCTTAAGACGCTCTTCACGTAATCCCGAGTCTCTGTAAAAGGAATTCTTTCGGTAAAGATCTCGGGATCGTCAGCACCTTTCTTTTTCGACCAGCGCGTCACTCTGGATTCGCCAGCGTTGTATGCAGCGAGTGCCCGCGCTCTGCTCGGCTGGCTCTTCACGAGTGGTGCAAGATGGCGAATGCCCAGCTCAATATTGATTCCAGGATCGTACAGCAGGTTTGCATTCCATGACGTGATGCCGGCAGATGGCGCGATGGACTTGCCCACTGCTGGCATCACCTGCATCAGGCCCCGCGCTCCGGCAGGTGAGTGGGCAGCAGGATTGAAATTGGACTCCTGACGGATGAGTGCAGCTACAAAGGCCGGATCCAGCCCTGCCCTGTTCGACTCGCTGACTATCGTGTCGCGCGCCGCGACTGGAAATATCAGACGCCAGATGGCCGTCGTAGAACCAAAGCGCGGAAGTGCCATGCGGCCGAGGGCTATGGCGCGTGCAGCCTGATCTGTCCCTGAGAAAGCTGCTGCAGTCGCGAGAAGCCGGCCGGTGTCGGCGACGGCGTCCTTGTACAATCTGTCGTTTTCCATCCTGACTTCGGAAGACATACCCAGTCTATTGAGCAGAACTACACGCCGGACTGCGCTGTCGACCTGCGGCACATGCGGAAACCCTGTAGCCGCTCGTGCGGAGTGCATGCTTTGCACGCCGAGCCGAGCAGCCGCTAGCGATGCGTAGTAGGACGTGGAATCACGTCGCAGCACGTCGGCCCACGCGGCCCTGGCGGCGGCGGAATCGCCAGCCGTCTCGTGCGCACGGCCCATCCAATAGACTGACGCAATCGCCAAATTTGTCGAGGCGGNCGCGAGCTTCTCGAATTCGTGGGCCGCCGTCTTCGCATTACCGAGAATGAGCGCGATGAGCGCGGCGTCGAATCTTGCCGGTGCGGCGAAGCGTGTGGACGGAAAGCGCTTGGCGAGGCTCAGGAGAGAAGCGCGGGCAGCCGCATCGTCACCAGTGTCGGTCTGCAGGTCGGCAATCAGACTGAGGGCTGCGGCTGCGCTCGTGTCTGATCCGCTACGTGCGAGCGCTTGAAGAACGGAGCGTGCAGTGGTGCCGTCTCCAGCGGAGAGCAGCGAGCGAGCACGTTGATACCGCGCAGCAAGCGCGAGCTTGGCCGGGGACTTTACAGACGCATAAATCTCCGCGGCCTTCGCGTCTGCATTCAGGCGGGACAGCACCATTGCATACGAGAACCGATCCTGCGACGTGAGCGTCATCAGCGGCACCGCCGCGAAGCCATCTCGAGCGCGCGCCCAGGAGCCTGCGCTCGCAGAAGCACGCGCGATCTCAATTTGTTCGTTTGGCGTAGGATCCTTGAATAGCGTATCGAAGAGCCCCGTCGCTTCACGCACGGAACCTGCAGAAGCGCCGGATGAAATCAGTGTGATCAATTCCCGCCTCACTGAGTCACGCGCAGTAGGCGTGACTGCGGCACGNAGTCGGAGCACTGTTATGGGAGCTGGAAGGCGCAGGTAAGCCNTGAGAGCACCGGCGGTATCGCCGTACGTCTCGAGAGCCTGGGCTTCCGTCCACGGGATGCGCTCCCGGGCCAGCGGTAGGCTCACCCTCGCATACAGTGCTGCGCGCGCGCCGGAATCCGCTGTCTCAAACGCTGCGCGCAGGTACAGCCAACTCGCTATGTCAGGTTCCGCTCGTGCCCGCGACAGCCACACACTCGCTGTCGTATCGACGGTTGTCTGTCCATCTGCAACCCTGACGTCCGCGTGCTCGCATGCAACAACAAGCAACAGCGCCGCAATGGACGCGAATCTCACCGCCAAACGTGCCCATCTCTGGCCACGAGCTCATCGGCTTCCTTGGGACCCCACGTACCGGCTTCGTACGTCGGTATCTGCCTGTCTGCGCGACGCTTCCAGTAATCAAGCAGCGGATCGATGACCGACCATTGCATGTCAACTTCATCACTCCGTGTAAACAGCGTCTGATCACCGACCAGACAGTCAAGCAGAAGCGTCTCATACGCCGGCGGAACATCCTCACCGAACGCTTCGGCATACGAGAAGTCCATGTCCACACCGCTCGTTTCAAGACCGGGGTCCAGCTCGTAGGCGACACCCGGAGTCTTCACCTCGAATCGCAGGGCGATGCCATCGTTTGGCTGAATTCGCACAACCAGAGTATTAGCACGCACGCCACCGGTCTTGCGACCGAACATAAGGTCAGGAGGACTGCGGAATTGAAACGCAATTTCAGTACAGTGCTTCGCCAGCCGTTTGCCAGACCGGAGATAGAAAGGAACGCCCTGCCACCGCCAGTTATCGATGTACACGCGCAACGCCGCGTATGTCGCAGTCACCGACTTCGGGTCGACGTTTGGCTCCTGTCGATAGCCAGGAACAGGCTTGCCGTCGATCGTACCGGAGATGTACTGGGCGCGTACCGCGGCCGGAATACCATCCGCGAGCAACGGTCGAATCGACCGAAGCACTTTCACCTTTTCGTCGCGCACCGCGTTGCCGGCGGCGGCGATGGGAGGCTCCATTGCCGCGAGTGAAAGCAGTTGCAGCAGGTGATTCTGAAACATGTCGCGAACTACGCCGGCTTCCTCGTAGTATTTTCCCCGCCCTTCCACTCCCACCGTTTCAGCAGCCGTGATCTGGATCTGCGATATGTACTGTCGGTTCCAGAGGGGTTCGAACAACGCATTCGCGAATCGGAATACCAGGATATTCTGAACGCTCTCCTTACCAAGGTAGTGATCGATACGATATACCTGATGCTCGCCGAAGCGTGCAAGCACCAACTCGTTCAGCTCCCTCGCAGTCGCCAGACTGTGGCCGAATGGCTTTTCGATTACTACACGGTGCCACGGACTGTCGCCCGCATTCGTAGAATGCGGAAGAAGTCCGCTATCTGAAAGGTGTGTAAGCGCTGGTCGAAACACNCTCGGCGGAACAGCCAGATAGTATAGAACATTTTCNTTCTGAAGCTGCAACGCTGTGCGGAGGTCGGTGAGTTCCTTCCTGATGGTGTCGTACGCCGCGGCATCGTCGATATCGCCCTTGGCGGCGAAAGCGCGGCTCGCGAGCCACTCGAACACACCTGCATCAAACCCGTGTATTTCGTCTGACCCTGAGATTGACTCGCGAAGCTCCTTGCGAAATTCGTCGTCGCTCATGTCGTCGCGCACAAGGCCGAGCAGCGCGAAGTCCTGTGACAACAGCTTCTGATGCGCCAACTCATATATCGCCGGGAAAAGCTTGCGCTTGGCAAGATCGCCGCCGGCGCCGAAGATTACCATCGTGCATGCATCGGATAGTTGCGGGCGACCATCGGACGCCCTCCCCAAGGCGTCATTGACTGCCGCGGAGGATACATCCAGTCTTGGAGTTACAGAAGACGTCATGTGCGCTTCACCACGTTGACAGTGTCCGCGCTGCGGTCGTAAACAACGACCGAATGGGAGCCCTTGATTAGGCGCTCGGTCACGTTGCCACGGACCTGACAGAGTCCGATCATTGCTAGTTGCATGATATTATTGCTTGGTGAGTGTATGTCAGTTGTCTCGCGTGAGAACACCGAGCGCGCCGAGCCCATCGCGTACTGCTTCGGGATTCACAGCCTGTACGCAGTGCAATCCTCTCTGCCGCGCTGGCTCGAGATTCTCCTCGCGGTCGTCAATGAACACTGTGCGCTCGGGTATGGCGTGCGCNATGTTCAGCGCCCTGTCGTAAAACGTNCCGTGTGGCTTCTGCGCACCGATGTAAGCCGAAGTGATGAACGCCGAGAAGATCGAGGTCAGGTCAAAATACTGCANCCGGTACGCATTGAGTTCGGCGGACTCATTGTTCATCGTCATCATGCGCCATTTCTTCCGTAACGCCAGGTCATACATCAGCCGGATCGTCACCGGTTTCGGAACGCTCTGGCGGTACATGAAGGCGATAAATGCTTCGCGCGTGAACGGACGCTCCTCACTAAATACCGTAAACCCAAGATATTCGTCGAGCGTCATGCGGCCACATTCCCATGTCTGTACCGCGTCTTCGTGCTTGCGCTCGAAGACTGCAAAATCAAAATGGAATTCTGCTGCCGCCTTTGCTCGCTGCTCGTGATCCCATCCGTTCGTCCCCAGTACACCGCCGACGTCGCACAGAATCAGCTCGATTGACGGATTATTCATCAACCAGCACCGCGCGCACTGGGGCGCCATCGCATCCGGCGAGTTTGATCGGCAGGCAGTAGAACGTGTAAACGCCTTGTGGAACATCCAGCAGATTCAAGCCTTCAACAATCACAACTCCTGCACCTAGAAGCGTGAGGTGGGTGCGATGGTGACCGGAGTGGAACTGCTCGATCGACAGATAATCGATGCCGACCAGCTTGACGCCCAGCTTGACGAGATGTTCAGCCCCGTCCGGCGCCAGATACGTGAAGTCCCGGTGGAAGTTGGGATCCTGCGTCAGATAGCCCGAATTCCGAGTCTTCAACAGCACTCGGGTCACGCCCGAAAGATCATGCTTCTCAAGATCCGCCGCCGTGACAGCCATGATATCCGGCCCGAATTCCAGCAACATCGCTGGGCCCATCATGGTCTCGAGCGGTATCTGATCCACGGTCGCACCATTCTCAAAAAAATGGTGCTCCGCGTCCACATGCGTGCCTGTGTGTGACCCAAAGGAGAGGTTCGAGACGTTGGCCCCCGCGCCCAGCGCGATGGACTGCTGAAGGGAGATATGAGTTTCGGGATTTCCAGGATATATGAGTCCGCCGTCCCGGATGGGAACGCTTACATCGTAGATTCGTTTCATAATGGGTATTTGACTAGCAACAGTCGTTCCGCGGAAAATGTGCCGAGACTAGGGAATATGCATCGAGGAATTGCACGAATTGCTGTGAGAGTTGCAATCGTCGGCCTGCTTTCGGCCGTGGCTGTCGCGAGCGCCCAGGCCCAGAGGCGAGATCTGCGTGACGAGCCCAGACCTACGATCTATCGGACGTCCACCGGAGTATGGCTACTGGACCTCCCGCCGGCGATGGAGGACGCACTGGACAGATACAATCGTGATTTCGAGCCCTGGACCGTCCAGGATTATCGTGGGGTGAGCGATTACGAGCCTTCTCCACGTCAGCTTCCGTGGGCCGTAATCGGCGACTTCAACGGGGATGGTCGGCCTGATCTGGCCGTGGCTGGCCGTACGGACCGGGACGTCGTCGTGGTATTCGTCCTGTCGTCCGGTCGAAGCAAATACCGGGCTGTTGAGGCAGAGCGCGAGCCGTACGATCCGGACGACCGCACATCGATTCGGGTCCCGACGCTCACTTACATGTACCCGGGCCGCTACGTAGTCGCCGACCCGAGACTGACCTATCCGAGACAGATCGTCGTGGACCAGGCAGCTGTCCAGATCAGCGGTGGTCGTCGGCAGGGGGCGGTAGTGTACGTAGTCGAGAACAACGCTGTGGTGCCGTATTATCTCTCGGACAGGACAGCTGGGCCGGCGCCTCGTGGAACTCAGCCTGTCAGGCCTGTGAAGCCCGTGAGGCCGGTGAGGCCGGATACGACCGTCAGGACGGGAAACTTGGGGATTCGGTAGCGCTGAGGGTAAAGCGCGGAATTTCTGCGCTGAACCGCGCACCTTCTTCATCGCCCTCTGCAGCGGGGCGCACGAAAAAATATTCGCCCTCCATGTAGCCTTCGCCGCTCTTCAGGACGCAAAAACTCTGATATTCGTGGACTCGCGACGGCCGGATGACTGGCTGCTCACCGACGACGCCATCACCGACGACTTCGGTATCCTCGCCGATGTCATCGTGAATCAGCCAGCGGCGCGATAGCAACTGCGCGGGTCGGTCCCCCACGTTTTCCACCCGGATGAAATAAGCAAAGACGTAGTGCTGCGCCGCAGGATCCGACTGGCCCTTGAGATACACTGGCCGGACGGTAATGCGAATGCCGTTGGACATCCGGTAGAAAAACGGGTTGGTCACGCTGACATTCCCACAGTGAATCGGGTCAGAAAGGGTTCCAAATGCAATCGGGGTGAAGGCGACCGAAATCCCCTTCACCCCAAAAAGATAAGCCCGGAGACGGTCAGCTTACCAGATCACCACCGCATCTGCCGCCGGAAGAGCCATCGGCGAACCGGATTTGCAGCCCCATGCCTTGGCAAACTCCGGCATGTTGGAAAGCGGCGCATTTACGCGCCAGATCGAGGGGCTGTGCGGATCAGTAGCAATCCTCGCACGAGCGGCCTGTGGCGTCGTATTCGAACGCCAGATCTGAGCCCACGCAAGGAAGAACCGCTGCTCCGGAGTGAACCCGTCGATCTTCGTGCGCGGCTTGTTGCCGAGGGCTTTCTCCATCGCCGCGTAAGCAATTGTGAGCCCCCCAAGGTCGGCAATGTTTTCACCGTTGGTCAACTTGCCGTTCACATGGACCGAATCGAGAATCGTTCTCCCATCGAACTGAGCCGCATAGGCGTCCGTCCTGGATTTGAAGTTCGCGAGATCGCCCTTCGTGAACCAGGTCTTCAGATTGCCATGCGCGTCGAACTGCGCGCCTTCGTCGTCAAAGCCGTGACTCATTTCGTGGCCGATGACAGCGCCCATGCCACCGTAGTTGACGGCATCGTCCGCATTGGGATCGAAGAACGGAGGCTGCATGATACCAGCCGGGAAGACAATCTCGTTCATCAATGGGTTGTAATACGCGTTGACGGTGGGCGGGCTCATTCCCCAGCGCGTCCGATCGACCGGTTTGTTGATCCGACCGATATCATCAGCATTATTGAACGCGGTTACTGCCTGCGCATTCTGGTAGTATGAAGCGCCCGGCGTGATGTGGAGCGCACTGTAATCCTTCCACTTGTCGGGATATCCAATCTTCTGCACAAAGGCATCGAGCTTCTTGTACGCCATGTTCCGCGTGGAGTCGCTCATCCACGTGCGGCTTGCCAGGCGCGTCCGGAATTCTGCCTTGATATTGTTGACCATCGCGTTCGCTCGCGCCTTGGCCTGCGGAGTGAAATACTTCGCCACGTAGGCCTTCCCGAGCGCTTCGCCGAGCGCGCGATCGGTGGAGGAAATGCAGCGCTTGTAGCGCGGCAATTGCTCCTTTGCTCCTGTAAGATTCTGACTGAACGTGAATGCCTCGTCCACAAACGGAGTACTCAAGGCATTCGCCGCACGGCTGACGAGATTCCAGGTGAAGTAAGTCTTCCATGTACTTACCGGGACCGCCTTGAGCAGCGAGTCCACAGCAACGATAAACTTGGGATTTGACACGTCGATCGCGGTAACTCCCGATGCATGGTCAGCGGCGAACAACGCCTGCCAGTCNAAGTCCGGGGCAAGCTCNGCGAGTTGCNCNGGCGTCTTGCGATTGTAAGTCAACTCGGGATTGCGCGACTGCACACGAGTAAGGTGCGACGCGGCAATCGAGGTTTCGAGTGCAAGAACACTCTGCGCGTCGGCTTCTGCCTTTTCCGGTGATTCACCAACGAGCACAAGATCGTTGGCGATGTGCTTGACATACGCATTCCGTATCGCGACGGTGGCCGCATCTGTCTTGAAGTAGTAGTCGCGGTCAGGCAGACCGATACCGCCCTGCCCAATACCGCCTATAACCTCACTGCTGTTCTTGGCATCCTGAGTGGATCCGAAGCGAAACAGAACTCCCCGCCCCAGAGCCGCCTCGGAAATCAGATAATTCTTGACATCGGTCGGGGTGTTGATGGCAGCAATCTGCCGGAGCGCTCCCTGAATCGGTTGATCACCGGCGTTCTCGATGGCCGTAGAGTCCATGCAGGCAGCGTAGTAATTGCCGACTTTGCGAACGTCGGCATCGGTCGCTGTGGTTCTGTGCGCGGCGGCATCGTCCAGAACGGTCTTGAGTTTCTCGTTGTTCGCCTCGGCGAGTTCGTTGAACGAACCCCACTGGGCGTACGCGGGAGGAATCGGATTTGCGTTCAACCAGCCGCCATTCGCGAACTGATAGAAGTTCGTGCATGGAGCGCAGGTGGTATCGAGATTGATCGGATCCAGCGGCTTGGTCTGGTGATAGGAACCTTGAGCGCCGGCACTGCTCGCGATCAGGGTGGCGATCAGCCCAATAAAGATACGTTTCATAATAGGGATGATTCGATGGTGATGGAGCGTGACGCAACCGCTCGACGCGGCGCTTCCCCGTTTGCCTTTACCCGCGGGGCACGGGCTTGTCCTTCAAAAAGCTTGCTCTGCAATTCAGCGCGCCGCATTGGCTTCCGCATCCTACCAGATCGCGACGGATTCTGACGCAGGTCGCACCATTGTTGATCCAACCTTGCACCCCCACGCCTTCGCGAATTCCGGCATGTTGGAAAGGGGCGCGTTCACACGCCAGGAATCGGGACTGTGCGGGTCTACGGAGATCAGCATTCGCGAATACTCAGGTCTCGAGTTGGACCGCCAGATCTGTGCCCAACCAAGGAAGAAGCGCTGCTCAGGTGTGAAGCCATCAATCCTGGTGCGCGGCTTGTCGCCGAGCGCCTTCTCCATCGCCGCGTAGGCAATCGTGAGACCACCCAGATCGGCGATGTTCTCGCCGTTGGTAAGTTTCCCGTTTATGTGCAGCGAGTCGAGGATGGTGTATCCATCGAACTGAGTAGCATAGGTCGCGGTCCTCGCTTTGAAATTGGCCAGGTCGGCGGCGGTGAACCACGTCTTGAGATTGCCCTGAGCGTCATACTGTGCACCCTGATCGTCGAAGCCATGACTCATCTCGTGACCGATCACTGCCCCCATCCCGCCGTAGTTAACTGCGTCGTCGGCGTTGGGGTCAAAGAACGGCGGCTGCAAGATACCCGCAGGGAACACGATCTCGTTCATCTGTGGGTTGTAGTATGCATTGACTGTTGGTGGGCTCATACCCCATCGCGTGCGATCCAGCGGCTTGCCGATGCGGGACATCATGTCGGCGTTATTGAACGCCGTGACAGCGATACTGTTATCGTAGAACGACGCACCTGGCTTGACGGATAACGCAGTGTAATCCTTCCACTTGTCCGGATACCCAATCTTCTCGGCGAATGCATCCAGCTTCGCGTACGCCATTTTTCGGGTGGAATCGCCCATCCATGTACGAGTGGCCAGCCGTTCGCGGAACTCGGCCTTGAGGTTGTTCACCATGGCAAGGGCGCGCGCCTTCGCTTCCGGCGTGAAGTACTTCTTCACGTACGCCTGACCGAGAGCTTCTCCCATGGCGCCATCGGTTGTGCGGATGCAACGCTTGTAGCGCGGGAGCTGCTCCTTGGCACCCGAAAACTGCTGTTCGAACGCGAATTCTTCGTTGACGAACGGCGAGCTCAGCAGATTCGACGAACGCTGCAGCAGATACCACGTGAAATAAGCCTTCCACTGTTCTACCGGTACGACCGCGAGAAGCGAGTCGACCGTGCTCAGGAACTTGGGATTCTCAACGTCAACCGCGTTGATGCCGGGGACTTTTTCTGCAGCGAAGAGCGACTTCCACGGGACCCCAGGGGCCAGTACCGCCAACTGTGCGGGCGTCTTCCGGTTGTACGTCAGGACCGGGTCACGCTCCTGAGTCGGAGTAAAGTGCGACGCAGCAATCGACGTCTCGAGGGCAAGGATGTTCTGCGCGTTCTGCGCTGCAGTAGCCGGCGCCTCGCCGATAAGGACGAAGTCATTGGTTATGTGCTTTACGTATGCGCTGCGTATCGAGGCCGTGTGCTCGTCGGTGTTGAAGTAGTAATCACGATTGGGCAAGCCCAGACCGCTCTGCTGCATGCTGCCAATGATTTCCGTGCTGTTCTTGGAGTCCTGCCCCGAACCAAGATTCAGCAACACACCATGTCCGGCGGACAACTGCGATACCAGGTAACGCTGCACGTCGGCACGCGTCGAGATGTTCGCGATCAGCTTCAGGTCCGGCTCAATCGGCTGGTAGCCTGCCTTCTCGATGGTGGCGGAGTCCATGCATGCAGCGTAGAAATCAGCGAGCTTACGCATAGTCGGATCGGTGGCGTCAGCACGATGCGCAACGGCTTCGTCGAGCACGAGTCTGAGCTTGGCCTGATTCTGATCGTCGAGCTCGCCGAACGAGCCCCACGTCGGATAGGCTGCCGGGATCGGATTGTTCTTCATCCATCCGCCGTTGGCGAACTGGTAGAAGTTGGTACACGGCGCACATGTCGTATCGAGGTTCGCCGGGTCTAGCGGCTTGGTCTGTCGATACGTCCCCTGCGCAATCACCGGGCTGGCGAGGCTGGCAGTGCCGGCTACGAAGATCGCGATCAACCCAATGTGAAGACGATGCATGGCGTGATTACTCGGTGAGTGTGGGAGCGGGACGCTACCGCGTGACGTTACCGCTTGACGCGGCGCTTCCCCGTTTTCTTCTTCCTGCGGGGCACAGGTTTGTCCTTCATGATGCTTCCCCTGCAATTCGGCGCACCGCACAGGCACTTGTAGAACCGCGCCATTTCCTCGTCGTCCTCGCCGGTGCGCTCGTACTGATAATCGTACACCAGTTCCTCGCCGGGAGCGATTGTGCGAATTGCCTCGATGAATATTCTACGGTCCTCGATCACAGCTTCACAGTTCGGATCGCAGGAATGGTTGATATAGATCGCCTCATTTCCGTTGACGGCGCCATCCACCACGATCTTCGGGGTCACCGTAAAGAGAAACGTGTGATGGCGACGCATGTTCGTCTCGTCGTAGCGATCATCTGCGACGTCGTTCGAGATTCGCTCGCCAGCGTACTCGATTACGCGCTGCCCCTTGCGGATTTTCCTGTTCGCAAATGCACCCTTGCCCTGGATGCCCGACTGGCGCACGTCGAAGTAACGCGAGTGCATGTTCGCGAGCTTCGCGGTCGGAATACGTGTCACGACCGCTGCTTCGCTTGCTGACTTGCTTGCCGCCTTGCTTGCCGCCTTCCTGCGTGCCGTCCCGGTTGTCTTGCTGCTCGGAGCGCTCTTGCGCCTCACGATCTTCTTCCGTGCAGGCATCAGACTTCTTCCGCGACTATCATCGCTCGGCATTCGCCGAAACCGATTCGTACACTTCCTTCACGTTCGCAATAGCCGCGCAATATCACTTCATCTCCATCTTCCAGAAATTGTCTCTGCTCACCGGTCGGTAGAGTCAGTGGTTCAGCACCGCGGCGCGTAATCTCAAGCAGGCAACCGCGTTCGCCTGGATTCGGACCTGACACAGTACCGCTCGCGATGAGGTCGCCGGGCCGCAGGTCACATCCGTTGCTCGTATGATGCGCCACCATCTGGCCCATCGTCCAGTACATGTCCTTGAATGTACCGTGGCTCAGGCGCAATGGCGGCATTTCTGCCTCGCGCATCTGCTCGCTCAGGAGGTAGACCTCGAGCTGGATGTCGTACCCTCCTTCCGCCTGATCGGTCTCGTCGTTCAGGTAATCGAGCGGCGCGGGATCACCGTCTGGTCGCACGTAGGCCGGAGTACGAAACGGCTCCAGCGCCTCTCGCGTCACGATGAACGGCGATATGTTGGTCGCGAAGTTCTTC
>JGI20207J14881_1000298_pt1 | contig 18476 bp, 10 predicted proteins | sample NGESurdeep092012_4_FD_14881 | JGI IMG/M metagenome (IMG submission 14881)
GGATGGATCGGTGAGTGAACCGAATATGATCGCGCCGGTTGGACAGGTCTGTTGGCACGCGGTAACGACGGGACCAGTACGCGGCTCGTTCGCGAGTTGCGCGTCGATTTGTGCAGAGCGAATTCGTTGAACGCAGAAAGTGCACTTCTCCATCACTCCGCGTGACCGAATTGTCACTTCGGGGTTCTTCACCATGCGTTCGGTCTCGGCAATCTCGCCGTTATAATCGAACCAGTTGAATCGGCGCACTTTGTACGGGCAATTGTTCGAGCAAAAGCGGGTACCAACGCAGCGATTGTAGATCATCTCATTCAGCCCATCGTCGCTGTGCACAGTTGCATCGACGGGGCATACATATTCGCACGGCGCCTTCTCGCATTGCTGGCACAGCATGGGCTGCACCGATACCTGCGGATCATCGAGTGGTCCCTCGACATATCGGTCGATGCGCATCCATTGCATCTCGCGACTCTTGAGTACGCTCTCTCGCCCAACGACGGGAATGTTGTTTTCGGCCTGGCACGCAACGACGCAAGCGTTGCAGCCGGTGCAGGTGTTGAGATCGATCACCATTGCCCATTGATCGGCGCCGAATCCATCTGCTGATGGTGCCGGCGGTTCGTACAGGGTCAGCGGCCGGCGTTTGCGGGTTGGTGGTACCGGTTGTGGTTGCTTGCTTGCGGACTGCGCGCTTGCTTCGGCGACACCCAGGATGGCATCGCCGCGCCCTTCTAGCGACCAGTGTTCCTGGGTTATGGCGAGGTCCCGATGCGCGCCAGTTCGAGTGACAGTGACACCGACATCGGTGAACGGCGCCGACGAAGTGCGAATGAGATTAGCGTTGGAACCCACGCCACGCGCAGTCCCCTCCGCTCCGGCTCGTCCGTATCCCAGGGCCAGAGTAATTGCATCGTTTGCGTGTCCGGGAACGATCAGTGCCGGAACGCGCAGCGAGCGTCCGCGCAGCTTGAGTTCTACCTCGTCGCCGCGTGCCACCCCGAGTCGCTCGGCGAATGCGGCGCCGAGCATGGCGGCGTTATCCCAGGTGAGCTTCGTTATGGGGTGGGGCAACTCCTGCAGCCAGCCATTATTGGCGAACTGACCATCGTGAACCGCCGGGCTTGGCACGAACCTCATCGAGATCTGTTCGGGCGCTACGGGGACCGTCAACTTTGCATGTGCTGCTCCTATCGAATCCCACCGTATTGCGGTGACAGTAGAGGGAGCCGCGGTGTCCGCGATTACTCCGCGTGCGAGTGTCTGATCCCACCATGAGTCGAAAGAGTCCGCCGCGTGGCCGCGCCATGAGCGTTGGAGCAGATCGTGCGCGCTTATGCCTGACTGGCCTGCGATCAGCGCCAGAAACTCAGCGACTGTGCGACCACCATACAGTGGCGCGATGAGTGGCTGGACGAGTGACGCGGTCCCGTCGTACGCGCGTCCATCACCCCACGACTCAAGGTAGTGAGCGGCCGGAAGCATCCATTTGCTCTCTTTCGCCGTTTCGTTATTGTATAAGCCCAGGTAAACTGAATTCCGCACATGTCCGACAGCATCCCGGAATGGAACGTCAGCAGGTGCGGAATAGACGGGATTCCCGTCCAGAATCAACAACGTATCGATGCCACCGGCTTGAATGGCGGTGTTGAGTGCTGCCAGGTCGTGAGTCGCGTCACGGTCGCCGATCAATTGGGATTTCGTGTACCGAACGGTACTGCCCGTGTTGCCCGTGATTGCATTCAGCGCGTGTACGATGGAATGCAGTTCTGCCGGCTGCTGTGGTCCGGCGATCACGACTCCGTGTCCGGGGTGGGCAGCGAGATCGGCAGCCGCTGCTTTCACCCATGCGCGCTCGGCAGCGGTGAGCGTATTCGAAGCTGTGTCGCCCCGCAGCGTGTTTGCGGGAACACGACCGGCAAATCGCGCATCAGCGGACATCGCCTGGAGAAGCGCGCTCGCTATTCTCCCAAGCGTCGCGGGTGACGCGGCGATGCGATGGTCGGCAAGTGTACCCGTCGGCGACGGAGCACACTCGGCGACGTACAGTGTGTTTGTTCCGGAGCCAGAGGCTCTGCGTCTAGTTCCGAAATCGCGTGCGTAACGCAGGTTGAATGGTCCGGCTGCGCAAAAATCAGCGCCGAGCGACACGATCACATCAGCATTCCGGAAATCATGTTGTGGAATAACAGAGTCACCGAGCGTGTCGATGGCCGACTGTGCAGGGCCAGTATTCAAAAGCGGGTCGTGAAAGTATGTCCGGGCATCCGGGTACGTATTGCGGACATTGTCGAGCATGGTGCTGATGAGCGGCGATGCAGTCGGCGCGAGCAGGAGTGCCAATCCCGCACCGCGCACTCCAGTGTGCGCACGAAGAGTCGCCGGCGAAAATTCCTGCGATAGCGTACGCCATGACCCACGACGCTTACCCGTTTGCACGTAGCGCGCGCGATCCGGGTCATACAGCTGCAGCACAGACGCCTGCTCGAAAACGCCCGCAGCACCGAGGCTCGCGGGGTGTTCCGGATTACCTTCGATCTTGGTCGGGCGTCCACCGTGACTCGTTACGAGGAGTCCAGTCGCGTATCCATCAAGCGTCATCGACGTCGCAAAGTGCAGCGGCGCACCTGGTGTTGCATCCGGGCCACCATCCACATATGGGAGTATTTTTTCCGCAGGTTCGCGCACACAGGCGCTGAGACCAGCAAGAGCAACGGTCGCTCCGACCAGTGAAACGAAGTCGCGTCGCGACATGTCGCTGGGAGCGCCGAGCGCGGAGGCGGGGAATTCGGGCGATGTCGAATTTGTGTGTTGGTGTTTCGTACTCACGATCAATCAGCGGTGACAGGTGGAACAGTTTGTAAGTCGCTTGATCTTGAAGTCAGCGGTGAGCGTCTTCATTTGGTCGAGATCCGACTTGGTCGGAGTCCATCCCATCGTCGTAATAGCAGTGAGCGGTCTGAGATTGGGGCCGGGGTTGACGTGGCAGCTGACACACCATCCCATGGTGAGCGACGCGGCCTGATGGACTTGTGACATCTGATCAATGCGACCGTGACACGTTTCGCAACCGACTCCCTTGTTGACGTGGATGGAGTGATTGAAATAGACGAAATCGGGTAGCTCGTTCACACGACGCCACGGTATTGGTTTACCAGTGGCGAGGCTCTGGCGTACTGGCTCAAAGACGCTGCTTGAAATCCATGCCTGCGTATGGCAGCTGACACATTTTGATGTGGCTGGAAGCCCAGCCCATGCACTACGCTCGGCGCCGGCGTGACAGTAGCGGCAGTCGATCTGCAATCCATTGACGTGAACGCGATGGTCGAACGGCACTGGCTGCGTGATACTCAGTTTCTCGCCGCGAGCGAGAGGCGTACGTACCCATATCATGGCGAGCAGCGGTGTCATGACGAGTGCCGTGACACCACAAGCCAGTGCGATGCGCGCAGCGCGCGTCGCCCATGAGGGGAAGATCGCCGTCATCTACTATCAGGGAGCCAGAGAGTTGGAGCCGCGATTTCTAGGGAGCCATACAGTTAGAGCTACGATCGCGTCGCATCATCCATGCCGAACAGCGTCCTCGCACTCGACGGGGGACATACGCGAGTGCTACTCAGGACGCGAGTTTCGCGAATCCTCGGGAGATTGCGAAGCCCAATGGGACTACTCTTTCTTATTCCCGGTCGGTCGGCCCCACGGGTGCGGGTTCACCAGTCTCAAGCACTCGCTCAGCAACTGCGCGCATCCTGTCGTCCTGGTTGCGCGAGATGCGGCGGATGGATCGCCTGACCAGACGGAAACGATCGGCAAGGAATAACTGCGCGCAGTCCATCTCTGCCTTCGCAGCATCTACGCTGCCCGCGCGCTCGATCTCCCATGTAGTGCGAGACAGAACCGCGGTGCTCATGTAGATCCCGATTGCGGCGTCGGCCATTCGTTCCTGAATGAACTGGCGCTCTATGATCTTCTTGCCGTGCTTCATAATGGCGCTCTCGACCGCGAGGGCCAGGTTGTGGATAAGCGTTGCGACGCGGTCTGCTTCCTTTGAGAGCGACGGATGCACCTTGGTGAACTCGGGCTTCTTTACCGCTCGCTTCGCGCGACCAGCGATGTACGAGCTGATCTCACCCAGTGAATGAAGCGGATTCTTGAATGCGGAACCGAGTGCCTTGAGTCTTTCGCCAGGTTGCTGCAATCCACTCAGGGCGATGAGTGCACGGAGGATCTCGTTGGTTCCTTCGAAGATCATGTTGATCCGTGCATCTCGCATGGCTTGCTCGTACGGGAACTCCTTGGAGTAGCCAATTCCGCCAGCGATCTGCATCGCTTCGCTTGCAGCGTGTACTGCAAGTTCCGACGCAAAAACTTTGCACGCAGCTGTCTCGAGCGAATAGTCGATATGGCCGCGATCCATCATCTCCGACGTCAGCATTACGGCGGAATCGGCGGCATAGATCTCCGCGGCGGCTTGTGCAAACTTGCGCTGGATCATTTCGAACGATCCAATCGACCTTCCGAACTGCTCACGTTCGTTCGCGTACTTGGCTGCTCGGGCGAGCATCTGGCGCGAGCCGCGCGATGATCCAGCGGCAAGTCCGAGACGTCCGGAGTTCAGAATCTCGAGCGCAATCTTGAAGCCCTGGCCAACCTCGCCGAGCACGTTGGCAACGGGGACGCGAACCTTTTCAAAAGTTACAGTACGCGTGTCAGACGCCTTGATTCCCATCTTCTGCTCGGGTTGGCCGAGCGTGATGCCTTCACTGTGTGCGTCAACGATGAATGCGGTCACGCGCTTCTTTATCTTGCCGTCGATTGTTACTGGAACTTTCGCAAAGACGGTAAAGAGCCCGGCATAGGCAGCGTTGGAGATCCAGATCTTGCGGCCGTCGAGGATGTAATGGGTTCCGTCGTCGCTGAGCGTTGCGGTTGATGCCATCGCCTGCGCATCCGAGCCGGAGCCCGGTTCGGTGAGACAGAATGCCGCGATGATTTCACCGCTTGCGCATTTTGGCAGCCAGGTTTGCTTCTGTTCGTTGGTACCGAACAGCGTAATACCTTTGCACCCGATCGACTCGTGCGCGCCGAAGTAAACAGCCAGTGCTGGGTCGGTGCCTCCGATCTCGCCGAAGACTCGATTGAACACCTTGGCAGATGCGCCGAAGCCGCCGTACTCCTCGGGGATGTTGAGTCCCATGAGGCCCAGCTCGTGCAATCCGTGCCGAACTTCGTCCGGGAACTTGCCGTCGTGGTCCATCTTCGCCGAATCGACATGCTCCGTGGCGAATGTCCGGAACGCGTCGAGGATCATTCGGAGTGATTCCGATTCCTCGGCAGACATAACCGGGAACGGGAATACGATATCCTCGCGAATCTCGCCGAGGAAGACACCCTTCGTGAACGAGGGATTAAGGTCGGGAGCCGCGAGATGTGGCTCATCGCGGCGCTTGGCTGTTGACGTCGGGTTGCTCATTCCAGATCACTCTCGGCGGGTTGTCCCGGGTCTGGCGCGCGGCGGGCACGATACAGAGTGCCACCGCGCGCTTCAGAGGCTGCTACCTGAAGAATACCTCTTGCCTACGATCCGGGCTGACTGATCAGGTCGTTCTTAGCGGCGGATCAATCGCGCTCTGGTCCTGGCTCGAGCTCAGCGCCACCGCTTCCGGCGGAGCCGAACTTGGGAGCGGTCATCCCATCTGCGGTGGTGCGCGGCGGGTTTGGTTTGTCATGCTTCTGCTTCTTGTCCTTCTCTTTAGAACGATCGTTCGGATGGTTCTTCTTTTTGTCTTTCATGGGCAGACTCAGCGTGGATGTGTGACCCAACGGGGTGCATGGAGCGTGCCCCATGAGGCGAGGTGGTAGTGAACCATCGTCGTAACATGCGTGACACACCCGATAGCTGAACAAATCGCCATGATCATCGAGGAGAAAATGATTCAGGCAATCACTGCACTTCTGACAATTGCGATCACGGGGACTGGAAGTACGGCCCCCCGTTGCGTCGATTCGCCGCCGCCGAGCGATTACATGTACACCTTCCGGACGACGGGAGACTCCGACGATGATCCGACGTTGGGAACTGTCCGTGCGCATGGAGATCGCATCCGGATCGACATGAACAAGAACAACTCGGATGACTACATATTGCTGACGAACGGCGGACAGCAGGTGATGTCGGTGCATCCCGACAAAAAAGAAGTGGAGCAGATGGCCGCACCAAATTTCGAACACATCATCGGAACCTCGTTAAAGGCGGTGTCGCCGATGGTCAAGTTCAATGTGCTGAACGACAGGATCCGTTCAAATAAAATCGGAGCCGGACCCAAGCTGCTGGGATACGCCACCGAGCAGGTCCGGATCACTGAGCAATTCGACATCCATATCGTTGCGCTCGGCTTCAACGGGGGCACGAAGCACCATACCGTTGTGACGGATTACTGGGTCAGTCCCGGGCTATACCTTGGCGACAACCCGTTGCTCGCGCTACTCGAGCACGCCGGGACTGCGATGGCCCAGACTGACGCGGGCTTTGTCCAGAGCGAGGAGTCGGCGCGCGCCAGGGCGCTGCAGGGGACTCCGCTTCGTACGGTTGTGAACGAGACTTCGGTTGATGACAAGGGGGTATCCAAGACGAAAACACGGACGATTGAAATCACGAGCTTGAAGATCGAAGCTCAACCGCCTGCTCTTTTCGAGATTCCGTCCGGGTATCGGATCCGGCGAAACTCGTTTACGACGTAGCGAGGGTGGTTGGGCGGAGGTGCGGAGGGAGTCCTAGCGGCGAGTAGAGGGAGGGTGCATTATGCTGTCATCCCGCCGAAGGTCGGGATCCATGGACGAGGCCGCGATGGCGCATCCCATCTGCCTGACCGGCGCAACTATGGATGGATCCCGACCTTCGGCGGGATGACTCCGTTCGGCGGGATGACTCCGTTCGGCGGGATGACTCCGTTGCGGCGGGATGACTCCGTTGCTGCCGCCGGGATGACGGCTTTACGACAATCAACTCCACTTCCCATGCGTTGCATAGCTTGCTCGACAGTCGCTCTTCTTCTCATTCCTGCAATCGCGCCGGCGCAGACGCGACTGCTGCGCGCACCGACTGTCAGCGCGACACAGATTGCGTTCGCCTATGCGAACAACATATGGGTGGTCCCGCGTGCCGGCGGAACGGCGCAACGACTAACGAGCTTTCAGGGTCAGACTTCCAATCCGTACTTCTCGCCTGACGGCAAGACGATTGCGTTCAGCGCTGACTACGGTGGCAATACCGATGTGTATGTGGTGCCAGCGAGCGGTGGCGAGCCACGGCGTCTCACGTGGCACCCAGCTGCCGATCTGGTTGAGGGATGGACGCCGGACGGGAAGTCGATCGTATTTTCATCGACGCGTTCTTCGAATCTTCCAGCCGCGCAACCACGGTGGTTCACCGTTCCGCTTGTGGGTGGCCCGCCAGACGCGATGCCGATGTATCGCGCGTATCAGGGAAAGATCTCGCCCGACGGGGCGCACATCGCCTATCGCATGAATCCGTCGTGGGATGAAGAACGCCGCAATTATCGCGGCGGGCAGAATCGGCCGATCTGGATCCTGGACAGGAAGACACTTGCAGTGGATACAGTACCGCGTCCGAATTCCAAGGAAATGGATCCGGTGTGGATCGGTAACGACATGGTGTACTTCCTGTCTGATCGCGACGGCGTATCGAATGTGTGGTCGTATAACACGCAATCCAAGCAGGTCAAGCAGATCACCGACTTCTCGGATTTCGACGTCAAGACGCTCGACTCCGATGCGAACACGATCGTGTTCGAGCAGGGCGGTTACGTACACGAGCTCGATCCAGCTACCGGCCACGAGCATGTGGTCAACATCAACGTAGTCGGCGACTTTCCCTGGATGATGCCGCAGTGGAAGGACGTATCGAACGAAATCGTGAGTCTTGCATTGTCTCCAACTGGGAAACGTGCAGCGATCGAAGCGCGCGGCGACATTTTCTCGATACCAGCCGAAAAAGGCGATGTACGCAACATGACGCAGTCCAGCGGATCGGCAGAACGTAATCCTGCCTGGTCGCCGGACGGCAAATGGGTATCGTACTTCAGCGACAAGTCTGGAGAGTATCAACTGGTGATTGCATCCGCTGATGGCAGCAAGCCGTCGCGCACGATCACGCTCACCAACCCGACGCATTACTATACTCCGTCGTGGTCCCCTGATGGGAAGCGCATCCTTTTTCAGGATACGAATCTCCGACTTTGGGTAGTTGATGTCGCGACCGGGAAGGCGACTGACATTGGCGGTGACGAGTTCATGGTGCCGGATCGCTCGCTGGATCCAACATGGAGCCCGGACTCGCGGTGGGTTGCGTATGCTAAGCGGTTGCCGTCGCTGTATCGCGCGATCTTCGTGTACGATGTGGCTAACGGCCAGACGCACCAGGTAACTGACGGGCTTGCGGATGCTACGTCGCCAGCGTGGGATGCGAGCGGAAAGTACCTCTGGTTCTTCGCTTCGACGGACTTTGCTCTGGGATCCGGTTGGCTTGATATGTCGAGCTACGGTCACAACGAGACCAACGCATTGTACTTCGCGGTGCTCAAGAAGTCCGATCCGTCGCCGCTGTTGCCAGAAAGCGACGAGGACGCCGGAATTCCCGAGCCACCGATCCCTGGAATGCCTCCGCAACCGAAACGGCCGGCCAAATCGCCGGTACCATTGGATTCGGCGAAGGCAAATGCGCCGATGTCTGACACGCTCAAGGCGATGCTCGCGACACGCAAGCAAGTCGAGATTGATTTCGACGGACTGCAACAGCGCATTGTAGCGGTATCGGGGATTGCTGAGCGCGGTTACGGATCGTTGCAGGCCGGTACGGCTGGGACCGTGTTCTTCATGGAAAAGGTGCCTGAAACGGGAACGGAAACGAATCCCGCATTTGGCGCGGTGTTGCATCGGTACGAACTGAAGGATCGCAAGGCCGTTGATTTCGTTCAGAACGTTGCTGACTACATCGTGAGCACCGACGGGAAGAAGTTATTGTATCGCACACCCGGAGCTACTGCCGGTCTGTTTCTCGTAGATGCGGCGTCGCCAATGGCTCCAGCAGCAGGAAAGGGAAGACTCAAGGCGAACCTGCGGATGCTCGTCGACCCGAAAGCGGAATTCAAGCAGATATTCGATGAAGGATGGCGGAATCAGCGCGACTATCTGTACCTGAAGAACATGCAGGGGACGGACTGGCCGAAGATGAAGCAGATGTACGGTCAGTTGCTTCCGTACGTGATGCACCGTGCAGATCTCAACTATCTGCTTGACATGATGGGCTCTGAGATCGCGATCGGTCACTCCTTTGTACGCGGTGGTGACATGCCGCCGGTGCAGAGATCGTCCGTGGGTCTGCTTGGTGCGGATATAGCGGTGGAAAACGGTTACTACAGAATTACAAAGATCTATGGTACTGATAGCTGGAATCCGGATCTTCGCGCGCCGCTGACGGAACCTGGCGTTGACGTTCGTGTGGGTGACTACATCCTTGCGGTGAATGGCATCGATGTTCGTGCGCCCGAGAGCATATATGCGGCGTTTGACGGGACCGCGAATCATCAGACCGAGATCACAGTCAGCGCGCGACCATCGGCAGAAGGTTCACGTCGCGTGAATGTGATTCCGATTCCGAACGACGCCGGATTGCGGACGCGTGCCTGGGTAGAGCGGAACAGGCACATCGTTGACTCGCTGTCGCATGGTCAGCTCGCGTATGTGCATCTTCCGAACACGGCGCAGGGTGGTTACACGAGCTTCAATCGATACTACTTCGCGCAGCAGGATCGCAAGGGAGCGATCATCGATGAGCGCTACAACAGTGGCGGTTCCGCGGCGGATTACATCATCGATGTGTTGCAGCGGACATTCGACGGTTACTTCAATAACCCTGTCGGAACGCGGTACCCGTTCACGAGTCCTGCGGCCGGAATATGGGGACCGAAGGTGATGATCATCAACGAGATGTCGGGTTCAGGTGGTGATCTCATGCCATACATGTTCAAGTATCGCAAGGTGGGCACACTGGTTGGAAAACGGACGTGGGGCGGACTGGTGGGAATCTGGGACACTCCACCGTTCGTTGACGGTGGAATAATGAATGCTCCGCGCGGTGGTTTCTTTGCGCGCGATGGAAAGGAATGGGCGGTGGAGAATGTTGGGATCTCTCCCGATGTAGAAGTGGAAGATTGGCCGAAGGATATTGCCGATGGTCATGACGCGCAGCTCGAACAGGCTGTGGCGACGGCCATGCGGCAATTGGCGGAGCATCCAGTGGATCGCGCAACGCACGAGCCGCCGCCGGCGATGTGGGGGAAGAGGGTGAAGCCGTTGGTGCCGAACGAGCCATGAGGCGATTCGATGACAACTTCTTCGACGGGATGACGGCGCGGATGAATCCGCGCCCTACTGCGGTTTAACCCAAACCTGATTCTCTCGATTTATATCCGGGAACAGTCCATCCGGATCGATCTCGACCCGCACGATCGTGGGTGCGGACGCAACATTTGTTGTGTACCTACGCGCGCCCGTTAGCCAGACGCCGACTGGGATGTCGATGCGCTGGACCGTTCCGTTGGAGCGTGTTACCGCGAGTTTCACGGGCATCGGCGCGAGTCCGTGGTCCTCGATTGTTATCGTTGTCGTTTTTCCATGCGGCACTACACTGCCAATGGCCTGATCCAGCGGCCACGCGTTGTAGAACCAGGTATTCCAGAACCAGCTCAGGTCGCGCCCGGATGCGATATCCATCGCGTTGAAGAAATCGTTCGGGTATGGATGCCGGTTGATCCAATGCGTTCCGTATTCGCGAAACGCGCGGTGAAAAGTGGAATCGCCGAGTATCCCACGGAGCGCGCTCAGGACCTGCGCAGTCTTGTCGTAGAAGATGATGTTGTAGAAGTCCGGCGGGAACAGATCTCCGCGTCGCATCAATACCTGATCGTTGCCGGATGCGGCGACGCGCGTGTAGAGCAGACGTTGACCCTGTTCTGAATCGGCGATACGACCGCCCTTTCGTGGTTCGCCATAGAGCGCACGCATTCCCTGCGCTTCGTCGAACTGGGTAAAGCCTTCGTCCATCCAGGTATAACGAGTCTCATTGGAGCCGACCTGCATCGGAAACCACATGTGACCGGTCTCGTGCATGAGATCGCCCGCAAGCGATAGCGTATCGGCCCATGGCTGCATCACGGTGATGCGCGGGTATTCCATGCCGCCGCTGGTGAGAATCCCTTCCATGGATGTCATCGACGGCCACGGGTATTTCCAGAGATACTTTGACAACTGTTCGATTGCGTCGCGTGTGTAACGTGCACCACCAACAGACCAGGCAGCGGCAGCAGGTGTCAGTCGGTAGAAACTGTAGATGTCCACTGTATCCGGACGCTGGCTGGAATCCGATACCAACGCGCGCGTTGCGTCCCAGACATATCGATTGCTGGTACCCCACGCGAAATCACGGACGTTCGGTGCGGTGAAGTGCCAGGTGACCGTCGGCGATTGCGTTGCGAATGCGGCTGCCCCATCATCCGGCTTGCTTATTGTCTCGACTGATCCCGTGCGCCGCGCCTGCGCCAGCTTCGCACGCGCCGATGGGCTCAAAATCGAGTCCGCGTTCAGCAGTGTGCCCGTCGCACCAACTACCCAGTCGCGCGGCACGGTCACATGCACGTCATAATCGGCGGGATCCATATAGAACTCGGCGGCCAGCACGTACTGATCGGCGACCCAGCCGTCGACATCGTCATAGACTGCGACCTGTGGATACCAGTAGCCCATGAAGTAGAGATCCTCGTCGCGCCCCTCTCTCCCATCCGATGGCGTGAGTGCCGGTATGTACGACCAGTCGATGTCAAACGCGACACTATCGTGCGGCAACAATGCATCACGAAGATTTGCGCGCATTACGGTGCCGTTTACCGCCCATTCACCGATACTTCCACCATTCACTCGAGTTAGTCGCATTCCGCTACTATTTGGTGCGACGTCGCTTCGTTGCGCGTCGGGCTTGAAGACGTTCTGCCGGAGATGGATGAGCAGATACGAGAGCGTATCCGGGGAATTGTTCAGATACACAACGTGTTCCTTTCCCCAGATGGTGTGCGTTGCGTTATCGAGCGAGGCGTCGATCGTATAGCGCGCGTGCTGCACCCAGTTGCGCACACCGGGCGCGCCGGTGCGCGTACGAGTTCCCTTGCCAACGGCGATTGTGAATGGTGCAGATTCGTACACGGCACCAGGGATTGGCCGCTTACTCTGGAGTATACCGTCGCTCGTGACGGTGGGGGCCGGGCGCGACTGAGCGTGCAGCGTTGCGCCGGCGCAAATCGAAAGCAGGAACGGCAAGGCAGAGCGAAGCGATCTGTGCATGATCAGTTCCCGGGATGATATACCCGCTCGGTGTGACCTTTCAGCTGCGACGGATAGTAGTACACGGTTCTCAGATTACCCGTGCTGTACCGCTCAGCCTCATCGTTGAAGTGCGGTGAATCCGGATGTCCACTTTCGCCGCCAGCGGTGATTGCGATTGCGCGAACGCTATCGCCGAACTGCACCACCGCAACAAAGCTATTTCCACTGGTTCCGTACCACTTCTTCGTTCCCGGGTACGCATGCGCTCCGAATGATGCAAGGGAGCCCCATAGCGATGACGTGAACCCGACGGGAATACTGGGCTTGGCGTCGTCGAACTTCTGTACGATGTCACCGTTATTGCGCTGGTAGCGATTGATGTTTCCCCACGGGGTCTTCCATGTGCCGAAGTCTGACGTGAGCTTGTCGGAGGCGGCAGCGAGTGCCTCCAGTTGTTGATCGGGTGTCCCCTGATTGGTTGCGTACTTCTCCGGCGACATTCCTGCGGTTGCATGACGACCTACAAGACGTCCGAGCTCGCTGCCCCAGAATACTGCGAGTGAAGTGGGGATCGAATTGACATCCCAGCGGTAATCCCACTTGCGCAGCATCGCGATCTGGTCGGCGAGCTTTGCCTTGAGGGGATTGGACGATGCCGCGTCATCCCACGCTTTGACAAGCGGTGGGACCATGATCGCGAAAGCCGGTAGATAACTGTCGTAGGCCGCGGCGCGGAGCGACTGAATGGTGAAATCCTTCTTGTCTGTAAGGACGCGAATCGCGTGCAGGCCGCGCGCGGACTCCTCGCCGACATCCACATAACTCGGGAAGTCCTTCTGCTTCGGGCTGTATGCACCCGCGGCAGACCATGGCCAGTTGTTGCTGTTGTACAACCAGCCATTCTTTGGATTCAAGAGGTGTGGAGTCTCTGCGACTGACAGTATCGGACCCCATGCGGTCTTGGGATTGCTTCCATCGACCGGGTGAGTCCAGTCGAAAGACGTATCGCGTCGCGGAATGTAGTTGGCATGCCAGTACGCAATGTTACCATCAGCATCCGCGTAGATCGTGTTATTCGAGGAGTTGCCGTGCAGCTCCATCGTCTTCTCATATTCCTTGTAATTCAGCGCCTTGGTGCGCATGTACGACTGTGTCAGTGCTATCCGCGGACGGTTCATGAGCGCGATGGTGACCCACCGCCCATCGGCCTTTCGGATTACAGGACCGTGCGTTGTAAAATACGCGGTGAATGTCTTGTTGGACATTCCGGTTGCTGTCTTGTACGGGACAGTAATGGTTCTCGTGACCATCGGGCGCTCTTCGCTGCCGTACTTGTAGTAGAAGCGATCACCCTTTTTCTGTACGGTTTCGAGGAATTCGGACACTGCGTTGACGGCGCTCGATGTGTGCATCCAACCGACACGGGTGTTGAATCCCTGATACACGAAGAACTGACCCCATGTCACAGCGCCGTAAGCATTGAGTCCTTCGTCGCTCGTCATCTGCAATTCAGAGCGGAAGAAGAACGACGTGTGCGGATTGATCAACAGCAGTGCGTGATGGTCGATCGTATTCGATGGCGCTACTGCGATTCCGTTTGAGCCACCGGGTTCCGGTGGGGGCAGTGCGCCTGACATCGGCTCTGCGGTTGCTGGTCCACCACCATAGAACGCCTGCAACTGTCTCAGGTTCACGCGCTCGATATCGCCGCCGATGCTTCCTTCGCTGAAGCTGAGTGCCATCCACGGTTCGTAATGCGTGATCGCGCGTGGCTTGGCATCGGGGTGCGTGGACATGTAATAGTTGAGTCCATCGGCCCAGGCGTTCATCAATTTCTTCAGCCATGCCGGACTTGCTGCGTACTCCTTCTTCAGCGTGTCGGGATCGATGAACAGTTTCTGCCGGAGGTCCTGATATATCGCCGACTCGCCCTCTGCCTCCGCGAGTCTGCCGAGCGAGTTGAGATAATTGGTCTCGACGCGGTTGAAGTCATCCTCGCATTGCGCGTAGATCATCCCGAATACAGCGTCGGCGTCGGTCTTGCCACGGACGTGGGCAATACCCCAGTCATCGCGAGTTATCGTAACGCTAGCGGCCTCCTGCTTCCATCGGGCTGCATCCTGCGCCGAAGCAGCTTGGGGGGCAAGAGAGCCGGCGACCGTGGCGGCGGCGGCGAGGATGAGGGAGAGCATTTTCATCGTTTTGGTGCTCCGACATGGAGTTGGTGTGCTCGCGAAATATGAACAATCCGCCGGACTCTCGCACTTGTTTCTGGACCCGTACGCTGAAATCATTGTCTCTTGCGCATCTCATTCGTCACATCAGCCGCTCACGCCGATCTCACTCCTGATGATCGGCTCGCCGTCACTGTCCTGGAACGGCGGGGAGCAACAGTCAGCGCCTCGATCTGGACCGACCGGTCGATCGACTGGGGCAGCTTCGACGTGATTGTCCTCCGGTCCACGTGGGATTACTACGAGCGGGCCGCAGAATTTCGCGAGTGGATCGACTCGCTCGACGCACTCAAGGCTCCCCTCTGGAACCCGCCTCCCGTGCTCCGCTGGAGCATGAACAAGACATACCTCCAGGACCTCAAGAAAGCTGGCGTGGCAGTCGTGCCGACCATCTGGCTGTCAAAAGGTGACACACCGGATCTTCGCGGTTTGCTCGCCGAGCGCAGTTGGTCCGAGGCAATCGTCAAGCCTGTTATTTCGGCGAATGCATCTCGTACGTGGCGAGTATCGATCGCAAATGCATCGCAGTTCGACGCACAGTTGGCGGACTCACTGAAGGTTGGCGACATGATGGTTCAGCCATTCATCGCCGAGATTCAGACACGCGGAGAGTGGTCGATGATGTTTGTCGATGGCGAGTTCAGTCACGCGGTGCGCAAGACGCCAAATGCTGGCGATTTTCGCGTCCAGGCGAACTACGGTGGATCTTCGATCGCGGATCAGCCGTCGGACGCCGTGCTGGCTGCTGCGAGGGGTGCACTGGATGTAGCACCGACGCCTTGGATGTACGCGAGAGTTGACGGGGTTGAAACGGCTTCTGGTTTTGTGCTGCTCGAACTGGAGATGCTGGAGCCGTCATTCTTCTTTGCATACACCGCTACTGGAGCGGTGCGGTTCGCCAGTGCGATACTCGACCGAGTGAACAACAAGTCGTAACGAGTTACGGCACCAGCATCGCCATTACGGTGCCGGCGATCGCTATCGCAATTACATCTTCGAGCGCACCGATGTACGGATCTCTCATGCCGGTAATTCGATCAGCGTTTCTACGTGCGTGAAACCCGCCGAACGTTCCGAGTATCGCGCCGATCACGCCGCATGCAACACCGATCCACACATTGCGTTGTCCAACCTGCATGAATGCAGCACCGGTGAAACCGCCGGTGATCATGCGTGCGAGGAACGGGCCGAGTGCCGTGCGATTTGGAGTACGCGGGAGTTTATCGGCGACTAGTTCGCCGAGTGCCATGAGCCCGAGTACGATTGCAACCGGACGCATCGCGAGCCAACTGGCTGGTGCGGACGCAGGAGCGAGCTCGGGTCTTCGGGCGAGGGTGAGTGCCAGGATGGCAGGCGCCATCATGCTGCGCATCCCGGCGACCACGCCCAGGAGAACCGCGGATATATAGAAGAATGCGTCGGAATGGATTGGCATCAGGCTGAGGAATTTGCGGGGAAGCGAGGCAAAAAGCGACGGTGTCGAGCCGACTAATTGGGCTCACGTGCCACCTATGGAAGCAGCCGCAGCGGACCTGTCCGTGAGACTACCCGGCCCTGGCCGCTTGCGGATCGACTGCTGGACGACCATATCTGGGCCAGTCAGCATTGCCCGGGCGAAGCGAGTTCAAGCGGCAAAATCTGGATCCGCTGTAATTCCTGAGTCAGTTCACGCAACCGGGCGTAGTTTAGTCGAGAATCAAATCCGATCCGACCTGTAAGGAGATTGAGTAAATGAGAACAACTACCACGATAGCACAGATGGTCGTGCGTTTGTTGGGCCTCGTATTGATTGTGCTTGGTGGACTTTTCTGGGGTGGACGCGCGCTCGAGCTTGTGAATACGCACATGCTGATCGGCGTGCTGTTCGTGCTTGCGCTCTGGGTGCTATCCGGAATAGCGGCCGTCACACATCAGTCGGCCGGCCTTGTTGCGACGGGATTCATCTGGGGAATTATCGTTCTTGCACTCGGCATGATGCAGAAATCGCTGATGCCGGGGTCGGCGCATTGGGTAATTCAAGTACTGCATCTTCTGGTAGGGCTGATTGCGATGGGCATCGGCGAGAGGCTCGCGGGTGGGATCAAGCGTTCGCTGGCGACTACTGTGTAAACTGTCATCCCGCCGCAGGTCGGGATCCAGCAGTCATCCCGCCGCAGGTCGGGATCCAGNAGTCATCCCGCCGCAGGTCGGGATCCAGTAGTCATCCCGCCGCAGGTCGGGATCCATAGACGAGGCTACGATGGTGCGACCGATCTGACTGACGGGCGCGACGATGGATGGACCCCGACCTTCGGCGCGGTGACGCTTCCCTTGTTTCTTGTTTCTTGTTTCTCTTGTTTCCCTTGTTCCCCCCTCCAGTCGTAGCGGGCCACATGCGCGCGCTGCATACTTGAGCCGACCGAATATCCCAAACCCCCGAAACAGGACCTCTCGACGTGGCTAAGGGGCCTCCCAAACCTCGCGTGGCGAGAACGCCGCGCCGTGGGACTGTTGCGCACCGGCAGGCTGCGCTGCTGCGGCTGGCTGTGGATGTGGTGGCGGCGACCGATGAGGCACAGGTGTGCCAGCGGCTTGTTGATGGATTGCACGACGAGGCGCTCGGCTATGACTTCCTCGGCGCCTTCCTGCTCGATGAAACCGGCGATCGCGTTCTGCGCGCGAGCATGGGATGGCCCGATGTGCCGAAGAACTGGCGCGTTCATCCCGGGCAGGGGTTGAGTGAACGAGCAGTGAAGGATGCAAAGCTTCACTACACGCCGATGGTCACTCGCGAAACGAACTATCTGGCAAGCCTGAACAGTGGCTCGGAAGTCGACATCCCGCTTCACATCGACGGCGAAGTGATTGGTGTGCTCGTCGTCGAGAGTACCGAGCCGAATGCCTTCACGCCTTCGGATTTCAAGGTCCTCACAGCTGTCGCAGATTTCGCAAGTCTCGCGATCGGTCGCGCGCGACTGCTGCTCAGCGAGCGCCGCCGCGCGGATGAGCAGAAGGCATTGCTCGACACAATGGCCGACCTGTCGTCGGAGCGCGAACTATCCAAATTGTTACAGGCTGTGTTGGAGCGCGCCGTAACTCTGTTGGACGTCACGGGCGGCGAGCTTGCAATTTTTGACGAACAGGCGCAGCAGCTTGTGATAGTTGCGAGTCACCACATCGGGAAGGATTCCACCGGCGTGCGACTCGGGCTCGGCGAAGGTGCAATGGGAACCGTCGCCGTAACACATGAGCCGCTGATCATTCCGGAATACGATGAATGGTCCGGTCGCTCGCGCAGTTACTCGGACGTGCGCAGCACCGTGCGAGCCGTGATGGCCGCGCCGCTGCTGATTGGCAAACGGCTCGTTGGTGCGATCGCAAGTGTTCACTCCGATCCGGAGCGACAGTTCGGTGCGGCGGATCTTCGATTGTTGAACCTCTTTGCACCGCAAGCCGCAATTGCAATCGAGAATGCACGCCTGTACACCGAGGCGCAGCGGCAGAAGGAATATTTCGAGACCGTCGTTGTCAACAGCCCGGTCGCGATCGTTACGCTCGAGACGAACGGGCAGATAACGTCGATCAACCCCGCATTCGAAAAACTGTTTGGCTACTCGCAGGAAGAAGGCGTCGGACGCAACCTCGATGAGCTGATCAATACCGAGGAGACCAAGGCCGAGGCGCTCGCGTACACAAGCCAGGCCGGGAGCCACACTGCGCGGGGGATCGGCAAACGTCGTCGCAAGGATGGTTCGCTGATCGACGTTGAGCTTGCGGGCGTTCCGGTTGCGGTTGAAGGAAAAAACGTCGGCATCATGGCGCTGTATCACGATGTCACCGATCTCCTGAGCGCGAAGAGCGAAGCGGAGT